>LKMJ01000942.1_pt1 | contig 24506 bp, 24 predicted proteins | sample 643391 | NCBI WGS metagenome assembly LKMJ01 (sample SAMN04112250, study PRJNA286221) | soda lake metagenome | biome: soda lake; feature: Kulunda Steppe; material: water; isolation source: sample PL-Br10 brine of Picturesque Lake | place: Russia: Kulunda steppe | collected 2010-07 | reverse complement strand
TCTTGCGCCAGGCGCTGGTCTTTTTGCTCGAGCCAAGAGGAATAATTGCCTTCCCACGGAATGCCATGCCCGCGATCAAGCTCAAGAATCCAGCCGGCTACGTTATCAAGGAAGTACCGATCATGCGTGACTGCCACCACCGTGCCCGGGAATTCGGCAAGAAACCGCTCTAACCAAGCGACTGACTCGGCATCTAAGTGGTTAGTCGGCTCGTCAAGCAGCAACATGTCCGGATTGGACAGGAGCAGTCGGCAGAGCGCCACGCGACGTTTCTCACCGCCGGAGAGCTTGCTGACATCGGCATCCCACGGGGGTAGGCGTAATGCCTCCGCGGCTTGGTCGAGCTTGCGCTCTAGGTCCCAAGCATCGGCGGCGTCAATTTTATCTTGCAGCTTGGCTTGTTCTGCCATCAGCGCATCAAAATCCGCGTCGGGCTCAGCAAATTTGGCAGAGACCTCATTAAACGCATCGAGCAGGGCTTTGGTTTCAGCAACGCCTTCTTCAACATTGCCGCGCACGTCTTTTGTCAGATCGAGCTCAGGCTCCTGAGCAAGGTAGCCGATCTTGGTGCCGGCTTGCGGGCGTGCTTCGCCTTCAATGTCGGTGTCGATCCCGGCCATGATGCGCAACAGCGTGGATTTACCGGAGCCATTTAACCCGAGTACGCCAATTTTTGCGCCGGGGAAGAACGATAAAGAAATATCTTTAAGGATGTGTTTTTTGGGTGGGACGACTTTGCCGACCCGATTCATTGTGTAGATATATTGTGCCATCCCTCTAGTTTAAGGGATCAGGCGTTGTAGATCACCTGCCCGCACTCAGATAGATCATAACCGCCCATTTGCTGCGCGCGCTGATGCAAGCCCATCTGCCGGGCAGGCTCCGCGGTGAGTGCAATGAGCCGTTGCATGGGCTGCTCAAAAAAGGTTCGCCGGCGCATCGCAAGATCAAGGGGTTCTTCAATGAGTGGAATAAAATCCAAGTCATGGCGCTGAGCCGCCGCTTTGATGCCAAGCCCGCAGTCTGCGCGCCTGCTGGCCACTTCAATGGCAACGGCATCTTCGTCCAGTGCCGTTTGACCAAGGGGTGGCGGCGGCAGCGCAGGCAGGCCCTGCTGAGTGAGTAGATGCTCCAGCAAGGTTTGGGCGCCAGCACCATGCTGCCGCTGAACCACCTGAAGGGAATGCGTTGAGATGCAGCCCAGGCCTTTAATGTTAAGCGGATTTCCTGGTGCGATGATCAGGCCCTGCTGGCGTTTCGCCCAGCGAATGATAACCAGATCCCGAAGGCCGCCGAGTCCGCAATGACTCGGCTGGTTAAATTGATCTGACGCCGGGTCGATGATGTGAATACCGCACAACTGTGCTTGCCCCTGAAGTAAACGTTGCACGCCATCGGCACTGCCGTGGCAAAGTTGAGCCAGGCCGGTGTTTGCTTCGCGCAGTGCCCAGTCAAGCAGTGGGTCGGAGCTGCCGGCATAGACTGGGGGTGGTGTTTGGCGGTTGAGTTGGTCCCCTTCCAAGTGCTGCATGACCCATAGGTCGATGGCTTCTTGCGGGAAAATGAGTTTCCCGGTTAAGCGCGCAAATGGGATTTCGCCTTGCTGCACCAAATCATAAATTTTTCTCTCTTTAAGGCGCAGATACTCGGCAACTTCGGCGGTTGTTAATAATTTCATAGGCATAATTATGCATAAAGATGCATTTTTTACTTCTGATAATAGAAATCTTAAATTTAAACCGTAGTATACAGCGATCTAAGAGGAGTGATGTATGTGGGAGGCGTTCGCCGGGTCAATGGCACTAGTGCTTGCAGGTGATCCTGTCCTGCTCGGCATTGTGCAGCTATCACTGCAAGTCAGCCTAACAGCGGTTGCAATTGCTGCCTTTCTGGCTTTTCCGGTGGGGGCCGCTCTGGCGTTATACCGTTTCCCCGGGCGTGCCGCGGTCATTGTGCTGTTAAACGCGTTAATGGGATTGCCGCCGGTGGTGGCCGGTCTGGTGGTTTATCTGCTGTTGTCCCGGGCAGGGCCGCTGGGGCAGTGGGGTTTGCTATTTACGCCGACCGCCATGGTCATCGTGCAGGCGCTGTTGATATTTCCGATTATCGCGGCACTGACTCGGCAGGTGGTCAGTGATCTCTGGGAAGAATATCAAGAGCAGCTTACCTCGATGGGAGCAACACGGCTGCATGCCATCCCAACACTCCTGTGGGATGCACGTTTTAGTTTAATCACCGCGGTGCTGGCTGGTCTTGGTCGCGCGATGGCGGAGGTTGGGGCGGTGCTGATTGTGGGTGGCAACATTGCCGGGGTTACTCGCGTAATGACAACAGCTATTGCCCTAGAAACAAGTAAGGGCAACTTGGCGCTAGCGGTGGCCTTGGGGGCTATTTTGATGTTGCTTACATTACTCATTAATGCCTTGGCATTTGGGGTGGGTGAATTTGCGAAAAGGCGCTATCAGGCATGATGCTAGGCGATCAATATTTGCCGATTTGCCTCGAGGGCGTGACCTTTGAGGCCAATGGTCAGCCATTGCTCGGCCCGATCAATCTCACTCTGAAGGAGGGTGTTCGCACCATTTTGATGGGGCCGAATGGGGCGGGTAAAAGCCTTTTGCTAAGGCTTATCCATGGGCTACTGAAGCCTACAGCCGGGAGGATCCGTTGCGGTTTATCCGACCGGCATACGAGAGCTGGCCAGGCGATGGTTTTTCAGCGCCCGGTAATGCTGCGCCGGTCGGTTTGGGAGAATGTGGCTTATCCGCTGAAGTTAACGGGCATGTCATCGCGCCAAGCCCAAGTTGCCGTGCTGGAGTCGCTCGAATTGTTTGGTCTCCAGGCATTAGCCAAACGCTCCGCTCGCGTTCTCTCAGGCGGTGAGCAGCAGCGTGTAGCTTTGGCACGGGCATGGGTGCTGGCGCCTAGGGTTTTGCTGCTTGATGAGCCAACGGCTGCGCTAGACCCGCATGCAACAGCGGCAGTTGAAGCAGCGATTGATCGGTTTCATGCCAATGGCACGAAAATTGTGATGGTTACTCATAGTGCGAGCCAAGCTCGTCGGATGGGTGATGAAATCATCCGAATGGAATGGGGGAAAATTGATGCCTAGGAAAAAGGCATTAATGCTCACATGGCTTGCGTTGGTGAGTATTTTTGCCTTGCCTGTGGGTGCGCAAGAGCGTGGGTTTATCACCGTCGCGTCCACAACCTCAACAGATAACTCAGGCCTGTTTGAATATTTACTGCCGCAATTTATGGATGAAATGGGGATTGAGGTGCGTGTGGTTGCCGTAGGAACCGGTCAGGCGCTAACAATTGGCTGCAATGGCGATGCGGATGCAGTGTTAGTGCACGCACCCGCTGCCGAGCGCCAGTTTTTGGCTGACGGCTGCGGCGTAGATCGACGTGAGATTATGTACAACGATTTCATCATCATTGGCCCGACGGACGACCCAGCAGGTATTGGTGATGCCAGCACAGCGGTTGAGGCATTAGGGCAAATCGCCGATTCGCAAGCCCCATTTGTCAGCCGGGGGGATAACAGCGGCACGCATAAAAAGGAATTAGCCCTATGGGCCGAGGCTGGTATTACGCCTGAGGGATCTTGGTATCGGGAGCTTGGCGCCGGTATGGGTGCGGCGCTTAATACCGCCGCTGGCATGCGTGCCTACATTATTGCCGACCGGGCCACCTGGGCTAGTTTTGCAAACCGGCAAAATTTGGTGATCCTACTGGAAGGCGATTCAGTGCTCTTTAACCAGTACGGCAGTATTTTGGTTAACCCTAAGCGTTACGCCGTTCGGCATGATCTTGCCCAAGTCTGGCACGACTGGTTGGCCAGCAAATCTGCTCAGCAAGCAATTGGCGAATACCGGCTCGAAGGGGAAGCCGTGTTTATCCCTAACGCGGACTGATCTTTCATGCATTTTGGGGCTTAATCGTTTATCATTTGCTGTTTTCCAGCGCCAAAAGATAATGAGGATAGCCCCATGTTTGCTACTGACATGTCCGTTGCTGGGTTTGATGTGGAGCTGGCCGAAGCGGTTGCCAATGAGCGCCGCCGGCAGGAAGCCCACATCGAGCTGATTGCCTCAGAAAACTACGCCAGCCCGCGCGTTTTAGAAATGCAGGGCAGCGTATTGACTAATAAATACGCGGAAGGGTATCCCGGCAAACGCTACTACGGCGGTTGTGAGTTTGTTGATGTGGCAGAGCAGCTCGCGATCGATCGAGCCAAAACGTTGTTTGGTGCAGCGTATGCCAACGTGCAACCGCATTCCGGTTCGGGTGCTAATTTGGCCGTGTTTATGGCGTTGGCAAAGCCGGGCGATACGCTGCTGGGCCTAAGCCTTGATCATGGCGGGCATCTTACGCATGGCGCTGCGCCAAATTTTTCAGGCAAGCTGTACAACGCGGTGCAGTATGGCGTGACCTCAACCACCGGTGAAATTGACTATGACGAGGTAGAGCGCCTTGCGCTTGAGCATAAGCCTAAGATTATCGTCGCCGGGTTTTCTGCGTATTCGCGAGTGATCGATTGGGCCCGTTTCCGGGCAATCGCGGATGCCGCCGGTGCTTGGTTGGTGGCTGATATGGCGCATGTAGCTGGCTTGGTGGCAGCGGGCGTATACCCAAGTCCGGTACCGCATGCTGATGTGGTAACAACCACCACGCATAAAAGCCTGCGGGGCCCGCGAGGGGGGTTAATCTTGGCTCGCGAAAATCCGGATGTCACAAAAAAACTACAGTCACTGATCTTCCCAGGTACGCAGGGCGGGCCGCTGATGCATGTGATTGCAGCCAAGGCGGTGGCCTTTTTAGAGGCGCAGGATCCTGCCTTTAAGACCTATCAGGAGCAGGTCATTCGCAATGCTCAAGCGATGGCCGCCGCCGTGATGGAGCGCGGCTACAAAGTGGTGTCAGGTGGTACCGATAACCACCTATTCTTGATGGATCTCATTGATAAAGGCTTGACCGGCAAGGCAGCAGATGCCGCGCTGGAAGACGCGCATATCACGGTGAACAAAAACACGGTGCCTAACGATCCGCAGTCACCTTTTGTGACCTCTGGCTTGCGCATTGGTACGCCAGCCATCACTACCCGTGGGTTTACAGAGGTGGAAAGTGCCGCCTTGGGCCATTGGATTTGCGATGTGTTGGATGATATCGACAATCCAGCGGTGATTGCTGAAGTGCGTGATCGGGTGACCGAGGTGTGTGGGCGGTTTCCAGTGTATGAGGCCTTGCAAGGGCAGTAGGCTGATATGCGCTGCCCATTTTGCCAGGCTGACGATACCCGGGTCATCGACTCTCGGCTGGCGAGTGAGGGCGATCAGGTGCGTCGCCGGCGCGAGTGCGCGGCATGCAATGAACGATTCACTACGTATGAATCCGCTGAGCTTGTCATGCCGCGGGTGGTTAAGCGCGATGGAACACGAGTCCTGTTTGACGATGCCAAGTTGCGTACCGGCATGCTCAGGGCGCTGGAGAAGCGGCCCGTGCCTACGGAGGTGGTGGAGCAAGCTCTTGGCCGGATTCGGCAGCGGCTTCGGTCTCTGGGTGAGGGTGAAGTGGCAGCTAGCGTTTTGGGTGAATGGGTGATGCAAGAGCTCAGCGAGCTTGATCAAGTGGCGTATGTGCGGTTTGCCTCAGTCTACCGAAGCTTTCAAGACGTTAGTGCGTTTCGCGAGGTCATCGAGGGGCTTGAACACGGCAAGCTTCCGCCAAAAGCAGAAGATTCGGAGCATTCGTGAGCGATTTCAGCGCTGCAGACCATGCCTGGATGGCCCAAGCCTTAGCGCTCGCCGCGCGGGGTGTCTATACCACTGATCCTAACCCGCGGGTTGGCTGCGTGCTGGTGCGGGACGGGCAAAAAATTGCTGAGGCATTTCATCACCGCACCGGGGAGGCGCATGCGGAGGTGCTCGCTATTGCAGCAGCGGGCGGCGATACCACTGGGGCGACGGCCTATGTGAGCTTAGAGCCTTGTTGCCATTATGGCCGCACCCCGCCTTGTGCGGATGCGTTGATTGAAGCCGGCATTGCGCGCGTTGTGGTGGCGGCAACAGATCCTAACCCACGCGTTGGCGGGCGCGGGTTGGCGCGTTTGCGTGATGCCGGCGTGGCAGTGGCATTCGGGTTGTTATCTGAGCAATCGGAGCAGCTCAATCCGGGGTTTTTTCGCCGCATGCGCGCCGGGCTACCCTATGTGCGCGCCAAGCTGGCAGCGAGCTTGGATGGAAGAACCGCCATGGCATCGGGGGAAAGCCGGTGGATTACCGGTGCTGCCGCAAGAGCGGATGTACATCGCTTACGCGCGCGCAGCAGTGCGATTGTGACGGGGGTGGATACCGTGCTTGCGGATGACCCGCAGCTGACGGTGCGGGACTTTTTGGGTGAATTTTTGCCGCCACGTCGCGTCGTTGTCGACTCGCAGCTGCGCATGCCGGTTTCCGCCGGTTTGCTGAGCGATCAGCGCGGCGTGACCGTGGTTCATGGTGGCACGATGCCCGGGCGTGAGGCGGCGTTGGTGAATGCGGGCGCTGAGCTCTGGGAGGCCAGTTTAGAAGATAACGGTCATGTGGCACCCACCGCGGTGTTAGAGGCATTGGCTGCGGCCGAGGTCAACGAAGTCATGCTGGAGGCAGGCGCTAGGCTGACCGGCGCTTGGGTGCAGGCTGGGCGCGTTGATGAGCTGATTATTTATTTGGCGCCCCACTTAATGGGTAGCGAGGGCCGGCCGTTGCTTGAGCTTGCGGGGCTTGAGCAGATGACTGATCGCCTGCCGCTACATTTACTAGATCAACGTATGGTGGGCGAGGATTTGCGGCTCACTCTGCGCGTAGGCGATCGGGAAGAAGGCTAAGGATGTTTACCGGCATTATCCAAACAATGGGAGCGCTGATCGAGACGCAGCCGATTGGCGGTGATCGAAGGCTCCGTTTTAAAGCACCTGGGCTTGATCTGAGCACGGTGCGCACCGGCGATAGCATTGCGGTCAACGGCTGCTGTTTAACTGCGATTGATATTCAGTCTGATTCCTTTGCGGCCGATGTCTCAGTGGAGTCTTTGGAGCGCACCACCTTGGGTAAGCTCAAGCCAGGGCAGGGCGTAAACTTAGAAACTTCGCTGACTTTGTCCACGCCCCTAGGCGGGCATTTGGTGAGTGGGCATGTAGATGGCGTTGGTACGGTGGTGAGTCGATCGGCTGCCGGGCGTTCAGAGCGATGGGTTTTCGAGGTGCCAGCGGCCTTGGCACATTACATTGCGGTTAAAGGCTCGATTGCTATAGACGGAATTAGTTTGACGGTTAACGAGGTGGAGGGGAGTCAGTTTGCGGTTAACATTGTTCCGCACACAGCGGCAGTCACCAACCTAGGTGAGCGGCAATGCGGTGAGCCTGTCAATATCGAAGTCGATTTGATCGCGCGATATCTTGAACGATTGCTCGACCGCACAGAAGGGGGCGAAAAGCACGATGGCATTTAATGACATTGATGAGATTGTTGCAGATATCAGTGCAGGCCGCATGGTGCTCATGCTTGATGATGAAGATCGCGAGAATGAGGGCGATCTCGTTATGGCTGCCTCAATGGTCAGGCCGGAGGATATCAACTTTATGGCGCGCTATGGGCGCGGGCTGATTTGTTTGACCCTAACCCGTGAGCGTTGTGCGCAGCTGCGTTTGCCGTTGATGGTTAATCAGGCGGAAGATCAGCACAGCACCAACTTCACTCTCTCCATTGAAGCGGCAGTTGGGGTGACAACGGGGATATCGGCAGCGGATCGTGCGCGTACCGTGCAGGCGGCAGTTGCCCCCAACGCGGTGGCTGAAGATTTGGTGCAGCCGGGGCATATTTTTCCATTGATGGCACAGCCTGGGGGGGTGTTAACTCGCGCTGGGCACACTGAAGCCGGCTGTGATCTGGCAAGATTAGCCGGTTTTGAGCCAGCGGCCGTGATTGTTGAAGTGCTGAATGAGGACGGCACGATGGCGAGGCGAGATGACTTGCTGGCGTTTGCAAGATCTCACAACATTAAAATTGGTACGGTGGCAGACCTGATCGCGTATCGAGTGCGCAATGAGCGCACGGTTGAGCGGGTTGCTGATTGTGAGCTCCCAACAGAATACGGGCAGTTTCACCTCTATGCCTATCAGGACACGGTGGATGGCGCCCTACATTTTGCTTTGCTGCGTGGCAAGCCGGATCCGGAAAAACCCGCATTTGTTCGGGTGCAGGTGGAAAACACTTTATCTGATTTGTTTGGTGCCGATGCCCTAGATCAAACCTGGTCGCTTCGAGAATCATTGCGTGAGATCGCGGATAGTCAGGACGAAACGGTGTGCTTAGTTATGTTGAGGCGGGCCACTAACCGTGGCGAGATCCTTATGCGCATTCGTGAATTTCAAACGCTAGCGCAGACTGGGCAAGTGGCAGAAGCAGGGAGTGAAGGCGTGCAGTCTTTGCGGACTTATGGCGTTGGTGCGCAAATATTGACTGACTTAGGTATTCGGCGGATGCGCGTTTTATCAAATCCGCGCATTATGTACGGGTTATCCGGTTTTGGTATGGAAGTGGTGGATTACGTACAGTCTGCCTGAGGCAAATTCAACAAGATGGTAGAACAATGAAAATCGTTGAAGGTGATTTTACGGCCACGAATGCGCGCGTGGCCTTGGTGGCAACCCGGTTTAATGACTTTATTGTCGATCGACTGGTAAGTGGTGCGAGCGATGCGCTGGTACGCCACGGTGTTGCCGAGGAGGCATTAACAACGGTGCGGGTGCCGGGTGCTTGGGAATTGCCCATTGTTGTTGATCGTCTGGCGGCGTCGGGAGATTATGATGCCATTGTTGCGCTGGGCTGCGTGATTCGTGGTGGCACGCCGCATTTTGAGTATGTGGCCGGTGAATGCGCGAAGGGTTTGGGTCAGGTTGCAACGCAGCGTGGCGTACCGGTGGCGTTTGGAGTGCTGACAACCGACACGATCGAGCAGGCCATTGAGCGCGCCGGTACAAAGGCGGGCAATAAAGGTGCGGAGGCCGCCCTCTCAGCACTTGAGATGATCAGCCTGTTGCGACATTTGTGAGTAAGGCGCCGAGCCAACAATACCGTGCCAGAGCACGTCGGCGGGTGCTGCAGGCGCTTTATCAATGGCAGCTCACTCAAGGTGATCCGGCTGCCATTGAGCAGCAATTTCTGAGTGAGTATCGCTTAGGGCGCATTGATTTGGCCTATTTCAGTGCGCTATTACGCGGCATCACCGGCAATGTGGATGCGCTGGATGCGACTTTTGATCCGTTTTTGGACCGTCCTGCCAGAACATTGGACCCCATTGAACTAGCCTTGTTAAGACTCGGTACTTTCGAGTTGATGGAGCGAATTGACGTGCCCTATCGGGTGGTGATTGATCAAGCGGTGGAATTGGCACACGGGTTTGGTGCTGAGCAAAGCCATCGGTTTATAAACGGCGTGCTGGATAAAGTCGGTAAGTCACTTTCTTTGCGTCAGGCTGAGCTGCGGCATGCAGGGCTGCTCTGAGTTTGACCTGATCGCTCGGCATCTAAGCCATCTCGGAATCAGTCGTGATGATGTCATGCTGGGCGTTGGCGATGATGCCGCAGTGGTTACAACAGCGGGCAAACCGCTGGCGATGGCGCTGGATACGATTGTTGAGGGGGTGCATTTTCCCGCCAACCTTCCAGCGCGGTGCGTGGGTTGGAGAGCGCTCGCTGTTAACTTAAGTGATCTTGCGGCAATGGGCGCAGTGCCCTGCTGGGCGTTACTCGGGTTGACGTTGCCGCAGGTGGATGAGGGCTGGGTTGCTGAGTTTGCTGAAGGGATTCATACGCTGGCGTGTCAGCATAACGTTGCGGTGATTGGTGGTGATGTCACCCGTGGGCCGTTGAGCATCACGGTTCAGCTTACGGGCGAGCTCGTCGATACGCCGCTGCGGCGTGATGGTGTTAAGCCGGGTGATCGAGTTTGGGTGTCCGGGGCGCCGGGTCAGGCAGCAGCAGGCCTGAAGCGATGGCAGGCGAAAGGCGCCACGGTAATTCATGAGCCCTTATTACAACGGTTTTTATACCCAATACCCCGGGTTTCGTTGGGCATCGCGCTGCAAGGTGTGGCGACGGCAGCGATCGATATCTCAGATGGTCTGTTAGCAGATGCTGGCCACTTAGCAAAATGTAGCAACGTCTCTCTCGTACTCGACCCTATGTGCTTGGCGTCATTCGCCAACGGGCAGGTAGATAGCCATTCGGTGCTGCGCGGCGGTGATGATTATGAGCTGTGCTTTACAGCGCCGCCCGATGCCGATGAGCGCATCGCACAGATTGCTGAGGCGAATCAAATGTCGATCACTTGCATAGGAGTTGCTGTGCATGGGCAGGGCGTCTGGTTAGATGATGAAAAAATTGAGCCGGTGAGCGCTGGATATCAGCATTTTTAGTTGGGCTGCGGGATGACAGTAGCCATGTCGGTGGCTTACCATAATGTATGTAAGACCGGCTAATAACAGGATTGTTATGACTAGCTCTGATTTACCCGATTTCCGTGTATCTAACCTGCGCCAAGCCTGCACGCACTGCGGCCTGAACCAGCTATGCTTGCCAGTGGCATTAAGTGAAGCTGATATGGAGCAGTTGGATGCCATTGTGGATCGGCGTAAGCCCCTCAAGCGCGGCGCGCATTTATATCGCGCAGGAGATGAATTCAAAGCCATCTATGCGGTGCGGTCGGGCTCGCTAAAAACATTTGCTGTGACGGAAACAGGCGAAGAGCAGGTGACCGGTTTCCACCTGCCGGGTGAGCTGATTGGGCTGGATGCCATTAACAGCTGGGCTCACCCGTGTTCTGCATCAGCACTGGAAACCACCAGCGTTTGTGCATTGCCATTTGAGCAATTGGAGCATTTGGCGGCTGTTATTCCTGGCTTGCAGCGGCAGTTACTGCGATTAATGTCAAAAGAGATCTTCGCTGATCAAGAGATGTTGTTTGCAATGGCCAGGCGTAGTGCAGAAGAGCGCTTGGCCATGCTCTTGTTGAGTTTCTCGGAGCGGTTTTCCCGGCGTGGATTGTCATCCACCCGCTTTCGCTTGCCAATGGCAAGGAGTGAGTTAGGCAATTATGTGGGTTTGGCGCCGGAGACGATGAGCCGCCTATTCAGGCGTTTTTCCGACAACGGGTGGCTAAGCGCAGAGGGCCGTGAGATCCAGTTATTGGATTTTGCTGCGCTAACTGAACTGAGCGGCCGGCCTACCAATGACGAGCCACCCAGCGGGTTACATCATGCCGGTTTGCAGTCTGGCCGCCTCTGACATCATCTCAAAGCTCCATGGCGGGTCGAACACCACTTCAACGTTCACTTCCTCTACCGTGGGCACCTGACGCACTTTCTCGCGAACATCATACGCAATGATGTCGCCCATGCCGCAGCCTGGTGCGGTGAGTGTCATGTCAATATCGACCCGGCGCGTACCGTCTTGCTGTTCACTGATTTCGCATCGGTACACGAGCCCAAGTTCAACTAAATTGATGGGGATTTCCGGGTCAAAGCAACGCCTTAGCTGATCCCAAACCAGCTTCTCAACATCACCCTCTGAGGCGTTGTCTGGTAATACTGGCGTGGGTTCTGGCTCCTTGCCAATGGCATCGGCATCTTTGCCATCAATGCGAAAGAGATTGCCTTGAATATAGACGGTATAACTGCCTCCAAGGGCCTGGGTGATCATGCCTTCAGCACCCTCGGGGATGATGCCCGTATCTCCTGCGGGAATGAGTGCTGCCTCGCAGTCCCGCTCAAAAACAACAGGCTCATTACTCTGCATGGCCATGGTCCAATTCCTCGCTTCTTACGATGTGAAACTAAGTACTAGCATAGCATTAGCCACCTCCCATCGCGTATAGTGATAGGTGAATTCGTTTGCCAGGAGGTTTGGCATGACTCATAACATCCACCATCTTTCGCCGTTATTGCGCCAGTCGAGCGACATCATTGTTGAGCGCGCGCAGGGCGTTTACATCTACTCTGAAGATGGCCGGAAGTACATGGACTTTTCATCCGGTATTGGCGTGCTCAGCACAGGCCATTGCCATCCGCGTGTGGTTGAAGCAGCCAAGGCGCAGATCGATAAGGTCGTTCATGCGCAGTATGCGATTATGAAGCATCGGCCGATGATGGAGCTATCGGATCGACTTTGTGAAATGCTGCCCGATGCCATTGACAGTGTGTTTTTCTCAAATGCGGGCACCGAGGCGGTAGAAGCCTCTATCCGGCTGGCGCGGCAGGCCACCGGCAAGCCGAATATCATCGCATTCCGTGGCTGCTTTCATGGCCGCACAATGGGGTCGCTTTCAACCACCACATCCAGTGCGGCAGTGCGCCAAGGTGTTTCACCGATGATGGGTGGCGTGGTGACCGCACCATTTCCTGATACGTATTGGTACGGCATGAGCGAAGATGAAGCGGCTGATTTCGCGCTTCGCGAGCTTGACTACATCCTGCAAGTGCAAAGCACCCCGATGGAAACGGCCGCAATGCTGATTGAGCCAATTCAGGGGGAGGCGGGTTACATTCCGGCCAACACACGGTTTATGCAAGGTCTGCAGGAGCGCTGTAATAAACATGGCATATTGTTGATTGCCGATGAGGTGCAGTGTGGTAACGGACGCACCGGGCTGCAGTGGGGCTATGAGCATTTCGGTGTAGAGCCGGATGTTGTGGTTTCCGCTAAAGGCGTGGCTAGCGGGTTTCAGCTCTCTTTCATGGCGGCGCCCGCCGAGTTAATGGCCAAAGCGTTGCCAGGCTCTCAGGGCGGCACCTACGGCGGCAACGCGGTGGCCTGTGCTGCCGGGCTTGCCACTTTAGATGTCATGCGTGATGAGAAACTCATCGAAAATGCCACAGCCCGTGGTGAGCAATTGTGGAGCCGCCTAGAAGCGCTACAGACCCGGCATCCTGAGATTGGCAATATCTCAGGCAAGGGGCTGATGATTGGCACGCATTTGGTTGACGCTCACGGCAAGCCAGATGGCGATCGTGGAGCCAAAATGCTCAAAGCCTGTGAGCACCTTGGCTTGTTGATGATTCGTTGCGGCCCCTGGGGTGGTAACGTCATCCGCTGGATTCCGCCGCTCATTGTGACCGCGGAGCAGATTGACTGGGCCGTGGACCGGTTTGAAGAAGCCTTATTGGAAACCGGTGGTGGTAGCGGCGTTCAGCCGATGCGTGAAACAGGCTGATAAAAGCCTCTAAGCGCTTTGATGCGCAATACGGGCCGTCGCTTTATGGCCCGTATTGCGCTTTATCAACCACGTTATGTAATGCTTCGCCCTTCCGCCAGCGGTGGAAGTTCGCAATGAATTGCTCGGAAAGCGCGGTTTTCCAGCCGTAGAAGTCGCCAGCCATATGCGCTGAGATATGGACATTATCAAAACCCCACAGGGGGTGGTCTGTTGGCAATGGCTCTTGCTCAAATACATCCAGCGCAGCGCCGTCGATATGTCCCTTTTCTAATGCAGCAACCAAAGCACTGGTCTCGACAATCGGGCCTCGGCCGATGTTGATGAGTCGGGAGCTTGGGTGCATCGCCTTGAACTCCGCTCTGCCAAAGAGCCCTTCAGTTTGGGCGGTGAGAGGTGCGGCAATCACTACAAAGTCATAGTCGGGCAAAATGCTAAGCAAGTCAGCTTGGGCGTAAATGGCTCCAAAGGTTTCATCTCCGGGGCGCGCGCGCCGGCCAACGCCATCGGCAACCATACCAACCGCCTTGCACAGACGGGCAATCTGCCGGCCAATTGAGCCAGCGCCTACCACCAAAACGCTGCGACCTGCTACGGGCTCTGTTTCACGGTGCACCCACTGCCTTGCTTGTTGATAGCGCAAGTTACCGTTGAAATCTTTGCAAAAGCTGATGATTTGACCCAGCACATACTCAGCGATGCACAAATCAAAAACCCCACGAGCATTCGTAACAGGAATATCGCTCTCGCGCACCGGCGGAATGAGCAGCGCATCTACGCCGGCACTGGTGGCATGGATCCATTTTAGTTTATCCGCTGCTGGCCAAGCTTCGCTCACTGCATCGGTACGAAAATCGGTTACACACAGTATTTCAGCGCCTGGGATCGCATCTCGTAGGCTGGCAGCATCCTCTGCCAGCTGTACATTAGCGTGAGATTTAAGGGCCTGCATACCGTCAGGCAACCCCTCACCTGGAGCGGTGAGAACCACAATTTTTGGATCAGCAGTGGGCATGATTACGCATTTCCTTTAGCCATTGGCAGAGTGAGGTAGACGGTACTGCCCCGCTTTGTAGAAAACAAGACTTGACCCGTTGGCGGCGGCGGTCTAGCTTCGCGGTTTAAGTCATTTTTTAATCCTTTTGTCATACAGGAGAGGCGTTCATGGTGAATCCGGTAGAAATGGATCAGGGCGATCAGGCAGAGGCGCCACTGTTTAGTCCATCCTTGCAGGCGATCCCTATGCCGGGCATTCGGCGCATGATCAATACGGCCGCCGATCTTGAGGATGTGATTCATCTCTCCATTGGCCAGCCGGATTTCCCCACACCGCCGCATATCGTGGAGGCCCATATTAAGGCGCTCCAAGATGGGTTAACCGGGTACACCATGGATGCCGGCTTGCCCGAGCTTCTGACCGAATTGGCACGCTATTACAGCCAGCGCTATGACCGTGAGCTAACCGAAGATAACTTTTTAGTGACCACTGGTGCGACGGAGGCAATGTATTTGGCATTAACGGCCACGGCGGCGCCGGGGCGGCAGTTCATCGTGACGGATCCAACTTTTTTATTGTATGCCCCGCTCATTCGCATGAACGGGGGTGAGGTGAAGATCATTCCCACACGCCCGGAGCACGGTCATCAGATCGATCCGCAAGAGGTCATTGATGCGATTGGCATGCGCACGTTCGCCATCGTTCTGAACTCACCAAGCAATCCCAGTGGAGCGGTTTATCCGAAGGAAACGATTGAGGCGATTGTGCAGGAAGCAGCCTACCGCGGTGTGTATGTGTTCGCTGATGAGGTTTATGACCATATTTTGCTCGAAGAGGGTATGGAATTCCCCAGTGTGATTAGCTGTACATCGGATTTGGATCATGTGATGTCCATTTCGAGTTTCTCCAAAACCTTCAGCATGGCGGGTCTGCGTATTGGCTGGTTGATCTCAAGCCAAGGGGCTATCAAAAAACTCCGCCGCTATCATATGTTTACAACGACCGTTGCGAGTACACCAGCGCAGTGGGCTGGCGTTGCCGCGCTTCAGGGTGATATGGCGTGCGTGGATGAGATGAACGCGGAGTATCGGCGCCGGCGTGACCGTGTGGTGCAGTTAGTTAGCGAAACGCCACATTTAACGGGCTATGTGCCAGAGGGGGCGTTTTACCTGTTCCCTTCGCTGCCTCCACATACCGATGGCACCGATTTAGCGCTACGCATGTTGCAGGAAACCGGGGTCTGTGTGATCCCTGGAGATGCCTTTGGTGATACCTGCCGCAATGCCATTCGGATTAGTTTCTCAAACTCGATGGAGAATATCGAAGAAGCATTTGCGCGCATGCAACCCTGGTTAGCAAAGCAGAAGTTCTGACTCAGCCCGGGTTAATCATCCAGCCACTGGACCCGGTAGAGGTCCAGTCGGCGGTCTTTGGCATTTTGCACGGATCCTTCGGCACGGAGCTGTTTGATTTTATCCATATCCAAATCAACGATGAGCGTCATCTCGGTATTTGGGGTAGATTCAGAGACCGTGCCATCATGCGGAAAGGCAAAATCCGAGGGTGAGAAAACCGCAGCCTGTGAGTATTGGATTTCAATATTTTCTACGCGCGGTAAGTTTCCGACGCTGCCGGTAATGGCCACGTAGCATTCGTTTTCGATTGCGCGCGCCTGTGCGCATCGGCGCACGCGAAGATAAGCATTTTTGGTATCTGTCCAAAACGGTACGAACAGAATTTGCATGCCCTGATCAGCCAGTAACCGACAAACTTCCGGAAACTCAACGTCATAGCAAACAAGAATGCCGATCTTGCCGACATCGGTATCGAAGGCTTTGAGCTTATCACCGCCTTGTACGCCCCAATAGAAGCGCTCATCTGGCGTGGGGTGTAGTTTGTAGTGCTGGTCGACATTGCCGTTGCGATGGCAGAGATAGGCTACATTATAGAGCGCGTTGTCATCGTACACCGGCATAGAGCCGGCAATAATGTTGATGTTATAAGAAACCGCCATGCGGCTCATCTTATCGACAATTTCGCTGGTGTATTGCGATAGCCCGCGCATGGCCTCGGCAGGATCTTCTTGATTGAACTGGGCGAGCAGTGGCGCGTTAAAAAACTCGGGAAACAGGATAAAGTCGCAGTTATAGCCGGCCATTGCGTCAACAAAGAACTCAATGTTTGTCATGAGATCTTCAAAGTTGGTTACCCGCCGCATCTGCCATTGCACCGTGCCCACGCGAACAGCGGATTTCCGGCCGCCAATCAGTGGCGTACGCTCACTCTCGTAGAAAATATTGTCCCACTGCAATAACGTGGCGTAAGAGCGTGAGTCTGTATCCTCCGGGAGGTAAGCAGTAATCACACGGCGCACATGAAAATCATTCGCCAACTGGAATGAGAGAATAGGGTCAAAGAGCTCTCTGCGTTTTACGAGATCAATATATTCCTCAGGCGGCATTTCCGTGGCATGTTCTCGATACCCGGGCATCCGCCCGCCTGCTACAATTGCGCGCAAATTCAGGCTGCGGCAGAGCTCTTTGCGGGCATCATAAAGACGGCGCCCAAGGCGCATATCCCGATAATCGGGGTGGACAAAAATATCCACGCCATAAAGCACATCACCGTTTGGGTCATGATGAGTCAGGTAGCCGTTGCTCGTGATTTCATTGTATTTGTGCCGATCGCCAAAGCGATCATAGTCCACGATCATTGAGATAGCGCCGGCAACCACTTGACCGTTGTCTTCAATGCAGATTTGTCCGTCGGCAAAGCGGTTAATTTGGGCGCTGAATTGTTTGCGCGTCCATGCACCACCAATATCGGGATATACCGCGTCCATAATTGCTTTGACGTCGGCGTAATCCGACAGCTTAAGGTGTCGTAGACGCAGATGATGCTCTTCGCCGGTATTATCGTGTTCAGACATGTTGCAGAGGATATCATGCGACGAATGACAGGACAGTTAGGATGACAATCCGTCTATGGCTTTTGCGTAGTCTTTGTCTCGCGTGCCTTCTGGGTGGGCTTGGCGGATTAGCGCGCGCGGCCCCCGTTGTGGTGGAGGTGTCGGGCGTAGAGGGCGTTGCGGCTGAGAACATTCGAGCCTGGTTGGATGACGGCACAGAAATTGAATCACCGCTGGCGGCACGGTTTTTTAGGGACCGTGCCAGGCAGCGGGTTTTCGATGCGTTAATGGCCGTGGGTTTTTATGCGCCGGAAGTTGTGGTGGAGCTGGTGCAGCAGGCTGATGAATGGATTCTTCGCGTCAATGTAGAACCCGGGGAGCGGGTTCTAGTGCGAGCGTTTGACTGGCAATTGCTCGGTGAGGGTGAGCAAGATTCGGCGTTGCTTGAACTGCTTGACGAGTTGCCCCTTCATCCAGGAGACGGGCTGCATCATGGCGCTTATGACCGGAGTAAATCCGCACTGCATAACCTCGCGCTGAGTCGGGGTTATTTTGATCATGAGTTTGAGACGGCGCGATTAGCCGTTAACCCTGATCAAGGCTGGGCGGATATCGACTGGGTGTTCAGAACGGGCAAGCGCTACGAGCTCGGTGAGGTGATGTTTTCACCCACCCCTTTTACTGAAGAATTTTTGGATCGACTCATTCCCTTTACGCCGGGCACCCCCTACACCTCGGATGCGATCGCAACACTTAATCAGCGACTGCTGGAGAGCGGTTATTTCTCCGATGTGGTTGTCACAACACGCCGCGATGCCGCAGACGATGCACGAGTCCCTGTGGATGCCCAAGTAAAAGCGCGTGAGCGCAACACCGTACTCACCGGCGCCGGTTATTCAACGGATGAAGGCCCGCGGGTGCGGCTAGGGTTTACCCGCCACTACATAAACAATCGCGGTCATCGGCTCAACAGTGACCTGCGTCTTTCCGAGTTACGTCAGTCGATCAGTAGCCGCTACACCGTTCCGCTGACCGACCCGCTTAACGATGAGTTGACGTTCGATGCCGGCTGGGAAGATGAAACGGTAGATGGTAACCGAAGTGAGCGTGCGCTCCTCGGGCTCGGGCGGCGAATTACGTTTAACTCAGGGTGGACGCGTAATCAAACTTTGCAGCTGCTCAATGAGCGGTTTCGTGTGGGCGCCGATGAGGGTCGAGCAACGCTGCTGCTGCCGGGGCTAAGCTTTGCACGGACGCGCGCGCGCGGTGGGCTCGATCCGCATTGGGGTGATTATCAAAGCTATCAGTTGCAGGTCGCCTCCAAGGATCTGTTATCGGATATTGATATCGCAAGATTAGAGATCACCCAAACATGGCTGCGCAGCGTTAGTGAGCGGCATCGCTTTCAGGTGCGTGCGCAATGGGGCGGGATCGCCACCAACGACTTTGGTGACACTCCCCTTTCGCTGCGTTTTTTTGCAGGGGGTGACCAGAGTATTCGTGGTTTTTCCTTTCGCAGCCTAGGGCCTCGCGATGCCACCGGTGAGGTCACGGGTGGCCGCTATCTGGCGGTGGGAAGTGCTGAGTACAGCTATGGGATTCGTGCGGGCTGGCGTGCAGCGGCGTTTGTTGATGCGGGCAACGCGTTTAACCAACTTGCAGACATGGATGTTGAGGTGGGCACTGGATTCGGCTTGCGGTGGAGCTCGCCCGTAGGGCCATTGCGACTGGATTTGGCATGGGGTGTGAGCCGAGACGATCTGCCCGTGCGTTTGCATCTATCCATAGGACCACCGTTTTAATGGCTGCGCTTTGGCGGCTATTTATTGCGGTGGTTATTTTCGCTGCACTCGCACTTGCCTGGTTGGTGAGTACGACAGGCGGTGCGCGCTGGTTAGCTGAACGGATAATGGATCAGCAACCTGCGCTGCAGGTAACGGTTGAGGCAGGCTCTCTGCTTGATGGGCTAACGCTGCGCGAGATTGCCTGGACCGATAGGGAGTTGGACCTCGATCTTCATATTGATAAAGCCGTGCTGCGCTGGCAGCCGGAGTGCCTGCTTGAGCAGGTGTTGTGCCTTGATACGCTGCATCTTTCCTCAGTTAACCTGCGCGTTGCTGAGCAAGTGCAATTTGTTGATTATCTGCTGGCGGAGGCGCGCTTTGACTTTGCGGCTCGTACCATTGATGCAGCTTTGCAGGTGTTAGCCAATGAAACGGGGAGGCTGCAGAGTCAACTTAATGGTTCGCTGGAGGCACATCGCCTAGCGCTTAGCTTTGAAAGCGATGATGCAAAAGGCGTTATAGCGCTCCAGGGTGGGCTGGATGAGGCATTTATCTGGCGAGGTGAGATAGCACAGGCACAGGTTGCCTCACCGGCGGGTGATTGGACCTTGGAGGGAACCCCGGCACTGAGCGTGGCGAGCGCACCCACCCGCCTGACGCTGGCGGCCCATTGCTGGGCAGGTCAGCCATTACGGCTTTGCACGCAACCGATTGATATTACCCCCGAGGCGGGACAAATCGATCTGAAGATGGATACGCTGGCGTTGGATGTGCTCCAGCCTTGGTTGCCAGACACTGTGCGTTTACCCGGCAGTGTTGAGGGATCGGCTTCTCTGACATGGGCCCCCAATGCCGCCCCGCGAGCTAGATTGACCTTAGATAGTGCAGATGCTGCCATCGAGGTGAGTGTGGATGAGGGTGAACGGCCCATTGTGCTGTCTTACCAACGCGTGGTGGGCGATGTCGACCTCACTACTGAGCAGATAGGCCTAAGGGTGGGTATTGCCTCGCGCGATATTGGGACAGGCGGATTTGCGTTTTATCTTAATGATCCACTGACCGAAACCGGGCGCTTGTCTGGCTCTGTGTGGCTCGATGGTGTTGATCTTTCACCGATTGCCGGTGCGCTGTCTGCCGTGCGGATGGCATCAGGGCGATTGCGTGCGACAGGTCAGCTCAGCGGTACACGCCAACAACCAAATTTTATCGGGCAGCTCAGTGTGTCAGGCGCCACCGTGTTACCTGCTGAAATCGTTAACCCGATCGAAGATATCAACCTCGATGTAGCATTGCAGGGTGATGTTGCGATCCTAGAAGGACGGTTCAGCGCTGGTGCCGGAGAGGGTGCGCTCACTGGTGTGCTGGGGTGGTCTGAGGGCCTGTTACGGGGCGCTTTGCGCATTACCGGCGAGTTACTTGAGATTGATCAGGGAAGCTTAGTTAAGCTGGCAGTGAGCCCGGATATCGCGGTGCGGTTGGCGATTGATAGCATTAGTGTCAGCGGGAATCTTCAGATCCCCTTTGCGCGCATTGAGTTGGCGGCGCCCCCAACAGCGGCAGTTCGAGTCTCTCGTGACGCGGTCATTGTGGATGCCGCCGGTGAACCGTTGGAGGCAGTGCTAGCGCCCGCGCGCACCATAAGCAGCCATGTCACTGTGCAGCTTGGCGATGATGTGCAATTTGCGGGGTTCGGTGCCAGTGGTTCGCTGACCGGGGCGCTGCAGCTGCGTCAGATTGGGGAGGTCAACGCAGAAGCTGAGGGGATTCTCGAGTTGGTGGATGCGCGTTATGAGATTTATAACCAGCGATTGTCTATTCGCCGAGGCCGGTTGATTTTTGCAGGCCCAATTGCAGCGCCACGACTGGATATTGAGGCAGTACGGGAGGAGGTGGACGTCATGGCGGGCGTCCGCGTGACCGGCTCACCAGCGGATCCCAGCATTACGCTATTCTCGAACCCTTACATGGAGCAATCTCATATTTTGGCTTATCTCCTCACTGGGCGCCCGCCCGGCGCGGCTACGCCAAGCGAGGAGGCCTTATTGGCGCAGGCGGCTCTCTCTCTGGGTATATTGGGTGGCGGCACTCTGGGTACCGCATTAGCAGAGCAACTGGGTATTCGTGATTTTCAGCTGGAGGCACGCGGTCAGGGGGAGGACGCGCAGGTAGCGATATCCGGCTATGTCGCGCCCAATTTGTTGGTGCGATATGGCGTCAACATGTTTCAGCCACAAAACACCTTAAGCCTTCGTTATTACCTCAATCCACAGCTCTACTTAGAAGCGGTAACGGGCGCAGATAGCACGGTTGATGTTATCTACTCGTTTAATTACGACTAGTGTCAGGTCGCGCTGCGAGGTAGAGGCCAACCAGAATCAGTAGCCCGCCGGCCGCGTGAAAGAGCGCGAGGGATTCGTTGAGTAACCACCCACCGAGCAAGGCGGCAAAAACCGGTACCAAATACAGAAACATTGCCGAGCGGGCAGGCCCAACAAAAGTGACTCCGCGGTTCCAAAATGCATACGCCAAAATGCCTGGGAAGATGGCAATAAATGGGAACACCCAAGCAATCTCCAGCGGTGGTACATAGACCCCGTACGCAACGGATTCCCAAATAAAGAAGGGGATAATAAACGGCAGGCCTAAGATGATCTGCAGCAGTAGAAAGCTCATCGCCGGCAGCGGGATGCGATTACGCCGCAGTAGAATTGAGAAGCTTGCCCAGCACAGCACTGCGGCTACCATCACCAAATCACCCGCCGCAAAATCAAGCCCAATAAGTCGTGCTGGCGCCGCCTCGGTGATGATAACCAGCATGCCGAATAAACCAAGGATGATGCCGATGCCCTTCAGCCGCGTAATGGCATCACCGAGCACCGCCCATGCCATTAGTGCTACAGCAATCGGTAGCGTGGCATTGAAAAGCGCAATATTCAGTGCGGTTGTGGTTTGCGCGGCAACATACAGCAGCGTATTAAAGGCGCCAACGCTTAAGGCAGCAATGGGTAGCATGTCACGCCAGTACTGCCGCACAATCTGCCGATGCGCTATTAAGGTCGGTAATGCAATGGGCAGCAGGATAAGGAGCGCAATAATCCAGCGCCAAAATGCCAAGGTAACCGGTGGTATTTCACCAGCGGTACCACGCGCGGCTACTGCATTAGCCGCCCAAAACAACGGCGTTAAGGTTAGCCCAAGGTAGGCTAGCCAGAGCTCACGATGTGGATGCGCCATTACGCCGGGTAGGTCGTCGTCCTGGCATCCGTGCTGGCGGCTTAATATCCGTTGCCATTAATTCCTCGGGCGCCATCTCAGCTGGAATTTTCTGCTCGATGTATTGCTCGATATCTGGCAGGGAATACACATAGCTCTCGCAGGCAAAACTAATCGCATCGCCGGCAGCGCCGGCCCGTGCGGTACGCCCAATTCGATGCACGTAATCCTCGGCATCCTGCGGAAGGTCATAGTTGATCACATGGCTGACCTCGGGGATGTGTAGCCCTCGCGCCGCCACGTCGGTTGCAACCAGCACCGGTAGTTTGCCGTCTTGGAACTCACCCAGTAGCTGCTCGCGTTTATTCTGGGCGATGTCTCCAGAAATCACTGCGGCCTTGATATCATTGCCGCGCAAATAGCCAGTCACTTTGTCCGCATCACGCTTGGTGTTAACAAAAATCAGGGTGCGAGTGGCCTCGAGCTTAGCCAGAATTCCGAGTAACAGCGGTATTTTATCGGTGTTTTGTACGTGGTAGAGCTGCTGACGTACCCGGTCTGCGGTGATGGTTTCCGACTCAATCGTTACCGCTTCGGGCTCGTTCATGTGCTCGTAGGCTAGCTCACGCACGCGCTCCGATAAGGTGGCCGAAAACAATAGATTGAGGCGTTTATCCGGCGGCGGCATGCGGCGCAGCAAATAGCGAATATCCGCAATAAATCCCATGTCAAACATGCGGTCGGCTTCATCGAGAATGCAGACCTCGATATTATCTAATGAGAAAACGCCTTGTTTGTAGAAATCGATAATGCGCCCCGGGGTGCCAATAACAATATCGGCGCCGGCTTCCAGCGTTTTACGTTGACTCTCATAGCCAGTGCCGCCATAAATGCAGGCAAACTCCATGCCAGTAAACCAACCTAGGCGTACGGCGTCTTTATGGATTTGCAGCGCAAGCTCGCGAGTCGGAGCCAGTGCAATGGCCCAGGGGCCGCGTTTGTCTGCGCTGACCGGGGTTGTCATTAGCAAATGCATACAAGCCAGCAGGAAGGCCGCTGATTTGCCCGTGCCAGTTTGCGCTTGGCCGGCAATATCCTTGCGTTGCAGTGCCAGTGGTAAGGTTGCCGCCTGTATGGGTGTGCATCGATCAAAGCCGGCTTCTTTTAAACCGGTCAGTAAAGACTCATGCAGGGCGAGTGATTCAAACGTTGTTTCAGAAAGATGATCTTGTTCCATGGGCGCGGAGCATACCGTATCTGGCAGAGTTTTTCCCCTCGCGTGTTTTTATATCACCACGTACAATCAAAATAATTTTCCAAGAGGTAGCTAATTATGACAGACGCACAGCAAAGTATTCGCGAACAAGTAGAAGGCAACCCAGTCATCCTCTACATGAAGGGCTCCCCGCAATTTCCACAATGTGGTTTTTCAATGCGAGCGGCGCAAGCGCTGGCCGGCTGTGGAGTCGAATTTGCTTACGTGAACGTGCTTGAGGACGAAGGCATCCGCCAGGGTATTAAGGATTATGGCAACTGGCCAACAATTCCGCAGCTTTACGTTGGCGGCGAGCTGCTGGGCGGCTGCGACATCATTATGGAGATGTACGAAAGCGGCGAGCTGAAAAAAGCCGTGGAAGCGGCCACCAGCCAAACATAGAGCTAAGTTTAGCGGGGCTCGGCAGCAGGTCTGCCGGCCACCTGATCCCAAGTGTTCACGATGGTGCAAAAGAGCTCTGCGGTTTTTTCTGCATCGTAAATCGCCGAGTGTGCCTCACGGGCATCCCAATCCAGCCCGGCAGCCGCTACGGCCCTCGCGAGCACGGTCTGACCGTAGGCCAGCCCTCCCAAGGTGGCGGTGTCAAAGCACGAAAATGGATGGAATGGATTGCGCTTAATGGGCACTCGGTTGGCGGCGGCGTTCAAAAACCCCAAGTCGAACCAAGCATTATGGCCAACAAGTACCGCGCGCGTGCACCCGGTGGCACGAATCTCCTCGCGAATCGGCTGAAAAATCTGTTTTAACGCGACTTCTTCTGAGACCGCCATGCGTAACGGATGATCCGGATCGATACCGTTGAATTCCAAAGATTTAGGATCAAGGTTTGCACCCTCAAACGCTTCGACATGAGTGGTATAGGTCTCGCCAGTATGGAGCAACCCGTCTTCATTCATATGGACCATCACCGCAGCAATTTGTAGAACAGCATCAGTGGCCGCATTGACGCCACCGGTTTCGATATCAACCACAACCGGTAGAAATCCGCGAAAACGCTGGGCGATATGAGGGGGCATTATGCAGGCTCCGTTGAGTTAACCATGCGCCAGGCGACTTGCTCTCCGGCGCGCATCGGGAT
>LKMJ01000941.1_pt1 | contig 24514 bp, 16 predicted proteins | sample 643391 | NCBI WGS metagenome assembly LKMJ01 (sample SAMN04112250, study PRJNA286221) | soda lake metagenome | biome: soda lake; feature: Kulunda Steppe; material: water; isolation source: sample PL-Br10 brine of Picturesque Lake | place: Russia: Kulunda steppe | collected 2010-07 | reverse complement strand
GCTTCAAGTCAGCGTGGTGAATCTGTTACTATTAAGGATGTTGAGCCTAATATAAAGCCAGAAGATTTGAGAGAGGAATTATCGGGAATTATTGATGATGAGTTGTCAGAAGAAGATGAATCTGACGGGGAGGATATTCGTTTAATGAAGTCACGTCAATTTATTCATTATTTGGTTGAATATTTACAACATAAGTCACCGGAAGATAGAAGTGATTATTATTATATACTCAAAGAAGGTCATCCCAAACAAGCAGATATAATTGAATCAAATGTATCGAGTGTTTATGATTTAAAAAATATGGATTTTGAAGAACATATGATTTCATTATCAGCTAAAGAGATTAAATATATTGAAGATAGAGTAAGAAATAATGAAGATGTGAATGAGGCTTTAGAGATGTATGAGTAGTTTATTAAGATTTTTTAAATTCAAACATAGTCGTACCGTAATTTTTTACGTTGTGAAATGGTAGTATTAAAGATAATATTATTGTTAATATAAGTATATATTTACCTATTGTAGGTGTAATATTTATATTTATTATTTGCGTAATTATAGAAGATACGAGTAGTATAGAAGGGAAATATATAATTGATAGTGGAATTCCATATGGGAAATAAGGATAATATTTTTTAACATGTACTATTTCTTCATTCATTTTAGTTATATTTATTTTAGAACCTATTATTTTGTCAATCTGAAATCTTTTAGTGTTTGTTATGCCGCACATATATTCAATATTTCTTTTTGTAAGTGGTGTCGTACATATATATTGTTGGCCGTTATGAGATAGAGTAATTTTTAATTTATTCTCATTTTGAAATATAATTGATATATTTTTAATAATTCCAGAATTATTATTATTATTTTTAATTTTTCGTGGATTTAGTTCATCGAATTCGAATTGTATATGTTGTTCTACATTTAGAGATTTCGTAATATCATCTTGAAATGCCCATAGATTCGTTTGCTTCATTTAGATTACCAGTTATATTTTTATAAATATAAAACTATCGAATCAATTTTGAGGTGTAAATTCAAATATGTTTTTCTTTTTATTATTTATGTCTTGTAAGTCTGTATATGAGACATATCCTGCGATTGCAATACAGGTAATTATACTATAGATATTTACGATTTGTATAAAGAATACATTTACGAAAAAGATACATATGAAATACATTAGGAATAATGGGATTGCGAATGAGTAAGATAATTTATTTTTTATTAATAGAGAGTTTTCATTTATATGATTGAATTTTATTTTTGAGCCAATTATTTCATCTATTTTAAATTCTTTAACGTTTGTAATACCAAATAAATATTCGATATTTTGTTTTGTAATTTTATTTTTGCTTATGTATATTTTTCCTTTGTGAGCGATTTTTATTATTAATTGATTGTTTTCGTTTTTTGTTGATTGTTCAATAGATATATCTTTAATAGTGGCAGAACCTTTTGATGTATGAATATTTCGGGGTTCTAATTCATCGAATTCGGATTGTATATATTGTTCTACATTTAGAGATTTTGTAATATCATCTTGAAATGTCCATAGATTCGTTTGCATATTATGATTTTTTATATTATAAAAATATAAAACTATTGTTTTACATTTAGAGATGTAAATTCGAATATATTTTTAGATTCTTCTTGTTGACTTTTATATGAGAGATAACCAAAGATTATTGAAAATGCTAATGCAATTAAAATTTCAAGAATATATATTTCACTCATAATAATAATAAATGATATGAAGTAGAATATCGTTAAGAGTATACCTTTTATTTCATATATATAATAATTTTCTTTAATAATCAAGGAATTATTATTTATTTTTGAAAATTTTATTTTGGACCCGATTATTTCATCAATTTTAAATTTTTTAACGTTTGTAATGCCACATAAATATTCGATATTTTGTTTTGTAAGTTTATTTTTGCTTATGTAGGTTTCTCCATTGTGTATTATTTCTACAAATAAATTATTTTGTGTATTATTTTTTGTAAATTCGATAGAGACATCATTTATAATCGCAGAACTTTTTCGACAGTTAATTTTTTGTGGATTTATTTCATTGAATTCAGATTGTATATATTGTTCTATATTTAGAGATTTCGTAATATCATCTTGAAATGTCCATAAATTTGTTTGCATTTAAATTAATAGTTATATTTTTATGAATATAAAACTATTGTTATTTAGAATTCAAACCATATATTCGTAAACATATTTTCTAATTTATTATCTAAATCAGAGAATTTTGAATTTTCTTTTATTGTTATTTGAACAGTCGTACAATTTATTTTTTCATTATCCCACATATGCTCTTCTATTTTAATTGAAGTTAAAATAGTTATATTTTTTACAAGATTCAACTCCGTTATTAGTTCAGATACATTTTTGTTTTCTTTATGATATATCTTGTAATTATATTGTTTCATATGTTATAGTTGGTTTCAAACGTGTATAAATATTTGGATTGGTATCATAATTATATTTTTAATAAAAACTTATGGCATTTGAAATTTAATTATATATTATGCCTAGAGATAAAGTATATCCATATGATGATGCTGAGACTACGTTAGTTAATTTAGAGAATGTACCGTTAAGTGAAGTAGATTATTATATTGGTTCTTCGAATGAATCATATGATTTAGATGATTCTCCATTTATGAATCCATTTGACCATGCAAAGAAAGGTTATGATGGTGCTGTGGAACATTATAAGTTATATTTCTTTAGAAGATATTTAAGTGAACCGAAATTTAAAGAATTAACACATGAATTGCAGGGTGGTGTGTTAGCTGGTTGGTGTTATCCTAGACCTTCTCATGGTGAAGTTATTATAGACTTATTGCGTGCGCATCAGGATAGTGGGGATGAGGGTGTGTTAAATCATATTGAAGATGAATTAGATAATATAGATAAAAAAGAACTTGGTGCAAAAGGGTTTAGAGAATATGAAGCGGTTCGAAAAGAATTTAAAAAAGTAATGGATAAATAGAAAACCAAACGCTTATATTGTTGTTTTCCTTATCGTATTGTAATGAGTACTATAATGGACACATACGCACGGTTTTTCCCTTATGAAAGACCGCGTGATGCACAAAAAAGAGGAATGAAGATTATAAACAAAGCAATGAATAATAAGGGTATTGTTTCAATGGAGGGTGCTTGTGGTACAGGGAAAACGCTAGCCGCTTTGGTACCGTCTATTTCATATATATTAGATGATGATACATTCCCTGAACGTGTTTTAATTGTAACAAGTGTAAAGCAACAGATGACAGCATTTCAGGATGAAATTCGTCGTATTAATGAAAATACACCAGATGCTGTAGAAAAAGTTACAGCATTGACATTAGTAAGTGTACCAGACCTGCATCCATATGTAGAACAGGGTGTATTAGATGAAGATGATTATTCTGCCATTGATAATCTACGTGAAAATACGCGTATTTTAGAAAGTGATTATGAGTATGATTTTGAAGATTTGTATGAGAATGCAGAAGATTTTGTTACATCTTCAAGTAAGTATGCTTATTCAACAGATATCCCTGAATTAAAAGATTTAGAATATGACCCATATTATGCAAAATATCGTGCAGAAAGAGAATTTTATGAGCAAACGGAAGGAAGAGATATTTCAGAGATGATTCCTTTTAATCCAAACAATGCGGGATTGTTAACGGCTAAAGATTTAAGAGAAATTTGTTCAAAGCAAGGATTGTGTCCACACTCAATTATGCGAATATCTCTTGAATATGTAGATGTCGTCATTGGTAATTATAATCATGTTTTTGACCCAAAAACTGTAGATAGAATTACATCTCCAATCATTAATGGTGATTCGATTGCTATTTTTGATGAAGCACATAATCTTTGTGCTAGAGTAAGACAATTTTTATCTACGAGTACATCTTTGAAATCTATTTCTTCCGCACAGGTAGAAATTCGTGAGGTTAGTCTTATTTATGAGTTAGCTCAATTATCTGATTCACAAGCAAAACGTATTGTACGTGAAGCTTCAAAAGACAATTCTGACTTTTCATATTTAGGTAATAAAGAAGAAGAGTTAGCAAGAGAATTAGTTGAGCTTATGAAAGAAAATGGGACTATATATAATAGATATGAAGATATTTTAGAAGGTAGAGGAGATACGAAAAAATTATTAGATAAAACAAAAGTGTATCCTGATGAACTTAATACATATTTATCGTACCTTGAAGATGTTCAAGATTTCATTGCAGAGAAGGTTAATAATGAGAATAGTATTGATGAAGATACATCTATTAGACTTCGAGACCCTTCAACGCCAGATTATGATGATTTAACGACGTGGACAGAATTAGGAATGCATTCAGATAATATTATGAAAAATGCTTTGAAGATTGGTAGAGTTATTGATGAAGTTAGAAATAAAGTTACAAATTCATCTGGTGATAAGAGAACACATGCTAAATCTGTTGGTAATTTATTTACAAAGTGGCATAAAAAGGGACATAAGAGATATTATCGTTCAATTGAAATTGAAGAAAGGTATCAAATTTTGAACTTTTTGGATGAAGAGTGGCAAGGTGATTATAAAGCAAAATTAACATTACATAATTGTATTCCTCGTGAGGAAATTGCAGAAGTTATTGATATGTTCCACGGAACAACCCTTATGAGTGCTACATTAGAGCCTATTGATATTTATAATAAAACTGTCGGTGTAGATATATTAGAAGATAAGGGTAGAGAGGTATATAATTGTCAATATGGATTATCATTCCCGGTAGATAATCGTGCAACATTTGGTGTGCCAGCAACAAAATTTAAATACGCCAATAGAGGTAATCCATTTAATTCGTATGGTAAACCAAATACAGATACCGATACAAGGCAAGAATATTATAATATTCTATTGGATATATTGTCTAATACAGATGGAAATACATTGATTGTAATGCCTAATTATAAAGAAGCTCAGTGGGTTGGTGCATTGTTAAATGATATGCAAAATGCCCCTGTAAATAATGTATACATTGATGAGAGTTCATCAAATGCTGCAACATCTAGGTTAAAAAATAAATTCTTCAATAGTTCTGATTCTGTTTTAATTACGGCGGCGGGTGGAACATTAATCGAAGGAGTTGATTATGTTGGTGATAGATTAAATAATGTTATTATTTGTGGTGTGCCTATTACAAATACATCTTCAGACTATATGAAAGCTGTTCGCGCAGCGTATGATGCTGTATTCGAAGGTAATGGTTTTAATTTAGCATTTACAATTCCTGCTGTTTGGAAATCACGTCAAGCATTAGGTCGCGTTATTCGAACTGATGAAGATGTAGGTACACGCATATTAATTGATGAAAGATATACTAATGACGATTGGGATTGTGTGCGAAATTATCTTAGTCAAAATGAGCAAAATGAGTTAGAAGTTATAAATAAAGATGATATTGAATCTCGATTTGAAAAGTTTTGGAATATGCGATAGTTTTAATACATAGTTTAATTTATATATTATATATAAAAATGTCAACAAATTCAACAGCGATTCAAAATAGCGCAAAAGCACGACCTGACACAGTAACAGATATTATTGGTTTAGATGTCTATTCCAAGAACGGCGTATATATTGGAGAAGTAGAAGATATACGCCTTAATTTTTCACAAAAGTGTTCAACGGGCGTAGCACTTAAAGATGTTAATCCTGAAATAGAAAAAGTTGCAAAGAATTCTAAAAATGGCGTTGTTATTCCATATAATTGGTTAGAATCTGTTCATGATATAATTATAACAATTGATATAATACAACGATTAGATTTTAGTGAGTAGATTAATAATTAAATTTATCTTCATCTAAAACTTCAACATTTGTTATTAATGTAACTTTTTCTGTGCGTCCCCCTTGCCAATCAGAACATTCTAAATCTGATAATGTTTTTTTAATACATCGATTAACAATTTCACGTTCTACGTTTTCAGGAAGTTCATTTAATTTATATTTTAATTTATTGTATAATTCGTTTTCAAAATTGTTTTTCGGTGAAACACCTTTTGTACTTAAATCAATAGTTATTAAATCACCAGTTTCAGATTTAAATAAATATTCGTTTGAATATACTTTATTTTGATTCATATATAAATGTATTTTATAACAGGTTATATTTGTTTCGGTGTAAATTAATAATAAATATTTTAAGTTAAGAGATATAAATTAAATATATGAGTAATAAAGATATTGATGAAATAAGAAAGAAAAAATTAGAAAAGTTGAAAGAGCAACAATCAAATCAACCTTCACAGGAAGAAATTCAAAAACAAAAAGAGGAACAGGAAGCTAAGTTAGACCATATTATGAGTAAAATTTTAACTTCGGATGCTAAACAGAGACTTAAAAATGTTAAATTAGCTGATGAAGATAAAGCTTCGAAAGTTGAAAAATATTTACTTCAATTAGCTCAACAGAATAGAATACAGAATAAAATCACAGACGAACAGATGAAAAACATATTAAAAGAGGTTTCTGAAGATAAAAGTTTTGATATAAAAAGAGTTTAATTCATACAAGTGTTTTTAGATATTCGCCATTTGAAACTTTTTTAGCTATATTATATGAAGGATATCCTGTTAATATTCCTCCAACTAAACCAGCAAGTATTGTAATAGGTGATGTTACAGAACCAGCAACACAACTTTTATATTGTTCCTCAGCCATATCTGCTATATTTTCCGAACCATCTAGTGAACCAAGTTCGTTAGTGAATATTGACATTATTTCAAATACACATAACGTTCCACTTGTTAATGCACCGGAAATTATAGCACCAATTATAAATCCAATTCCTGTTGTTAACATGAGAAATGTATATATTAGTGGTCTATATAAATTTGTTTTATCTTCTTTTACGGTTGATTTATCATCAATGTTTTCTGTTGTTTCAAATTTATCATTTTTGTCAGACATTTGTTAATTAATTTTTGATGTAAGATATTATAAGATTTATGTAAGTCCAAAACGACCTGTAGTTTTATATTTCACTTTAAATACATTATATAGTAGAACAATGAAATTAATACAAGATGTTCGTCAGAAATTTTCGTCATTGTTTGGTGGTTTCGGTGATAGTGAACCGAAACGTATTGGTATTTATGGTCCACCAAATTCTGGCAAAAGCACATTAGCTAATCGAATTTGTAAAGATTGGACAGGTGAAACGCTTGGTGCAGAAGGTCCTGTTCCACACGAAACAAGAAGAGCGAAGAAAAGAGAAAATGTTACAATTGAACATGATGGTCAGAAAGTTACAATAGATATTGTAGATACTCCGGGTGTTGCAACAGAGGTGGATGATAAAGATTTCCAAGAAAGAGGTATGGATGAAGATGCTGCCCGCCGACGCTCTAGAGAAGCTACAGAAGGTATTGCAGAGGCTATGCAATGGTTAAGGGAAGATATAGATGGTGTTATATACATGATGGACGCTACAGAAGACCCATTTATGCAAGTTAATACAATGCTACTTGGTATTATTGAAAGTCATGATATGCCAGCTATTGTATTAGCAAATAAAATTGATTTAGAAGATGCTGATGCACAAAGAATTGCGGATGCATTTCCACAACATGTGACAATTCCATCATCTGCAAAAAAAGGAAATAATATGGATGATATATATAAACAAATTGCAACTAAATTTGGTGATTAAAAATGAATGAACAAGAAAACTCAAATGGACAAAATGGTATCCGCATAGATTTAATGAGAGAGTCACAACTAGCAGGAATGGGTAGAACAGAAAAAATACGATACATTATAGATAAAGTAAAAAGTGGTTGCGTTGTTGTATTAGAATCTGGATTAAGTCCTGATGACCACGCAATGCTTATTGAAAAAACTATGTCGGAAATAGACCAGAAAGATTTTACAGGCGTAGACATTGAATCTTACCCCGACGATACGGAAGAAGAAGATAGAGGTCTACTGGGTCGTGTATTGAATAGAAATGAATCTAAGACCCCTTCAAAGAATCTTACGGTTATTGGTCCAGCTAATAGAATGGAAACGCTTCATAAAGATGAGAAACAAATCAGTGCGATATTAAATCCTTAAAACCATGCCACACAAATGTACAAAATGCGAACACGTTATCCCTAACGAATCTGATGACCTATTAACAGGTTGTCCTGAATGTAATAATTCATCATGGGAGTATGTTGTCGAAGATGATAATGCAGACAAATTAAAAAATGAAGATAAATCACAAAAAGCTGCAAGAACAGAATTTGTCGATGCAGATAATTTACCATCTTCTAATGTCGTAGAAGGTTTACAACAATCCACACATACAACTGTTAATAATGTATCAAAGATTCAGGAGACGCTTAATAAACAATATGAAGGTATAAAAGTTGTTAGAGACGGTAAATATAAAATAAACCTTACGGAATTATATCGTGGAAATGATTATGTGATTGAACTTGGTGATAATGGTTCATACACCGTTAAAAAAGCATCTGAATTATAATATGTTTGTTGTGTAGTCTATTATATTAACCCACTCTTCAATCAGTGTTGTCTTATCATCTATGAATTTAATTATCCACATAGCAAATAATACCATAATTATTACAGAACCTATTTGTGCTATAATTCTATCTGCGATATAAAATGATACCCAATCATCACCTCTACCAAATATATATTCAATAAATTCTGGTTGTATATGGAACCACTGTCCCCCATATGCACCAGCGATAAACACATTTCTAACTAAATTCAATAAATATATTGTAATAGATGATAAAGATATATATAGTAATTTTAATTTAATATCAAGACTATCTATAGCCGATATAAATCCTGTAAATAATGCTATACTCCCAATTCCTGTACAAGCCATAATTATTTCTGTTCTTAAATCTGTTTCTGTAAATACAATATATATTCCATCCGTACCGTTTTCAAGAATTGTATCATAACCTAATATCTGTAATAAAAATTGTGTTTCTGTGGCAACATTATATATTAAAGCTGTTTGAATCATTGTTATAGTATATGAAAATAAAAGTATTCCTGAAGATATTGTTATAAATATTTTTGTTTGATGTATTTGAAGTTTATTTTTTATTATTAAATATAAAATTAATATAGTTAAAAATCCTGAAATAAAAGATATACTACTTTGAACAATACTCTGTTGTTCAAAAAACGCATAATATGAGAATATAAATAATGATACAGATGTAAACATCCACCCAAATATTTCGAATAGTTTATTATATTTTATATTTGATAGACTTAAAAGTAAAGATATAAATATTACCCAACCAAGTAATGTCAAAAAAGATATTATAACAGACATTATATATTATATATAATATATTTAAATAGGTAAAAGTATAACGAAAGTCTTATGAATTATTCTTCTTCCTCACTAAAATCTATATCATCAGGATAATCGCCAGATGAACCAACTCTATAATACACTTCACATCTCACATTACTTTCACCAAGACATGACACGTTATCAACTTCCCCTTCTTGTTTTTCAATATTTATGTAATTATATCTTGAATTATCATGACTATCGGAAGATAATCTTAGTTCTGTATCCTCATCAATTTCTACAGAATCTATACATTTATTTGAATTATAATCTTGAGATGATGCAAAAGCATATAAACAATTGTCATCGATATCTTCTTCTGATGCACTTATTGAATCGTCTTCTAAGTCACCAGTGAAATACTCATAGATTGCATTTACATAATCATTTTCCATATCATCTTCAATTTCAACATCTGTAAGTTCAAATGCAGCCCAGTTATTCGTTGTTCCATCTTCAATAGATTTTATTAATATTTGTGGGTTTGTATCTTCTGAAACATCATCAATATTCATATGTTCTGGGAATGAACTTTCATCTATATTAGATAATTGATTGAATTTTGCAGGACTGAAACAAGTTTCAGAATCATATTCACAATTTACAATTGTTCTTTCAGATAAGTAATCTGCATCATCATCATATTCCCCTTGAGATTCTGCCCAATAGAATTTCGTCCATCCACCCCCATCTGTTGTCATATCACAATCTGCTTCATATGTGTCAACACTTACGTTTTCTTCAGATATAGTTATTTCACCTAAGTCTGCTATGAAATCATTACCGGCAAATGTTGGATGGTTTGATGAAATATCTTGACATGTAATATATGGACTCTCATCGAATGAAACTTGTATATCATTTATTATTGGTGTTTCATCTAACGAATCACCCCACATATTTACACTCAATCTTAATCCCTCAATAGAACCTAAATCATCTACATTATTAATATCAAATGTTTTTGTTGTACTATCTAAGTCATTTAATTCATTTCCATTAATTGTTGTGCCAAGATATGACTTACATCTATCCTCATCACATGGTATAATATCTACTTCAAAGTTATTACTATTTTCATAATCTATTTGAACATCCATTAATGAATATGGACTTATACTATCAATGTCTTTATATTCTCCATCTTGACTTAATCTTCTAGAATTTATACTTCCACTTTTAGAAATTGCGTCAGAATACAACTGTCCTATCTCACCACGTAATGGTTTAATACCATCCTCTGGTTCATCTTCGAATTTATTTTGTGTTCTAAGTTCTTCAACAGTACCATTATATATTCTCATATCGTCAATATACATACCGCCGTGAGTTGCTTCTATTTGTGGTGCATATACATCATTCTGTCCATATTCCGCATCTAAATAACGTGCCCCAATACTAATAACACCATCTTCATATATTCTACCGGTATCTCGAATAACATTACTATAATACGGACTAGAGAAATGATGTAATCTTTCTGTATTATATTGTGATTCACCATTTACATATACTTCAAAACTACGTGGAGGTTCATTATTAACAGGGTCCCAGTCATTTGTTGTGAATTTACTAGTTATTACAACATGATTCCATTCTTCATGTTCATAATTCGTATTTCGTGTTGGATAATAATCATCCGTTCCTAAACTATCATATTCGTCCCTCATGCTATCTCCAGCTCCTTGACCAGAACTGAAATCACCAATCCATGAACCTAAAGATTGAATATACGGACTATCGCTTAAAAGGTCTGTTCCTGCAAATGATTTTACAGGGTATACAGAAGAAATTCCAGAATATCCACTTTCTAAGAAATGTTGTGGGACTTCTATTTCTTCACCATCGTCTGTTATGATAGTCTCTGTTTCTATATCTGCTTCTTCATAAGCATTCCCTTCAGGATTTCTAAAGTATGTTAATTGGTCATCTATATTTGGAATTTGCATTAGATTTAATTCTGCTGTTGTATGTGCATATGGCCGTTCTCTTGAAGCTGTTCCATCCATACCCTGTGCACGGGTTGATGTTGGAGCAGAAATTCCAAATAGATTTTTAAATGGGTGTTGTGGTTGATTGAAACGTGTTTCATCAGAACTTTCTTCTTTAACCCAGAAAGAAATTGTATAATTAGATTCATTTAATACGTTATTAAGCTGTTTTTCAGGAACATCTGCTTCAGGAGGATAACTTAATCCGTGACCACCATCATGAGTACAATCATCTCGAACACTATCCAGACCACCTACATTCTCTAAATCCTCACCTGCATGATTTTCATTTATACATGGTGGAGATATCATTAACCATGATGTTTCATCTAAGTATAATGAATTACCACCAAACAACCCATTATTTTTATAATTTTCAGAATCAGGGAATTGTTCTGAGGTAATACCTGACCCTGTTGGTGGACCACTCAATATAGCAGATTGAGAATCAATATTTTCTCTCCATTGATAATTCTCATCTCCTAATATGTCGCCATTCCTATCAATGAATTCTTCTGCTTCTTCTCTATTCATCGTTTCTTGTTCACAATCAATACTACTTGTACCAGAAAATTGATGAGTTATTCCATGATTATGCGATTGACTACAACCTGTTCCATATACAAGACGAGCATGATGTACGTCATTAGGGTGATTTCTGTTTGATTCAAGCCTATTTTGATATGAATCATAATCATCCACATTTGAAACAATATCAGATTCTACTTGGCTTAAATCTTCAGAATATACATCTGTTACTTTTGATGGTGTACTTAGTTCACCAACAGTATTTCCAAATTTATTATGAGGCTGATTAAGTACTTCTGGTTCATGGTCGAAGGTATATACACTTACAAGTTTATCTTGATTTGGAATTATAGGGGAGCCTAATCTTAAAGAGCCACCTAAATCATCATTGCTCCAACGTGTTTGTGATGCATCCATAACAGAATTAGCTTGTAATGCATTAAGTTCAGTTACGCCAATTCTCCTAATATTATCAGTGCTTTGAGCATTTCTAAATGAATTTGCATCAAAGGTAAATGTTTGTTGGTTTTGAGATGGAGTACTAGTTAATTCGTCTTCATCGATACAATGTTCACCAACACTGTATTGATGTATAACGGAATTTTTAGCTTCATTAGATATATCATCCCAATTAGGTTCTCTATAATCATCTTCTTCTCCTTCTACTTCAAATGTATATTCTGTCAAATCACCTCTTGGATAGTCTAAGTGGTATGGACAGATATCATTTTTTGTTGTTTCTATAGTATATTCTCCCGGCCCATCAAATTCAGATATTACATTTGATACAGAATCTCTACTTGTATTAAAGTCATCTTGACCACTTAATAATGTATCGAATCCATCACATTCTTTTTGTCCAAGGTTTTCACGAAGTAATGATTTACCTTCAGGTGCTTGACATAATTGAACTTCTATTGTTTCCGATTGAATTATACCTTCACTCAGTGCTGGTCTTAATGTAAGTTCAAATTCAACAGTACTATTCTCTCCAATTTGGTCTTCGCTATATTGTATTTGTCTTGGATTTATAACTGTTGTAAACTCTTCAGATGGATTATCTGAATCAGGAGATGTTATGAAATCACTTTCCCAAATAATATCTTGTGTTTCATGTCTATCAATATCTAATGTATCAATACCATTTGGAATATGATTCCATTGACCTTCTGTCATTGTTGCATATCTTATATCTATTTCTTCGTTATTATCAGTTTCATACGTATATATAAACGTTTTACCATCATCTTCTGTATGTGCGTTATCATCTGATGTATCTTCTAATGGAACACCTCTTACAGCACCTGCTGGCGGTGCATGATATTCATCTTCTGAGCTATCATATAACGTAAATCCATCTGGTCCGGGGTCTGAAGGATTATTGAGTTCACAATATTGGTCCTCTTCATTATCAGCTTCATTTGTATAACCATTATGGTCTTGTGAAACTTCATTAGATGTAACAATATCTGAACATTCTCTAATAACGCCTGCTGGTATTTGCTTATAATCAATGCTTAATTGTCTGGATTGCATATTAAAGTCTAATTCATTATCTAAAGAACAAACATAATCTGTTTCTTCTTGATTAACATTAAACCCTTCTTCCATTTCATACCCTGCTGGACAATAATATGGTGATATTTCTGTACCATCAACACTACTATAATCGTTTTGATTATCAGATTTATATGTTATAGTATTATCATCACCTATATTATATTCATCATCAATTTCACATTCACCACTTCCAGAATCTGTTAATGGTTCATCTTGACAAGTTTGGATTGCACCTGCTTCAATTTCGTCATTTGGTTCTATTTCACCTGTTGTTGTATTTTCTGTATATCTTACAAATTCTTCAGGAGCTTCATCAAAGTCCTCAAATGCAATCATTGTACAAGTATATGTTTCTCTAAATAAATCTGTTGTAGAGCTTTGTCTTTGGATATCGATATTATCTGTACGATAGTAGTTTGTTGGACATTTATTATTACCAGTAAATGAATCAGATGGAGATATTTCTAATTCATATGGTTCATGAAGTTGGTTATTATCAGACATTATTTCACCTGCTATTGCTATTTTACCAACTTTATAATCTACTTGAGAATTTTCAGCTTCAAAATCATTTAATTCGGGCACACCGACATCTTCATTTACTATAACGTTGTGATTGTATGATTCAGATGCTAATGATTCATCGTATAATGCAATTTCCGGTTCAAATTCACCTTCTTGGTCATATTCTTTACCTATCCTTGTAATATACTCTTCACCATCTATATTACATGTCTCTATAATACCAATACCACCGACACCACCCCCAACATTTTCTTTTGTTCGGGAATTATCATCACAAATCTCTCCATTATCAATCATATTATCAATTTCTTCTGGAGAATTATAATGTATATCATCATGCCATTCAATGTGATGTGTTTCAGATGTACCAACGTAGGAAACACTAATTAAACTTAATGGTATTGATGTTTCAGGATTTGGGTTTGAATTACTAAAGTCATACCAAACAGTTTTTGGTTTCCAATCTGAAATTTCAACTTCAACTTCTTTTTCATATGTATGCAAATCTGATGGTTCTGTTATATCACCTTCAAATATATATTCTATATCATAAGTTGTTTTTTGATATTCTGTTATTTGTTCCATTATAGGTGATTTAAATGGTAATTCATTTGTTGTTTTTGTTCTTTCCCATTCATATATAGGTCTTTGGTCATAATCAGAATTTCTCCATACTACATATTCATCCCCTTCCTCTTCTTCATCATCATTTTCTCTTTCAAATATTTTCATATATCCTTCATCTAAATCAGCAGAACTCGTTCTAAATGATACATCACTTTCTTGAAGTGATTCATAAGTTACTTCGTCACTTACGCGGTTCCAATTTTCTTCATCTTCTAAACTTTTAATTAATTCTTCATTTGAAGATGAATTAAGTCTTTCTTTTGCTTCATCTTGTGTTTCTGCTCTTAAACAATTATAACAATTATCTGGGTCTTCATGCCTATGAAGTATATCTCTATGTTCAATTTCTGATGTGCTAGCTTCACTATCTCTATCTAAATACCACCCCCGTTCTGACTCTGTTAAAGACTGAAATTCTGCCCCCGATATTATATTAAATGTTTCTTCTTCTGTTCCAACTTGTGCTGTTCTTTCAGGAGTAGAACTTACACTTTCCCACTCAGAAGATGGTCTAGAATCCGTATATCTGAATTCTGTATCATTAACAGAAACAAATGATTCATAATTATCACGCCATTCACCATTTATATCAGATAATTTAGCTTCTGCTTTATCTTCAATTTCGCTAGGATTTGAATTAGGAACATCTTCAACAACTACAGTCTCTTCTATAATACCTTCAAAATCATTTATAGTTTCTACTTCTTGCCATTGATTGTTTTCAGCATATGAATCATCCGTTGTTTGTGTTTGTATTCTTTCTTCAACAATAAATTCATCATTCATTGATTCTAATTGAATAATTTCTGGCATTTTTAGATTTAATTCTGGTCCACCTGATTGTTCATTTGTACCAAAGTATAAATAATCAATATCTATATTATTTGTTGTTGAACACTCATCATCTCCACTTTCACAAACAACAAATACATACACATCAGTAATATCTTGATAATAAACCGTTTCATCGTCTAATTTTATTGCATCATTATTTCCAGAATCTAAATTTACCGTATCTTCATAAATCGGATTTGATATCTCTGAATCATCTATATTACTTTCTTTAACAATATATGTATCAACAGATATAGAACCGTCTTCGAATTGTGCATTTATACTACTATCTATTTCAACATCTGCATAAGCATCAGATAAATCATCATCAGGATAATTTAAATTAACATACGGTTCACTAAATTCACCCATTCTTTCATCTTCATCTATTTGAACACCTTTAAATTCAGATATTTCAATCAAATCAGAATTTACAACACCTGATTTACCGCATATTTCAGCATCTTCAGAAAGATATCCTGAAATTATCCCTTGACAAAATATTTCAGCAGACACATATTCTTCACCAGAATCAAACTCTAAATATAATTCACCTAAATTATTTAATTCTGACGTTTCTTCAGAAGATAGTGTAAATAAACACAATCCATCGGAATTAGATATTTCTTGACAGTATTCTGAATCCTCCGGTTCATTTGGTAATACATATTCTGTATCTTCATCAATACTTTGCGTATTTGATTGTACTGGATTAACCGTTAATTCTTCACCATCAAATATATTATATGTTATCGCTATAGTCTGAGGTTCTGAACGTGGAACATTACGCGTTTGTGTAATCATATTAAATCCATTGGAACCTGCGCGAATAAATGTACTTTTATCATTATTTGGTTCTCTCACATTTTGAAAATTTTCAACAGTTCCAGAGAAATCTTCAGAATATGGTATTGTATAATCTTCTAAGAAACCAGCATCTTCTTCAGATTCTTGAATTCTAAATCTATCAACATGTGTTGTTTCGGATGTTTCATCAAAACCTGATGTTTGTGATATAGAAGCAGATGTAGAACTTCTTCCCTGTGGTGTTTCACCATGTATATCGTCAGTTCGAGTTTCTGAATATTCATCCTCCTCTGTATGACGACTTGTGAAATCAAAGTCTAAAGTTCGTTTTAAATTCTCATTTTCATCTAAATCATCTTCAAAATGGTCATTGAAATTTAGATATATCTGAAATTCTTCTTCAAATCCGTATCCTTCTTCGTTTTCACTACCATATGTAGGGATATAATTATTTGATTGCGTAGGCATTAAGAATATAGTTTCAGAGTCAATAAATTCATCATCTTCAGATATTTCAAGGTCTATAGGATAAATATATGGATATGTATTTTTCTTATTTTGAGCTTCTATTTTTATATCATACGTTATAGAAGCATCTTGTGTTAATTTTTCTCCATTTTCATCTTCTGCTACACTAACATCTACATCTAATCCATCATCTAATTCATGAGATGGACCTATATCACCTGCACTAATCGGAACCGTTAATATAATCAATAATATAAATGTAATTGTTACAAAATATATAATATTTTTAATAGGAATATTTTCTTGCCTCATTGATATATAATTATATTTACAATACTAAAAGTGTTGTTGACATGTCAGATAATTATCTTGATTCCCAAATCATTGTATTACCTACATCATGACCTTTATCAGAAATAATTTCTCCTTCTGAGGATGGTTGAGATACTAAACTCATTGACCAATGGTCTAAACGTATATCCCATGATACACAGATTGATTCTGAATCAGATATAGGATAATAGATATAAATTACACCATTATTATTTGATGTAATATTAGTTATGTATGCTGAAATGTTATCAAATTTATTTAAAACAATTTCTGGATAATATTTAAATTGGCGTGGGATTTGTGCATATAATGTTCCATCTAAAAAATAATACCTTTGTTTCAACCATGTAGTTATATGTTCTCTATGGAAACCATTTGGTTCAAAACAATTATCGGTTCCAATTTTTGATGCATCAATGCCGATTAATAAAACTTCCATTGGTTTTCCATCTAGTTCATCAGAATATGTATATGTTTCAATATTTTTTATTATATTATCTTCCATAATAATAAAAATGTTAACCACAATAATAATAATTTCCCTATTTAAAATATATTAAATTAATTATTCATCATCATCATCACAAGATTCACTACGTGCCGTATCACTATCTCTTGCATTTGCTTTTGCTCTTGCTTCAATTGTTGCTTCTTTATCATTGTTATGATAATCTATAACAGTGATATCAACTTCATTTTCTATATCTTTACTTTCATATTCATAAACTGTATTACTTTCTCCACATGAAGATGGTGTACTAGCACTTGCTTCTGGGTCTGGGTCTGATTCTGCAGTTATACAAAATTCAGCCTCTTGTGTACCCATATTAACAGATGTATTAGAAGCATCTCCATTTAATTCATAGTCATATAATCCAACACCACCATCATGTCTCCCATTATGTTCGAATGTAACGCACTGTGTGGCTTCAGCACTGTTTGAGAATGTATCATCATCCTCCCAATCTTCCATATCAATCTCTTCAGCAAAACAATCATCGTCTTCTGGTTCTTCTTCATCACATTCATATATAGGGTCATCTTCATCTACTTTCACATTTATGCTTGTTGTATCTTCTTCAGTATTACTATGCCAATCTGTTACGATTAATTTTTCTATTTCTGATGTATCATTGTAATAGTCTAATTGCCGAGAAGTATAATCATATTCAAAGTCTACATTAGCATTATCGGCAATACTATTACAATTATTTTTAGCTGGTTCTGCTCGAAGGTCTACACATGCTAATCCAATTCCATCATCAGATGCACTACCTTCAAATTCTACAATTGAACCATCATATCCTGTTTCATCGTTTGCAGCCCAAACATAATCATCTTTTTCATTATGGTCGAAATGACCACCGTATGAATGTTTAAATGTATCTATAGATGGTTCGGAATCGTCTGAAACGACATCAATTTCTACAGATGAAGTATTTGAATTGTCTGCGAAATCCCATGCTTCATATTCAAATGTTTGCGTTCTATCATTATTTCCAAATCTATCTTCTTCTTCGAATACAATACATCTTCTATCTCCACTTCTTGATTCAGAAACATCTACTTCTCCTGCATCTACATCCCCACCATGACTATTATCATAATAATCATTTATATGTGTTATAAGAGTTGAATCGTCAAGATTGTACCATGCATCTTGAGATACACCTATTTGTTCATCGTAGGAATCTGTAACACGTATACATGTTCTTATACCTTCATATACATTTTTATATTTATCTTGCATATTATCTAAGTCAGCATATTCAACAACGTCTTCATTTCTATGCCAGACAGGTTCTGCATGATTAAGATTTTCATCTTCAGCATAAGATAAATCATTATGGGTAGAATAATCTATATTTACTATAGGTGGTTCTGTATCCTCATGAACTTTAACAGTTTGTGATGTTTCATTTGTATTTGATTCTCCTTCTGTGAACCTTGTATCATCCCATACTTGTAGGCTTATTGTATCTTCACCGGGATTATTAAATCTATGTGCTGTAACTTCAAAGTCTTCTTCACCCTCTAGAACTTCCATATAACAATGTTCATCCACATCATCTTGATTTACATGTGTACAAACATTTTCATCGCCATAATTAGGTTCTTCATCATTAATACGCCATAACATATCTGTGATTATTGTATTCGTTTGAGACATTCTATTTTCTTTAATATTATGTTCTTCTAATTCACTTCTAAATGTCCAAAATCTAGATACATCTGCTTGCGTATCTGGACTAAATACATCTGAATCATAACAATTTTGACAATCTTGTGTTGAGCCATCAAAGAATAATAATCCACCCTCATAAACTTCAAATATTTCATCTTTATCTTCATCTGGATATTCTTCATCCCCAGATAACGTGTTGTCAGGTGTTTGGTCTTCTAATATTGTTTCAGGATTATAGTTATTTTCATTTATATTTTTTACAGCAGAATCTGATTCTGCAAGTCTAAAGTCTGCAACAGGTTCTGTTGTATCATATACAAATACAGAAGATGTACTATCTTCACAACCTTTTGCCCCATGGAATACAGAATCTGAAAATTCAGATGTTGTAAATATATTATCATTTCCATCAGATATTCTATCATGATTTATTGTCCATGTATTTCTATCACCTATGCGAATTGGTGATTCTTTCGAATCAGGGATACCGGAAAACCCTTCTAAATTATAATGTTGTGGTCCTTCATCTGTTATTATTCTACATGGGCTATTTCTTATATAATATAATCCGGGTTCTTGGAAAACACGACTAAATCTAAATGTTACACTTTCCCCCGGTTCAATCTCAACAGAATCTGTGAAATCAATTTCTTCTCCATTCGCATTATACATAGCATTTATTTCAGCATCTGTTCCACCTACATCGTTATCATCATAATCAGTAATAAATCTATCACCGGTCATTTGTGCACTTTCTCTATGAAGTCTTGTCATAAATCCTTGAGATTCAAACTCTGTTATCGTTTCTGGACGAATTGTTACATTTTCACCACCATAATTTGTATATTGTGTTTCAAATTCAGCCACGTTTTCATCTGTAATTTCATCATTATTACATGTTCCAACATCTCTTACAATACCATACGTGTCAGGAACACCTGATTTAGGATTTAATCCTTCTTCTGCATCAGGAGATATTAAATTAGATATGATTTCAGGATTATCTCTATCATCAATAGATAATTCTTCATTGCTCGTACATATATTATTTACAGTTACATCAGCAAATCTTGATTCATCATATAATTCACTATCTCCATCATCTTGTCTTTCATCTACAGGTTCAGTATATTCTATAATCGCATCACCGTATGTTTTAACATTAATTGGTACTTGGAATTGACTATGATGGTCATCTGTTAATTCTGATTTTGGCATATCTTGAGGTGACGTATCTGAATTTGAGCGTCTTATGTAATCATTTTCACTTCGAGGATGTATACTTAAAACATGTACGCCATCATTACCGTCATCATTTTTGATAACAATTGGTACGGATACTTCTTGTGTTTCATCCGGCCTTAATTCAACGGATGCAACGCCAAGAACATTATCATCAAATGAGTTTATATCAAAGTCAATCTCTTGATGATTACCACTTTCACCAAGTCCAACAGCATAACCATCAGCATTAGTACTTCGATTTGTTCTTATTTCAAATCTAGCTGTAGCAGGTTGTCCTTGATTTGGATTCGAAACCGTTGCTTTAGCATACATTATTGAATCATTTTCTTCTAAGTCCCAAAATTCTTCCTGATTCACACCAGATACTTCAAATTCGTCTTGAGGGTGGTTGACAGTTATATTAGATTCTGTATTATCATATGTTGTATCAGCAAATCGCGGTAATTGTAACGAAACATATCTATCCCTATCTCCACATAAATTCGATTCATATTCTGCATTTGCAGAGAAAGGTAAGAATACATTTTGTGCACTAGATTCACTTACGTCATCTTCTGGGATATGTGGTGATTCTTCACCACCCAAGAGTTCTTCATTACAAACTCTATTTTGATGACTATAATATATACTGAAATATCGATTATGTGGTTGTGTAACAGAATCAATACCAGCTAAATTAAGTGGCGTAGCTCCTCTATTTATTTCACTATCTCTTACATTTTCGTTATAACTATACATCGTACCAAATCCACCTCGAACGTTAGAACCTTCAACATATGTTTCACCCCGCGTAATTGAACCTTGCGTACCATAACTTGGTTGAACATATGGATATGCACTTGCATATATAGTTCCTTCTTCTTCCGTTGGTCTTTTTGTTACTTCACCATCCTCCGTTATAATATTTAAATCATTAATTACAAGATTTTTTAATTCAACAGTTCTCCTATCTGTAGAACCTAATGCACTATCCATATCTGAAAATATTTCACCATCCATTTCATTAGATATATCTACTCTAAATGTATTTTCTCCTTCTTCTACACCAAATGGAGCATTTGGCCTATAATAACTATCATCTATTTCACCACTATATCGAACCCGTGACGTTTCGAATGAGCCAGATACACTATCATGTATATACTCCATTACATCATCAGGAGTTGTATATTCTCTAAATGTAAAATCATAATCTCCATCTTCTGCATCAGTTATAAACTCATATTCTTCACCTGCATCAGGGTGTACTTCTCTAGCAAATCTTATTACCGTTTCTTCTGACGGTTCATTTGCTCGTGCATCTCCACCACCAATTGTTATATCTTTTTCAGACCTCCATTGACCAAACATTGACTCTATTGTACGTTCTCCAGATAAATCACCAATATTTTGCACTGTTACTTCTGCATTAAAGTTATCATATGTTAAATGTTCTTCAGGAACATCTATATCAATCACATCTAATGTAGTTTTTTGGAAAACGTATGTATCGAATTGAGGCGTTCTTTCTTCATCTACATCAATATTTCTATATCTCTCATCTCCCGTATCTTCATCTTCCGTAACTTCATATAATTTAACCGTATGATTTCCAAATTCAGATTCATTCCAAGATTTATTAATTGGTATAGTTTCTACTTCACCAGCAGCTATTTGTGCAGTAAATCTTTTTAATTCTTCACGTTTAAAATGAATATCATCTATTCTATCTTCATTTGGATATCGTATTTCTGGTGTTCGATAATCATCTAATACAGCAAATGTACCGTTTATTGTTGTATCACCTGTATTTTCTAGTATAATTGTAGAGTGTAAATCTTCGTCCGGTTCAACATCATATGTACCATAATCCGTGTTTTTATTACCATCTACATCGAATGATACCGTAAATCCTCCCGGTCTTTCATCTGGATTTGATTGTACGCTTTCACTATCATCATCTGGTTCCCCAATTTCATTTTCTTGGTCTGAAGACATAACTTCTATATTATATAATAATAATACCGTATCTTCATCAATATCCATATTTTCAAATACAATATACAATTCACCATTTTCATTAACAAAATCAACTTCTGAAGAATGTAATGGTATCTCTTCTGTTTTTGTTTCTAAACCTTCTGTATCACCAGAATCTTCGAATGGATTTTCTGTATCTGTAGATGTAACATCCAATTGTGTATTCCTGTTTGTATATATATCCCTACTGTTTTCATCTACTAAATTAACATCAATATTATTTCCACTTTTTCCTTGAACAGCATATGTTATATTTAATTGATGTCCTCTAGCTTCAGATATACCTTGTACAGACATACCTACACGTAATGGATTTTCTGGCCGGACAATAGCAGCTCTATCTGGATTTGTTCTAAGTTCTTCAAAAAACCTCACCGTTCCTCTTGCCCCATCTCTCTCATCACCACTTGTTGTTCTTGTAGGTGGTATAATATTATCTTGAAATTCTACATCTCCTTCGTTATCTGCATTAAATCTAGATACGAACGTTGTTTCTTTTCGAGATAACCCTGTGAAATCATCTTTTTGTATACTACCTTGATTCTGACCGATATTATCTGGGTCTACAAAATCATCATCTTCATCTGGTTTTTCTAAGTTTAATTCACTTAACTTTATTGTAAATTCGTGATTATTATTTATAGTTATACGTGCTCTAGGTTGTATTCGAATATTATCTTCTTCTATTTGGTTTATGATTGTAGAAAATTGAGATTCGATTGTTTCTGATTTAGACTCTCCAGCAGAAACGGTAAATTCTCCATCAATAGAATTATCAGACGATAAAATATCAATTTCTACATCTACATCTTGGTTTGAATCTATATTAATATCAATTTCTCTGAAATCTGCAATATCAGAATCAGATTGTGTTAAATCTTCAAATTCACCAATATCTATACTAATATCTTCATCTTCATCACATGATTCTTCTGATTCACTATTAGGACCTGAATGTTCGGCAGTAATAGATATACATTGGTTTAATTCATCAAAAAAAGTATAGGATTCACAATTTTCGTCTATACAGAATGGTTCTTCAACGATGTTTGCTGAAGTTCCTGTTGTTATTCTTGTATCTAAATCATCATGCAAATAATTTTTACTTATATCTAAATCAACACCGTCCTCATCTATAATAACATCATTTTGAATTTGAAGGTTTCTAATATTATAATCACCGGGGTAACTTCCTCGAAAACCAGCAACAGTCGGTACCGGGCTTTCATCATCATCACCACGTATTGTTATATCATTCGTACCAGATTTACCTACACCATTAAAATTAATAGTATCATATGGGTCATCTTCTCTATCATATACTGTAATTATAGAATTTGATGCTGCTGCATTTACAGCCGCTTGTAAAGAATAAAATGGTGTTTGTATATTATTATCATCTTCTTGTTCTAATTCTTCATTATTTGAACCAACATAAATTGGTTTTTCATAATTTGAAGCTGTTACAGGATTATAATCTAATCTTTCTTCTTGTTTATCATATATTAGACCTGTTGGTTCTGCACCAATTGATTCTCTATCTAAGTCTCCATTAACTGCATCTATAACATTAGATTCATCATCTGGATAATATATACCTTTATCTTGAATCATAGCTCCACTTACGCGGGATGATTGTATATATTCATTTAATATTAATGGCGTATCTTCAATTGTAGAATCTATTGCTATATTTTCTACAATAATATTAGAACCACTTTTTGCTTCAATAGCATGTTTACTATCAACAAATAATATATTTTCAATTTTTATTTCTTTATTTTCATTATCAATAACTTCAATAGCAGAATCTTGCCCATCTTTTGATTTTATTGGAACAATTCCTTCACCTCTGATAGTTATAGATTTTGCATCATCTATATCTTCATGTTCTTTTCCAATTTTAACACCGTCATAAAAGTCATTATCATTAAATCTTTGCGGTTCTTTAATTATTATTTCTCCATTATTTTCAACTTCATTTATAGCTTCTTGAAAAT
>LKMJ01000940.1_pt1 | contig 24521 bp, 35 predicted proteins | sample 643391 | NCBI WGS metagenome assembly LKMJ01 (sample SAMN04112250, study PRJNA286221) | soda lake metagenome | biome: soda lake; feature: Kulunda Steppe; material: water; isolation source: sample PL-Br10 brine of Picturesque Lake | place: Russia: Kulunda steppe | collected 2010-07 | reverse complement strand
CCTGAGCAGCAGCTCCAAGCTGCCCATGCTCAACATGGTCATCTTAGACGCAGCATTGCAGGAGACAATGTTCTTCATGTCATTCTCTTAGGTGTAGGGGGTGTTATTTACATTCCTCACACTTTGGCTCCTCTTAAGAGTCTCGGCCTTGATTCACAAAGAGTCAAGAAACTTGCTCTCAAACTCTATGCTCATTCTGTGCACTATGCTCATAAGCTTGTTCAGACCAGACGTTCTCTTGAGCGTTCTCCCCACCTTCAAACCAATCAGGAGAGGTCTGCTGGCTTGTCTGCCCGCAACCCTCCTGATCCTCCCTGACCCCCCTTATTTTTTCTGGTGAAGGGGCTTTTCTTCCCAAGTGGCCCCTTTTCCTTAATTGATGAGGAGCTTTTTGCTGCCAGCAGTGCTTGCGTAGTCTTTCTTTCCTTTTCTTTTTTTTCTTTCTTTTGAGGCATTGAGAGAGCGAGCTTTGTTTATCTTGTAGTTCCAAATCGCATGGGCCATGGATGCTGGGACTAATGGTCGCGCGCAAGGGCCTGGGCATTCCAGTTTGGTATTGAGTTGCAGGAGTTTTCAACTCTTTTGCTGAGGGGGATTTGATTGCAAGTTACAGCTCAGAGTTGGGTGGTCAGCAGGGGCAGAGAGGGGTAGATGTTGCATAGCCTATGCACTGAGTGGGTATGACCGGAGTTTGGTGGAAGGCCTTATGATCTGGACATTGAGAACGTGCCCTCTTGCTGGGGGGGCCGTCATACTGTTGTGCCTTTTTATGCATGCTTACGTTCAATATGGGCTGGTTGGGTTGCAAGGGGGGCAGTAAGGGGTAGCTGCTGCGTTAGGTGTGCCCCTGTGTGATGGGTGTGTCTAAATGATTGACTTTGGGTTGAGACATTTAAGGGACATTTTGAGCGAGTCCTTTTACTAGGGGGCCCATCATTTTGTTGTTTGATATTAGCTGTGTCGGTGGCTTCAGGGCAAAGAATTGTAGGTTGGCTTGTTTGTTGCAGTTGTGTGCAGTATGTCTGTGCACTTTCTGCATGGGCGGTATTACAAGAAAGTGAGGGTATATCAGAGGAGGTGCGAGGGATACGGCATCCAGTAACTTCATGCCTGTAATGCGTTGTCAAGCGAGGCTGAGGAGGGGGTACTACTTGTGTGGCTGGTATGTTTTTGCTCTAGGGGTTTATATCAGTGGTTATAGGTGGGAGTGTTGCGTTGAAGTGGGTGTCAACTAGTCCGCTGACGTGTGTGTTATTGATTTTGCGGTAGATGGCAAAGGTGCTTGCATTTGTACTTTAACATGTAAAGAGCTTGTGAATTTCACCATGGGTGAGATCTTCTGCCTGGGGTAAGTTGACAAGGGCTGCCAATCTGTTGAGTGCTATTTTGCTTTTTGCGGTGACCTTGGGGAAATTCTCTTTTAGCTGGGCCACTGGAGAGGATGGAGCCGATTGTTTCTGCAGTCAGATCCTCAGTGGAAAACAGGTTGACAATGTCTGCGAGCCTGTTGATTGCTATGATGTGCTTTTTGAAGACCTTAGGGTACTTTTATTTCAGCTGATTGCCGGACAGTAGGAACTGCTCATTTGTGGCTATGAGTTTATGGAAACCTGTGATACCAATAGTTCTCAGGGGTTTGATGATGCAAGCGAAGAGGATGTTGAGGTTACAATATTTTACTTCAATGAGGTGTACATCCCAGCGCGAAGGGTGTAAAGCCTGTATGTCTCTTTGATGGCCACTTTTCATCCCAACTGGCAGTATGCAAATAGTATTTGGTCTTGAGCAGGATCGAAGTTCGTCTGCTGAAAGGTTTGGTAGAAGCCATTGGGGTAAAGTCGTGTTGGTAACTTGCAGCATTGAAGAAGCATTACAGAATCATACAGAGCGCCCGTTCACTCTTTTAAGAGCCAACCTCAATCTCAACTAAATCATTCTTCTGTAAAGCTTAAAACAGACACTGCGCATGGTGGGCATGCCCTAACATAATAGCTTAAAACCAAACCATGTGCAGCAGCTCTAACTTATATGATTGCTTCTGAAAACATGAGTATCTGATGCAAAAATGTCAAATGTTTATTCCTGCCAAAGCACCCCTGCCATTGCACCCCTGCATCACATCATAGGACTTGAGAAGTCAGGAGCACCAAGAGCCTGTCAAACATCAGGTAATTGACCGCTTTAAGTGCAGACATCTATCAAAAGCATCATAACCTGGTCCGATGAGATTGGCCCTGCCAAGCAGCCTGCATCTTAGACGCAGACCACAAATGACCTGCTCTCCTCAACATACATGACACCCGGCAGCTTGCCAACGTACGCTGGCTTATCATAGTTGTCATGGCAGAGCTTGAGGAACTGGATCAGCGCGGACTCAGAGATCTGAAAGCCCATGCCTTGAAGCGCCGACTGCAGGTAAAAAAGCAAGCGGGGATTCATTTTTCTATTAGTCTTGAGCCACCTCGTCCAGCACAGGGTGGGCATGCGGTCATGGTATGATCTTTAGATTGCATCAAACCCTGCATCTGTCAGCAATGAGCCCTGGCTGTACTGTAAAGCAAGAAATGCAGAAAAGCGCATTGATATGCTGTCTGCTCCTAGGAAGATGTCAGGAATGCAAAAGAAGGAGCCATCTGTCCATCCAAGCCTGCGGCAGACCCAAGAAGTCTGCTTCACGCTTTTTGCTGCTGAACCCTACCTGCAAGTCAGCAACAGGAATGTTGTCCTGGAACTCATCAGACAGCGTCTGAATGGCCTGACTGACAACCGCCACCTGCTCGTCTGTCAAGTTGCTGCCCAGCATCTGCGCCAAGCACGCGCCATAGGATTGGCCGTAAGGAGGAGCTAATGTTGAGGGAGACAAGGGGGGATCTTAGGAGTGGCAAAGAAATCAAGGGGGTCAGAAACGGAGCTGCCAGCCCAGGAGTGGTGCACTGTCACTAAGTACCTAATATTGGCTGCCTGCACCATCTCGACGTCAGCACCACACAAAAGCAGCCCAATTCATCATGATTGGAAAAACCCTGCGCTGACCCCAAAGCACTCCACAAGCAACCCAGCAAACACCACGCACACGTCCACGCACGCAAAGCTCTCCTGTGCTCACACCTGTGGGCTGTGGGTGCTGGTGGTCTGCAGGCCCATGGCCCGTGCGCGCGCTGCTGTGGTCTGACGCTTGGCCTCACGGCTGGGCCCTGCGTTCGCACGCCCAGGTTGGAGGCATTATAGCACTACAGCACACAGTGGTCTTTTGTGGAGGAGAATGGGCATGACAGTAATTAGACTTATAGTCTGCTCTGCTCACAGCTAGTGGCTGCTGCCTCCCTGCCCACTCTGGAATGCTCTGTGCACCATGATGATTTACAGCTTTTGGGATGCCGATTCAGCCGCCTCACTCAGGTGGCAGGGATAATCTGGCACGCTCCCAACCTCGTTGCCCCTGTATTTGCTACTGTTGACGACATACACCTGATCCTGTGGGTTCTCGAGGGAGCCCAAATTGGTATGCTGACAAACGCACCTGCTCCATCATGGCCACCCGGGGAGCTTCCCCTACGCTCACGCTTCCGGTGGCTGGAGGCTGGAGGCCTGCAAGCACATGCGTGAGCGAGCAAGCATGCATGTCTGTCATCAAATTTACATGACTCTGCCATTCGAGTATGAAATGGGAATCACATGCTCTTTTTGTATGAGCATAAGAAATCCTCAGGTGCAAGCTTGCCAGGCATGCTTTCAGCCCGCTACTACACCTGCAACCTCAGCATCTGCCGAGGTGGCCATGCTCAGCCAGCACACAAGTTCTCAATCTACCATGCGATTGCTTTCCACACCAGATCAGAAGGTGCTGGCTGATAGATCTCGGCACACCAATGCCAGTATTGCCATCTAAACAGGCCTTTACTTGTGTCGTCCATGTTTTCCGCCGAGGGCATCTTAGTCACCCTCATGTAAGGCCTGCCCTTGGCAAGTGGACAGGCGAGTAGCCCATCCACCCCCCTCGCACCTTTCCTCTTCTTCATCCTCCTCCTGCTGCCGCCGCAGCTGCCGCCTGCTCCGGCGGGTGCTTGGGCGGGCTTCAGCACCTCCATCCTGGTCATCATCCTCATCCTCATCCATGCCCTCTGCTCCACCAGTCTCACCGGCATCGTCTCCCAGGTCGTCTTCCTGCATGTGCCAAAGCAGTGGGCAAATTGGGAGAAGGCAACCAGCAGCTATCTTGCTCGTGTTCGCAGTGTTCACACCTGCTTCTGCGCTCACAACCACACCTCAGGGTGGCTTGCTTGGGCATCATACTGGCAGAAAAAATGTATCATTGCAACCACAACCCCCGCCTACTGGGCTTTTCAAGCAGTGAGGCATTGTGCCCACACACCTCGCCCACGTTGTTGCGTAGGCAGTGGTCCAGGATGGAGCGTGCCACAGCCACATCCTCTTCGTTGATGGCAAAGCGCATGCCGATCTTGCAGCTGGCGGTGGCAATACGGATGATGGTCTCCAGCGTACGTGCTGTCACAGGCAATGCCCTGCACATCCCAGAGCCAACGTTGCTTATTGCAGTGTTGAGACAATTTGCATAGTGTGAATGCTGAAAAGGGTTAACAAGTCACTCTGCTGGACATGCTGTAATGATTTCCTGGTGGGAAGAACAGACATCACCTCAGTGGTCACTCAAAGCTGCCGTGGCTTAGTGCCGAACTGATGCAGGACCACACATCAACAGCAGCACCACTACCTCTTTCACGCAATTGCCAGGAATGCTCATGACCCACCTGTCTTTAGACAGTCGGCGCAGCTCGGCGTAGTACTCCACGATAGCTTCTGCTGCATCGTCCTCAATGAAGATCCGCACACCCTCCCTTGCATACCTGTGCAGCAATGGGAAGAGCATTCTTTTTTGAGTAAGGATTAGAGTGAGGGTTTCACGTTGCAAAAAAACATGTGACATGACCAACACCCCACCTGCGCCGCACATAGATGATGAATTTGCGGAGGTACTCTGAGGTGAGCACTTCCTGGTTGCTGGAGGCTCCATGCAGGCGCGTGTCATGCTTCATGAAGATCTGGGGCTCTGAGGTGGACTCGTGGTCCATGGACAGCCGCCTGCAACAAGACAGGGGCGCAGTGGGAGTGGGGCCCACCAGCAAGACTGTAGGGAACTACAAATACATTTACTTCATGGGACGCACAGCGCAATGGCGTCAGGAAGCAAGTCGGTGCGCTCTGCTCTAATTATGTGCTCGCTGCAGACGCTGGTCTCTCGCCATGGAACTACTCATGCAAAGCTTCCTGCTCCCCTCTCTGCAGCTGAATTGAGGCTATTGATGCGGGTGGTCATGTAGAATGTGGCCAAACCCCCAAAACACTCCCACGTGCAGCAAGCGTGCTCAAAACAGCATGAGGCCACTCTGTCCTGCTTGAGCATGAGACGCTGCCAAGCAAACTTCTTTTACGATTGCACCCACTCAGCAGCGCCTAGTTGTAGCGCCAGGGAGCCTCACCTATCATGCAGGGTCTCTTGCATGGTGGCGCCCTTGCCATCCTCCCCAGTAGGCCTGAACCTGTGCTGCGCAATGACGTGCTTGGCAACCTGTATACATTAAAACCATGGAAGGAATGCTTAATGCACAGCAATAGAAATAAGATTGGAAATGTAAGACTAGTCATGCCAGCACCAAATGCCTAAAAGCAGGTCACAGGCCTCAGGAATCTATTGCTGGATTGTAAATACAAACGCACCATGCGGTCTTGTGCTTCGTTCATGCAGTCCAGCACAACGAAGAGCATGTCAAATCGGGAGAGCAGCGAATCTGGCAGGTTGACATTGCGTGTGACGCTGATGCTTTTATCATAGGAGCCATACCTGCGTGGCATCGATGCAGTAGTGCATGAAAACATGGTAACGTGGAAAGGCAAGGGCAAATGAGGAGCAAAAAAGCAGCAAGGCAGAAACAACTGCTGATCTCTCCATTGGAGGGGGAGGCGGGTGACCATTCTGGTGACCCACCCGTTCAACGAAAAGGTTTGTCTTCATGTCTAACGGTCCTTAACGCAATAAATCCAGCCCACTTTTTAGAATGAGCACTGCTCATAAACTAATTGGTACATACAACTGGTGCACACAGCTTGGCATGCACACACACTGGCAAGCCTACTCACAGAGGGTTTGCAGCGGCAAGTACGGAGCAGCGCGCATTCAAGGACGTGTGAATGCCCGCCTTGGCAATGGTGACTGTCTGCTGCTCCATGACCTCATGGATCGCTACACGGTCCTACAAAGAGCGTGCGCAATTAGACCTGTTGTGTCCTGATGTGGGCGTTGAGCTGCAGCGTGGTACAGCTGCAGCATGATATAGAACTGCAGACCAAAAATTAGTGGAAGCGTATGCTGTGTCCTGAACTCAACGCTCACCTGGTCACTCATCTTGTCAAACTCGTCAATGCACACAAGCCCCCTGTCTGCAAGGACCATGGCACCCGCCTCCAAGCGCTTTTCTCCTGCACACCCACGTAGCACACACAATGGTACATTCCCTTATTGAAGCACAGGCCATTTAAGAGTGCCTACGGTTGCAGCCCATACACAATTTCTGGTCACACACACACACCTCTGAAAGTAAGAGCATACATAGACTATGTAACATAGTCAGTCCAACTTGACCAATGACAGAACAACACTTGGTGAATGAGAAAAAAGTGACAAGCTAGTGTGTCAAAAATCTGTTATGGGCTTCTTAAGCCACACGCATGCATGCACGCACACGTGTGTTGCTTGCGGAGACACAAGAGACTTTACCTGTGTCGCTGTCAGTCGTGACTGCAGCCGTCAAACCAACGCCAGATGAGCCCCTGCCGGTGGTGCTCACAGCATGAGGAGCAGCATTCATGCAGGCACGCAGCATTTGGGACTTCGCAACGCCAGGGTCTCCAACCTGCAGTTCGATCATGGAAATAAAAGTGCACGTTTGCATGGACACCGGATGCCAGTGTTTAGATTCCTGCATTGGGGATTGCGACCTCAAAAAGGAGTTCAGCAGCATGTACAGAAGACAAGTTTGTGCAAATATACGGCTTCAGACATAGTCATTGGAACCAAAGCTTGTGTCAGTACCTTATCAGTTGTTTTGCATTTGGCCACTTGGGAAGGTAATTTTTGAAGTATGGGCGGAGCATAAAGAGGCCAACAAAATTCTGCAGCAATTGTTGAGACTGCTCACCAGAAGGCAATTGATGTCACCACGCAAATGGGTTCCATTGCTGAGGTTCTTCTCAAAGCCACCAAACAGCTGAAGGATAAGACCCTGCCAGTAAGCAACATTCTGAATAGGTTTATCATAAGCTCAGAAAAGGCAGCGGGGCACAATGACTGGATGTTGGGGGCGGAGTGCCACTGTCAAGTGGAGTACATGCCTGCAACTCTTACGAGCCGAGAAGTCTCATCTTGACATCATACATTCCCTACAGTATCTGCAGTCATCAGCCTGGTTGCTAGTTGGGACAGCTTTAACTTCCTTTTACCAACCAGGCTCATGCCTGCAGACATTCACAGTGGTGCCAGATACAAGCTAGTCACTGCCAGTGCGCAAGTACTAGCAAGGCATGGCAAGCCTCCAGGTGTGCATTATGTTCGCATCCATGCAGGCTGCATCCTAGCACCCAGATGGAAGTGCATACTTTTATGTGGTTTTTTTGTCATAAACTATTGCACCTGCTTGATGATGTCATGCCCCAAAATAGACGGTGCAAGGCTTCTACTCAAGAGCTGGAGCACGTCCTCTCGCTTAGCAACCTGCGCGCAAAATGCCGCGGTATGGCACAAACACTCATTCAGGACCAAGCAGAGAAAATATCCTAACAACGCAAGGTTGTGATGAGTAAGGACAAGCAAGGGCTAGAGAAGGAAGGAGAGAAGGAAGGAGATACTTTTGCTCGGTCTAAGTTAACCTTGAGAGCTATGGCCCGGTTCCAATATTCACAAAGGACGTGGTTTTCATCTTAGCTCCATTCCCACATACTTTCCAGCCGCACCAGGCCTTTCCTTAAAAAAGTATGCAAATTGTGCACCTCATAATTGTGAGTAGAAGCAGACGACAACCAAGCATTCAAACCAAATGATTACGGACCTCTCGGATCAGGCGTGCCTCATCAACAGTGAACTTGACTTGGCTCTCTTTGGTCAGCTTGTGAACCGAGACGCCCACCACTGTTGCCTGCAGCAAGTTTTGCAAAAGAGGGTCAGAGATACCAGATATGAATAAAGAAAAAGTTGGTCAGGCCTTCATGAGCATTGAGTGTACAGAGGCAAGCGGACAATACCTCTTACATGCACAGGGGCCTCTTCTACCAAAATGTCATGTACATAACATGAGATGATTGAATAGGTCCATCTTTCACCATATCTTGCAACTACAGCAGCTGCATGGGCAGTCTATAGGGTCTCCAAACTTGGCTGAGCAATAAAACACTCTACCTTTAATCCACTCCCTTACCCTTTGCACACACCTTGCACACACCACTGACAGGGCCGGACACCTTCGAGCTGACCGCCTTGTAAACGCCTATGATGCACACCCTGTCCCCGGGCTTGGTGCTATCTGCCAAGTCCTCATCAAGCACAACCTCTGTTGAATGTGGCAGCTGACCCGCAGGCGCGATTTCTGGTAGTTCCTGTGGCATTGTGCAGGGTAGCGTGTCCAAGTGCAGTTCAAGGTCAGGCAGACTGGCTATGATGGGGATTGGCTGGCGTCAGGGCATGCTGGTGCACATGGCAACCGGGTGAGCACATGCAGCTCTCCACATTGCATAGCTGCAAAAAGTAAGCATACATGCTCCAAAGAGTTATTTCAAGACTATTCACAGTGCAATACATTACTGCAGTACTTCAGTAGTACTTAGGAGGCGTTATGGGTGCGATTTGTACATCCAAATGCACAAGGAATGAGAGCTTACTCCTACCCAGCAGCCTGTCTAGACTATGCGCGGATGTGTCCTACTTGTCAAGCATAATCACTTGTTCAGTACCTGCGCGCAACTGTACGTGTGCGCACCTGCATGGTAATAGTTTGGCTGTCCTTGTACATGCACATGCCAAATTCAGTCGTGAGGTGGTTGCCGTTGGCATCCTTGTTGGGGTAAACCGCGCTCGTAGGCAAACCAGACAGGGCAGCTACGTCACGGTACTCCATGGTGGTGAAGGCCTTGGTGGCTTCGCAGTAGTGCACACTTTTTGCCACCTGTAGCGTGCGCAAAGGTTATCAATGACAAAACAGAATATAAGGAGTAAGGGGAACAGCAGAGAAGTGGCATGATGCAGCATGGGCTCCTAAGGGCGTCCGTGCTGAGAAGCAAGATGAAAGGCACCCATTCAAATCCCCGACAGCTGACCCAACACCATTTGAAAAATACTTCACCCCGCACCTTGGGCCGGACCACGCTGCACTTGGTGACAATGCCATACACTGCCACCAGCTTGCCCAGCAGCGCGGAAGTGAGCTCGCGCGGTGAAACCTCGTGCCTGCCAAAGTCGCCCTTCAGCCCGATGTGGATGTCCGTGTGGTCACCCAGCAGCTTCAGCAGCCCCGCATCATAGCGCCCACTCCGCAGGCTTTCTTTCAAAGCATCCTCGAACGCAGGCAGGTGCTCGGAGGGGTTGTTGAGCAGCTGCCCCAACAGCTCGCGATCAAACTCCCTGATATGGTGCTCCGGGATAACCAGTCTCCGGCTGAGCAGCTGCGCGGGCTTTCCATCATCTCCACTGCTGTAAAGCTTGGACACCGCATCCCCCAGGTCCCACTGCCCATCTTGCCTCTCCAGGAAATCCGTGTAGCGACGCTTCAGCTGTACACGGGCATCCGTGGGCGCGGTCGTAGCCATTCTTACCACTTAACTAACTTAGTTTCTGTAGGGATTGCAGCAATGATAACGACATCGATTATGATCTGGTGTTGACGCAGCACTTGCTCACTCAGAAAAAAAAATATTATTAATGAGGGTTGCCTCGTTGTTTTCGGGCTGTGGGGGCCTGGACCTTGGATTGGAGCAAGCAGGTTTGTTTTGGGGCTCCCATTCTCTTCTGGATTTCAGTTACTTCCACTAGCGACCTTAGTGAAGTAGGGAGATACAGCATACGCCGCTATGCAAGCACACTGTCCATCTCATCCTACTCAGCTGCAAGCCGGCTGCAAGCATGCACCATGCAGCATCAGAGCAGGATCAGCCTTTATGTGTCTCGTATCTGTACGTGTATCATACTTTTATGCAGATCAGGACGTGCAACCTCGCTTTCCAAAGGGGCCACTCTGATTAGGGTTTTTTTAGCCCCCCCAAGCCCACTCATCTCAACCCTGATGTGGGCGACACCCACACACCTTCACATCAGCAAATATAATGAAATGAACCCCATGCCTCGTGAATGCCATGCTTGCATCATCTGAGCTTGCATTCGACTGCAGTACCTTCTTTTCAGTTCACATGATGAGCAAGACATGATGAGAACATTATAAGATGATGTAAGAAATGTTCATATCCATTGCATCATGCAAAATACTCTCTTCTTCTACTATTCACTGTTTGCAGGCCACTCCATTATCTTGCAATGCGAGTCGGATCCAGGATGCCAGCAGGTCCTCAAATACTGGTTCCCAGGGACTTTGCTTGCTCCTGATGTATGCGCTCTGGAGGCATTGCCCGTGGTAAGTGATCAATCAAGGAATTCAGGCCAGCGTTACAATTAGTCTACAAAGCAGTGATTCGAATGCCTCATCCTCATGTTACAAGTTCCTTGAGGTCTTCATAATTAGCTTCAGAGTCTTTGTGCTGGAGTGTGCACTGGGGCACCTTGTCTTGATAGCATCTGCCCTTCTTTGGCCACAAATGGAGTATCACTTTCCTTTTGTTTAGTGCACTGCGGATACAGAAGTCCATCCCACATGGATATAATGAAAAAGAGATGAATAGACCTGGTTGGTGGAAAAAATTTCTTTGCAAAAAGCACGTGCTACTAAAATCAGAGCGATTTGTTGTAGGATCCTGGGTGAAGAAGGTTGCACTTTCAAATCTGCTCAACTTGCATCTGTTGGCATTTTATGTGGCCATCAGCACAGCCCTGAGACCACAAGACAAGATTTGCGGGCACCTCAGGCAGGTTGATGCAGGTTCCTGTCCTGGACTGTTGGTGCGACGCTGCACTGGGGCTTGCAATGAGCGCTGCCTTCGCCCTCCCTTAATTTTCTTACATGCCTTTCTTAGTGTTGCTGTCCCTCAAACCACATGCAAACAGGGGACGGAGCTCGTGGCCGCTGGCTTCCCATGTATTGATATCAGCAGAGCTGGCCTTCGCCGCGGTGTTGAGGGAGAGGTAATGCATCATGCACAAGAGATTTTATCATGTCTATCCTGTACTGCGCGTCGCCTGCCCCGTCCTATGCAGCAGACGTGATGCTTGTGCATGCATGCCATAACATGTTTCTCAATACTGCAGCTTTTGGCATGAAGCTACTGTACTTGTATTGCCCTCCTTAGAATAAGCCCTTGCTTACGCAGCATGTAAAGCAGCATGATACCTTATATTCTCTCTTCATTTTGCAGTGCACAGGCCTGGTCCGCCACGTCTTCCGCCTGCTCCACAAGGCTAAGCAAGATGGCCGCGCTGTACCATGGGTGCTGCTTGAAAATGTGAGACTTTTTTGTTGCTTGAGGGAGGATGCAGGAGATTGGGCGATGAGCGAAAGCAGCAGCGTGTGATTGCCAAGGTAGCCTTCAGCCTTTTAACACGGGCTTGAGGTGTCTCTTGTGTATCACATAAGGCTTAAATTGGCAAACTTCTGGGCCTGGAGCCTGGAACTGCTCCACAAAAGTCCTCCTTGTTCTCACATGAGTGGCAGATGGCTGGCCAGAGGTCAGACCTTGCTTATGAGGCATAGCCAGCAAAGCATGTCTTGATCATGTCCTAATTCCAACCTTCCCAGGTGGAGGCTTTGATTGATCGAGTGCATGGAGGTCCGCCAGCGATTCAGTACATCACCGATGCGCTGGAGCAGTTAGGCTACAACTCATGGGCCCACCGGGTGGTGTGCACAGCTGGTGCGTGGCGCTGCATGCCTCTCCTTCATTCTTATGACAGCCAGATTCGTTTCTGAGTTGCCGTGCTTTTACCTGTGTCAATAATGTTTGTTGTGCCTCACCTACAAGCAAATTTGATACCATCCTTGTCACAGACTGGCAAATTGTTTGCATGGTGCATATTTGAGATAAATCACCAGCCTAGCTGGTGAATCTAGCCATTCCATTCCCACGTATCGCCTTGCATGCACATACAAATGTGATTTTGCAACCAGTTCTTGAACACAATGTGGATAGCAGGCAATGCTCTACGTGATTTCTCTTCAGGCTTTGGCATCCCCAATCGGCGGAAGCGCCTCTTTATTGTTGCATCCATGTATGGGGATGCACGAGACGTCCTCTTCTCACAGGCAAGCCAGCGATTTAAGATATTTGAATCCAGCATCCACACCTTGCAGCAGTGCATTTTGGCAATTTCCTCTACAAACTTAAGACAACAGAGAGCTCTGCTATGGGCAGGCTTACCAAGGCCAAGTCAGTGGTATAATTATATTATGCAAGTTCATACCTTTATTTCTTTTTCAGTGTCCACTCTCCTATCCTGGTCTATGCACAGAGCTGAATACATAAACCTAGTTTCGTTGAAAAATGCTTGTATCATATAAGTTTGCACTTGGGCACAATGCTGTACGAACAAATTCATTGCGTTCAAATAACAGCTAAATAATACACTCCTTAAATTCAATGTACATCTGCTTTGTCCTTACTTTGTGGCTTGCACATGAAGCATGAGTCGTACAGAAACATCCAAGCTGAAGAGCTGTGCCATTGTTAAGATAACCATACGCTTATTCACAATTGAAGGATTCACATAAATGCAACCAACAGCTTTGCAATGAAAACCATGCCCAAGAATATCATTTTCTGGAAGGCCTTCTGTGCACATAGCAGAAGCCCATATATGTATGCTTGACCATGCATGTGTGTCTTGTCATAACCTCACAAATTGCCAAAGCAGAAATGTTGAGTATTGTGTATGATTATGAATTCATTTCCCAGGGTATGCAAGTCTGCTTGGGATCTTGCTGCCCGTGTGATCCAGAAGGCAAGCCACTGCCCTGCAGCAAGCCATGTTATGAGTGCTATCAGGTGAGAGCACTAGGATTTATACTTTTACACCTGTTACAAACGATTTGGTGCCATAAGGCACATGGATGCACCTAGGCCCCTTGCTGACATGTGCATGCTCACACCTATCCTTACAACAAAATTTGTTGTACAAATAGATTCCAACACTAGAATCTATTTGGTGGATACGATTGTGCATCTCATTTTGCTTGAAAGGAACCACCTGCGGATGCATTTTCACATGCAATTGTTGCAACACTAATGCAGCCCGCCAGTATGGAAACCGAGGAAGGCCTAGACAAATGTTCGCTGGCTTTTGACCTTGGAAATGCCAGGTAATGTCCACTTGATGAGCATGTGACTTGAATGTAATGCTTTAAGTATTGAACACTCTCGATGGAGGTGAGGCAATGCGCATTCGCAGATCGTACAGTTTGGTACAACTTGTGCAAGGTTATCAGCATCTGGCACATACAGCTCTCTTGACAATCATCCGGTGTGCAGGGCTCCGCCAGGTGTGGATGTCTGCCCAACTTTCACAACCACAAACAGTCGTATGTGCCTGGCCTTGGAGAAGCAAGTTGGTATCATGAGGACCACAGATGCAGAGCGCTTGCAGGTTTGCCATATGGAGAGGGTGCACAAAAATCAATTCATGCCTGTTTGCAGCAGGAAAGCAAGTGTGTCTTCGCATTCATGTCTAGGTGACTTTGTATCCCTGACACTGAGGAAGCTATGATTTAAGCCCTCTGGTTAAGCGCCTCTTGAGTTCACCAAGTTCCTATGAGCTCTTTCTGGCATAACCTTTTTGGCCTTCTCACCTAGACCAGTGTGCATCTTGCTAATCTCAGTTGCCTGCATGGGTGTGTGCTTTGACACAGGGCTTCCCAGAGGGGTGGACAGAGCCCTGCTGGCCCATCCTGGGTCCGGGTGTGCACACGCACAGGAAACCCACACGGGAGGCAGACTCGGACGCGCGAGAGCGGGCGAGGCATGCCCTGCTGGGCAATGCTGTGTCTGTGCCGGTAAGTGTGCACCAAGTTTGGCTCAAGCATCATTGCTTGTGTGTGTGGAGGGGGGTTGTCGGGAGAGTGATTTCAAGCATAAAGCAGCTAAAGTGCATCATTGATCGCATCCTGAGTGCACAGGCTGACTTGCCCTGAGGCTAGGCTATTGCCTCTTCTGTACCAGTAATTGCTGCATTGTGTTGCATGCACTTGCTTAACGCGATTTTCCTCGTATTCCTTTAAACCTCAAACAATACTACAGCATCATTGCTTATGTGGAGGGGTTGTCGGGTGACAGTGAGTTCAAGCATGCAGCAGCTGCTGTGCATCATTGATCACATTCCTGAGTTCGCAGGCTGACTTGCCCTGAGGCTAGGCTATGGCCTCTTCAGCATTAGCATTTGCTGCATTGTGTTGCATGCACTTGCTTAAACAAAAACGCAACTTTTCTACAATTCCTTCAAACCTCAAATAATACTCCAGCATGATGAAGGCTACCTCGCTTGAGTGTACACACCATGTGTGCATACATGAAGATACTGGCAAGTGTAAACTGGTTTTCTGCTGGAGACAATCATACATTTTTTGTGGAAATTCAATGAGTCTGTGTACCTGCGTGCATGAGCATGTGTTCCAACACACTCTGCAATCGCACAACATGGTTACAGGTTGCAGTATGGCTTGGAGAACGTTTGATGGATCCATATCACCGGTGAGACCTTACCAAAAAGCATTGTGCTTTCATGTCGGCTTCCAGAATTAATGGTATGAAAAAAGGTGAACTGATGCTTGCATCAAGGCATCTTCAGTGTCCATAACATGTTCAAAAGAACATTTCCATTCCATTTTTCCATCATAACTCACTTCATGGCACTTGCCTTAGCTGCCCATTGCTTAACTTTAATGGACTACCTGTGCTTAAAATCTGCAAAACTGCACACTTGATGGCTGCGTATTGAAGGAAATACCTCTGTTACTCTGAGTCACTCATGCCTCTGGAGCTGCAGAGCAAGGCAGATCCGATCAGGTGTGTGGGCATCTTCTCCTGAGGACGTACAAGTTGCATCCACGCTGCTCTTTTCTTGAACCCTTACAGGCCTGTGAATGGACATGACTCTAAGTTCACGCACATCCATCTTGCTGTCTAGAGGAGGACTGATGCATTGCTAGTTGCCCATCTTGCCATACAGTGTGCCTTACAGCTAAAGCCTTAAAAGCGTCCAACAGCTCGTAGCTCCCAAAACATTTGAACTCATGGTACCAATTTTGATTGCCGTGGTATGCAGCAAGGGCAAATGGGAGGAAATGTGTGAGCAGGCTTTCATGTCTACTGGGTTTCTCATCACAGGCAGCCGCGCAATGGAGCAGGCAGAGGTCAGTGTGCTCTTTGAATCCTTAGTGACCACACATGGCTGCCTTTGTACGTACAATGCAAAACAAAGGCAAGCGCATTTCCTGTTTGGCATGATGAGGTCTAAGGAGGTCGGGTTATTTTAGATAACGAAAATTTGCTCAAGCTTAATCGGTGGACTACTTCAAGTTTGGGAGTGGTCCCAGTTTCTTAAGTATCACCAAAAGGCATGTCAGTGTTGTTATTCAATGTTGTATAGCTGCTCCTGGGATCTCAGCTTTGTAGGCATGCTTCTTACATAGTTTTTGAAATTAAAGTTTTTGAGATTAAAGGTGTCTGGCATGCTAAGCAGGACAACAAGGGCAACTTTACAATCAGGGCCTTTCAAATCACCTCTCCAAGCTGTAGGCTAAGTCGTGAGACAGTTGCCAGGGTTTTAAGAGCAGGGATGGCTGGGATAACGTCTCCCTCACGGTTTTGTATCTCGCCTCCGCATAATTTCACCCAGCAGGCCAATCCTGATGACCCCAGACTGGCTGTGCGTGAGGGTGAGGAGCTCATGGTTGCACCACAGAGTGGAGACGACTTCCTACATGCGGCTGTTGCAGCTGGATCTTTGGCAGGAGTCCTTGATGCTAATTCCACTCATGACCCTGGGAGCGGATCTGTTGAAGGTGGAAACAGCAGGGAGGCAGCCGCTGGGAGAAGGGTACGCAGTCAGCTGTGTTGAGCTGACGAGCTGTGCGTGGATGCCTGGCGTGTGGCTGCCTAACATATCCCAAAGTGACCCTGACTACTCCCCTTCAAGGTTGCATCCAAGAGGCATGGATGTTGGGTGCTGTGTGTTTTGATAATCCCTATGATGAAGTTCATCCCTGTGCACACATGCCAGCGTTGATAGGATAGACATAAGCATGAGCAAAGTCTTAAGAGCAGGGAAGCCTCTGCCCACTCAGCATGCTGCACTTCAACCCTCTGATTGTAGGTGGCCTCAACCAACAGGATCACTCGAAGCAACAACTTGGGACTGTGGCCATCATGTGCATTTTACGTGCGCCGCCAGGGCCGATTTGCTGTGCACAGCGTGAGCGACTGCCCCCTGAAGATGCCCTTTGTTCCACTCGGAACATTCATAACTGAGGTCAGTTCACAAATCCTGGGGTAAGGGAGCTAAGATTCCAAGCAGCGCTTGTGAGCGACCAATCTGTGATAAGAAATAGAAGATCATTAGCAGGAAAAGTACAGCTGTTTGCTTGCATGCACAAAGGAGGAGTGGGACAATGCTGTGCTTGATGCTGAAGGTAATGTTGACAGGTTGGACTTAAATTGGCTTTTCAGTTGAATCATAGGTGATTGACACAGTTCACCATTTGAGGTGTCACAGGTGGTGTTGAGCTAAGGTAAGCCTTTGATGTGCAGGCAAATTGCATCAGTTGGGCAAGCACAAGTGTGATTGTTTGTTGCCAGGCCCCGCTGCAACAGGGCCATTCCAACTGGACTTATTCGCCTGTGTTTTCAGACCTGGCTATTAGCCAGCAATATGGCATTGCATCAAGGCCATACCTTAAATTATTTGTATGCCACAACAATCGTCTCATTGTGCATGGCGCTCAGACTCAAGACATACGTGTTTCCTGTATGCTTTCAGGTGGGCAGACCGCCCTCACCTAGTGCCCTGCACACATATTTCATGCGCCTCAAAGAGCAGGTCGGTGGACTGCAAAGCAGTGCTTGGTACTTGACAAGTGGAGCTCTGTTTGGCTGTCGCCTTGGACCATACATGAAAAAGAACGACAGAGTATGCGTATGTAGAGAAACAACAATACATCTTGCACATTTCTCCGGGCTTCATGCCTTGGATGGATGCTTTTCTCATAAAGCCTTCAGTGCCTTAAGGAGCCTGCAACCACATACTAGGCTTTTTTAAAGGTAGTTTCAGGAATCATGAGAGGGGCTTTTCTTAATTGTTCTTAATTGTTTCTTAATTGTTTCTTAATTGTTTCTTAATTGTTATGGGCCTTTCATGAGCAGTGTGGCTGGCACGTATGTGTCTGTCAGTACGCTAAAAGTTAAAGCCACGCAACTGCTTTTGGCCCTCAATGATGTCTGCAAATTGTCAAAATGCTAATCCTGACATATTCAGGCTCATTATCATTGTACATGCAATAAGCCAACCTTGAACTATCCGCATATTTAAGGACGGGATGAACCAGTGTGCAAGTGTCCTGGCTACTTGCAAGCAACAGGTATACTTCTATATGCCTGTTTGGCATAAATTCCACTCTGGTCATCCTGTGCAAATCAGACCTACTCCTCCACCGTCCGGGGCTGTGTGCTGCTCTCACGGCGCAAATAATTACACAGGGTTGGGACGTCCAGGCAACCATCAGCAAGATGCTGCGCGCTGGGGCCGGCCACGCCCTGCCCGAAGAGACACGAGGTATGGAAAAATGATCAAAATGGATTCAAATCATTGCTAAGACATGAGGATATTGCAGTGAGCTTTCCATGAAAAATGTGCAAGTATTGATGCTAAAGCTGCCTTGGGCCCTTCTATCTTACACACAGGCATTGTCCAGCTAATTGGCGAGGCTGGAGATATTGCCAAGGTATGCTTTTGCTGCCCCATTTGGTTAAAATATCAAGCATTGCCTAATGTGCGGTACTGGCATAAGACGATTGGCACCCAACACATGGTTTACAATTCCTGATGCCATACTGCTGTCCATTTCCCAGTCTATTGTTAATCTTCATACATACGATTATCCTGGCGTTAATCATCTTGTGTCAGTGCAAGCCTTTGAGGAGTTATGTGGGCTATCCCCTATACGTGTTTCACGCTTTGGCCAATCACTTACTCTGATAGCTGCCGCTCTTTTGCAGAGGCATTATCTTTTCCATGTATCCTAGGACATCCGGTGCAGACATCTAAGAAGGCCGTAGTACCAACATGTGCACATGTGCATGTGTGAATAATGAATTGTGCCATAAGCGCAGAGAGGAGAGCTGGTTTGGGCCAAGGATAATGCAAGGAGCAACTCATACTGGCCTGCCGAGACTCTGGATCCATTTAATCTCCCCCCGGGTGTCATCATCTCCCAGCCGCAGGTGAACAACTGAAAAAGAATCTGTTCAATGCTGTGGCCAAAATGCTACAGATCTATGATTATGAAGTGCCTACCTGCAATCTGCGGGTATTGTATGTGCATCAATGTCACTGCCGTAGGAATGCGAATTGTTCTTACAAAGACCTGCCCCTGCTCGTTTCTTGCATAAGTGTCCCACACTTGCATGCTATATGAGTGCATGTCCATGATGCACCTTTAATCAACGGGACCTCATGTGGTCTCCTCTTGTAACCTGTGCTCAATGGCTCACAGCTTGCAATACTCAATCAGCGCGAGCGAGGCATCTTCTTACCACCCTCGTCCTCACTGCTTGATCAAGAACCATGCCAGCCAACAACGCAGCACAGGAAGGTGTGGTGGGATGGTGGAGGAATGTTGATGGATGGGTGCCTGCAAGGGTACACGAAAGAGGTGGGAGAGAGAGATGGAGAGAGAGATGGAGAGAGAGATAGATAGATAGATAGAGAGAGAGAGAGATGTTTGCTCTACTCGGTGCATGAGAAAGTGTTACTTCCTTGTACTCCTTTGGTGCCGCTGCCCATCAGACTCGTCTTTATTGTCTGGGCCATGGTTGCAGGTCCTAGTGATATTCTTTGGAGATAAGACATTCAATTGGCAATTCAAGGACAGCCTGCTTCCATTTGGGCCGCACAGAGAAGCAAAGACAGGTGAGAGCTCCTATTCGTTGCCAGCATGGCTTGGGGCATGAAAAGCTGGTTCTTACTGGCCAAGCCTTTTGTTTGGTAGGTGTCTGCTTCGTAAACAGGCAGATTTAAAAGTCCATGGCCATGATTGGCTCTGAATTTGTATTCAATCATGTTCATTTATGTAGTGAAGGTTGAGACTAAGCAGCTTTGTATTTACAAATTCATCATACCCCATTTCACATTGTTGTTTTGGCTTATGCTGCTTCAGCGGAACTGGAGGCAATGCTCTCCAGCCGCGTCCTGACATGCTCAACCCACTTCAGAAAAGCAATGGAGGTGATCGGGATTTGTAAAGCCTTTGGTGAAACCTTGGTGGTTTTCCTGGTTCATTACATGCAGCCATGATAATTCGCTATTTGATTTTTGAGATACACCATGTGTGCTCATGCCATAAGGCCCTCTTTCTTACTACTTGAGTAGAAGGCTTTTCCTTCTGGTATCTACTCTCAATGATGAGACCCGAGGATAACTTCTTTTGGATGACGTTTATAACATGCTCTGTCTGTGCAGATTTCTGCAACATCATGCTCCTTATCTAGCTGCAAATTCTTTGACCTGCAGCTTGTTGCGCATTTTAGTGACCATATCAGCCATATTGCTGGACCAAGCTGAGCATAGCTTCCATGATTGGCCATCACCACAGGAAGTTAAGATGGTGTTAAACATGATCAATGGATCAAAAGGCGTGGAGGACATTGAGGGAGACGAGAGAGATGCAGGCACTAAGACACTTACACACCCCGCCCTCTTGTCACAAGCCGCGCAAGCAGCTGCTGCCGCTGCCAAGATGGACAGGTGCGTGCAAAGAACGTCCAGTTGAAGGCAGAGGAGCAGAAGGCACTGCTCTTGATATATTTCTCATAAATGCAGACCATCCAGGATCTTTTTACCTTTAAATTCTCCATGTTGCAACCCCTTGTAACTCATTTGCTTCAGTATTCAATGGAAAAAGCTCTTTGGCAGCATCACATTGTAGCCTTGGATTGAGCTTAACATGTAAGCAATCGTTTGTGTTGGGCGCGCTAGCACTCAAGCACCTTCTTAATGCATACTTTTCATTAACCAGAAGCACTATTTATGTACACGCCATCTTTACGATTGTGAACATTATCTGCGCACATATGTTTATGTGGAATGGTCCTGCTCACATTTGCCTTGCAGGTGTGGTGCATGTGAGATGTGCTTAAGCTCCCAAATCAACCGCCGCTGCTTTGTGGTTCGCGCACACTCGGCCGCTGCTGCTGGCCACACCGGCGCACAGATGGCTGTGCTGGGCCGAGGCTGTATTGGCGCGCGTGTCAGCTGCTGGTGGCCCCTAGATGAGGCATGGTATCAGGGCCAGGTATGCAGGCATATGTATGTATGAATGCTTGTTTGCGTGTGTGTTTCTCTACTTTGAGTGCGCATTATTGCGTCCACATGTGCATGTGTGTGTATGTGCATGTGTGCCAGTGCTTTGTGCAGATGCAGATGATGCCAGTGTGAGCTTTGTATTGACATGTCTGGGCGTGTCTGCATGGACTCAGGCAGGCAGAGTAAAGCAGCTTGGGATCCTGCTGAATCACAGGAATGCTGGCTAAGAATTGGGCGCAGCATGTTTTGTCCGCAGCTCATGTCAAGGGCAGACAAATAAGAGGCAGTTTTGCTCTCATGGGCAAAAGGGTAGCGTCAAGTGAATCTGGTACAGGCTGGGTTTTGCCAGGCTCGTGAGGCCTGGTGCTGAGGTGATTTGCAAGATCAGCGTGAATGTTGTCAATCCTATAGCCTGGACTTCTTCCTGGAAGGCATTGAGCGTGCTGCAGGTACACGCACGGCATGGTCCAGGCGCACCTACGCGGCCATATGGTCCAGGTCTGCTCACAAAAAGAGGCTCTCCCTTTGACCGCAGTTTTTGGTGTTTGCGTTCAGGTTGTGGACTATGATCGGTTCCAGGTCCGCCATACCGTGATGTGAGTCGATTAAATCAGATGCTGTGTATCACCTACGCTTGTTGCAATTATGGCAATTTTGGTGCTGATTATAGGCTGCAATTCACCTAAGAATGCAGCAGTTTTCTTTGTCTTCTTATTGGACCCTGGTAAGTTTTGATCTAAAGTGCTGCCAAGATACACAAATAGGGCTGTGCCTACTTCTCCACCTGCGCATAAAAGAAATGTGTGCTGTAGGCCTAGGTTAGACAGTCTTAAAATGACATGTACAGACATAACATGAGTTGACAAGAAGGGTGTATGCGTTGGCACTTCTTTAACATTTGCTCCTCACTGCTGCATGTTCAAGCACAAAAGGACGGCACCAGGATGCTGTCTTTGAAGGCTTCTCTTACACACATGTGCGCACACGTACATGGAAGGATGCTCATGCTCTGCTTCACAGTTATGAGGATGGAGATAAAGAGGTGATTGCGCTGTGGGCGCCTAACCAGCTTGTGCGCATCCACAACGCACCAAAAGACTGGCCCGCAGAGGCAGAGCAGATCCGAAGGTGCGCCTGCATGTCCGCATGACTTGCATCTGCGCTGCTGGGCATGGCTGACAAAAGTCATCTTAGGTAAATGTCACCTTCAGTACAAACGCAATGCACCCAGTGACTGACCTGCAGATGCAGAGCAGGTGCCAAGAAATTTCCATCGTGTTTTGTGACTCCGGGACACGGCTGATGTAAGACAGCCTAACAAATGCACCAGGCTGATTTGGCTACCAAAATTAGAGTTAGATGCTTTCAAGACGCCGACTGTGCAATGTGCAACACCTGCATCTTTGAAGGGCCCAGGAGGCGCGTGCGCTTGCGAATATGCAGCAAATTGCTGCCCAGGCGCAGCACAAGGCAAAATTGGAGGAAGAGGCTTTTGAGGCTGCAAAGGTGCGTGGGGAGAGAAGACGTACATAAATGGTGCATTGTGAGTCCCAGCCATGGCATGGATTGGCCTCAATTACAGGGTGCAATTGGCATCTAACGATAAAAACTCATCCCCTGTCTCCTCCTGTCTTGGCCATACGTCGCAGATCTGCACCCAAACTGCGTCCTTCGGGCATGTGTGCGTGCATCCCAGTCATAGACACTATGCGAGCATGATAGGCATGCTTGCATGGTCATACTCTGCTAGATCTCTTCTCAAGGCATGCGCTACTTGGGCACATGTGTGTGCCTCCTGGCTGCAGACACCCTATGAGCGCGACAGGGATGCGCGTATGGCAACCAACAACGCTGCCCTCCAGCGCATCCTGGCTGGAGGAGACGTCCTGTCCCCCGCCACCCCTGCGCCCCTTGCTGACCGGAAATCTGGAGCAGCTGCTGCAAGCACAGGGGGCCAGCTATCACCATCTGGCAGCCCAGACGCAGCACGTGACCTGCCAGACAGGGTGAGCCCAGCGGCAGTCGAAGCAGCGACGGTGGCGGCTGAGGTGGGAGGGCAGGTAGTCTTGACCGGTGGCGCAGAGGGTGCAGCATCAGGGTTGGCCGTGGAGGAAGTAGCAGAAGGGGTCCTAGGAGGGGGTGCCGCAAGGGTGAAAAGTGCTGCAGCCGAAAAAAGGGCAGGGGGCTTAAAAGCTGCTGCAGAGGAAGCTGCTAGCGGCGGGGCTGGGGCATCCTGTTGGAGCAAAGCATCTACAGGCACATCAGCAAACAAGGCTGGAGGCAGCAAGAGGAAGGGCACTGGCCAGGCAGGGGCCGAAGCAGGCAAGGGAGGCGGGAAGAAACAGAGGGTGTTACCTGGTCAGGGTGGCTAGACTTGGGACACGGACGCAGACAAGCAAGACAAGAAAAGGCAGAGGGTGCGGCTAGGCTAGGCGGGCATGAGCATCGGGCACAAGCAAGGGAGGTAGGGTAGGGAGAAGCAAAAGCAGAAGGAAGCCAGCCTTAACTTTTTGTTCCGCTCAAATACCCTGAATGTCTGATTATGGCTGCAAATCCATGTTTTATGGCTGTCGATTAAATCATTTGTCGATTCTTCTACTTTGAGTAGGATACGTTTGTAACTTTGAATATTAGGTTGGATACTTGTTTCTGCTTTCCTGGCACAAAGGATTGTGCACCTGACAGTGCCTCTAATTAACTAATCATTGAATGTCTGGAGCAGCACCAACAAGAGCCTCCTTGAATAAGCTAATGCATGGAGAGTAGCATGCATCGGATGTGGGCTGATCGTGATTGTCCTCTGGTCATTGTCTGGGTACTACTTGAAGCTTCGTGTCTCCTAGTTTTGATGGACATTACTTTTGCAAAGTTTTTGAATGGCTCAGGTCCGTGCTATTGCCACTGCTGGATGTTTTCTTATGATTTACCGAAAGCCACAATATCTGGCTTAGGCGGCGTTCGCACAATTTTTTAAGGTTGGGGTTAGCCACGTACATACGCCTTAGCTAGCCAAAGTTTAAGTTCACAAGTTTAAGTTTGACCTTCATCCGGGTCGTTTGCCCCGTTCAGGTTTGCTGGTGAACACCAGCCATACAGAAAACATCCACAAGCTCTGAGATAAAACGATAGGAATCATTAGTTTGTCTCTGGGAAAAATTGAAGACATCCTCAGAACAAGCTTGGGAGATAAAAAGCTCCAGTCTGATTGACAGTAATTTTGCGTGCCAGTGGTAAATCATGAAACAAGTCCGCAAATTGAAGCCTCAAAGAACACATTTGCATGCAAGGACACAGGAAAAGAGCATGTTTTTCGCTTTGAATTGTTTGCAAGCCACACTTATCACAGGCACCATCATGATGTTCCCAGCTTCTTGTCTCAACACGCAGTGTATGGGAATGTTACCTGAATCATGCCATGATGTGCTGTGCCTGCCTGCCCAAATCCAGATGCAGATACCTACTAGGTGCAGATACCTAGTAGGTACAACAAAGGCAGTCCATCAACAGTCACCGACCTACTAGGTCCTGTCACGCCAGATTTATGCAGTGCCAGATTTATGCTGCATTGTGAGCCTGAGGTTGGTTGAGTCAGTTGGCAGAGTATTTGATCCCTTGCTCAGTTCAGCTATAGCTGTATTTGAGCACGTCAAAGATGAACTCGCAGTAATACCTTGTTTGCTCCTAGCGACCTTGTAACATGTACGCCAGGGAGTAGGCCCCTCTAGCCCTTGGAGGGCAACAGGCGTGGCAGCGCCCAGTCCAATCCAGTCCAGTCCAGTCCGTCCAGTGT
>LKMJ01000939.1_pt1 | contig 24529 bp, 19 predicted proteins | sample 643391 | NCBI WGS metagenome assembly LKMJ01 (sample SAMN04112250, study PRJNA286221) | soda lake metagenome | biome: soda lake; feature: Kulunda Steppe; material: water; isolation source: sample PL-Br10 brine of Picturesque Lake | place: Russia: Kulunda steppe | collected 2010-07 | reverse complement strand
CCCCGGTGTAATAATCGAGACCGCGGGCGGTGGTCAGTGAGACGGTGCAGTACTCACGAACGCCGAAGTCTTCTGCTGCTTCCAGGACGTTCTCCAGATTTTCCACAGCGGCTTCGACCCGTTCCGTTTCCGCAAACTCAACCAGTTCGTCGAGCGAATCTGCAGGTGTTTCGAGCAGGTCGTCGAACTCTCTTGCTCGCGAATCGGTGAGACCAGCATCAGTAAGCAGGTCAAAATACTCGGCTTCGTCGATTTTGGCGCGTTTGTCGACGGCCCGAATTGCTGCGGCGTTGTCGACATCATCTGAAAACGTATCAAGCAACCCCCCAAGGATATCGCGGTGAGAGACTTCGAAATCGAAATCGTCGCCGGTGAGTCCGAGGGCGGTCAGCGCATCGGCAGCAACGGCAAGAATTTCGGCGTCTGCAGCGGGCTCTTTTGACCCGAAGATATCGACATTGGTCTGATAGAACTCCCGATATCGGCCCTGCTGTGGCTCCTCATAGCGCCAGAACGGACGCGTCGACAGCCACTTGATTGGTTTCGAGAGTTCTTGCTGTTTGGCGACGACCATCCGCGCCACAGTTGGTGTCAACTCCGGTGTCAGCGCAATTTCCCGGCCACCTTTGTCCTCGAAAGAATAGAGCTCTTCAAGGATTTCTTCACCGCTTTTGTCAGCGTACATCGCCGCCCGCTCTAGCGCTGGCGTTCCAATTTCCCGAAAGCCATACTGGCTGGCGACGCTCTCGATGGTGTCTGTCACCTGCCGACGAGCCTGCATCTCCTCGGGGTAGAAATCTCGGAATCCCTTGATTCGGTCGTACATACCCGCCGTTTGACGACCACGCGCTTGAAAGCTTCTCTCTCAGGTTGTGGTACTCACTCACCTACATCGATGCCAAACTGTTCAAGCACGGCAATGGCGATACTCCCAAGAATCAGTGCGATGAAGGTGGCCAGTGCAAGCTCACCGACCATCCACCATGAGCCACCGAAGAGTAGCGCAATGATGAACCACCCAGCTGTTCCTGCAGCCCCCATCAGCATGCCGAAGACTGAAAATAGGAGGACAATCCCCGCGAGAGGGACGAGAAATAACCCGAGCAGTCCGTAGATGATGGTAAACAGGTGAGTTTTCCGACCCAGGTTTCGCGCATAGGAACCAGCCGTTGTGAGCGACAGTGATGGTGGGGAAACTGGAATCGTCGCCGACTGCGACAGTGCGTTGTCGAACGAGAATCTCTTTTCAACAGTCTTCCCGCTCCCATCGGTTACATGAACTCGAACACCCTCGACGGCGTCGGAGAACAGAAACTCCACGCCGCCATTCCCGGCATCGCGCTCTTCCATTACGACATTCCCGTGCCCGGAACCAGCAGATGTAATCGGCTCAACAGAGACGGTTGGCTGGAACGAAGAAAGCCAGCCAAGCATCCCTGAAAGTGGGGTCTCTACCGTGAGTCGATGGGTTGCATAGCTCTCGTTTTCGGGGACTCGGCCTCGTGTGAGTAGTTCATCATTCAGCGCTTCTAACAGGGATTGTCCTGATTTGGTCTCGTTTGTCTTTGCAGCGAGCGTCCGCGAAAGCTTCGAGTCGATTCCGTAGACGGCCGATGATTGAGTAGAATATGCGTTTTTGATGGGGCTTGTTTCTTCAGCCAGCGTGTCGAGGTCACTGGCGATACCGTCCGGTATGTCCGTGCCAGCAGTGTTTGCTTCTTTCCGGATAACAGCAACACCAGGTTCAGCGACTGGTGAAGGAAACTGTGGAGCAGCCGTCCAGTTCCCGTTGAGGTCATCCACTTCTGGATGTAATACCGCATGGCAATCAGCACAGAGTCCCACGAGATTATCGAGAGCGTTTCCACCACCAGTAGAAAGAGGTTTAATGTGATGGACGTGACCGGCCCCATCTTCCTGTGGTTGCGCGCATCGACCACACTGGTTTTCCTGTAGCCACCAGATTGCACTTCGACGATTTGCCCAATCTGGCGGGTATTTGCCATCTCCGAAGAATGATTCCTTCTTTCCGTAGCTATCGGGTGGATTGTACCGGATATCAGCCCCAAACTTCTCCAGCAACGCCGATTCGTCTTTTATTCTTCTTTTGATGGGTTCCATCGGTACTGCAACAGTTGCGGGATTATACAGCAGCTATTGTAAATGTACATCAAAACGATTCATTCCGCAATACAGTCAGTATCAGACGACACATTAAATACAGTTGTTTTTGATGATATAGTATGCGACGGCGACGGCTGTTAGCACTGACAGGGGGAACAGTTTCTATCGCAGTGGCGGGATGTCTCGGTGACGACGATGAGTCAGAGCCGGAAGCTACTGACGATGAAGAAGATGATGGGGAACAGGACGATACACCGGAGGGCGAAGACGATACTGGTGAGGATGAGAACGGAGAGGTTGAGCCAGCACTCGAGGGACTCGATGTTGCTGTTTCCGAACCGGTCTTAGCAGTAAATAGTGACACGACGATAACTGTCACGGCGGTATACGACGATGGTTCCGAAGAGACGGTGACGGATGAGGCAACCATCACAAGCGACGACGAAGCGGTTGCATCCGTCTCAAACGGGACCATCGCATGGGAAGGTGAAGGGACCACAACGCTCACTGTTGCGTATGAGGGATTCGAGGAGACTATCGAAGTAGAGAGCGAAGCAGAGGAGGATGCCGAGCCCTTCGAACTGGGTGACGAGTTCGAAGCAGAGGGCGTTGGCGGGTACATCTCATTCGCTGAAGAAACCGAAGATGATGCAGAAGAGGAAGGGCTTGCCTTCCCGACCGAAGCGGAAGACGGCGAAGCTATCATCGTCGAAGGGACCGTTGACGGTGATACATGGGAATCAACCTCGGTTGATTTCCCCGATGTGGATACCGGGACGGCCGAGGCAACCATCGAAGCTATCGGTGGCCTCTCCGGCGATATCGACATGGATGATGGGGTAATGACTGCGGAAGGGACCCTTGAAGTAACGATTGACGACGACGATTCGTTTGAATTTGACTTTGCCGCGACAACCGAGGAGAGCGGCGAATTGAACGGCAGTTTCAATGCGGAATTCGCTCCAGCAGAGATCACAGTCGTGGATAACGAGTTTATTATCGACGACGAGACGGAGAACGCCTTGATTGACGGATTCCTTGGTCTTCCTGCCGACGAACCGGGAGAAAACTGGCTCGTGCTGACGTTCGAGATAACGTCAGAGTGAGTGCGTCAGGAAGGTAACAGAGATATTTATTTCCGTCTGACAACGCGAGACTGGGTGTGCTCTGGAAACGCTTCCTTGACTAGGGTATCCGAGTGTCGCTCGGAGAGTAATGCCCGAATCTCCGCCTCGTAATCGCCCTTTTCGATGTCGTCGGACGGCCCGGATTCGACGACGAGCAGTTCATCAACGAGTGAATCGATGGCCGAGCGCCCATACCCTGACAGCGGCGAAAGATAGGAGATATCGAACCTGTCTTCGAGGCTCTGAGCAAGTGACCGGTCGACAGTCGGGACGCGGTCATCTCGTCGGGTACCGTCAGCAATTGCATCGAAATAGGTCCCGTCGGCGACGGTCTCCAGTGCCTGTTCGTGGATGTACTGGATACCGTTCCGGGGGAATCCATCTTCGGCAATCCGTATCGTTGCTCTGTCCGCAATTTCGGGGTCAAGTTCGACTGCCTTCGTCGGAATGTTGACACGGGAGGCAGCCTCCATCGCGTGCTGGTACTCGTCGGTAATCCCGAATGTACAGCAGAGGGCGGTAACATCGTAAAACGGTTCGAGAAGCAAGGCAGCGAGCGTCGAGTCCTTCCCCCCGCTGTACAGCACACCGACGTCCATTCTACCGGCGCTTGATGTTGAAACTCTTTGAATCAGGGGTAATCTCCCTGAGAATTTGTTTCATCTGGTCCTCGTCGATTTGCCCCTGCACGCGACCGCTCTGGGCCAGCGCAACCACCTGTTGTTCGACCTGTTCGCCAACCTGTGGCTTCGACATCTTGACCGTGTTGAGGCGTTTACGCGCGCCATCAGTGAGGTGTTGACGGAGCACTGCCTTCTTCTGTGCTTCCGCTTGCTGGCGCTGGGCTTCCGCGGCCTCGTTTGCGCCCTCTTCGGACTGGGCCTTGTCCTGTAGTTCCTGAAGTTTCTTTTCACGAAGCCGTTCCAGTTCGTCATCGTTAGGCTCGCCACTCATAGTTCGTGTTTGTCCATTCTCGGGCAAAACGGTTTCGGAGGCAGTTCACTCAGCAGGGAGAAACGCGACCAAAGACCAATACCCCTCGAACGCCAAGGGCGGGTAATGAGCGAGCGGGAAGAACAACTCGAACGTGAACTCGACACAGAGAGCGAGTTCGATTTTTCGACGGACATTGGGTCAGTTCAGCCGAAGGAGGAGCCGGAAAGGACCCAACAGGACGGGAAAAGCAGGTCCGGTCGCGTTCGGAGTCGTCTCGGGTCGCTCGTCGATGGAAAAGCCGTCGGCGCTGCGTCACTGCTTTCCATCCTCGGTATCTTTCTCGTCGGGCTGATTCCGCTCGTCCCAGCGGTTGTCACGTCGGTCCTTGGCATTTTCTTCGGTGTGTTCCTGTATGGGGCTCTTGCCAGCGAGAGCAAATACGGTGCAAGCGGCCTCGCTGGCGTACTGGTCGGTGCCGGCTCAGTTCTCTGGAGTTACTTTCCGCTCTCGGTATTCGGCGCGAGTACGACACTCCTCGGAATTGGTGTTGTGGGTGGCCTCGTCGCCGGTGTTGTCGGTCATTACTTCGGCCGAGATTTACGAGATGGGCTGACCAGGGATATCGAACCGAAGCAGTGAGGCATGAGCCACCTATGTTGGGCCACCAGTGGGGTGGTCGTCGAGAAACCCGAGAAGCCGGTCGCTGACGGCCCGGGAGTGTTCGATATAACAGAGCCGTTTCCCTTCGACTGCCTCGAACGTGCCTCTGGGAAGGGCTTCGGCGAGTTCTCGACCAGCCTCAACCGGGACGACGGGGTCCGCAAGGCCATGACAGACGAGTGCTGGACGAGTCAGTTCGTACAGGTCGGCACTCTCGAATTCCTTCATGGCCTGTTGCAGTTGTGTCACCACTGCAACCGGTGCGTCTTCCTCGGCGCGCCAGGCACAGATTTGCTCGACAACCGCTGGTTGTGTTTCCAGAAAGTTTTCGCTGAAGCCAGCGGCTAACGATTCGGCAAGGCGGTCTGTCGTTCGGTACTCCGGATAGAGTGTTTTGAACGCCGTTTCGTCGATAGCTGCACCGTTTGCGGTCGCTCCGAAGACGGTCAGTGTGTGTGCCCGATTATATTTTCGGGCATACCTGAGTGCAACCATCCCGCCGAGGCCAGCGCCAACCAGATGTACCCGTGCGGTTTCAGTTTCGGCGAGAATCGCTTCGAGGTCCTCGGCCAGCGTGTCGATATCGTAGCCTGCGTCGGGCACATTGGAGTTGCCGACCCCACGCATATCGTAGACGAGTGTCTCGTACGGGCCAGCAAGGGCTGGCGCTTGCCATCCCCACTGCCACGCGCCGAATCCACACTCGCCAATGAAGGCGACAGTCTCGCCGCTCCCATCCAGTTCGTACTGGAGCGACACCCCGCCGTTGGTGGCGTATGGCACGATTACTCCTCGAAGACGCGGCTATCCGATTTCATCGCTTAGACCTCTTCTACGGCTTTTTCCGCCTGCTCCGGGAACAGAGCGATTTCAACGGTGTTTCCGCTATCGTCCTCGCAGGCAATTTTCACCCGTTCGTCACCAAACTCACGAACTTCGAGGGAGGTGACGTCATAGAGCTTTGTCGTTGCCGTGTTGTTCGAGGTTCCGACGTGTTTGAGCGAGCCGTCTTTCAGTTCGAACATGAAGTTGTCAAGGTCAATTGTAATCATATCCGACTCTCCGAGGGGCGCAGATTTAGGGCTTCGGGCAGACTTCCTACCGAGTCAATCGTCTGCCCCTTTGTTCTGTTCGCTACGGAACGACGGTGGGTCAGGTTCGATGTTGGAATACTCGACGGCACGCTGGCCGAGCGTCCGGACGCGGTCAGCAATCGATTCGTCGATGAATTCGCCGTTCTCGATTTTGTTTCTTGCCTGTGGGATGGCAACCTGGTGTGGCAGTACCCAGGCGTTTACTGCGCGACAGACCGAGCGCAGATGTTCGAGTGCAGGTGTTGGGAAGCTACCACCAGCGACGGTCAACAGCCCAACCGTCGTATCGGTAAACTCGTCGAAGCCACAGTAATCAAGGGCGTTTTTCAGTGCTGCGGAATACGAGGCATGATAGAGCGGCGTCCCGAGAATAATCGAATCAGCGGCCTGCAAGTCCGCTTTGAGACGGGCAGCGTCACCCACGTCTCGATTGTCAGCATCAAAAACCGGCAGGTTGTACTCTCGAAGGTCGACCAGTGTTGTCGTCGCGCCGTATTCCCGAGACTCCGCAAGCGCATGCCTGATTGCGATTCGTGTATAGCTCTCGTCGCGCAGGCTCCCGACCACGCCGACAACATGCGGAGGTGAAGACATACTCCATTCTGTGAGCGCAATCAGTAAAGTATCGATGATTTGTCCGTACCGCGGGAATCCTTCGGAATCTGCTCCGATAGTCTCAACAGGGGGCCAGCCGTGACTCAGCGTGTGGCCAAGGAGTTTCAGTTCGAACTCGGTGTCTGCCAGTGGGCAGAGCGATACTGGCCCCCCGGCGAGCAACGGGACCGCCCGGTCATCGTCGCCCGACAGCTTGGGATACAACGACGACGCTGGGATACGCTCGTTATCGAGTGTGACGCTAACGGCCTCAAACAAAGAGCCACCTTCGGAACAAAACGACTGGATTCCGACCTGCTACACGTCGTCAGGAATGCCCCACCAGCCTTCGAGTGGTATCGGGACGCGCTTCCCGAGCCATCGTATCCGTGGCGGTACGTCAGAGAAGCGGTGCATCAGGCGGCAGACCGTGGACTTGTCGACCGGAGGCGTGGAACTAACGGCCGAATCGAACTCAGACGGAAATGGCCGTATCCCGACTGGGTCAACCGAATCGTTGCCATCGAGAACAAACCGGACATGGATGCGAGTGCCGCCCGTGACCTCGCTGCGCAACTAGACCGGGATGTGGCACTCAGCCTGGCTGATGAGGTCTGGGTCGCAACGGCAGCAACGGATGATGCCGTCGAACCAGTGTTGCTCACGGAGCGCCCACAGGAGGCAGGAATCCTGTCGGTCGAATCGGGAGTTCGAGGCGAAAACCGAGTACGCGTTATCTGGCACCCGAGCACACTCAGCGTCGACAAACCGGGAACGCGGATTCTCGAACAGCCATCGGGGGGTACTTACGATGCCTCTGCCTGTCGGTTCGAGTACGTCTCTCCGGAATGGAAGGCTGGGAAGCGACTGGAAATTGCTGAGCGAGCCTACGAGCGTGGCTGGCGGTCCTATGCTTCTTCGATGCGGCCTGATTGCCGGTATTTCGAACTGCGCCCGGAAGTCGATGTCGCACGACCTTACTGTACGGCAAAGAACTGTTATCAGAGTGTCCGTGAATGTAGCGGCTCCTGCCCGTCATTCGAACCCGAACCACCGACCTGGCGCCAGCATGGCTGGCCAGTCAAAGGTGGTCCGGGTTCGGGAATCAAGCGATTGCTTTCCGAACAGCGAAAGCGCCAGCGACCGAATAACTAGCGCTACGGAAGCGGCAAAACTCCTTATTCAGCTGGTTCAGCCAGGTCAGGAACTCGGAGATAACCCATCACCAATCCGATAAGTCCAGCAGCGAGCGCCATTGCACCGAACTGGACCAGCGGCGCGAATCCAGCGGTATACAGAGCGATGCCGACACCGAGTGCCATCAGTGCCCCAGCGAACCACGGTGCGACCAATCGTGGCACCGCATGACGTGTCCGTTCGAGGTGCCTGCCGATTGCACTCGCAGCAAAGAACGGTTTCACGCCAGCAACCCGTGTCTGGACGAGGTAGCTGACAGACATGGCGATGAGTCCATCGATCAGCACCCACCAGTACCAGCACAGGCCAAATGAGCCGAACCCGTAGCCGAACAGTTCACAGTCATCGGCAGGCGATTCGACGACACCAGCCTCATCTTCGTCAATATCGACCGTTCCGATATCCGATTCAAGCGTCCGGGTCTGGACGCGGTCTCTGTCTTCGGTCACGTAAGTAAAGGAGAACCGGTAGCTCCCGGGGTCACGAAGGATATTGGATGCACGGAACACAAGGCTCTGTCCCGGGCCAAGAGTTGCCTCCTGGGCCTCGAACACCTCACCGTTCGTTCGGTGTTCAACGGTCACGGATTTGGCTTCAGTCGCGGTGTTTCGCAGTTCCACTATCGACGTTGCATTGATACTGTTGGTTGGACTCGTCTCCAGACGAGCATTGACAAGTTCTATGCCACCGACGTCTTCGACTGGTTCCTCAAGTTCGACTTCGGGTTCAACAGTTTCCGGTGGTACTTCTTCGGGTGACTCCGGTGGCTCTTCAGGAACCGCTGTTTCCTCGATAGTGATTTGTATCACTCGGGTGGCAGTCATCCCGTTGCTATCGGTCGCACGGACTGTAACGGTGAACGTCCCAGCTTCCGTCGGGATACCGCTAATCTCGCCGGTCTCACCGTTGAGTGAGAGTCCCGGTGGGAGTGTGCCGTCGGCGATATCCCAGGAGACAGGTGCAGCTCCACCCGCGGTTTCGAGGCGTTGTCCATAGGGGACAGTCACTTCACCGCCCGACAATGTAGCTGTCGTAATACTGAGACGAGCACCTATCTGGATGGTGTGTTCTTGCGTTGTCTTTGCTCCAGTCGCATCAGTGAGTTCCACGGTGAACGTGTACGTTCCGTCCTTCGTCGGTGTGCCGCTCAGCAGACCACCGTCTGTGAGAGTGAGTCCGGGTGGCAATTCGCCGCTGACGACCCTCCAGGTGTGTGGTTCAGTACCGCTCTCAGCAACGAGTTGCTCACTGTACGCGACTCTTTCGACTCCGGAATCGAGTTCGGGTGGCGATGATATCGTGGGAGCATCGTTAATGACGATTGTTAGTTCCTGACTGCTGGTCGTTCCATCAGCATCGGTGACCGTTATCTCGAACGTGAACGTCCCGGATTCAGTTGGTGTCCCGGTGAGTTTACCATCCTCGGAAAGCGTTAATCCATCAGGAAGCGCTCCGGCGGTCACCGTCCACTCGTACGGAGCAGTACCGCCGACTGCGAATAGTTGCTCGTCGTAGCCTAACTGACCGTCAGTCCACTCTGGAACCGTTGCAGTGCTGATTGTGAGTCCATCACCGATGGTGATAGTGAACTCCCTCGTGGTCGTCGCACCTGTTTCGTCTGTCGCTTCGACAGTGATGGTGTACGTGCCTGTTTCCTCAGGCACACCGGTTATCTGTCCGGTTTCGGCATCGAGTGTAAGCCCAGGTGGCAACTGGCCAGAGACCATTTCCCATGTGATTGCTCCGGTACCATCCTGGACTGTCAGTTGCTCGCTGTAGGTAATACCCTCTACACCGGTAGTGAGCGTCTCAGGTGACGTGATATCCGGTGCCTCGTTGATAACCAGGGTGAGTTGTTGTGTGAGGGTTGAACCGTCCGCATCGGTCACCGTTACTGTGACCGTGAACTGTCCAGCCTGATTCGGTGTCCCGGTTATCTCACCTGTTTCCGTATTCAGATTCAGCCCATCCGGCAGTCCGGTTGCCTGCCACTGGTATGGCTCCGTCCCGCCAACTGCCTCTAACGCCGCATCGTAACCGTCCTGGTTGACCGTCCAGGAGTCAAGGTCAGTCGTTCCAATGGCAAGCCCATCCGAAATTTCGATGGTTACTGTTTCGGTCGTGGTCGCTCCCGATGCATCGGTAGTGGTGATAGTAAAGGTGTACTCACCGCCAGCGGTCGGAACGCCACTAATCAGTCCCGTTTCGGTGTCCAGCGAGAGTCCAGGTGGCAACTCGCCTTCCGAAACGGCCCAGGTAAACGGTCCGGTTCCGTCCTCAGTTTCAAGCTGTTGACTGTATGCAACACCTTCGACCCCGGTAGCAGGCTCTTCAGGTGTGACTATTGTGGCAGCATCGTTGATGACCAGCGTGAGGGTTTCCGTCATTTCGGTTCCGTCCCCATCTGTGATTGTCACGTCGAACGTGAATGTCCCAGATGCACCTGGTGTCCCGGTTATCGTCCCCGTTTGCTCGTCAAGGGTTAGACCGTCCGGGAGGTCACCGTCGGTGATTTCGAAGGAGTACGGTGCAGTTCCACCGGCGGGCACAAGCGTCTGGCTGTACCCTGGCTGATTAACGGTCCAGTCATCGAGTGTTGCCGTCGTCAGTGTCAATCCGTCACCGACGCTCATGGTGAACGTCTGCTGTGTCGTCGCACCTGACCCATCGGTCACGGTGATTGTGAACTCGTAAGTGCCGGCCTGGGTCGGGACGCCTGTGATGATACCGTTCTCATCGAGCGTCAGCCCCGGTGGCAGTTCACCGCTACTGACGGTCCACGTATATGGTTCGGTCCCACCTTCGAACGTGAGTTGTTCGCTGTAGGCGGCACCTTCGACACCGGATGTGAGTCGGGGCCGAAGTAACTGAACTCCCGTGACTACCTATAGCAACGGGTCAACATCAGCAAGCACTTCGTCGTATTCGTCGGCCACCGTTTCGATATCTGCTTCCTCCTCGACGGTGAGCACATCCGGGTCACCATCTGCTTCGAGAACGGCACTGGCTGCCTGTTGGCTATCCCATCCGGTGTCGAATAACTCTTCGAGTATGGTAACGACCTCTCCCCCGTCGAACCGGTCTCGTTTTTCATCCGGCAGGATAGTTTCGTCCTCGATATCATCGAGGTGTTGTTCGATATCCGCCTCACAACCGTCGAGTGTCTCCTGAGTATCATCTGCGAGTTGGTTGAACCTGGTGGAATCAAACGTCTCCGGGGACTGTAGCCACTCCTCCAGCGCATCACCGACTGATTCAACCTGTATCGCGGTTTCTTCGGTACATCGTTCGACCGTTTCCCACGCCTCACTATCACCAGTCTCCAGACAACCCGAGAGAGCAATACCGCAACAACTTGCCCCGATAAGAAACAAACGGCGGTTCATTAGTTGTTATATCGCTGTGGGATGACATAAGAACGGTGTTGAAAGAAGGCCGGCCCAGAACAGTTGAAATACTCGCGTCTCACGGTCTGAAGCTGCTGTTTCGGGTCTATAACCGGTGAGTTCTATTTCACACCAATCAAAAATCTCCCCTATCCTGTTCGTTCACCACGACACATTTGAACAGTCAGGGAGAAGAGCCGGTATGCAACAACGTGCGGTTGCGAGTATCTTTCTGAGACACGAGGGAAGTATCCTGCTCCTCAAACGGAGTCAGGAGGTGAGCTCATACCCTGGGAAATGGGGGACCGTTGCTGGCCATATCGAAGCCACCGAAAATCCTCTGGAAACAGTATCCAGAGAAATCACGGAAGAGACGGAACTCACACCCGATGAGTGGTCACTCGAACGAACCGGCGAGCAGTTTGTGGTAAAGGACGCGACACTGGACGTCGAATGGCAGATACAGCCAGTCCTCGTCTCGACGACCCATCGTAATATCTCGCCAAACTGGGAGACTGCCGAGTATGCGTGGGTATCGCCGGAAGCGATACACAACAGAGAAACAGTTCCCGATCTCTGGAAGACCTACGACCGGGTGAGACCAACAGTTGAAACTATCCGGAACGACCACAGGCATGGCTCTGCGTGGCTCTCAATTCGTGCGCTCGAAGTGCTTCGCGATGAAGCAATCCGTGCGCAGTATGGCCAGCCAGTCGTACTTGATGAGGTTGCAACCAAACTCTGTAACGCTCGTCCGACAATGGCAGTTCTCACGAATCGCGTCAACCGAGTAATGGCTGAGTGTGTCTCTGATTTGGGTGCTATCGATCCAGCAACGGTCACCACCGCTGCTCACGAATATATTGCTCGTGCAATTGAGGCGGATTCGACCGCAGCAACCCACTGTGCAACAGAGATTGCTGGCAAGCGTGTGGCGACGCTTTCACGGTCCGGAACGGTGCTGGATGCGCTGACCGCAGGCGAGCCAGCAGCGGTGCTTGTCGCTGAATCACGACCCGGGAGAGAAGGTGTTGTCGTTGCCGAAACCTTGCGGGAGCGATTCGAGGAAAGACGCTCTGTGACGCTCACTACGGATGCTGCCTTTCCTGCAGAACTGCACGAATGGGATGCGGATGTCCTTCTCGTGGGTGCAGACGCAGTGCTTGCGGATGGTCGAGTTGTCAACAAGGTCGGCACACACGGCGCGCTGGCCGCTGCCTGCGATGTCGACTCTATTGTCGTTGCAGCAATCGATAAAATCCGTCCGGATGCCGAATATGACCGGGAACTGCGGCCGACAACCGAACTCTACGATGGAAAAGCAGCCATTGAGTGTGTCAATCCAACGTTCGATGTTACGCCAGAGCAGCATATTGATACAATCGTCACCGAGGATGGAGAACTCGCTCCAGCGGACATCAACAGCCTGGCAACGCAACATCAAACGAACGCTCGCTGGCAGGATAAAAACTAAACCAACCTGCGACCGTCAGTTAGTCGGCACCGCTTTGCAAGGCCGTCACCGGTTCGCCTGCTTCGAGTGTCGCCGAATCCGGCAGTTTCGTCCGGACATCGGCCTCTGGGCGACCTTCGATAATCTCGGCGTAGGCATCGGGCAACACTCTCGTGAAGTTCTCAATCTCTTCGTCCCAGTTTGCAAGCAGTTCAGCGGCTCTGTCGGAGCCTGTGTATGCGGCATGGTTCTCGACGAGACGAGTGAGCATTTCCCGGTCAGTCTGTTCGAGTTCATCAGAGAGCGTCACCATTCCAGTGTTTGCGCGTGAGTCGAACTCACCATCTGGGTTGTAGACGTAGGCGACACCGCCGGACATCCCGGCGGCGAAGTTCTTGCCGGTCTCACCGAGAATCGCGATTGCACCGCCGGTCATATACTCACAGCCGTGGTCGCCCAGCGCTTCGATGACGCCTTTCACACCGGAGTTACGGACGGCGAACCGTTCGCCTGCCGCTCCGTTGATGTAACACTCGCCCTGCGTTGCACCGTAGAGCGCAACGTTACCCGCAATGATGTTCTCGCTTGCGTCGTAGGACGCTGACTCGGGGGTTCGGACGATAAGTTTCCCGCCAGAGAGGCCTTTTCCGACGTAATCGTTCGCCGTTCCGACGAGGTCCATCGTTACGCCATCCTGTACGAACGCTCCGAAGCTCTGCCCTGCCGTCCCATCAAACCGAATCGTGGCGGTGTCGTCCGGGAGACCATCCGTTCCGTTTGCTCGTGAAATTCGGTTGGATAGGGTCGCGCCCACCGTTCGGTCGACGTTCGTGATTTCGGTATCGATTGTCACCGGCTCGCCGTTTTTGATAGCCGGTTCCAGCTCCTCAAGCAGTTCCCAGTCGAGCTGGGTATCGATATCGTGGGTTTGCTCCTGCGTTTTGTAGCGGTCGACACCCTCCGGTCGGTCGGGTTCGACGAGGACCGACGAGAGGTCAACTTTCTTTGCCTTCTCCTGAGTCACGTCTGTGCGCTGGCGGAGGACATCGACGCGGCCAATCATCTCTTCGACCGACCGGAACCCGAGTTCTGCCATAATTTCGCGCAGTTCCTGTGCCATGAATGTCATGTAGTTGATGACATGCTGTGGCTGGCCCGGGAACCGTTCGCGCAGTTTCTCGTTCTGTGTGGCAACGCCGACCGGACAGGTGTTTTCGTGACACTGTCGTGCCATCACACAGCCTGAGGTGACGAGCGATGCCGTCCCGAATCCGTAGCCTTCCGCGCCCAGCAGGGCCGCAATTGCGACGTCACGACCCGTTTTGAGTCCACCGTCCGTCGTAATGCGGATTCGGTCACGCAGACCGGTCGTACAGAGCAGTTGGTTCGCCTCGGCTACGCCAAGTTCCCACGGAATGCCGGCGTTTTTGATGCTTGTTTTCGGTGACGCACCAGTTCCACCATTGTCACCCGAAATGTGGACAACGTCTGCATTCGCTTTGGCAACACCGGCGGCGATGATGCCGACACCTGCCTCAGCAACCAACTTGACGTTGATATCCGCTTCCGGGTTGGCCGCTTTCAGGTCACGGATAAGCTGTTTGAGGTCCTCAATCGAGTAAATATCGTGTAGCGGTGGTGGCGAGATGAGGCCAACACCCGGCGTGGCATACCTGACGTGGGCAATCATCTCGTTGACTTTCTTCCCCGGTAGATGGCCACCCTCTCCGGGTTTTGACCCCTGTGCCATCTTAATCTGTAACTCGTCAGCGGCGGCAAGATACGTCGATGTGACGCCGAATCGACCTGATGCAACCTGTTTTGTCGAGCAATCTTTCTCGGTATTGAACCGTTCTGGTGGTTCGCCACCCTCACCCGTATTCGCAGTGGCACCGAGACGGTTCATAGCGATAGCGTTGTTCTCGTGCATCTCCGGCGAGAGAGACCCGAGCGACATCGCAGAGGTTTCGAACCGTTTGACAATCTCCTCGACGGACTCAACATCTTCGAGCGGGACCGACTCCCGGCTTTCCATTTCGAATTCGAGTAATCCACGGAGTGCGGCGAGTTGCTCGGTCTGGTCGTTGATGAGCTCGGCAAATTCGCCATACGTCTCGTAATCACCAGTCCGGACCGCACGCTGGAGTGTGCTCACAGTCTGTGGGTTCCACTGGTGATAGATACCTCCAGTCCGGTTTTCGTACTCGCCGACACGCTCCATGTCGACATCTTCGTCGCTCCAGGCTACCTCGTGGCGGTCAAGCAGGTCGCTTTCTATCTCCTCGATGCCAATACCCTCGGTACGGTTCTCCGTCCCCTCGAAATACTCGGCGACGAAGTCAGCCGACAACCCGACCGCTTCGAAAATCTGGGCTCCCTGATAGCTTTCGACAGTCGAAATACCCATCTTTGCCATCGTCTTCAACAGGCCGTCTTCGATAGCGTTGATGTAGGCATCGATTGCCGTGCTAACGTCGGCTCCATCGGGGCCAGCAACGAGGTCCGTGATTGTTTCGTAGGCCAGGTACGGGTTGACCGCGCCTGCGCCGTAGCCGATGAGGGTTGCAAAGTGGTGAACAGCACGTGGGTCACCAGATTCGAGTACCAGTCCGACGTGGTTGCGCTTCCCGTTGCGGACGAGGTGATGATGAACGCCGCCCACAGCAAGTAGCGATGAAATCGGCGTTCGCTCTGGCCCAGCAGCGCGGTCCGACAGGACGAGAATATCGTGTTCATCCGCGAGTGCTGCTGCGTCCTCACGAACGCGTTCGACAGCCGCTTCGAGCGATTGCTCGTCGGCATCGAAGGTAATATCGACGACGGCACTGGACATGCCATTTGCGTCCATTTCTTTGATTGCAGCGGTTGCCTGGTCGGTCAGGATAGGGGAACTCAACACGAGCTGACGGGCGTGCTCGGGTGTTTCATCGAGCAAATTTCGCTGGTGTCCAAGCCGCGTTTCGAGGCTGGTAACCAGCTCCTCACGAATATAATCGAGCGGCGGGTTCGAGACCTGTGCGAACAGCTGTTTGAAATACGTAAACAGCGGGCGATTATACTGCGAAAGGACTGAAAGCGGCGTATCGTCACCCATCGAACCGACGGGGTCTTTCCCCTTTTCGGCCATCGGTTCGAGCAAGTGGTCAACCTCGTCGTAGGTGTATCCGTACATTGCCTGATGAGCCCGGAGGGTTCCGACCGACTGCTGTGGGGTGTTATCGTCGTTTTCGGTAATATCATCGACAACAACCTGTTCCTGGTCGACCCACTCGCCGTATTTGTCGTCGGCTAATCCCTCGAAGACTTCCTCGTCCGGGATAATTCGACCCTCATCGGGGTCTGCAAGGAAACACTGGCCTGGCTGGAGTCGGCCGCGTTCGACTATTTCGCTCTCGTCATAATCGAGTGCACCGACCTCGGAGGCCATCACGAGCGTGTTGTCCTCGAGTACATCATACCGACAGGGCCGCAGTCCGTTGCGGTCCAGCACAGCACCGACCCGGTCACCGTCTGTTGCGGCGACGAGTGCCGGCCCGTCCCACGGTTCCACGAGGGATGCGTGATAATCGTAGAAATCACGGGTGTGCTCAGGGACAGCGTTTTCTTCGCGTCGCCATGCTTCGGGGATAAGTGTCCGGAGCGCATGTGGGAGCGAGCGACCGCCCATCATCAACAGTTCGAGTGCGTTATCGACGCTTGCGGTATCAGACTGGTCGGGGTCGTCGATAATTGGTTTGATTTGTTCGATATCCTCGCCGAATGCCTCATGATGGATATCGGTCTCACGCGCACGCATCCAGTTGATGTTCCCCTGAATCGTGTTGAATTCGCCGTTGTGAATGATGGTCCGGTAGGGATGAGCAAGATGCCATGCACCGAGCGTGTTCGTCGAGAACCGGGCGTGGACCAGAACGAAGGTCGATTCCATCCGGTCGTCGTGCAGTTCAGGATAATATTCCGCAACCTGTTCGGCTTTGAGCAACCCTTTGTAAACAAGCGTTTTCCGGTCGAGCGAAACGATATAGAAGCGCTCGTAACCGGCTGGTTCTGCGTCCTCGACGGCGTTTTCGACGACCCGACGGCCCACGTAGAGTCGTCGGTCGAACTCCTCATCCGAGAGCGCCTCGCCATCGGCGGGTGCGACGACGACCTGAAAGACAGCCGGCTCGGAATCGAGCGCTGTCTGCCCGAGGTCGTCATTGTTGGTTGGGACCTCCCGCCAGGCAAGAACATCCAGCTCCTGTGTTGCAAGCTGTTCTTCAACGAGTGTCTTCAGTTCGTCGTGAACGGATTCATCTTTGGGGAAAAACAGTGAGCCAACCGCATACTCACCCGGAGCAGGAAGCGAGATATCAAGTTCCGTCGCGAAAAATTCGTGCGGAATCTGGAGCATAATTCCCGCGCCATCGCCGGTATTTTCCTCGGCACCGGTCGTCCCGCGATGTTCCATACATTCGACTAGCTCTAGCCCGTCACGTACTACCCGTGAGCTACTGCCGCCGTCGAGGTCCATCACGACCCCGACACCACAGTTCGAACGAGCATCGGCTGGGTCTGCAAGCCCAGACGGCTCGTCCGGTATGTGTCGCTCTGTCATATCACCAGAACCCAGTGGCTCCACGCATATCAGGGTAACCCTGAAATTGCAATAGTGTGTTAATGCCAAATAAGGGAATTTTAATTTGTTAATATAATTTGGTGCGCCGGAGGTAGGTAATAGACATATATTAAATTCTTCCCTCCTTGAGTATCTGAATGTCTATTTGAGAGCTCGATTAATAAACACATCGATTGGGATACTGACTATCGGTGGACGGCGATTTCCGGGATTTCTACTCCCTATATATAATTATTGATGGTGTAACTGCAGTAGAAACATGCTTATCGCATTTCCAAAATCGCTCACATCTTGTCACACTCGGGGCACTTGTTTCTGCAGTTCTCCACATGGTTGTATTCACTGAGCTGTCAGTTCTCACTTTGTTCCATTCGCTGGTCTGATGAGAGCCCGAGCCATCACCTTCAATCATGCAGCATCGAGAGACAATCACAGTGGATGGAGATGACCTCGTTGCGGTCCATCACGAATGTGACAGCAACAGGTGGCTGGTATTCTCCCACGGATTCCTCAGCGACAAGGAGGGAAGCTACGAGGTACGGGCCAACCGTGCGGTCGAAGAGGGGTTCAACGCCGTTCGGTTTGACCACCGGGGCTGTGGCGAGTCAGCGCGTGCCTTCAGCGAACAGACATTGAGCACGAGACTTGCCGACGTCCAGGCCGTGCTGGAGCATTTTTCCATCAGTTCGTGTCTCCTTTTTGGCTCCAGTTTCGGTGGAAAAGTGGCACTGCGTACTGCGGCTGTTGATGACCGAGTGGAAGCAGTCGCCGCGCGTGCGCCAGTGACGTACAACCGTATCTTTGACAAATACCGACCAGAAACTGACGATTCAGCGGATGGTGGTGGGCAAGTAACGACCGTCCCGCAGCGGTTTTTCGACGACTTTGACAACCATTCATTCGAGAAGATTGCTCCAGATATTACGACTCCGCTCTGTCTCTTTCACGGAACGGCGGATGAGACTGTCCCAATCGAAATGACGCTAGAAGCAATCGCTGCGATCTCGACTGACGTCACGTTTCATCAGTTCGCTGGAGAGGGACACCGGTTCTCGCGGGAGGGCGAGAGCCGGCTCCAGAACCAGTTATTCGACTGGATTCACCGTGAAGTCACTCTTGACCTGTAACCGGCGAAACCGACTGTATACCTGTTCACAACCCCTCGACTGACCGAACTGCCCTGGCAATGTCATCCGGAAGCGTAGACGGGCCATCCGTTACCCGGTGGGTTGGAATGAGTATCGGTGCTGGATTCCCGGCAAGCGCGTTCCGAACGGTAGCTGCCTCCTCATCGGGGTCATGGTCACCGGGTGTCATTCGGAGGAGTTGCTCCATCGAGACGGAATCTCCGTACGGAACGGTTCGAAGCGCCTCCAGAACCTTTCGCTGTGGGGTCGGGACGGTAAGCGCAACCGTGACGTCCGTAAATTCGTCCTGCTCGCCGTTCAGATATGCCTCGATTCTATCTAGCAGTTCGTGCTCTGGTTCCGCATTCGTATCTACTTCCGCCGGAAAACTCACCGAGAGGACACGCCCCTGTGCGATGCCAACCTGGAGTGACCGGTTAAATCCACGAAGTTCGCGGCCGTAAATGCCTGCAACGTTGCTCATATCCCTACTACCGCGAGCAAGCGGGTTGAACCTGTTGGATAGTTTGAGATATATTGAGGAGAACCGAACATCACCACGCACTTATCCGAGAATCACAAACGATAGGTATGCGAATCGCCGAGCGGCGACAGGTCGATGGTGGGCGGGAACGGCTAACACTCGTTCCGGAGAGCCTTGATGACCTGTGGCACCTCTCACACGTGATTATGCCCGGAGATAGCGTTGCCGGTGATACCACACGGCGGATACAACGAACTGAGGAGAATCTCCGTGATACCGGTGGAGAACGAGAACATATCTGGGCCGAAGTTGCTGTCGACGATGTCGAATTTGCCCAGTTTGCGAACCGCCTTCGCGTGGGCGGCGTTATCGAAGACTGCTCACGGGAGGACCAGCTCGGGCAACACCACACGCTCAATATTGAGGAACACACCGAGTTCGAACTCGAAAAACGACTCACACCGGACCAGAACGAACGACTCGAAAACGCCGTCGAAGCAACCGAAAATCCGGATGTCGCGATTGCGACCGTGGAGGAGGGACTTGCACACGTCCATACGATTGCTCAATACGGAACCGAAGAACGGGCAACAATCAGCGGCCCGACTGGCAAAGGCGAGTATGCGCGACCACGAAACGAACTGTTCGACGAACTGGGAACGGTGCTGTCTCGGCTCGATGTCGAAGCAATACTCCTTGCTGGCCCGGGTTTCACGAAAAACGATGCGCTGTCGTATTTCGAAGAGAATTATCCGGAGGTCGCCGAGCAGGTCACGACGGTCGATACCAGCAGTGTGGGGGACAGAGGAGTTCATGAAGTTCTCAAACGTGGTGCCGTTGAGGAAGTCCAGCGAGAAACACGTATTGCCGCCGAGTCCGAGCTGATTGATGAGCTGATGGAACGGTTACGTGATGGCCATACCGTCGCATACGGGCCCGAAGAAGTCGAAAAAGCTGCCGGATTCGGGGCGATAGAAGAGTTGCTCGTCCTCGATGAGAAGCTTCGAACCGAGCGGACTGAACAGGGAGAGTGGGATATCGACGTCGATGCGGTCGTTGAAATGACAACACAGAAAGGTGGTGAAGTAACCGTCTTCTCGGGGCAGTTCGACCCAGGACAACAGCTAGCAAACGTCGGCGGGATTGCTGCACTGCTTCGTTACCGGTTGGACTGAGTCCCAAACGACCAGGGAACAACTCGTCACAGGCGTCGAAACGATTTTTTATACCCCCTTCGAGGATACGAGACAAGCAGAGTTAGACTGGAATATGTCAAAAGACCAACTACCACACGAGGGGGGTGCGCAGGAGCGGACTGTCAAAACTGCGGGGCGAATTGTCAAATATAGCCGGGAAATTTATCATCTCGAATCTGTCGAAGAGGTTGCAAACCTCACCTTAGAGGCGACGCCACAATTTATCGATGGTCATCCGACACCAACTGTCTACGAAATTCGGGAGGGCAACCTGCGAACGCTTGGTAGCATGGATTTTGACCGACGGGAGGGAGAAACGGTCGATTCGCTGGCGAAAACCGCATATCAATCGGATGCAGTTACGGTCTGTGCTGGACCCGAGACTGACCTTGCCTACACTGACGAGGAGATACGGCTGGTCGAGCCGGCAGACTACGAGGAATATACCGAAGGGAGTGTCACCATTGCCGCTCCGACGGTCTATTCGGACGAACTGGGTGATACCGGGGCAGTATTGCTAGTCCAGTGGGCGACGCTCCCCACTGTTGAGATGTACCACGTCAGGCCAGTTGATTATCTGGCAGAGCACGTTGCAACCGCTATCGTCAACATCCGGTCGCGTGAACGGCTGGAACGTGCTCGAAACGACCTTGCCAGACGAAAAGAGATGCTCGAAGTCTACGATAAACTCCTTCGTCACGACCTCGGTAACGACCTGCAGGTAATTAACGGCTTTTCGGACGCGGCTCTGGGAGTGATGGACGAGGACAATCAGGCATACGAGCATATCGAGAAGGTAAACCGGACGGGAGAGGATGCGGCCGACCTCATCCAGACGGTCGGTGAAACAATCAAGACGCTACAGGAAGCCGACGAAACGGAACTAAAACAGTTGCAGTCGGTCCTCACTGGCGTGGTGGAAAATGTCGAGACAAAGTTTGACCGGCTGACTATCAACTATCGGCCGGAAGCGTTCGATACTGAGGTCTATGCTGGCGACCTCATCGAATCCGTCTTTGCCAATATCATTTCAAATGCTGCTGTCCATAACGAGGGCGAGGTGACTGTCTGGCTATCCAGTGCTGCTGATGCGCCTGACTCCCTGACAGTCATCATTGCGGATGATGGTGCGGGTATTGACGAAGGAATGCAAGAGGAACTGTTCGAAATGGGGAAAAAAGGGGTGGACAGCGACGGGACTGGACTGGGTCTCGGTCTGGCCCGCACGCTCGTCGAATCCTACGGCGGGTCTATCAGCGTCACGGAAAGCGAACACGGTGGAGCAGCGTTCAATATCACACTGCGGAGGGCGTAAGCAGTTTAGTTACCACGTAACGGTCTTTCCGTCCGTAGCGATACTCACATCCCCATCATAATATGCACCAAGCGATTCGAGCATCTCCTCGTGATGCCCCTCAGTATGTGGATATAGATGTGTCAGATACACCTTGTCGATAGTTGGTTCAGCGCTCGCAAGCGTCTCGCCCAGCTGTGACGGCGTCGGATGGTTCGAGACATCCACCGAGTCAGGAAACGAACAGTCGTGGACGAGCACCGAAGCCCCATCGGCAAACTCGATAAGCGCTTCGAACGCTTCGCTGTCACCTGAGAAGACAAACGGCCTGTCAGTCGACGGGTGGTCGATTCGGTAGGCGAGACAGGGCATCGAATGGCGGGTTTCGAGCGTCCGAAGTGAAAACCCGTTCAACGAATACTCGTCGTCAGAGTCGAATTCGTGAAACGAGAAGCTGATGCGGTCTTCCATATAGTCGTGAACGGCAAGCAGGTCACGGACGAGCTGTTCGGTCCCGGTGGGTCCCGCGATTGTCATCTCAGTTTCACCAGCAAGCCAGCGCGCTTTGAGCAAAACGAGCAGGTCGGAGACGTGGTCGAGATGATGGTGTGTCAAAACGAGCGTATCGGCACCTTCATATCCCACGTCAGTTCTGGCAAGGCCGTGGATGACACCACTGCCACAATCAATCAACAGCGTGTCGTCACCGGCTTCGAGCAAGAGCCCAGTCTGAAATCGCGTCCCGGTCGGCATCGCACTTCCCGTCCCGAGGAAGGTCAGTTGCATACGTGAACCGATGCCGAGCAGACAGTTAGAAGTTGGCACCTGTAAACACATATCGGCATAGGAGATGACAGCGAGAACTGCCGTTCGGTAGCTTTAATTACGAGAGCACCGGCATGTTGGATACAGTTATTGGACCTCCGACAGTCATGTCATATCCTTTCCTCTCTCTCGGTATCGAACGGTGGTCGTCTCCGATGAACTTCCTGTATGAGTCGCCGGGCTGGCCTGTCGAAGAGCCGGTCCTCATCTTTACGCTCGCGCTGCTAGCGTTTCTGGTCGGCCCGCTCGTGATTGAACGGCTGGGACAGCCGGGAATCGTCGGGATTGTCTTGCTCGGGGCAGCACTCGGCCCCGGTGGATTGAACCTTCTCGAGGAATCTGAGACGATTGTCCTGCTTGGGAATGTTGGTCTTGTCTACCTCCTGTTCACCGTGGGTCTGGAACTGGACCTGCGTGGGTTCAAAGAAGACCCCGACAGTGCAGCCATTTTTGGGTTGACCAGTTTCTTTATCCCGTTCTCCCTCGGTACCGCAGCGGGCATAACCCTGCTTGGTCTGGATATCTGGGCAGCCCTGTTACTCGCAGCAGTCTTTGCATCACACACACTCCTTGCATACCCAATCGCAAACAAATACGGTATAACAAAAAACCGAGCCGTCACGGCTGTCTTCGGCGGAATTTTGTTCACGGACACCCTCGCGCTGATTGTCCTCGCGCTAGTTGTCGGCGGTCACGATGGAGGATTGACGGCGATGCTGTTGCTCGATATCGGGCTGTCATTGCTCATTCTATTTGGGGCCACCTGGATTATCGTCGGGCGAACTGCTCGGTGGTTCTTCCAGAATTTCAGCGAGGAGAGTTATTTCGAGTTCCTGTTCGTAGCGGTCGTGTTTTTCGCGGCTGCGTCGCTCGCCGAGTTGCTCGACATTGCGGCCATCCTCGGTGCGTTCATCGCTGGTATCGCGCTTAACCGGCTAATTCCGCCCGGTGGGACGCTCATGACACGTATCGAGTTTGTCGGGAATGCACTGTTCATTCCGTTTTTCCTGTTGTGGGTCGGGATTCTGGTTGACCCGGCAGTGATTCTCGATGGACCAGAGACGCTCCAGATAGCGGGTGTCATCATCGTCGTGATGTTCGTGGCGAAGTTCATCGCATCACAGCTTGTTGGTGTTATCAAGGGATACGATAAAAACGAACGAGGGGTAATGTTTGGCCTCTCAACCGGACAGGCCGCCGCTGCGCTTGCGGTGACGATTATCGGTGTCGAGGAGGGACTCTTCTCGGAGGCTGTCCTCAATGCAGTGGTTCTCCTCTTGCTGGTGACGGCGATACTGAGTCCATGGCTTACCCGCCGTGCAAGCAACAAACTGGCGCTGGCCCGGGATGCGACCGAAGATGGCGGCGAGGCGAGCGACCCCCGAATTTTGCTCCCACTTTCACATCACGCAGAACAGCAACGACGGCTGCTTGAGTTCTCGTTCGTCCTCAAGTCCGAGGAGAAAGAACAGCCAGTGAACGTGCTAACCGTCATCAGCCCATCCGGTGGCGAAGAAGACACCGAACGGCGTGTCGCAGAAACCCGGGAGTCGATGGACGAACTCGTCGAGATTGGAAACGAGGCGGATGTCATGCTCGAAACGGAAACCAGAGTGAATCACAACCCTGCATCGGGAATTGTCCGTGGCTCGGTGGAGGTGCAGGCAGATATGATTCTGATGGGCTGGGATGCAAATCAATCACTGACCCACCGAATGTTCGGGAGTATCATCGACAGGGTGCTTGAACGAACTCGTATCCCGGTGCTGGTTGCACGACTCGGCCATCCTATCAACACGACCGAACGGATGTTCGTCGTCGTGCCACACGGCGTCGATACACAGGAAGGATTCTTCGAGGGAGTACATTTCGTCAAAAAGATTGCAGACCGGGTCAATGCTGAACTCGAAGTATTGCTCATTGGGAGCAGCGAAGACCAGTATCACCGGCTGTTTGAGCTTGTCGAACCCGAACTGAGTGCGGAGTTTACGGAACTGGACTCGTGGAATAAAGTAATCCCATACCTGAGGGAGGAATCCAGCGAAAACGACCTCGTCTCGGTTCTCTCACCGCGACAGGGGCGGGTTGGATGGCACGAGCGACTGCGAACGTTACCGACCGACCTCTCAACGCTCCCACCTGAATCGTTCGTTGTCGTGACGCTCCGGGAAGACGACCCAGATTACGACCGGCAGTTCCTCCAGTACGACTGAGAAATCACGTCTCCTGCTGTTCGCGCAGGTCCTTTCGCCTAATTTTGCCCGTTGATGTCTTCGGCAGGGTGTCTACAATATGAATATCGGCAGGATATTCGTACTGCGCAAGTCGCTCGCGGACGATTTCTTTGATTTCATCGCGAATCTTGTCCGGCTTTGCTCTCTCGTCGTCCGTCAGGACAACGTAGGCATGGATTG
>LKMJ01000938.1_pt1 | contig 24532 bp, 31 predicted proteins | sample 643391 | NCBI WGS metagenome assembly LKMJ01 (sample SAMN04112250, study PRJNA286221) | soda lake metagenome | biome: soda lake; feature: Kulunda Steppe; material: water; isolation source: sample PL-Br10 brine of Picturesque Lake | place: Russia: Kulunda steppe | collected 2010-07 | reverse complement strand
GCTTGCCATTGCCACCGATGTGTGCCCGGGCGCATGGGCTTGCCATTGCCACCGATGTGTGCCCGGGCGCATGGGCTTGCCATTGCCACCGACGTGTGCCCGGGCGCATGGGCTTGCCATTGCCACCGATGTGTGCCCGGGCGCATGGGCTTGCCATTGCCACCGATGTGTGCCCGGGCACACGCGCCTGTCCGCCAGCGTGGCGCCAGCAGGCCTCGTCTCCCAACCGACTCACCAACCAACCAACTTTCACGCACACTGACAGGGGGCATCAAGTGGGTGTCCGCCAGCGCGCAGGGCGGGCGCGCTAGGGCGCATGGGCTTGCTGATGCAAGGAACGCCGGTGCCGACACGCGCGCAGACTCTGGCGTGTGCACGCGCTGCGGGCATGCACACTCACCACCCACGCCCAGCCCACCCCAGCATGCGCGTGCACTTTGAACTGGGCCCATCACAGCACAGCACGCGCACACTCAGCACCCAACCCTAGCCCAGAGGCCAGCATGAGCACACCCAACCACAGCTCCCAGGCCCGACCCAGCATCCGCATAGACCCAGGCCCCGAGCAAAGCCCTGCCCAGCGCGCGCACACAGCCGTCGCCCTCACGCCCTGCACCTGCTCCTCCTCGCTGTCGCTGCCCTCGTCGCTGGTGCTCAAGCCCATGTGCTGCTCCTCCGCCGGCTCCTCTGCCTCTTTGCGCCCCCTGCGCGGCGAGTAGGGGGCCTCCAGGCCCGCCTGCACGAATGCAGTGAGTGGGTCAGCATGACCGGCCAGGTGCGTGTCGCACAATGCCGCATGCGGCGCGTTCAGCATGGGGGCATCCAGCCTGCCTGCGCTGCGAGCAGTGGGGTGTGTAGGGCGGCGTGCATGCGACTGGCTGGCACGGCAGGCACACGCAGCGGGGCCTGCATGCGATGACCAAGGCACGCGCACACAGCAAGGGGCCTGCCTATGGTGCCCGTGGCTCGACATCATGTGCGCGTAGCAGGCGGTGCGTGCAGCAAGCGATGGATGCTCGGCGCTGCATCAACAACCGGCCATGATGTCATCCCCGGCACACACGGCGGGGGGCGACACCTACTCTGTGCCTCCTCGCACGTCCCCAGACCCTCCCCTTAGGGGAGGCCCCATGACATTCATGTTCCCTGGAGCCATCCACCTGCCCTGTGCCCCCCAGCCCATTGTCAGCCCCTGCTCCCAACCCCCATGTCTGCCATCAGTCTTGCTGCTGCTCTATTGCAAGGTGCTCCTCGCAAGGTGCTCCCTCGCATGGGCTCCCTTGCACAGGCGCGCTTGCATGGTCTCAGACACCCTCAGCATGGGCTCTTTGCAAGGTTCTCCTTCACACGGGCTCCCTTGCACAGGCTCAGGCACTCTCAGCCCTTTGCCCCATCCCCCTCTCACTACCCCTAGCCCCTGCTCCCTACACCCCCCAACATGCCTTGCCCCCACTCCCAACCCAGCTGCAGGCCCTCAGCCCATGCTGCCTCCCCTCCCTGAGCGCTTGCCTGCTTCCTGCGCTCCGCGTCTTGCTGCTGCTGCTTCCGCGTTCGCTGCGCACCCCTCTGGTGCAGGGGACGCAAGAGGGCAAGCTGCGTGTCGCTGAGGCCCGAGGAGTGAAGCGAGGCCAGCACCTGTGGCGGTTTGTGGGCACGCAAAGGTGCGCGTGAGGGGCCCTGTAACACAGTCATGAGCAACTTCATGCGTTGTCCATGCTACGTGCCATGTACATGCCAGACAGACACTGCGCGCTAACAGGCTGCGTGCTGGTGCATGCGCGCCCACGCCAAGCTGCTGGCTGGCATGCCTGTGCGTGGCGTGACCTTGCAGGCCATGCACGATGGGGGCGGACTCGCACCCTTGCAACCCACTAGGGAGCGGTGTGCTGGGTACATGCGCTTGGGCTTGCGCTTGGGGGCATGAGCGCCCTGTCCAGGCACCCTAGGTCAAAAGCTGGCACCTGACATAAATGACAGAAATATCGGGCATCCGACATAAATGACAAAAATATCGGGCCGGAAGCACGCTTGTGCCCACTACATATACCCAGCATGCTGGCGTGCACCTTGCATATTTTGGAGCACCCGAGTACCTGCTCAGCGGTCCCGTGCATACAAGGCCCACACGCCATGCACAAACACACACACAAACACCTACCTGGGATATGTTCTGGCGGCGCTCGTTCTTTATCTGGACCTGCTTCAATTTCCGGAGCTCTGCCTTGCTTGGAGGTGGCCCAGGCCGCTCCTCCGAGCCACCGCTGCCGGTCTTTGAGCCGTCCTTTCTCTTTGTTGACACGACAAGGAGCTCATCTGCGCTTTTGCCGCTGCACGAGGTGTAAAGGGCCGTGCGTGGGAAAGAGTGTTTGGGTGAAATCAGTTGCCCAGCCAATATGGTCACTTAACTGCACATCTGCAGGACCTTCCAACCAGGAGCGCACACATTTATGATCAGGATCTGAATTCTACTGTGGAAAGGGCGCTTTACGTGGGCCACGGAGGAGAGTATGCACACAAGTGGCATCATATATGCATTCTTTACAGTTTAAAGTGCAGCCTTGGTTGTGCCATGCCAGCATGCAAAACTTCAAGAGCCCTGGGGCTTTGTAACGGCTTCAAGGGTTTCAAGTGTGCAGCCGCGCACGGCTGCCTGCGCATGCTGCCCATACCTATCTAGAAGCTGCTGCTTCAACTCATCAGACAGTATGTCTAACCCCAAGACCTCTCCTTGTGTCTGCTTGCCAGCGCATGAGTTGTGCAACTTGTTCTTTACAGCACGTTTTGAGCTCTTCGTCATAATTCATTTATTTCCATGTAAACAGAATATCTCGTATGAATTGAAACTCGCTTGTCGAAGAATCGAGTCATGAATCCTGCCATTAATAAGAAATTGGGGTTGCATTGAACCCCAAGACCTGGATGTGTGACTGGATGCGTAGAAAGGGGTGAATGAGATTTGGCAGGCCGGGCATGCTCAAAGCTTACAAGAATGTGCCTCCGGGCATTGATGCCCTGCATCAATGCGGTGGCAGGAGATCGTTTACCTGGTACAAAGCATCGGTACGCGCGCTCCTGAGTGGGACAGCCGTGTTGTGGAGGCTCTTTTCAGACAGCACTGAATCCAATGCTGATGCCAGTGCTTGGAGTTCCGCTCATTGAATCATCAAGTGATACTGCTTTGCAAGCCTTTACTGCAAGGTGTTCAGTGCATACCCGTATGCACTGCTCTGACTATGACTCCGCAGGTGCTCGTGCTGACCTTCTTCTGTTATGCGGGCTTCCATGCATCAAGAAAGCCCCCCAGCATTGTAAAGAGGTGAGACAAATAAATGTTCTGTGCAGCAATCAATGGCTAGCCCATTGCAGCCCAATTGCTGTGGTTCCCAATAAGCTCGAGCCAATGGGATGCGCATCGATTTGTAAAGATCACACCACCTGTCTCACGTGCTGCAGTGTCTTGAAGGGGGAAGGCAACGTCGTAGCCTCCACTGCTGGTAGCAGCGGCAGGCACCTGCTGCTCGATGACAAGTTGAAACCGGCGCTGGCTGCGCAAGGGGGGTGGGCACCTTTCAATGAGGAGGGTGGACAGGTGAGTCGCCAGCAGCAGTACACAAGTGCTGCGTCAGCTGGATGCCTGTGTGTGTGATGCTCTCTTGAATCTGCCTGTCCCCACTGTCTGTGCAGCAATGTTGCTTGGCGCTCTGAGCCTCAGCATGACTGCTTTGGCCTGGGCATGCTCGTACATTACTCCTGAATGTGACTGTTTGAAATCTGAGGACTGCCCTGAGTCGGCAAGGCCTCGCACAGGCAACTCAGCCTGCCAGCTGCAAGGGCGGGGTGGTCACCCGCCAAAAGCAGGTTTGCTTGCAGACCTATGGCGCCACGCGGCGCCCTCACCAAGCCGCATGCACTTCCAAGAGCCAGGGCTGTGCAGCAAGTATGTGACAGGCTGCTGCTGCTCCCTCCCTGGCTGGCGCCAACATGTTTGCTGCACAGGCGCTGCTGGGGGCTGTGGACTTGGCGTTCCTGGGGACTTACGCCATTGGCATGTTTTTCGCGGGGCACATGGGGGATCGCATGGACCTGCGGCGCTTCCTGGCCGCGGGTGAGCGCAGGCGCTGACGTGTGTGTGTGTGTGTGTGTGTGTGTGTGTGCATGCACAAGCACTGCAAGGCAGTGTGTTCAGGCTGAGCGCGTGTCCGCTGGGTGCGCACGCCATTGCCCGTGCTTGGCTGTGCGTGCAGGGGCTGCAAGCTGGCCTGAGCAAGGGGAGGGGGGGAGGGGGGGGTCGTGAGCATGTATGGTAGGGGCACCCCTCAGGCTTTTGTGTCTGCGTCTGAGGGTCGGCTTAGGAGGAGCAGGCCGGGTCCACGCAAGCCTCTGGTGGTTGCAGGAGCAAGTGCAGGCAAGCTGGCATGCAGGGAGATCACACATACACACAAGAACACACACACAAGAACACACTCGTAAACACACAGCAAATGTACACCAGGACAAGTACGCATACAAACACACGCATGTGAAGAAATGCTGCAAAGCAGTCGCCTGCAAGGCCCTGGGCTCAGCAGCTGCGCCACGAGGCGCCAGCTCCTCCCTGGGAGTGCGGCTGCAAGCAGTTCCTTGTCGGACATAGTCGTTGTATAGGCATGAAGATGAAGGGCTGGAGCGTGTGGGATGGCTTGGTGGTGCTTCCTCGAGAGCACCTGCCTGCCCCCATTGGTGCCGTAGGGAGGAGGGGCCTCAGCACGTGTGCGAGGACAGAGCCAGCAGGCGTGGCTGGAATGCTTGTGCTGCCTGCCCGTGCTCTTGCCCCAAACTCGGCCGGCACATGTACAGATGGGAACCGAGCAGGTGCTGCTGGGGAGGGTATTCTGCCTCCACGTGACGCCTGGGGCTGTAGGCAAGCGTCAAAGCTTGCAGGGATCTGGCATGCTGCTGGTTGCTGGCATGTTGCTGGATCTGGCATGCTGCTGGATGCTGGCATGCTGCTGGATGCTGGCATGCTGCTGGGACCTGGCATGCTGCTGGATGCTGGCATGCTGCTGGATGCTGGCATGCTGCTGGGATCTGGCATGCTGCTGGGATCTGGCATGCCGCTGGGATCTGGCATGCTGCTGGGATCTGGCATGCTGCTGGATGCTGGCATGCTGCTGGGATCTGGCATGCTGCTGGATGCTGGCATGCTGCTGGGATCTGGCATGCTGCTGGATGCTGGCATGCTGCTGGATGCTGGCAAGCTGCTGGATGTCTGTTTGGTGATGACCTCCAGGAAACACTAAAACCCCCTGTGATTGTTTTGCTGCTTGAGCAGCACGATCGAAACTGGCGTCCTGTTGGTATGTGTGATTGTTTTGCTACTTGAGCAGCATGTTTGAAACTGGCGTCCTGTTGGGTATGTGTGTTGGACAGTGCGGCTGCATTTCCTGTGACGAATCCTGAGTAGGCATGGCTAAATAGGGTCTAATCGAATGCCAATTAGACAAAAAATAGCTTGAAACGAGGCTCTACAGAACCTCGTCGAGGCTCTCCTTAAACCCTACTTACCCGTCCCTAATCCTGAGGCATGCGAGAGGCAAAGTATGGAGTGAGGGTTGGCGGCCGGCCTGGCCATTAGGCTGATTGGTTGGTGGCATGGGTGAGCAAAGAGTTTGCAGGGCGCGCCTGTCTGCCTTTTCCCATGATGCTCCTGCAGGCGTGCCTTAGAGCATGTGGCATGAACGGAACAATCTCTGCGCCGGCCCTCTTTTCCTGGTGCCCCTGCAGGCATGCCAGCAATTGATCGTGTCGTGACCTCTGTGTGTCTGCCTTCTTGTCATGGCGCCCCTGCAGGCATGCTGGGGACTGGGATTTTCACGACCCTGTTTGGCATGGGCTACATCTGGAACGTGCACCTGTTCAGCTACTACGTGCTTGTATCGGTGAGCCAGACGCGGAGTGGCATGGGCTGCACATGCTGGGCATGAGCGGCGATTGGAATGCGCGCCTGCCCCGCTGCTGCACACATCCTGCATCGGTGCGCCAGATGCAGGGCACGCCTGCGTCCTGCGGGTGCATCCTCGCTCCTGTTCCTGAGTGGCGCACCTGTGCCTTCGACGCGCATGCCTACGGCCACTTCTGTGCCCTGGGCCATGGGTCCCTACGAGCGTCCGACCAAAAGGCCGTACCAAGGCCGCACAGAGTGATCAGACGCAGGCTGTGCGCGACCACATGGGTGCTGGTGTGCGCGCTCAGGGCTCGATGTGCGGTCAGAGTGAGGCTGCGCGTGATCAGACGCAGGCTGTGCGCGGCCAGGGGGCCGGGGGTAGAGGAGTGGGGGGGTGGCGCGCAATCGGGAGAGGCCGGCGCGCGGGCATGATATCGCAGCGACAGGTGGATACCCCACCCCCATGCTTTGTGTGCTTGAATCCAGGCTTTGCATCTCCGGCGCGCAGGTGGTGGCGGGCCTGTTCCAGTCCACCGGCTGGCCCAGCGTCGTGTCCATCGTGGCCAACTGGTCGGGCAAGGGCAAGCGCGGACTCATCATGGGCATCTGGAACGCGCACACCTCCGTGGGCAACATCGCAGGCACCGTCTTGGCGGCGGCGCTGCTATCCTGGGTACGTGCGTGCGCACGCGGGTGGGGCAGGGGGGGGGGGCTGGGCCAGGGCAGGACGGGACAGAGGTGGCAGGGTGCTGGTGGTGCTGCCTGACCCGGGTGCGCGTGATATGGATGAGGGCGAGGCCGTGGAGCGTGGCCAGGATGGGGGTGTGTGTGGCTGAGAGTGTGGGAAGGTAGGCACAAGATCATGCACATATCTACCTCCCCCCTCGTTTTGCATGTGCAGGTGTTTGTATGTGCTGAGTGATTAAGTGCTTGTGCTTGCACGTGTGTGCACCTGAGGCTGGTCCTTCCTGTTGCACAGCACCTTGCATTCCATCAAACTCGCGTTGTTTGGCAACTGTGCGGGCGCACGCATGTGTGAGGTAATCTATGAGTGTGCAGGGCCAGCCAGGGCTGTTCTCGCTGCACTGTGACCTTGCATGCTTTTGCGCGTGCGCCTGCAGGGCTGGGGCTGGTCCTTTATCATGCTAGGCTTTGTCATGGTTGCCTTGGCAGCGCTCATCTACCTGTTCCTGGTGGTGCAGCCATCAGACATCGGGCTGCCTGGTCCGGATGGAGGGGTAAGTGACGGGGGAGAAGGGAAGGGAGGGAGGGAGGGACAAAAGGGGGCTGGGAAGGAAGAATGTAAGAAAGGGGAGGGAGGGGAGAGGAAAAAGGGAAAGGGGAGGGAGAGGAAAGGAATGGAAAGGAAACTGGAAAGGGAAGGGAAGGGGAAAAGGGAGGGAAGGGAAAGCCAGCTCTGCCACAGGGCCTCTGCAGAAAGGGAGAGGATGGTCGGCGGGGAGTGGGGTGAGTGGAAGGTGGGCAGGGTGCAGGGTGGGGGAAAGAAGGGCGGGGAGCAGGGTGGGGGAGAGAAGGGCAGGGAGCAGGAGTGCACAAGCACGGGTGCTTCTCACCTTGGGCAAAAATGCTCAAACATGCCAGCGGTTACAAAAGTAGCAGTGCATGCTGAAATCTCCCCCTCCCACGTACTCCTCCCAAGATGGTTGCACATACATTTGGGCGGGCATGAGACAGGCAGGACTTGAAGATGCAAGTATGCTCCCAGTTGCCACATCAACCTGTACAGGAGCCCTGTGAGGTTCAAAAGGGAGGCGGGGAGGCCGCTGATGTGGAGCCTGCCCTGGGCTACTGTTGTGATGTGTGTGTGTTGAGGGTCGTAATAGGGAAGGACTGAAGGATAAGCTGCGTCGACATGCCAGCTCCTCAAGTGTGTGTGCATGAGTGTGAGCGCACAAGTGCATCAGGCGTGTTCGCAGTGTGTGAACATGCTTGCTGTTCCTTGATAACGCATGCACAAGCAAATGTTTACATCCAGGCACTAGGGCCCTTGTGAGCAGCATACACACACACATGCGCGCGCGCGCGGACAAACGCTTGGAGGTGCACACTAAGCCCAAGCTCTCAGAGTGCTCGTCACTTCTGTGTGCCTGTGCGCGCGCGTGCTTAGCAGGACTATGAGAAGCCCACCTCCCACGGCAGTGAGTCGCACGAGGGCATCAACTTCTGGGATGCATGGCGCATCCCCGGCGTGATGTCCTATGCGCTGTGCCTGTTCTTTGCCAAGCTCATCGCGTACACGTTCCTGTACTGGCTACCCTTCTACATCAAGTCTACGCCCATCCAGAACCAGATGCTGTCGTCCAAGGAGGCGGGTGCGTGGCGCCGGGGGGGTCGGCGGGGAAGGGGGCTGTTGCCCAAGAAAAAGAAGAAAAAAAGAATATACAGGTGTACATGGTGCCAGCACAAGTGTGCAGCGTGCTTGTGTGTGCGCGCATTTGTGTGTAATGCTGTGTGCAACTTCTGTGAGGGAGGAGCAAGCGGCGTTGCGCCAGACACAAGAGTATACGCGCTTGCTGCCTCACCAACATGAGCAAGTAAATGCGGCGCGCTCCTTCGGGCGTATGCACAGACAAGCGGCAGCGAGTGCAGAAGCAGAGGCTGTAGTGCCCAGCACCAGCCTTTACCCCAACACGCTGCTCAGGATGAGGGAATGTCGAGCAGCGGCTCGTCAGTGACAAGGGTCGACAGGACTGGGATCCCTGCACGCACCTCCGCCAGCCACAGCTGAGCCGCCACTGTGAGGCCTGTTCCTTCCAGCTCTGCCACCCCTGCAGGCTGGTCCCCTCCAGCTCTGCCACCTGTACCCTCCAGCTCTGCCACCTGTACCCTCCAGCTCTGCCACCTGTACCCTGCCAGCTCTGCCACCTGTACCGTCCAGCTCTGCCACCTGTACCCTCCAGCTCTGCCACCTGTACCCTGCCAGGCTTGATGTCGGGGCTGGCCTGACCAAACACGCACCAGCGTTCTGCGCCATGCACAGCTGCCCGGCTGCGTGCACAGCTGCCTCCGCATCCTGCGCAGCCGCCCCTGCTGTGCGCACAGCTGCCTCCACAACCTGCACCGCAGCCCCGGCTCCTTTTTCTGTGCGCCCCGCCTACCGCCGCATCTTCCCCCCCCACACACACCGCCCACACACCCACAAGTGCGAACGCCCCTCTGTGGATTGCAGGCGACCCGTCGCCGCATGTGAGCCAGGGTTGCTGACACCTGCACGCACACACACGCGCAGTATATCTGCCTAGGTATGCAAGCCGTCTTGGTGGAACGCAGGCGACCTGTCGGTGCTGTTTGACGTGGGCGGCGTGGCGGGCGGCGTGATGGCAGGGCACCTGTCAGACCGCAGCGGCGCCAGCGCCATCGTCAGCATGGCATTCACCATGTGCTCAATCCCCGTGCTGTGGATGTACCGCACGTTTGGCCACAGGTGCGGCCTGTCAACGTGCACCGGCATTGTGCCGGCAGAGCTCGCGCATTCGGCCTGCATTGAAGGGGGTTCAAGGGGACTGCATGGTGCACGCGTTCACAGCAAAGCAAGCACGCGCCCAGAGGCACACATGCGTCTGCCCTTTGCAGCTCCCGCCAAAAAGCGGGCAGGAAGGAGCGGGGGTGCAATCAAGGGGACTCTCCTGTTAGTGGGGCACACCTATGAAGGCTGCGCCCCAAGGTGCCCTTACTTCTGCCCGCTTATGACCACACCTATGCACACCAATGGCAACGCCTGTGCCTACCATTGACAACACCTACAACCACCTATGATTTCACCTTTGCACATCTATAACCACACCTACAACCACCTATGATTTCACCTCTGCACATCTATGACCACACCTATGCTCACCTGCGACCACTTGTGGCCACACCTGCGCGCACCTGTGACGTCATCTATGACCACGCCTATGCTCACTTATGACCACACCTACGCACGCACATGCCCACCTTTGACCATGCCTATGCCGCACATGACCACACCAAAGACCTTAGTGCCCACATCTATGCTCACTTACGACCACAACTCTGCCCTCGGTGCTTTCACACATGACCACAGCTATGCCCTCGGTGCCCAAACATATGAAGGCCACGCCCTCAGCCCCCACCCACATCCCCCTCCCGGCTCGCCTGCCCTTTTTCTTAATCTTCCTCCCTCCCCATCCAACACTTGATTCGTCCTCGGGATGCCCGCAGCTCCTTCTCCACAAATGTGAGCCTCATGATGCTAGCGGGCTTCTTCGTGAACGGGCCATACGCGCTCATCACCACCGCTGTGAGCGCTGACTTGGGGACGCACGAGTCCCTGCAGGTACGTACGCGCCCCCGGGTTGCATATGCCGCACTCCCTGCATTCAAGGTTTACAAGGTTTACAAGGATAAGGCCTTCAGTCAAGAATTGCGACTGCTCCCTGCATTCGGTGATTGATGGCTCCCAACAGAGTCCACACGCGTGCTGTGGTTTGTTTGTGGGCAGCTTGGCGCGTTCGGGGGAAGGGCGCATGCGTTCCGCCGTGCCCCGCGACTCTTGTGATGCCCTCGTTGACAGGGCCTTGGCGTACGCGTGACCACGCAAGCACATGTAGCAACATCACGGCGCATGCAGCGTTCCACCACACTGATCGCTGCGCATACGTCGTGTGTGTGGTAGCACGGATCTGCATCGAGCCGCACCCCCTTTGGGCACGCCAGCCTCACGGCGCATGCAGCGTTCCACCACACTGGTTGCTGCGCATGTGTGGTGAGTGTGGGTGTGTGTGCATGAGATCTCTGCGGTGCACCGCTGCCACACGCTCACACGTGTCGACCCTTTGCACTGGGCTTGCATCTGCATACTCTGCCTTGACCAGGCTCGCAGCACGAACAGAGCACGCCCCACCCCCGACCGCCACAGTGCGCATACCACGCACAGTGCTCCATCTCCTGACGGTCAACACATAGGGGTATTTCCACGAGGGCGTCTTGCAACCCTTGCTCCCCCTGTGGCGTCTCATTGACGCACCCACACAGCCTTATAAAAGGCGAATTTAATTTTCGCCCATCTGGTGGCCCCTGCTCCCCTCGTGGCATCTCATCGACGCCCCCGCGCAGCCCTTGCTACCCTCCATGATAACCCCGCGCATCCCTTGCTACCCTCCATTATGACCCTGCGCAGCCCTTGCTATCCACCGTGTGATAACCTCGTGCAGCCCTTGCTACCCACCTGGTCACCCATGGTGTCTCCATGGGCTGCCACCTGTGTGATGACCCCATGCAGCCCTTGCTACCCTCTGTGTGATGACCCCATGCGGTCCTTTCTACTCTTTCAATTCAGCCCTTGCTGATGTCATGACCCTTCATTGAAGATGATTGATTGAGGGTGGGGTCGCTGACCCTGATGTTGGTCGCACGCGTGCGCAGGGCAACTCCAAGGCCCTGGCCACCGTCAGCGCCATCATCGACGGCATGGGCTCCATCGGGGCAGCCCTGGGTCCCATGCTCACCGGCTACATCACCTCTCGTGGCGGGTTCGACATGGTGTTCGTCATGCTGTACTTGAGCGCAGCGACCGCGGGGCTGATGCTGTCCAGGATTGCCGCCCGGGAGTTCTTGACCATGTCGCGCAGGCGGTGAACATGATGCACACACGTGTGTGCTATCCTATTGGAGTCATTGGTTGGCCTTGTCGTGCAGGCGGTGCACACAATGTATGTGTGAGTGTGGTGTGTATGGTGTGTATGTGCTCGTGTGCGAGGGGAGGCAGTGAGCTCGGCTCTTGCCTGGGGCTGCCCCGGATCAGGACAGCGCCCTGCTGAAAGGCGCTTTGCTGGCTGGGCAGGAAAAATCGCCTTCCCTTCCCCCCTGTTGTGTGTTTGCTCTTGAACCTGGAACCCTCGCCGTGCCCTGCCCCGTGACCCGGCCGTTTTTATCCTCTATGTAACCCACAGCCATGTCTATACCCTACTCTCGGATAATGCCTTCGGTCAAAGAGTGTGACTGCTAACCTGTAGCAGGATGGTTGATTGCCCCCCTCTGCAGGTATTGCCACCAATCCGCAGACTTGCAAATTGAGCCTTCAAGGATGATGGATGGTTACCGAGTTGGCAAGGTTAGGGACAAGTATTAGGGCAGCACACCCTCAGGGAAACCTTATTAGGTTAGGTTACATAGCTGTATCCGCCAAATGAGGGCAGCTTAGCTGAAGCCTAAATTTAGCTTTTCAAAGGCCTGCAACCCCAAACCAAAACTAAAAGCGCTCAAAGCAGAAGATAGTTAGGAACCCCATTGGCTTGTGTTAAGGAAGAGGCATCACATGTGGTGTACACGCACCTGATCTGGGCCGGACCGCTCCCCATCACTCAAAGAGGGGACAAGGTCAATGGCTCCGACGGTAACTGATTTCTAGGTTTGAGAAGGCCCCAGCGGGGACAAGTGAAGTCTAAGGCATTGCACTATTGCCATGCAAACATATGCTATTTGCTACACATACACACGGAAGTACCTCTAGTATAGATGGTATCTGTCTTCAAGATTGAAGTCCAACACTGTTCCATGGCATGGAATCTCGAGCCTCGAACATTTTTGCTGGCCTGCCAGTGGCCAAAATATACCGGCTTGAGCTTTGATAACCTAGAACTCCAAATCATTTACCTTCATCCTTTCACACCTGGAAAACCAAACAAGTTGGCTTGATAAGACAAAAAAGCTCTTTGATATGCAGCCTACTGACCTTGAGCTTGATTTACAGCCAACTGGGAGACGCAACATTTGGATCAGAGGTCAACCTTATTGCTGGAGTCAAACGGGCAAGGATAAAATTGGGATGATCTTTGCGCATTTATCCAGTCAGTCCTTTAAGCCATGCAGATCATGCAACACTTTCATGAGTCGTATACGCTCAAGGGCTTTGTATGAACACCCGGTGGATGATACACACTAGCAGTGATTTATTTTTGGCTGGCGAAGACCAGCCATAAACCAACCAGCTTACCGGCCAGGCTGACAATAAACTTTATTTGAAACTTATTTTGTAAACTTGTAATGGCAGCCTGCGACCCTATGCTTAGCATGGCTTTCTAAATGGTACCAAGGATAGTGATGCATCTTCTGTGTCTCAGTTGCGCTGTAACTTTGGTCATTGGTGTATGTGTGTCATCTGCACACACCAATGGGATAGTGGAGAACGGCAGATCTGCCATGGCTGCTGGAAACCAGACTCTAGTATGATCATTGCAAAGTTGTGTGTGGACCACTGCAGACAGCAGCAATGTACACCAGGCTGCTGCAGGTTGCCTGCAATGTGGCTACAAGAAACAAGTTCTTGATTCCCTCCCTTAAACATTCGCTCTCTGGATAAGCTTGCAGACTGCCAGTTGCAAGGTCACCGTGCATGCGCTTGCTCTTGGACAAACTCACCCAGGGCTGTGCTTTGCTGGCCAGACTACACAGTGCTGCCATGCCTGTTGCCCCACAAAGGCCAGGAGGGGTTAACTCCCCGGGACATGTACTAGGTTGCTCTAGAATAACAGGGTATCACTGAGAGTCCACAATGCACGTGCTCAAATACATTATACAGCTCTTAGCTGTCAAGTTGAATACTTAGCCACTAGATGAAACCAACTTCCAGGTCTTTATGCAGTACACACACACCCGACACTGCACATGTCTGGCGTGGATGTTCTTTGGGAGAGACAACTTTAAATCTATTATACAGCAGGCAATCTACAGGTTTTGAGCACGGATATGATGGTGAAAAAGCAGACCAGCTGCTAGCAAGCGCCGGCAGGGTTGCTAACACTTGGTTGGAGACACCCCTGGCTCGAGTCCAGCTGTGCAAGCGCTTCTGCCTCCCGCTCCTGCTCTTGAATGGCTGCCTGCAAGCACAAGTGCAACCAATGGTGGGGGTATGGCATACGGTACTTCTGACCAATGTGCTCCCCTTTCCTAAATTGATGCAGTGGGTGTTCAACAGCCTGCGCAGTTTTCTTCCTTTTTTTCTTTTTAATCCGCCAGCCATACTTTGACGAAGCACCTGTGACATAAGACCGCTGGCACCAGTGTCTGAATGCCTGGCTACACAGCCCTTGCAGAAATGACCCACTGCTGCAGCGTCCCCCCTGCTGCCAACTCCAGCATCGCCCCCACACTTTCCCACCACTCCTTTTCAGGTATTCCTGCACAAAATGAGTAACTGTGGGCATGCCTACCCACACTGCAGCATCTCGCAGCATAAAGAGTGCCAAGCATCCCTGCAGCACACTCTCAAAGGTTTACATAGCTGTGTTCACCAAATAAGGGCAGCTTAGCTGAAGCCTGTCAGCCTGCAACCTGAACCTCAGATCCAGAAAGGCACCAAACCAACGAAAAAAGGCACTCTGCCTGCAAATCAAAATATGCACCAAATGCAAAAAATATTTTAATGAAAGAGAGGTCAGCAGATTCTATGAGGAGCGCAAGGCTCACAGCCCTGCGCAGATCACATCAAGCACTCGCAGAGAAAATCCGTCTGGGAGTCTGGCATTAAAGGAAGCCACCACTTAGATCAGATCATGCATGGCCTACAGGGGAACTCTACTTCCATTTGGCGTGCCAAAGCCCAGAAAACCTGAGGGGCCCTGAAGCCTCAAAGAAAACACACCACCAGCGTGAAACACAGGAGCTGGAGCCCCAGCGGTGGCAGGGCAGCAGCAAGCTTTCTCCTGCACAGCTGCACAGACCCACATCATCTGTGTTGCACCCACTGCTCCCTCTGCTGGTGCATGCAAGGTGCACCACCGGCTCCAGCCAGCCCAGCCCTGCGCTGCCTGCTGCATTGCCTGCCCCAAAGCGATGCTCCAGATGCGGCAAGCATCCTGTTTGCTTGATTGGCTGTGTCACTTTCTGCGCACGCCCAAGCAGCCGCCCTGATTAGGCGTATCACTGCCCTGACAAGGGGTGTAACGTTGTGCACATGCCCAAGCAGCCGCCCTGATTAGGTGTATCACTGCCCTGACAAGGGGTGTAACGTTGTGCACATGCCCAAGCAGCCGCCCTGATTAGGTGTATCACTGCCCTGACAAGGGGTGTAACGTTGTGCACATGCCCTAGCAGCTGCCGCACTGCCTGGCACCAGCTGCCTCAAGGAGTTGAATCCCATTCAGCCAGGCAGCCACTGCAACACACCTAAAACCTGCATTGCTTACCATTTGCTCCATCGCAGTACCTACCTCCAGACCCAAAGCAATCCCACGCAATGTGTAAGGAATGCTACAAGACGGGTCTTCTAATGGGCTGGCCTGGAAACGATCCCGGTTTATGAACTGGCCTGACCCCAGTCCAGCCCGAAGCCCGAGCCTGGTGGCTGTTTAGGTAGTTGGAGGTGATCTGGTGATCAAGGAAAGCCTGGTTTTGTTACACCAAGAGCATGGCTTTTGCACATTCAGCTGTGTTGCCGTTGTGCGTAGATATCGTTGCCGCGCTGTTACAACCACCATGCGCGTCACCTCTGCTACCTACCTCAAGCAGACAAACACACTCACCATGCACGCCTCCTCGGCTGCCTGCCGCGCACACACACATACAGCACACACAGCACACACACACACACTCACCATGCGCGCCTCCTCGGCTGCCTGCCGCAGCAGGGCCCGCTGGGAGATGGCCGGCACAGGCACCGCGCGGCCGTTGGTGCGCACGCGCTCTGCGAGCTCGCTCATGAGCCCGATGTACCCCTGCAACATCCACACGCCTGCCTTGATGAGTGGACCGCCCGTGGCGTAGCACTCGCGCTGACCCACCTCTCCCATCACCACACCCACAGCAGTGTGCGCCCGCGTTGCGTGACCAACATGGCGACCCAAGCATGCCGTCACAATGAACATCATGCACACACTGCTTCCACGTTGCGCGCATGCTATTGCATTGTGCGCGTACGAACATGTGTGTGTATGTGTGTGCGTGCAGTGCGCCTATGTGTGTTTGCGTGTTGAAACTATGAGTGCATTGCAGGCAATCAAGGGATGTGCATCAAGAGCACCGATGCACCAATAAACAAATGTCATGATAGAGCAGCTCCACTTCTGGCCTTGCCTGCACCACCCCGGCAAAGCTGAAGAAAAGAACCATCCTTGGCACTGGATCATTTCACACCCAGCATGCCCCAGTCCATCGCACCATGGATCATTTCACACCCAGCATGCCCCAGTCCATCGCACCATGGATCATTTCACACCCAGCATGCCCCAGTCCATAGCACCACACCCAGCATGCCCCAGTCCATAGCACCAAGCTCTTGAAATCCCACTACATTTGCACAAGTCACTCGTGTCAGCAGCACCCCCAATTTTGGCGCGCTTCCAATGTCAGCAGAGTCCAAGCGCCCTCTGCGGCAGGGCCCCCATAACAGCGCACAGACTCACACACGCGCGCGTGCACACACGCACGCACACACCTGAACATCCAGCTCAGAGGACCGTGTGTTGATGGCCTCGCGGATGTCCACGTGCTCGGCCAGCCAAGGCCCGACCTGCGTGCGCATTGCGCAACATCACGTGGGCACTCACCCTTGCGCAACATCACATGGGCGTTCACCATTGCGCAACACCACGTGGGCGTTCACCATTGCGCAACATCACCTGGGCACTCACCCTTGCGCTGCAACGTGGGCGTGAGAGCACCAGTGTGCTGTGTCACAAGCGCGTGTACACCATTGAGCCGTGTCAGGCCTCTTTCGGCATTGCACCGATGCCATGCCCCGCCTGACCCGTGCACGCTGACTCTGTGTGATCTAAGAGCCATCACACACTGTATGACCTAGACGCCATTACACTTTGTGATGTAAGAGCCATCACACAGCATGATCTAGATGCCATTACTCTGTGTGATCTAAGAGCCATCACACACTGTATGACCTAGACGCCATCACTCTTTGTGACGTAAGAGCCATCACACAGCATGATCTAGATGCCATTATTCTGTGTGACGCAAGAGCCATCACACACTGTATGACCTAGGCGCCATCACTCTGTGTGACCTAAGAGCCATCACACACTGCATGATCAAAGCGCTATCACTCTGTACAACCTAAGAGCCATCACACACTGTATGACCTAGACGCCATCACTCTGTGTGATCTAAGAGCCATCACACACTGCATGATCAAAGCGCTATCACTCTGTACAACCTAAGAGTCATCACACACTATATGACCTAGGTGCCGTTACTCTGTGTGACGCAAGAGCCATCACACACTATATGACCTAGGTGCCATCACTCTGTGTGACGCAAGAGCCATCACACACTTTATGACCTAGGTGCCATCACTCTGTGTGACGCAAGAGCCATCACACACAGTATGAACTAGGTGTCATCAATCTGTGTGACCTAAGAGCCACCAGATAGCATGATCTAGGTGCCATCACTCTGTGTGACCTAAGAGCCATCACACAGCATGATCTAGGTGCCATCACTCTGTGTGACCTAAGAGCCATCACACAGCATGATCTAGGTGCCGTCACACTGTGTAAGCTAGGCACCTGGGGTGCCTTGAGGATGCTGCGCCCCCCATGCGCAATGGCCCTTAGCCTGCTTAAGATTGGCGTGCTATGGCGCAGCAGCCTGGTGACATGCTCGCCATAGTCTGGCCTTTTGCAAGGGCTAGCGCAAACTCACACGTTAGTGGCCTTGTGACACTTTGAAAGCCTCACACAGCCACCAAAGCAAGATAGAGTGAACAAAGCCAGGCATACACCCCACGCTGACATCAACACAGGCAGGGACAGGTGCAGCTCCCTGCCTGTGTGGGGCTCGTCAAATGCAGCTGCCCTGCCTTGTCAAGGTCGCAGGCCCTTTACCCTACCCTATACAGACTACGAGCACGGCTGCGCTGCCCCATCAAGGCCGCAAACCCTCTGGCCTGCTGACGGAGAAGACAAATCATAGCGAGGTATTATTACTCCTCTCCAACTCGCGGACGATTTGCTCAATCTGAAGACCTCAAGCATGGCCGCGCCATTTGCTGTGCATGGCCCTAAAATGGACGCATGCAAAGGCAGAAACGTGCACAAGCAGAGGTGCAGCGCAACTCACGCACATACAACTCCCCCTGTCCTAAGACACAAGCTCCGATGCGTGTGTGCGACCCTCGGCCCTCCTGCGCACGTCACCCAGCCTCCTGTAAATGTAGCCCTTACACCTACTGTTCAAGCAGCCTCACCCTCCCGTGCCCACAGCCATTGTGCCCCTCCCGAGCGCATGACCCACGATCCTCTCCTGTGCACACGGCCTCGCCCTCTTGTACCCAGCGCCTCACCATCCTGTGCACATGTCCCTTGACCAAGCGGATGGGTACTGGGTACTCCTCACACAGCCTCTTGTACCCAGCGCCTCACCATCCTGTGCACATGTCCCTTGACCATGCGGATGGGTACCGGGTACTCCTCACACAGCCTCTTGTACCCAGAGCCTCACCATCCTGTGCACATGTCCCTTGACCATGCGGATGGGTACCGGGTACTCCTCACACAGCCTCAGGTAGTCTAGCACATGCTGACAGCCCTCTAGCGCAGAGTACGCGCCCTGTGAGCACATGATAATCGTGGGGCGCACAGCAGCAGAGTATGGGCCCTGCAAAGAGGCAGTTCCGGGCACACCGTTGGGCACCTGTGCCTTGGCTAAAGGTGGTCCTTTAACCTTAATTGATACGGGAGTGTTCTAACCCACAGGTGTGTTCTTCTCTGTGACTCTTGGCAGCAGGCAACAGGATGTGTTCTTCTCTGTGACTCTTGGCGGTCTTCTCTGTTCTTCTCTGTGACTCTGTTCTTCTCTGTGACTCTTGGCAGCAGGCAACCGGGATCTGGTGCCTGGTGAGCAGCACATTAGGCCGTGCAGCACATGCGTACTGTATGGCACACTAAGCGCTGTGCATCACATGCCGTCACCCCCCCTGTGCAAGGCACTGACACCATGCAAGTTGTGTGCGATGCAAGACGGACAAAGTGAGAACAGTTAAAAGCAAATGCCGCACGTCCGCGTGTATCCGTGCACATCCATGGCCTGAGGCGCAGCGCTGGCAGGCAAAAGCTGGCAGTGCAGCGGCCCAGTGCCTGAGACTCGTGCTTGGGACTCGCTATGATTAGCGTGCACGCAGGCATTTTGCCCAGCTCAGGGGGTGTGCCCAGCTCAGGGAGTGTGCTTTGGGGGTGTGCCCAGGTCAGGGGGTATGCCCAGCTCAGGGGGTGTGCCCAGCTCAGGGTGTGTGCTTTGGGAGTATGCCCAGGTCAGGGGGTGTGCCCAGCTCAGGGGGTGCGCCCAGCTCAGGGTGTGTGCTTTGGGAGTATGCCCAGGTCAGAGGGTGTGCCCAGCTCAGGGGGTGTGCCCAGCTCAGGGGGTGTGCTCAGGTCAGGGGGTATGCCCAGCTCAGGGGGTGTGTCCAGCTCAGGGGGTGTGCCCAGCTCAGGGGGTGTGCCCAGGTCAGGGGGTGTGCCCTTCACCAGCAGCAGAGCCTGCTCATGGCAGGGCAGTGCTGTGCCTGGAAGCAGGCAAGCAACGCTGGAGGTGCAGCCTCAGCAATCCCAGCTCAACACAGCACATCAAGGACCCCTGCCAGGGCTAGCCAAGTGCCTGCGCGTCACATGAGCACAGCGCTTGGGCCGGGCAAGGCCGCCCCATCCTTCATGCCCCCCCCAGCACCCCTGCCGGGGCCGGCAAACCACCAGCACAGCGCTTTGACCGGGATGTGTGCCAATGCCTACAGCTTGCAAGCTACAGCCTTCCAATGCCAACACACCCCACCACACATATGCCCCACCAGCGCCCCAGCCAGGGCAAGGCAAGCCGCCCACCTCAGATGTCAGCCGCCGGGGGCTGAATAGCGCGGGGTCCTCCAGCAGCGACTCTGCCGACAGCACGCCGTCGCAGCCGGTGTACTCCAGGCACGCGTGCGCGTCTTGGATGTGGCGGATGTTGCCATTCGCCAGCACGGGGATGGACAGCGCCTGCACCCAGCGCGCATGCATGCTCGTGTGTGAAGATCTAAGTGTGTACTCCAGGCATGTGTGCGCATCCTGGATGTGACGGGTGTTTCAGTTTGCTAGCGCTGGGTTGGACAGCACCTGCACAAGGTGAGCATGCATGCATGCGCACAAGCATGCAGATTGCAAGTACTTTGTTTCGTGAGCGTAAGCGCGTGGGTGAGTGCGCATGTGTGCATTCCAATGTGCAGGCTTGCATTGCTTTCAGAGCCATCCTTTCTGCCAGTCTTTTTCTTTGGAGGCCCTTTATATCTTGCATGCCTTGCCTAGTCAGACTGCCTCTGATCTCCTTTCTCAACGGCACAACAAACTCTTGACCAGGCTGGCGATATACCCTAACTTGTGACTTGTAGCTTTCAGAGCCATTATGTAGGCCTGCACTGCCTACAGAGCGTTGCGACCATGGAGGGTCGGCTAGGAAAAGGAGGCTAATGCCAAGGAAAGTGCAGGGGGGGGTCACGCATGCAAATGGTGAGCCCAATACATGAGCAGACCAGCACCATATACGGGGAATCATGTGACCTCAAGGCCCTGGCTGAGAGTGCTCCAAGTGGGAGAGATGTTCTCTCATGTGAGGGTGGCAGACCAGCTTTAGCGCTTCGAAGCTCATTGGAGGCTAATTGTCGGAAAGGAATGGACAAAAGTGACACAGAAGTGGGGGCGGCAGACCAGCTTTAGCGCTTCAAAGCTCATCGGAGGCTAATTGGAGGAAAGGAATGGACAAAGGTGACACAGAAGTGGAAGGAGAACAACAGCTGTGTGAGTGGGAAGCCTGTTAGCACTAAAGCACACACCCGCCAGCAAGCACACCCGGCACGCGCACAACGCCTCCCCTACTACTCCCCAAGGCGCAGCCCCGGCACGCAGGCGCAGCGTGCATACCTGCTTGACCGCCTTGATGTGATCCCAGTCGGCGCGGGTGGCGGACAGGTCCTTCTGCTCGCGCAGGCGGCCGTGCACGGCCAGCACGCTGCAGCCCGCGCTCTGGATGAGGCGCGCGTAGTTCACAGTGTCCTCGATGTCAGGGAACCTCCGGATCTTGCAGCTTACGGGCGTGGGGTACACACCCTGCGGGCACAGCGCACCCAACGCGCGGTAGCTCATACACCGGGTCACCCGGGGAGGGGGTCGGGGGGCACTGCTGGCACTGCTTGCAGCACAAAGAGTGCGCAGGATTCGCCCTCTTGGCTGAGGCCACTTAGGATAGTTGAAGCAGGCTGGTCCTCTGGTGCAGGGCTTCCATGAGCTAGGCAGCATCCATTGACATTGCAGGGCTTTTGTGAGTTAGGCAGCGTCCATTGACATTGAAGGGCTTTTGTGAGCTAGGCAGCATCCATTGACATTGAAGGGCTGGCCGTGCTGATGAGGCTCCAGGGCAGGTTGCGCTGATGCATGCAGGGCATTTATGTCACGAGGTCGGGCTTATTTGGGGTTGTGCAGCTTGAAGCTGTTGGGCTAAGTGTGCCAAGGTCTGTTGTGCACAGCACAATCCTTCAATGCCACCATGAGCCATGTCATGGAAATCTTATCCGTTGTCTCTTGCTTTGCCCACGAGCCAAATCTCACACTAAGTCTTTTGCCTTGCCCGTGAGCCAAATCTCATCCTTTGTCTTTTGCTTCGCCCGCGAGCCAAATCTCATCTGTTGTCTCTTGCTTTGCCCGTGAGCCAGGCTGCATTACATGGGTCATCATGACCCACACGCCTTGAATGAAATTTGAGTGCATGCCTGAACTAGCAACTTGACAAGCTCCCCAGCCTTGGCGCCACATCAAGCAGAATACAGCAGGATTGGTGGCCATGGTGCTGCCAACGGATCAAAGACACCTCTGTTTGCAACACAACCAACCCATCAATTGCTCCTGGTGCACACCACCCTGTCTAAATCCTTGTACTTCCCTCTATTTCTTGCAGTGCCTTCAAAAAAATAGGGCAACAGCGCCGGTACCCTTAATTGACATCAATCCCCAAGGACCCTGCAGCCCCGCAGTGCAGCTTTTGCCAGCATCATTCATGCACGCAAGCAACTTTTCCAAAGCAAGCCTGCCCTGCGCACCTTCACCAACTCAGACACCAGCTCATACACCAGAGGCAGGTCATCCATCAAGAATGCCCCGTAGTTTCCACGCCTGCGCACATCAACATAGCAATCAAATGACGCAGAGGCTGCGTGTGCCTGCTGCTGCAGGCCTAGTACAGGCCTCTGCACAGTGCGCGTGATACAGGCAAGTCTGAAGCAGTTGGAGAGCAAGAGCAAGCTGCTGAATTACATCCTGCATTTGCCATTCTTGATGCGCCATTTTAAGTGGTCATTGCACCAGCAACACAAGTGACTTGGCGTAGCAAAGCAGTTTTCACCCTCTCCAGGCAGCAGGGCTCTGTCATAGCTGCCGCAGACCCACTTTGCGATTCTCTGTGGACAGCCTGCGTGCAACAAAGAGCAAAAAGAGCGGGTGGGTGCGACAAGCAAGCAGAGATAGAGCATGCGGCCAATCCCACTTTGCAAGGCAGCGTGCACAGCTAGCATGCAACAACTGAGCACGTAAATGGTGCTGCTTTGGAGTGGCCGCCAAGGGGGCATGGAGCATGCCCTGCGCACGTTTACTGAGCCGACCTCAGATTCTGAATCCACTTTTCAAGTCTGGTGCCCTTTGGCGCAGCTTGTCTTGGCTGAGTACGCGCTCTCAGCAAGCAGCAAGCAGAGTTCTTGTTACAGAACTCGCGGTTCTTCTGCCCTTGAATGGTGTGAGCTTGGAGGTGTTCCCAAGCCCAACTTATGCGGCCAACGCAAAAGTGCAGCTGGTCCAGGCTGCGAGCATGGGGGGCACTGCACCTTTGCAGGACAGGCCTGGCCTTAACTAAAAGGGGTCTTCTACCCAGAGTCTTGCTCCGCCTCTGCACAAGGGCGTGGGCACGCACTGGCTCTCTCAGCAGGCCTCACCAAAGTTGATGTCGATGTAGTCCGCATGGGGGGCGGCGATCTGCCCTGCCCGGACAAGGTGTTTTGGGTCGTGTGCGCAAAACTGCACAAACAGGGGCCGGTCGCCTTCGCATGTTGTAAACTCCCTCCTGCAAGGGCCAGCACAGCGCGAAGGCACACACGGCTCTGCGTGATGGAGGAGTACAAGCTTTTCTCCCGAGGTTGGCTGGTGCGCACACTTTCATTAATATGCACATGCCTGCACATACACACACCAGCAGCCAAAATATGGCTACTTTTCTTTCAGGCAGCGTGTGGGGAAAAACCCTAGCAGCCAGCAGCCAAAGCTCAGCAGCCGAACTTCAGCCAGGTACAGGTCAGGGCGTTGGGGGCTGAGGGCCATTGCTACTGTATCTTGGAGCACGGTTATCAGCAGCCTCTTCTGCTAGATGGTACATGTGAGCACGTGCTTGTTTCTTGCCAAACTACTCTCTCATGCAGGTCAAGACCGAGTCCTTCACAGGCTCCCTCACAAAATGGGCAGGATGACCGGTAGGCTCTTGCATACCTGTACTTGGGATCTTCAGCAAAGAGGCGCGCATGCAGCATCGGTGTGTAGGCTGCGGTTGCGCCGTGTCTTCGGCAGAGCATGCGGAAGGGGAGCTCTGACTGTCGGTGGGGTGCAAAAAGAGCAATTCAGGGAGCAGAGTTGATGCTTGCTTCAAGCACCAGCCAGCCAGCTCATAAATATAATTTTTTTGTCTTATGATAGCAGCAGCATGAGGGAGTATCTATGTCCATGCTATTCCAAGCAGCACAAGGAGTACAATGGACGAAGGGAGTGAGTGGATGGCTTTGTATGTTGCGTCCTCAATGACCACACCAATTTGCACCAAGGGTGCGAATAACAAACCAGCTCAAGAAGAAGCGCCTGTTTGCTTACCTGGTCAACCATGGGCGCCACCTGAAATGCAAGCATTTGGGGGGGTAGGGTTGTTGTAGCAGCCGCCTTGACTTGGGCCTTCAGCTGTGGGAAAAAGCAAGTTCTACTAGAACACCCAGGGAAACACTTACATGGTACTTTGGAGCACCTGCAGCCTCCCATGCCGCCCAAGCCCGCTGTTTATGTTCGTCGCTGATTTGTTGGATGAGCGCAAGAGGCACTTGCCCAGGAAGGCAAGCCTTCGCTTGCACCATCCTCAGATGCCTGTGTACCTCCCTGTGACCTACTCCATGAGAAAGTGGCTGCCGTGCTGCTAGAATGGTGCCTATTTCTCTTCAGCAAAAGTAAAGGGGAATTTAATCAACTTTAAACCTTACAGTATGTCTTGATAAATGTGTTAGTTGTTTATTTCAATGTTTGAATGTTACCAAGCTCTCGTGTACAAGCTCTCCCCAAGATCGATTAAACGACAATGACGCCTATTACTAGTACCAGTACCATTCCTTGGTACTAGTACTCAAGGTACCGTAAATAATAATAAATGAATATTCGAATGGTACCTAGGGTACATGGAGTACTAGAGTACCCTTCAGGGCGTGCTGGGGTACTTCCCTGAGTGCACTGAGAACTGAGAGTACATTGAGTACATGCCTGGTACATGGGGTACGTGGGGCTCTGTGGGGATCCCTGGAGTACGTGGAGTACGTGAGGTACACAGGGTACGTAGGGTACGTGGCCTAGGGACTGGTACCTG
>LKMJ01000936.1_pt1 | contig 24571 bp, 20 predicted proteins | sample 643391 | NCBI WGS metagenome assembly LKMJ01 (sample SAMN04112250, study PRJNA286221) | soda lake metagenome | biome: soda lake; feature: Kulunda Steppe; material: water; isolation source: sample PL-Br10 brine of Picturesque Lake | place: Russia: Kulunda steppe | collected 2010-07 | reverse complement strand
TGATCGGGGTGATCGGGCTCGCCTATCTCGGCGCGCTCATGGTCGCCGCACGCCATGAGGATCTGGAGATGGACGACCCGCACGCTCGGGAAATCACGCTGCCGGTCATGAAGGAGGTGTTCCCGACGGGCATCCATTTCCTGCTGCCGATCCTCGTTCTGGTCTGGTTCCTGATGGTGGAGCGCCAGTCGCCCTCGAAATCGGCGTTCTACGCGGTCTCGACGATGCTCTTCATCATCATCACGCAGCGGCCGATCAAGGCGCTCATGCGCCGCCAGAGCGGCGTGCTCTCCGAGCTTGTCGCCGGCCTCATCGACATGCTGCAGGGCCTGATCACCGGCGCGCGCAACATGATCGGGATCGGTGTGGCCACCGCCGCGGCCGGAATCATCGTCGGCACCGTGACCCGCACCCCGATCGGCACCGAGCTCGCCGGCCTCGTCGAGGTGCTCGCGGGCGGGCAGCTCTTCCTGATGCTGGTGCTCGTGGCGGTGTTCTCGCTGATCCTCGGGCTCGGCCTGCCGACGACGGCGAACTACATCGTCGTCTCCTCGCTGATGGCCTCCGTGGTGGTGAGCGTCGCAGGGCAGGAGGGGCTGATCGTGCCGCTGATCGCGGCGCATCTGTTCGTGTTCTATTACGGCATCATGGCGGATGTGACGCCACCAGTGGGTCTTGCGAGCTTCGCGGCCGCCGCCGTGTCGGGGGGCGACCCCATCCGCACCGGCGTCGTCGCCTTCTTCTATTCGCTGCGCACGGTCGTCCTGCCGTTCCTGTTCATCTACAACCCGGCGCTGATCCTCTACGGCATCGATCTGGGGACGATGGCGGGCCTCGCCGAGGCCGCGCTCGTCTTCGTCACCGCGACCTTCGCGATGCTGATGTTCGCCGCCGCCACGCAGGGCTACTTCCTCGCCCCCTCCTACAAGCTCGAATCGGCCGCATTGCTGCTCGTGGCCTTCACCTTCTTCGTGCCCAATTTCTGGCTCGACAGGGTGCAGGCGCCCTTCACCGATCACGATCCCGTCGATGTCGAGCAGGTGCTCGGGGAGGCTGCGCCCGGTGACGAGGTGCGCATCACCATATCCGGGCCCGATTTCGACACGGGCACGCCAACAACCTTTACCCTCGTCGTCGATATCGAGGATGACGACCGCACCGGCGCCGAACGCGCCGAGGCCGAGGGGCTCGTGCCGATGCCGGAGGAGGACCGGATGATCCTCGATGAGCCGATGCCGGGCACGCCGCATGACGACGAGTTCATGAATTTCGACTTCTACGACCCCGACATCCCCGTCGAGGTCACCAATGTCCAGATCCCGGCCGACCGCATGCCGCAGGAGGTGTTCTACCTGCCCGCGCTTCTGCTGCTGGGCATCGTGATCGCGCTGCAGCGCCGGCGCCAGACCAAGCCCGCCTTCTGAGGGCGGCGGCGCGCCCGGCCCGCGCAACCGGGCGGGCCGGGCGCGCCGTCAGCCCTCGCGTGCGCGGATGCGCTGCAACAGCGGCATCAGCTCGGCCATCTCCGGCCCGTGCCCCTGCCCCGTCAGCGCCTTACGCAGCGGCATGAACAGCGCCTTGCCCTTGCGCCCCGTGCGCTCCTTGACCGCCGCGGTCCATGCGCCCCAGCTCGTCTCGTCATAGGGCGGATCCGGCAGCAGGGTGAGCGCCTCGGCGACGAACTCGGCGTCCTCGTCGGCGATCTCCGGCGCCGCCCCCTCGCGGCACAGCCGCCACCAATCCGCGAGATCCTCGAGCGTGTCGATATTGGCACGGGTGACGCGCCAGAACCGCTCCGCCTGCGCATCGGGCACGCCGAGCGCGAGGATGTGCCCGCGCACCGCCTCGTAGGGCAGCGACTGTAGGTGCTGGCGCGTCAGCGGGACGAGCTCGCCCTCGTCGAACTTGGTCGGCGCGGCGCCGAACTGCCCCGGATCGAACCCCGCGGCCAGCGCGTCGAGCGAGTCCGCCAGCTCTACCGGCTGGCTCGAGCCGAGCCGCGCCATCAGCGACGTGAGCGCCATCGGCGCGATCCCCCGCGCGCGAAGATCGCGCAGCGCCAGCGTGCCCAGCCGCTTCGACAGCCCCTCCCCCTTCGCGCCGGTCAGCAGGCTGTGATGCGCAAAGCGCGGCGGCTCACCGCCGAGCGCGCGCATGATCTGGATCTGCGTGGCGGTGTTGGTGACGTGATCGGCCCCGCGCACCACGTCGGTGATGCCCATCTCCAGATCGTCCACCACCGAGGCCAGCGTATACAGCACCTGCCCGTCGCCACGGATCAGCACCGGGTCCGACACGCTCGCCGCGTCGATGGATTGCGGCCCCAGGATGCCGTCATCCCAGGTGATGCGCTCCTGATCGAGCCTGAAGCGCCAATGGCCTGCCCGCTCGGCGCGCAGCGCGTCCTTTTCCGGCTCGCTCAGCTTGAGCGCGGCGCGGTCATAGACCGGCGGCTTGCCGGCCGAAAGCTGGGTCCGGCGCTTGAGCTCGAGCTCCTCCGGGGTCTCGAAACACTCGTAAAGTCGCCCATCGGCGCGCAGTCGCTCGGCCGCCGCCGTATAGCGGTCGAGCCGCTGCGACTGACGTTCCTCGCGGTCCCAGTCGAGCCCGAGCCAGCGCAGATCCTCGCGGATCGCATCGGCATATTCGGGGCGCGAGCGCTCCGGATCGGTGTCGTCGAGGCGCAGGATGAAGGTCCCGCCCGCCTTGCGCGCGATCAGGAAATTGAACAGCGCGGTGCGCAGATTGCCGATATGCAGATAGCCGGTCGGCGACGGGGCGAAGCGGGCGACGGTCATCACGTCCTCCTGTTGCGCGGGTGCTCTTTCACACCGGGCGCATTTTGTCCATACAGAGGACCGATGCAGCCGGCAGGGAGACCGTGATGGCCGAGGACTGGGCCGGGCAGACGGCACCTTCACTCGAGGATTTCGAAGCGCTCGCCGATGCCGCGATCGCCGCCCTGCCGGAGCGGTTCCGGCGTGCCGCGCAAGGGGTTCTGATCCGCGTCGTCGATTTCGCGGACGACGCGACGCTCGACGAGATGGGGATGAACGATCCGTTCGAGCTCACCGGCCTCTATGACGGCACCCCGCTGACACAGAAATCGGTGATGGATCAGCCGGATCACCCCGACACGATCTGGCTTTACCGCCGCCCCATTCTCGAGGAATGGATCGCGCGCGGCGATGTGGCTCTGGGCGAGCTCGTCACGCATGTCTACGTGCACGAACTCGCCCATCACCTCGGCTGGTCCGACGCCGACATCGCGACGGTGGACCGCTGGTGGGAGTGACGGCTCAGCCCGCGATGCGGCCAGCCATCTCGACGAGCCGCGTTGCCTGGTGGCGGATATGCGCCTTGTCGGCATCCGTCAGCTCGGTTCCGGCATCATGACTGAAGCCGTAGGGATTGCCGCCGGTCTCGAACACCACCGGATCGGTGTAGCCCGGCGCGACGATCACGGCGCCCCAATGCATGAACGTGGTGTAGAGCCCGAGCAGCGTGCTCTCCTGGCCGCCATTGCGGTTCTGCGCCGACGTCATCGCGCTCGCCGCCTTGTTGGCGAGCTTGCCCTCGCCCCACAACCCGCCGAGCGTGTCGATGAAGGCGCGCATCTGGCTCGTGACGGTCCCGAAGCGTGTCGGCGAGATCACGAGATAGGCGCTCGCCCAGTCCATGTCGCCGGGGGTCGCGACCTCGAACGCGGTCTGGCGCTTCTGCTCGGCCTTCCAGGGCTCCTGCCCGTCGATCACCTCCTGCGGCGCGGTTTCGGGCACGCGGCGCAGGCGCACCTCCGCCCCCGCGGCGCGCGCGGCCTCGGCGGCGATCTCGGCGACGGCGCGGTTCGTGCCATAGGTCGAGTAGAATACGATCGTCAGTTTCGCGGACATGGGAGCCTCCATTTGTGTCGAGGCAGACATAAAGCCGCGGGCGACGCGCACAATTACCGTGATCCGCACCATATCTGTGCGCTTGTGCACTGCCCACGCCTCGAGCGATACCGTCACAAAGGCCGCAGCCGCCGGGCGCACCTGTCGACCCGGGCGCGTCAGTCCGTCGAGCTGTCGGAATCCCGCCCGGCGCGCGGCCGGTATTGTGGCAGGGTCCAGCCGAAAGCGAGCGCCCCGCTGCGCAGGGCGAAGGCGGCGACGAAGCCGGTCCCGGCGGCCAGCGCCAGCGGCAGGTCCAGCATGAGCGCGACGAGATACCCCCCCGCCCCGACGAGCGCGGCCGAGATATAGATTTCGCGACGCAGCAGGACCGACGGCTCATTGGCGAGCACATCGCGCAGGATGCCGCCCAGCGTCCCGGTCATCATCCCCATCACCACCGCCACCACCGGCGAGCCGGTCACCTCCAGCCCCTTGTGCGCGCCGAACACACCGTAGGCCGACAGCGCCATCGCATCGAGCCACAACAGCCAGCGAAAGCGCCACTCGATGAGATGCGCGGCGAAATAGATCGCCACCGCCGTGCCGACGCAGGCGAGGATATAGACCGGCTGACCCACCCAGAAGACCGGCACGCCGAGAATCAGGTCGCGCGCGGTGCCCCCGCCGATCCCCGTCACCGTTGCGAGGAACGCGAAACCGATGATATCGAGCTGCTTGCGCGAGGCGGCGAGCGCCCCGGTCGCCGCGAACAGCGCCACGCCCGCAAAATCGAGTATCACCAGCGCATCCATCGCGCACGCCCCCGCAATCGCTCCACCGGCAACCCCTAGCAGCCCGCATCGCACCGCGCGACACCGCGCTTGGCCGCCGCGCCGCCAGGTGGTATTCTCGCCCAAAAGGGTGGCCCCATGACGGCGCAGGGTCCGGTCCTTCTTGTCGGCACCACCAAGGGTGCCTTTGTGCTCATCGGGGATCCGGAGCGGTCGCACTGGCAGGTGCGCGGGCCGTTCTGCGACGGCTGGCCGATCAACCATGTCATCGGCGATGCGGACAGCGGCATGCTCTGGGCCGGCGGCGGCAGCGACTTTCACGGCGCGGGGATCTGGCGCTCGGAGGATGGCGGCGCGAGCTGGGTGCTGACCCGGCTGACGCGGGGCGAGATGGATGACTGGGCCGAGACTGACGCCGGTTTCGCGGCGATGATCGGCTGGCGGCCCGAGCCGCTGCCCTTCGCCGGGTTCACGCAGGTCTGGTCACTGTGCCATGCCCATGGCCGGCTCTTCGCGGGGACGAAACCCGCCGCGCTCATCGCGAGCGAAGATGGTGGCCGCTGCTGGCACCGCATCGACGGGCTCACCGATCACCCCTCCGCGCAGAGCTGGCAGCCGGGCGCGGCGGGGCTCACGCTGCACACGATCGTGCCCGATCCGGCCGATGCGGCCCGACTCTGGGTCGCGATCTCGGCGGCGGGGGTGTTCGCCACCGAGGACGGCGGTGCGAGCTGGCAACGGCGCAACCGGCTGTCGAATGCCGCCGGTCACACCGGGCACGATCACCCCGCCGCGCCGGCGGATGGCGAGATCGGGCACTGCGTCCACGCCATGGTCCGCGCGCCGGGCGGGCAGGACATCCTCTATCAGCAGAACCATCACGGGGTCTGGCGCTCGCCCGATGGCGGCCGGCACTGGGACGACATCACGCCGGGCCTGCCCTCGACCTTCGGCTTTCCGATCCGGGTGCATCCGCGCGACCCCGACACGATCTGGACGATCCCACTCAATGGCGACATGACCGGGCGCTTCCCGCCCGACGCCGCCGCGGCGGTGTGGCGCTCGCGCGATGGCGGCGCGAATTGGGAGGCGCTGCGCGCGGGGCTGCCGCAGGAGGGGTGCTTCTTCACGGTGCTGCGCCAGGCGATGACCGGCGATGCCCGCAGCCCCGCCGGGGTCTATTTCGGCACCAATAGCGGCTCCGTCTTCGCGAGCAGTGACGAGGGCGATTACTGGCGCGAGATCGCGCGGCACCTGCCCACGATCCTGTCGCTCGAGGTGCTCGACCCGGCCTGAGCTCAGCGCCCCCCGCGCAGCGCGACCGGCCGGCCCGGCACGATGTTCGAGGCCGCGTCCACGATCGCCTCCGCGTCGATGGCGAAGTGGCCGTGCAGATCGGCGATGGTGCCGCTCTGGCCGAAATGCTCCACCCCGAGCGGAACGGTCCGGTGCCCGGCCACCGCGCCGAGCCATGACACCGTCGCGGGGTGACCGTCGATCACGGTGATCAGCGTGCAATGCGGCGGCAGCGGCGCGAGCAGCCGCTCGATATGGCTCGCCGCATCGGCGTGGCCGCGCGCCCGCGCCCGGCGCGCCGCCGTCCAGCCGGCATTGAGCCGGTCCGCCGAAGTCACGGCGAGCACGCCGATATCGCGTCGGTCGCCCATGATTCGGCCCGCCGCCTCGATGGCGTTGGGCGCCACCGCGCCCTGATAGGCGATCACCAGCTCGCAATTCGGCCCCGGCGCGCGCAGCCAGTAGGCCCCGTCGATGACCTGCTGCGCGAAATCGGGATCGTGACGGCGCAGGGGCTGCTCGACGGGGCGCGTGGACAGGCGCAGATAGACCGAGCCGCCGGTCTCGTCGCGCAGCCAGGTGCGCTCGTCCGGGTCGCCCTCGCCGTCGCGCTGCAGGTAGTCGAAGGCCCAGCCCATGATCAGCGCGAGCTCGTCGAGAAAGGCCGGCTCGAACGCCGCGAGCCCATCCTGGCTCATCCCGATGAGCGGCGTGCCCACCGACTGATGCGCGCCGCCCTCCGGCGCGAGCGTCACCCCCGAGGGCGTGCCCGCGATGACGAAGCGCGCATCCTGGTAGCAGGCATAGTTGAGCGCATCGAGCCCGCGCGCGACGAACGGGTCATACACCGTGCCCACCGGCAGCAGCCGCGCGCCGAACAGGCTGTGCGACAGCCCCGCCGCGCCCAGGAGCAGGAACAGGTTCATCTCCGCGATGCCGAGCTCGATATGCTGGCCGGTGGGCCCGAAGCCCCATTTCTGCGTCGAGGGGATCTTCTGGTCGCGGTAGGTGTCGGGCTGGGCATCGCGCGCGAACAGGCCCCGACGGTTGACCCAGGGGCCGAGTCCCGTCGAGACCGTCACATCCGGCGAGGTCGTCACGATCCGCTCCGCCAGCGCGCTGTCGGATTTCGCGAGCGCATCGAGAACCTTGCCGAAACCCGCCTGCGTGGACAGCGCCTTGTCGGCGGGCGCATCAAACGCGGGAACCGGCACGGCCGGGGCCCGGAGGCGCCGCGGTCCGGGCCTGAAGAACGCCACCTCGCGCAGGAAGGCGCGCAGCGCATCCGCATCCTCCACCCCGGCGAGCGGCTCCCATTCCGCGCCCTCGGGCACGGCGAGCCGGTCGCGCAGCGTCTGCATCTGTGCCGCCGTCATCATCCCGGCATGGTTGTCCTTGTGCCCGGCGAGCGGCGTGCCGCGGCCCTTGGTGGTGTAGGCGATGAAGACGGTCGGGCAGTCATCCGCGACGCTGTCGAAGCCCTCGCACAGCGTGCGCAGGCAATGGCCGCCGAGATCCGTCATCAGCGCGGCGAGATCATCGTCCGAGCGCCGGTCGAGCAGCGTCGAGACCGGCCCCTGATCGCCCAGATCCGCCATCAGCCGCGCGCGCCAGGCCGCCCCGCCCTGAAAGGTCAGCGCCGAGTAGAGATCGTTGGGGCAGGCATCGATCCAGCCGCGCAGTGCCTCTCCGCCCGGCTCCGCGAAAGCCGCCTCCTGCTGCGCGCCGTATTTGAGCCGCACCACGCGCCAGCCGAAGGCCTCGAAGATCCGCTCGATGCGCTGCCACAGCCCCTCGCGCACCACCCCGTCGAGGCTCTGGCGGTTGTAGTCGATCACCCACCAGGTGTTGCGCAGCCCCTGCTTGAAGCCTTCCTGCAGGCACTCGTAGATATTGCCCTCGTCGAGCTCGGCATCGCCCACCAGCGCGACCATCCGGCCCTCGGGCCCCTGCGCGAAGCCGTGCGCGTGGACGTAATCCTGCACCATCGCCGCGAAGGCCGGCATCGCGGCCCCCAGCCCCACCGAGCCGGTGGAGAAATCGACATCATCCACGTCCTTGGTGCGCGAGGGATAGGACTGCGCCCCGCCCCAGCCGCGAAACCGCTCGAGCTGGTCGCGGCTCTGATTGCCCATCAGATACTGCGCGGCATGGAACACCGGGGAGGCGTGCGGCTTGACCGCGACGCGGTCCTGCGGGCGCAGGGTATGAAAATAGAGCGCCGTCATCAGCGTCGTCATCGACGCGCAACTCGCCTGATGCCCGCCCACCTTCACATCGCCCTCGGATTTCGCGCGCAGCACGTTGGCGTGATGGATGGTCCATTGCGAGAGCCACAACAGCCGCCGCTCGATGGTTTCGAGATTGCGCAGTGTCGTGGTATCCATGGCCGGCCCCCTTCGTCGCGTGCCATCCTCGCCGCCGGCCCGCGCCGGGGCAAGGGCCTAACCGGCCGGCGCGATCAGCCCGGCATCGTCATTGCGCACATTGCCCACCCGCGCGGCAACCGGGTGATGCACACGCGCCGTCACCGCCAGCCGCGCGACGTCCCCGAGCTCCGCGCCGGCGAGCCATCCCGCGACGGCCTCCGGGGCGAGGGTCACCGGCATGCGGTGATGGATGGCGGCGAGGTCGCCATCGGCGGGTTCGGTGAGCACTGCGCAGCTGGCCCCCTCGAAATCGGGCAGCGCGACGCGCGTCATCAACCCCGCGAAAACGAGCCCCGGCGCGTTCCCCGCCGGATGGATGAAGAAGGGCTGCTTGCTGTCGCCGTCGCGCTTCCACTCATAGTATCCCCGCGCCAGCACGAGACAGCGGCCACCGCGCCAGGCGTCGCGAAAGGCGGGCTTGCGCGCGGCGTCCTCGGCGCGGGCGTTGAAGGTCGAAAACCGCATCCCGGAGAGTGCCCCGCGATGCCAGTGCGGCACCAGCCCCCAGCGCGCGAAGGCACCCTGCAGCCCCGCGCCGTCGCGATACGCGATCGGAACCTCGCGCGTGGGCGGGACATTATAGCGCCCCGGGATCGGGCGGTCGGCGGGGCGAATGGCGAGCCAGGCGTCGAAATCCTCCCAACTCATGTCGCCGATCGCGATCCGCCCGCACATCGCTCAGCGCCGCCCCTCGCGCAGCCAAGCCGCCAGCGCCAGCGCCGCCGCGATCAGCAGCCACGCCCAGCCGGGCAGCAGCGGCCCGCGCGACAGATCGGTGGTCAGATATGCATCGCGCGGCGTCAGCCCCAGCCAGCCGCGCCCCGCCGCCGCACGGCCCTCGCGCACGTCGCGGATATCGGGCAGTCCGTCCTCGACGCGGAATACGCCACCGCGCGTCGCCTCGACATGCGGCGCGATCTTCTCGCTGGTGGCGATGGTTTCCTCGAACTCGCGCGGCGACGACGGCCCGACGGCGACCACCGCCTCATGCGCGCCGTCATCGAGCCGGTAGAGCCCGATATCCCCGGCCTCCCACTCCGCGGTGAAACGCCCCGGCGCGGCTTCCTCGAGCGCGAGCTCGTCGGTCTCGCCGTCCGGGGCCTCGACGGTGACGGGGGCGGCGCTGTCTTCGAGGGTGCGGCGCGTGACGGTGACGGTCTGGCCATCGGCCGTCGCCGTGAGGGCCTCCTCCTCGAGTTCGGGCTCCTCCATCGTCCAGTGCGCGAGCCGGCGCAGCAGGTCGAGCTGCGGGCCGCCGCCCTCGAAGCCGCGATGCCACAACCAGGCGTGATCCGAGGCCAGAAGCGCCAGCCGCCCCTCCCCGACCCTGTCGAGCATCAGGAGCGGCTTGTCATCAACCCCGGTCATCACGACCTGCCCGCCACGCTCCTCGAGCTCGATCTGGCGAAACCAGCGGCCCCAGCCCGGGCCGTCTTCGTCCGACGCCTCGTGCAGGTCGTCGAGCCCGGCGGTGACGGGGTGGCGCTGGCCGAGCTCGCTGATGCGCGGGGTGAAACCCTCGTCGCGCACCTGCGCGGTGGGCATGCCCGGAAAGATCTCGCCCAGCGGCGAGCGCGCCACGCTGTCGGCCCCGGCGAACTCCGGGCCCGCCGCCACGAGCACCGCTCCGCCGCCGGTCACATAATCGCGGATATTGGCGAAGTAGGCCGAGGGCAGGATGCCGCGGCGCTGGTAGCGGTCGAGGATGATCAGATCGAACTCGTCGATCTTGTCGACGAAAAGCTCGCGCGTGGGAAAGGCGATCAGCGCGAGCTCGTCCACCGGCGCGCCGTCCTGCTTGCCCGGCGGGCGCAGGATCGTGAAATGCACCAGATCCACCGCACTGTCGGAGCGCAAGAGGTTGCGCCAGGTGCGCTGCCCGGCATGCGGCTCGCCGGAGACGAGCAGCACCGAAAGCCTGTCGCGCACGCCGTTGATCTCGATGACGGCGCTGTTGTTGCGCCCCGTCAACTCGCCCTCCTCCTCGGCCACCTCGAGCTTGACGACATTGGTGCCGCCGCGCTCGAGCGTGACCGGCAGGGTGATCGTCTCGTCGGTGGGCACCTCGAGGCTGCGCAGCGTCTCGCCGTTGAGCGACATGGTCAACTCCGCCTGCCCGGCCACGTCGCCGGGCACCGCGCCCTGATCCTCGACGCGCAGGTCGATCTCGACGGGTTCGTCGAGGATCGCATAGGCCGGCGCCGTCTCGACCTCGAGCCGGCGGTCCCAGTCATCCTCGTGCCCGGTGATCAGCGCATGCAGCGGCGCGGGCATGTCCGGGGCGCGGTCGAGGTCGTGGATCTGCCCGTCGGTGATCATCAGCGCCCCGGCGATCCGCTCGCGCGGCAGCTCGGCCAGCGCCTCCGACAGCGCGCTCATCATCCGCGTGCCGGTATTGTCGGGGCCGTCGCCCACCGTTATCTCGCGCAGCTCGGTGTCGTCGCGCGCCGCGATGCGCGCGCGCATTTCCTCGGCGGCGGCCTCGGTCTGCGCGGCGCGGTCGGAGATGCCCTGGCTCGATGTCTCGTCGACGAGCATGAGCACGATGTCGGGCTGGGTGAGCCGCTCCTCCTCCTCGATCGCGGGACCCGCAAGCGCCGCCACGAGCACCGCCGCCGCCAGCGCGCGCAGCCACCACCCCGACAGGCCGCGCCACAGCGCCAGCGCCACCATCACGACGGCAACCGCCGCCACCGCGCCGATCGTCCACCAGGGCAGGAGCGGGTCGAAGACGATCTCGCCGGTCATTGGCCCAGCCTTTCAAGCAGTTCGGGCACATGCACCTGGTCGGACTTGTAGTTGCCGGTGAGCACATGCATCACGAGATTGACGCCGAAGCGATAGGCAAGCTCGCGCTGGCGCGTTCCCGCGCGCCCGTCCTGCATCGGCAGCATCGTGGCGCCGGAGGCGTCGGTCGCCCAGGCCGCCGCCCAGTCATGCCCGCCGATAACCACCGGCGTGACCCCGTCATTCAGCCTGCGGAAAGGCATGCCCTCGGCGGTCTCCTCCTCGGCATCCTCGGCCTGCTCGACCCAGACGTCGCGGCCCTCGTGACGGCCGGGAAAGCCGTCGAGCAGGTAGAAGGTTCGGGTCAGGACATGGTCCGAGGGCACCGGCTCGAGCGGCGGAATGTCGAGCGGCTCGGCGATCTCCTGAAGCCGCCGCCCCTCCGGGGTGGAGCTGCCGAAATCGGCCACGTCGCTGTCGCGGGTGTCGAAAACGATCATGCCGCCGGTGCGCAGATACTGGTTGAGCCGGTTATACGCGGCGTCCGAGGGCGCCGGCTGGTCGGCGGTGATGGGCCAGTAGAGCATCGGGAAGAAGGCGAGCTCGTCGCTTTCGAGATCGACGCCGATCGGCTCGCCCGGCTCGACCGAGGTGCGCCGGGTGAGCTTGGTCGATAGCCCGCGCAGCCCTGCCTCGGCGATCTCGTCGATGCGCGCATCGCCCGTGCGCACATGGGCGAGCACGACCTCCGATGTGGCACGCAGCGCGAACGCCTCGGCGTCGTCGGCCTCGGCCGCAGGCGCGGCCAAGAGCAGCGCCGCGAACGCCGCGATCCCGGCAGCGCCGCGCGCCACCGTGCCCGCAGCCGGGCGCAGCCGGCCGGTGACGAAGAGCGCGGCGAGAATGTCGGCGAGCAGAAGCCCCAGCCCCGCGAGCAAAAGCGGCGGCATCAGCGACACCTCGCGCGGAGTCTCGGCGCCGGTGACCTCAATGCTCGAGGGCCAGGTCGCGGCGGCGAGCTCGGTCTCGCGCCCCACCGCGTTGAGCGCGAAGGACCGGTCGCCATGCGCATAGATGCCCGGGCGCAGATCCGGCCCCGCGCGGCCCTCGGCGAGCTCCGCGCCATCGACCCCGGCGCTCGTCTCGGCGGGGCCGAGCGTGCCGAAGGCGTCGAGATGCTGCACCGGCTCCCAGAGCATGCCCGCCATGTCCTCGGGGGCGGGGTCCGCGCTGCCCGCGCCGATGGCGAGGCGTTCGAGCATCTGCACGAACAGCCCCGACAGCGGCAGCGTGGACCAGTCCGGACTCGCCGTGACGTGAAACAGCACCACCTGCCCCGCCCCGATCTCCCGCCGCGTCACCAGCGGCGTGCCGTCCTCGAGGCTCGCGATGGTGCTGTCCGACAGCTCCGGGCCCGGATCGGCGAGCACCTGCGAGGAGATCGTGACATCATCGGGCACGCGCAGCCCGGCAAAGGGCGAGTCGTCGTCGAAGGGCGCGATGCGGCGCGGCTCGCCCCAGCTCATCACCCCGCCGACGCTGCGCCCGCCCTCGCGCAGCTGCACCGGCATGAGCCGGTCGCGCTCGGCGCGGCTGATGTCGCTCGCGGCGAGCCGCGGCCCGGCAAAGCGCAACAGCAGCCCGCCATCCTCGACCCAATCGGCCAGCATGTCGCGCTCGACCTCCGACAGCCGCGCGATGTCGGCGAGCACGATGGCGTCCGGGCTGGCCTGCAGAACGGTGTCCACATCGCCAACGCCGTCGATGAGATCGGAGGTCGGCGCGAGCGCCTCGCGCAGGTAATGCATCGGCGAGAGCAGCTCGAGCCGCTCCTCAGCCGTGTCCGGCGCGATCAGCGCGACCTGCCGGCGGCTGAGCGAATCGTCGGTCACGCTCACGGCGCCGGCGGTGTTCTGCCCGTCGATCTGTAAGCGGGTGAGCCGGTTGCGCAGCTCGGGCTGCAGGCTCAGCGTGGTGGTGGCATCGCGCGCACCCGCCTCGAAATCGAGCTCGGCGGCGCCGAGTTCCGCCTCGTCGCCGGCGGGGTCGCGGCCGATGGCGCTGAGCTCGGCCGTGACGGCGTCGCCCTCGCCGGCGCGCAGCGCGGTCAGCTCGATCTCGCCCTCCACGAATTGCGGCGGGCGCAGCGCGAGCGGCGCGGTCGCCCCCTCGAAGACGCGCACGGTCCCGCGCGACTCGAGCTCCTCCAGAAGCGGCGCGCGCCCCTCGCGCTCCAGCCCGTCCGACAGCCAGAACGTCTCGAAACTCTCCTCGGGCAGCTCCGCCGCCCAGTCGGCGACGGCCGCGTCATCGGGCGCCCAGGGCCGCGGCGCGATGGCATCGATGCGGTCGCGCCAGTGATCGGCGGAGCGCCAGGTGACCCCGTCCGAGGGCGGCTCGGTCAGCGTGGCGACCGCGACGGGGCGGCCCTCGCGCGCCGCCTCGCCGAGCAGCCCCGAAATGCGGTCGCGCCGCGCCGGCCAGTCCCGCGCGCTCGCCCAGCTCGCATCCGCCACGATCAGGAGCGGCCCCTGCCCGGCACGATCGGTCTGCGGGTTGAGCACCGGACCCGAGAAGGCGAGGATCAGGGCCGCCACCGCAAGCGCGCGCATCAGCAGCAACCACCAGGGCGTGCGGTCGCTCTCGCTGCGCTCGTCGGTCAGCCCCAGCAGCAGCGCCACCCCCGGAAACCGCCGCCGCACCGGCGCCGGCGGCACCGCGCGCAGCAGCCACCACAGCACCGGCAGTGCGACCAGCGCCGCCAGAAGCCACGGGGTCGAGAAACCAAGGGGGCCGAACACCGTCATGCGCGCCCGCGCTCCAGCGCGTGATAGGCCCAGACGAGCGGGGTGAGCGCGGCGGCGTCGGTGTGGTGGCACTCGTACTGCCAGCCGGTGCGTCGCGCGAGGCGCTCAAGGGCCGCCTTGCGCTCGGCCAGCCGCGCGAGATAGCGCGTGCGCAGATTGTCGGCCTGCCGCGTCTCGAAGCGCAGCGCGCCCGACATGCTCTCGAAGACGGTGCGCCCGCCGAACGGGAAGACCTCCTCCACCGGATCCAGAACCTGCAGCACGGCCCCCGAAATGCCGCGATCCGCCGCCGAGGTGACCGCCGCCTCGAGCGGCTCCGTCGCGCCCAGGAAATCCGAGATCAGTACCGCGCGCGCGCCCTGCGGCAGCAGCTCGAGCTCGGGGGCGGCGTGGTCGTCGTCGTGACCGGCCACCAGGGCCGTGCCGAGACGCATGAGCTGGTTGCGCCCGGCGCGCGGGGCGATCGCCTCGGGCCCGGCGAGCCCCACCCGCTCGCCGCCGCGCAGCAGGAGCACCGCGAGCGACAGCCCGACGAGCCGCGCGCGATCGCCCTTTTCCGGCCGGTCGGCCGCGCCCGAGAACGCCATCGAGCGGCCCGGATCGACCCAAAGCGCGATGGATTGCGCCGCCTGCCACTCGCGCTCTCGCACGAAGGGCGAGTCGCTGCGCGCGGACCGGCGCCAGTCGATGCTGCGCGCGGGATCGCCCGGCATCGCGGCGCGGTACTGCCAGAACTCGTCGCCCGCCCCGGCGCGGCGGCGGCCATGCTCGCCGAGCACCACCGTCGCCGCCAGCGCCTCGGCCCGCGCCAGCAAGGGCGGCAGCGCGGCGGCGAGCGCCTCGGCCGATTCGCGCAGCGGCAGGGACGGCGGCGCAGCACTCATGCGGCGGCCTCGGTGCGGGTGACGCGCGCACTGACCTCGTCGATGACGTCACCGAGCCGCGCACCCCGTGCGCGCGCCGCGAAGCTCAGCGCCATGCGATGGCCCAGCACCGGCCGCGCCAGCGCGCGCACATCCTCGGCGGTGGGCGCGAACTGCCCGTGCAGGAGCGCGCGCGCGCGCACCGCCAGCATCAGCGCCTGCGCTGCGCGCGGCCCGGGCCCCCAGGCGACATTTTCACGCACCAGCTCGGGCGCCTCGGCCTCATCGGGCCGGCAGGCGCGCACGAGATCGAGGATCAGCTCCACGACCGCTTCGCCCACCGGCATCCGGCGCAGCGTACCCTGCGCGGCGATCAGCTCGGCGGCGGTGAAGACGGGCGCGGCGGCGGCCTCCTCGGTGCCGGTGGTGGCGATGAGGATGTCGCGCTCGGTGTCGCGGTCGGGATAGGCGACCTCGATCTGCACGAGGAACCGGTCGAGCTGCGCCTCGGGCAGCGGATAGGTGCCCTCCTGCTCGATTGGGTTCTGGGTGGCGAGGACGTGGAAGGGGGCGGCGAGCGGGCGGTGCGCGCCGGCGATAGTGACCTCGCGCTCCTGCATCGCCTGCAGCAGCGCCGATTGCGTGCGCGGGCTGGCGCGGTTGATCTCGTCGGCCATCAGGAGCTGGCAAAAGATCGGCCCCTCGATGAAGCGAAAGGCGCGGGTGCCGTCGGCGGCGGTCTCGAGCACCTCGGAGCCGAGGATGTCGGCGGGCATCAGGTCCGGCGTGAACTGGATGCGGTTGCCCTGCAGACCCATCACCGTCGAGAGTGTCTCCACGAGGCGCGTCTTGCCCAGCCCCGGCAGCCCGATCAACAAGCCGTGGCCGCCGCACAGAAGCGCGGTGAGCACCAGATCGACGACGTGACCCTGCCCGATGAAGCGGCGATTCACGCTCTCGCGCGCGGCGCCGAGCCGCGTGCCAAGCGTTTCCATCGCGCCGATCAGCTCATTGTCGTCGTTCATTCCCGTACTCCCCGTGACGCGGACCGGCCAAAGCATATATGCTGGCCCGGACCATGTATCCTACACAGCCGGGTTGGCAAAAACCATGTGCGCTCAAAAAACCGCGACCCCGACGGCAGAGGCCCTCGCAGCATCGGCGCGCAGCGCCGCGAAGGGCGGAATTCCGCCGGTCCATGACTGGGACCCGCCCTATTGCGGCGATCTCGATATCCGGATCGCGCGCGACGGCACCTGGTTCTACCTCGGCACGCCGATCGGGCGCGAGGCGCTGGTGCGGCTGTTCTCCTCGATCCTGCGCAAGGACGACGACCGGTATTACCTCGTCACCCCGGTCGAGAAGGTCGGAATCACCGTCGATGACGCGCCCTTCGTGGCCGTCGATTTCGAAGCCGAGGGCAGCGAGCACGACCAGGCGCTCACCTTCTTCACGCAGGTGGGCGATGCCGTCCCCGCCGGGCCCGACCACCCGATCCGCGTGGCGCGCGACCCCGACACTGGCGAGCCCGCACCCTATGTGCTGGTGCGCGCCCGGCTCGAGGCGCTGATCGACCGCAAGAGCTTCTACCGGCTGGTGGAGCACGGCGCGCATGCCGATCACGACGGCGCGCGCTGGTTCGGGGTCTGGTCACGGGGGGTGTTCTTCCCGATCATCCCCTCCGCGGAGCTGCCTTGAGCCCAGCGCATACCGGCCAGTCGCTGGCCATATTCATCACGGCGCATATATGAGCCGAAACCGCGTTATTCGCCGCAGGAGGCTCCATGATTCCGCAACGCTTCGAGCATGTCGCTTTCGCCCTGATCCTGTCGGGGCTGATGTCGTTCATCGTGTCGGGCATCTCGACGCTGCTCGCGCTCGGCTTCGCGCCGGATTTCCTGATGCGCTGGATCGGCTCCTGGCTGCCCTCCTGGGCGGTTGCCTTTCCGGCCGTGCTGATCGTGGCGCCGGTCGCAAGGCGGATCGTCGGCGCGCTGGTGCGCCGCGAATCCGCCGAGCAGGGCGCGCGGCACTGACGCCGCGCGCTCAGGCGCCCGCGCCCACCGGGCAGCTCACGCCGGTGCCGCCGATGCCGCAATAGCCGCCGGGATTCTTGGCGAGATATTGCTGGTGATAGGCCTCGGCGAAGTAGAAGGGCGGGGCATCGACGATCTCGGTGGTGATCGCGCCGCGCCCGGCTTCGCGCAGCCGCTCGCCATAGACCGCGCGGCTCGCCTCGGCGGCGGCGCGCTGCTCGGGCGTGTCGCAATGGATCGCGGAGCGGTACTGCGTGCCCACATCATTGCCCTGGCGCATGCCCTGCGTCGGGTCATGGTTCTCCCAGAACATCGCAAGCACCTGATCAAGCGTGACCTGCGCCGGATCGAAGACCAAGCGCACGACCTCCGTGTGCCCGGTGCGCCCGGAGCAGACCTCCTCATAGGTCGGGTTCGGCGTGGGACCGCCGGCATAGCCGACCATCGTCACCCAGACGCCGGGCTGCTTCCAGAAGAGCCGCTCCGCGCCCCAGAAACAGCCCATCGCCAGCGTGATCCCCGCCATGCTCTCGGGCGGGGCGACGGCCAGGGGGCGGCCATTGACGTAATGGGTGTCGGCGGTGGCAATCGGCGCGGCGCGCCCGGGCAGGGCCTCCTCGGCGTTGGGAATTTCCTGTTTGCGGCGCATCAGTCCGAACATCGCGGGCCTCCTTTATCGGTTGACCCTAATGTAGCCGCGAAGGCGGCGAACACCAGAGCGCGCTCACATGAAGCTCTGCGGGTCGATATCGACGCTGCGGCGCACCCCGCGCGGCGGCGGCACCGCCGCGAGCCACGCCGCGAGCGCGTCCTGCAGCGGCACGCCGCGCGCCGCCTTCACGAGCAGCCGCACCCGGTGGCGCCCGCGAATCCGCGCCACGGGGGCGGGCGCGGGCCCGAAGACCTGCGCCCCCGCCGCGCGCAGCGGATCGTCAGCGCGCGCCAGCGCCTCGCCGTGATCGAAGACCGGCGCAAGCTCGGTGCCCGACAGGATGATCCCGGCGAGCCGGCCGTACGGCGGCATCCCCGCCGCGCGGCGCTCGGCGGCCTCGGCGCGCCAGAAGCCTTCCTCGTCGCCGGCGAGGATCGCGCGGATCACCGGATGCTCGGGCTGCGTGGTCTGCAACAGCGCCGCGCCGCGCCGCTCGGTGCGCCCGGCGCGCCCGGCGACCTGGCGCATGAGCTGAAAGCTGCGCTCGGCGGCGCGCAGATCCGAGCCCTGCAGCCCCAGATCGGCATCGATCACCCCCACCAGCGTGAGCAACGGAAAGTTGTGCCCCTTGGCCACGAGCTGGGTGCCTATGATGATGTCGGCCCCGCCCGCGGCGATGGACGCGATCTGCTCCTTGAGCGCGCGCGCCGAGCCGAACAGATCGGACGACAGCACCGCGCGCCGCGCCTCGGGCCACAGCGCCGCCGCCTCCTCGGCGAGCCGCTCGACGCCGGGGCCCACCGGGGCGAGCCGGTCGGCGGCCGCGCAGGACGGGCAGGTCTCGGGGATCGGGCGCGAGGCGCCGCATTGATGGCAGATCAGGCGCTTCTGAAAGCGGTGCTCGACCATGCGCGCGTCGCAATCGGCACAGCCGATCTGGTGGCCGCAGGCGCGGCACACCGTCACCGGGGCATAGCCGCGCCGGTTGAGAAACAGCATCGCCTGCTCGCCCGCGGCGACCCGGCGCGCGACCTGGGCCGCGAGGGTCGGCGAGATCCAGCGATCCGAGGCCATCGCCTCGGCGCGCAGATCGATCGTGGCCATCTCGGGCAGCTCCGCCGCCCCGTACCGCGCGCCGAGATCGAGCCGCGCGTATTTGCCTGCCTCGGCATTGGCCCAGCTCTCCAGCGACGGCGTCGCCGAGGCCAGCACCACCCGCGCCGCCGCGATCGCCGCGCGCAGCACCGCCATGTCGCGCGCATTGTAGAGCACGCCGTCCTCCTGCTTGTAGGCGCCGTCATGCTCCTCATCGACGACGATCAGCCCGAGATCGCGAAACGGAAGGAACAGCGCCGAGCGCGCCCCCACCACGAGCTGCGCACCGCCCTGCCCGACCATGCGCCAGGCCCGGCGGCGCTCGGCCTGGGTCACGCCGGAATGCCACTCGGCGGGCATCGCGCCAAAGCGCGCCTCGACGCGGGAGAGAAACTCCTCGGTCAGCGCGATCTCGGGCAATAGCACCAGCGCCTGCCGCCCGCGGCGCAGCGCCTCGGCCACCGCCTCGAGATAGACCTCGGTCTTGCCCGAGCCCGTCACCCCCTTCAGGAGCGTCGTGCCGTAGCCCCCCGCGGCGGCGTCCGCGCGCAGGGTCTGCGCGGCGGCGGCCTGATCCTCAGTGAGCGCCTTGCCCGGCCGCGCCGGGTCGAGCCGCGCAAAGGGCGCATCGCGCGGCGCCTCGATCGGCTCCAGCGCCCCCGCCTCCGCGAGCCCCTTGACCACACCGCCGCCCACCCCGGCCGCGCGCGCGAGATCCCCGGCCGCCATCGGCCCACCGGCCGCGTCGAGCACCCCGAGCACCCTGCGCCGCGGGTCGGTCATGCGCTCGGGCGTGGCGGCCCCGCGCCGGTAGAGCCGCCGCGTCGCCGGCCCGTCGGCCAGCCCCGGCACCCGCGTGGCCAGCCGCAGCATCGCCGCGAGCGGCGTGAAGGTATAGGCCGCCGCGCGCTCGAGAAAGGCGCGCATCTCGGCGCGCATCGGGGCGGCATCCAGCACCCGCGCCACCGCGCGCAGCTTCGCTGTGGGCAGATCGCTCACCCCTGCGCCCCAGACCACCCCGATCACCCGCCGCGGCCCCAGCGGCACCTCGACGAAGGCGCCGAGCGCGCAACCCTCCTCGGGGGCAAGGTAGTCGAGCGGCCCGTCGAGCGGCTGCGCGGTCAGCACCGCGAGCCGCGCCCCCGCCTCGAAAAACGCCTCCTGCTGCATCCGCCACCCTGCCCGAGGGGTTCCGGCACCCGCCCCCATGCGTTATGGCAGGCGCCGACGCAGGCTGTAACCCAGGGAACCGGGAACATGAAATTCTTTGTCGACACCGCCGATGTCGCCGCCATCGCCGAGCTCAACGAACTCGGGATCATCGACGGGGTGACGACGAACCCCTCGCTGATCCTCAAATCGGGCCGCGACATCACCGAGGTCACGCGCGAGATCTGCGCCATCGTGGACGGCCCCGTCTCCGCCGAGGTCGTCGCGCTCAACGCGCCCGAGATGATCGAGGAGGGGCGCAAGCTCGCGCAGATCGCACCCAACATCACCATCAAGCTGCCGCTCACCTGGGAGGGGCTCAAGGCGTGCAAGACGCTGTCGGGCGAGGGGCACATGATCAACGTGACGCTGTGCTTTTCCGCCAACCAGGCGCTGCTGGCCGCCAAGGCCGGGGCGAGCTTCATCTCGCCCTTCATCGGCCGGCTCGATGACATCAATCTCGACGGCATGGAGCTGATCCAGGACATCCGCACGATCTATGACAATTACGACTTCACCACCGAGATCCTCGCCGCCTCGATCCGCAGCGTGAACCATGTCACCGAGGCCGCGCGCATCGGCGCCGACGTTATGACCGCGCCGCCCGAGGTGATCCACAAGCTCGCCCAGCATCCGCTGACGGACAAGGGCCTCGACGCCTTCATGAAAGATTGGGAAAAAACGGGGCAGAAAATCGTCTGATTTCGTGTATGCTCCGCCTACAGAAAAAAACGAGCAGAGACAGGCATGACCAACACTGAAATTGCCGATTGGGGCAACGACGACGACGTGCTGCGCACGCGGATCCTGGCGGAGCCGGCGCTGATTCTCGACGATCCGGAGCTGATGCGCGCGCTGGTGGCGGCGAGCGACTCGACGCTGGGCGACAATATCGTGGATCTGCGCGGCATGGCGATGCAGCGGCTGGAGTCGCGGCTCGCACAGCTCGACGAGACGCACCGCACGGTGATCGCGGTCGCTTCAGAGAACCGCGCCTCGATGGATCAGATCCACCGCGCGGCGCTGCGGCTTCTGGAGGACGACAGCTTCGAGGAGTCGCTGCGCGCGCTCGGCACCGATGTCGCCGAGATCCTGCGCCTCGACAGCCTGCGCCTCGTGCTCGAACGCACGCAGGCGCGGCCCGACCCGGCGCTCGCGCGGCTCGGGGAGGTGGTCCATGTCGCCGCGCCGGGCTCGATCGAAAGCTACATGACCGCCGGGCGTGGCCCCGTTGCGCGGCGCGTCGTCCTGCGCGCGGCGGCGCCGGGGGCCGGCGTCGTGCATGGGGTGCCCGAGGGCGTGATCGGCTCCGAAGCGCTGCTGCGGCTCGATCTCGGGGCGGAGCGGCTGCCGGGGATGCTCGCGATGGGCTCAGCCGATCCCGACCAGTTCAAGCCCGGCCAGGGCACCGACCTGCTCGCCTTCTTCGCCGATGTGCTGGAGCGGGCGATGCGCCGCTGGCTGGCCTGACGCGATGCTGCCCACTTCGATGGCCGACGCGCTCGAAGCGTGGCTGGCCGAGTTGCGCGGAATCGAGGGCGCCGCGGCGGCCACGCTGCGTGCTTACCGCGCCGATGTGACGCGGTTTCTCGGCTTCATCGCGGCGCATCACGGCGGCGCGCAAGGGATCGCGGCGCTGCGCGGGGTGACGCAGTCGGATCTGCGCGCCTGGATGGCGCATGAGCGCGCGCGCGGTGTGACGGGGCGCTCGCTGGCGCGGGCGCTGTCGGCGGTCAAGCGGTTCTATCGCTGGCTCGCGGCGCGCGACGGCTTCGATGCGACCGCCGTGCTCGCGCAGCGCGCTCCGCGTTTCGACCGCGGCCTGCCGCGCCCGCTCGCGGCGAATGAGGCGCGCGACGTTCTCGACGCGGCGGGTACCGTATCCCTCGAGCCCTGGGTCGCGGCGCGCGACGCGGCTGTGGTGACGCTGCTCTACGGTTGCGGGTTGCGCATCTCGGAGGCGCTCGCGATCGATGGCGGCGATGTTCCGCTTGCACAGATGCTGCGCATCAATGGCAAGGGCGGCAAGGAGCGGCTCGTGCCGGTGATCCCGGCCGCGCGCATTGCGGTCACGCGCTATGCGCAGCTCAGCCCCTACCCGCCGCAGCGCGGAGCGGCGCTGTTTCGCGGCGTGCGCGGCGGGGTGCTCGACCAGCGCATCGTCACGCGGATGATGCAGACCGTGCGCCAGCGCCTCGGCCTGCCGGCGAGCGCGACGCCGCACGCCCTGCGCCACTCCTTCGCGACGCATCTCCTCAGCGCGGGCGGCGATCTGCGCGCGATCCAGGAACTGCTCGGCCATGCCTCGCTCTCAACGACGCAGGGTTACACCGCCGTGGACAGCGCCCGGCTGATGGAGGTCTACGCGGCCGCGCATCCGCGCCGGTGATTGCGGCCCGGCCGGATTTCGGCCATTACCGGCGCCATGAAGGCGACAATTCAGGCCTACAGCGTCCACCTCTTCACCGCCACGGGCGCCGTCTTCGCGATGCTGGCCATGCTCGCGGCTGCGCAAACGCAATGGGATCTGATGTTCCTGTGGCTCGTGGTGGCGTTCATCGTGGACGGCGTGGACGGCCCGCTCGCGCGCCGGTTCCATGTCGGAACGCGGGCGCGCCGGATCGACGGGGTGCTGCTCGACCTGATCATCGATTACCTGACCTATGTCTTCATTCCCGCCTTCGCGCTGTTTCAGTCGCACCTTCTGCCGGGCTGGACAGGCTGGATCGCGATCATCCTGATCACCTTCGTCAGCGTGCTCTACTTCGCGGACAGCCGCATGAAGACGCCCGACAATTCCTTCGCGGGCTTTCCCGCGGCCTGGAACATGGCGGCGCTGGTGCTGTTTGCCGTCACGCCTGTCACATGGGTGAGCCTAGCCATCGTGGTGTTCCTCGCGGTCGCGATGTTCAGCCCGCTCAAGTTCATCCACCCGGTGCGCACCCGGCGCTGGCGGTCGGTGTCGCTGCCCGTGGCCGCCCTCTGGACACTGTTCGCGGCCTGGGCGGCCTGGGCGGACTTCGCGCAACCCGGCTCGGTGAGCGCGGCGCTGATCGCCACGAGCCTCTATCTCGCCCTAGCGGGGATCGCGCAGCAGGTGGTCCCCGAGCGCGCTAGAGCCGCGTGAGCACGACCCCGCCCAGGATCAGGCCCACCGCGAGTGCCTTGTCGGGCCGCGTGCGCTCGCCGAAGACGAGCCAGCCGATGAGCACCGCGAACAGGATCGACGTCTCGCGCAGCGCGGCCACCAACGCGATCGGCGCTACCGTCATCGCCCAGACCGAGATCGCATAGGCCCCGTAGGACGCCGCCGCGGCCACCGCGCCGCCGGCCCAGGCCCGCGTGCCCGCCGGCACCACCGCGCGCCCGCGCAGCGCGAGCACCACGAGCGTGAAGAGCACGCCGTCAAGCACGAAGATCCAGCCGACATAGCCGATCGCATCGCCCGACACCCGCGCGCCGAGCCCGTCGACGAGCGTATAGGCCGCAGTCGCGCAGGCCGAGCCGAGGGCAAAGGGCAGCAGCCGGCGCGACTCGCCGACGGTGAACACCCCCCGCGCCATCGCCAGCAGCCCGGCCCCCATGAGCACGACCCCGGCAATCTCCAAAAGGCTCAGCCGATCGGGCAGCACCGCGACGCCCGCGACCAGCACCATGAGCGGTGCCGCGCCCCGCGCGATGGGATAGACCCGCGAGAGATCCCCCGCCTCATAAGCGAGCGCCAGAAACAGCTTGTAGCCCACATGGATCAGCGCCGAGGCCAGCAGCCACGGCCAGACCTCGGCCCCCGGCAGCGGACGCCCCGCCACCACGACCAGCCCGATCGGCACCGAGACCACCGACAGCATCACCATGGTGCCGAGTTTCGACGTCCCCAGCTTGACGAGCGCGTTCCACGCCGCATGCAGGAACGCCGCCCCCAGCACCGCCGCGAAAACGCCGAGGCTCACCCCGCGGGCCGCCGCTCAGCGCGCCGCGCCCTCACCCCAGCGCCGCGTCGCAGCGCGCGCACACGCCCGGATGCCGGTGCCGGCCGACATCGGGCAGGATCTTCCAGCAGCGCTCGCATTTGGTGCCCTCGGCGCGCTCGAAGACGACGCCGATGCCCGGCACCTCGGGCAGGCGGAACGCCTCGGCCGGGATCGGATCGCCGGTGAGCACGAGATCCGAGGTGATGCAGATATCGGCGAAATCGGTGCCGCGCAGCGCCTTGAGCACCTCCGCGTCGCGCACATGCACCACCGGCGCCGCCTCGAGGCTCGCCCCGATGACCTTGTCGCGGCGCTGCAGCTCGAGCGCGGCGGTGACCACGCGCCGCGCCTGACGCACGCCCGCCCATTTCGCCGCGAGCGGCTCGTCGCGCCAGTCAGCCGGGGTGTCGGGGATGTCCTGCAGATGCACGGAGCTCTCCGCCCCCGGATAGCGCGAGCGCCAGACATCCTCGGCGGTGAACACCAGCACCGGCGCGAGCCAGGTGGTCAGCCGATGAAACAGCAGATCGAGCACCGTGCGCGCGGCGCGGCGGCGCGGGCTGTTGGCGGCGTCGCAATAGAACGCGTCCTTGCGGATGTCGAAATACACCGCCGAGAGATCGACCGTGGCGAAGTTGAACAGCTTCTGGAACACGCCCTGGAAGTCATAGGAATCGTAACCCTGGCGCAGCTCGTGGTCGAGCTCGGCGAGCCGGTGCAGCACCCAGCGCTCGAGCTCGGGCATATCGGCGGGGTCGACGCGCTCACTCGCGTCAAAATCGGCGAGATTTCCGAGCATGAAGCGCATCGTGTTGCGCAG
>LKMJ01000935.1_pt1 | contig 24592 bp, 26 predicted proteins | sample 643391 | NCBI WGS metagenome assembly LKMJ01 (sample SAMN04112250, study PRJNA286221) | soda lake metagenome | biome: soda lake; feature: Kulunda Steppe; material: water; isolation source: sample PL-Br10 brine of Picturesque Lake | place: Russia: Kulunda steppe | collected 2010-07 | reverse complement strand
TTAAATTATACCGAACATTGGCACCCACCACTACGGAGTAACTCTCCGACGCTGTAGTCGGATCCACACTTCGGACAAACAATACGGGTGTCCACGAGTACGTCATAACTGTCGCTATCGAGGTGTTCCGCTGATGATAACGAGGATATCGAGGATTCAGTAACAGCGGTGACTCTGCCCTGAAGTTTCTCTATTGCTTTGATTTTCCCCTCGACAGGGTCGGTTTCGTTTTTAGGCAAGCTTGCCTCGCGGTCTTTTTTTAGATATGTATGGATTGCTTGGTGAGAGACGAAGTTATTGATAAGACTGTCCGGGTTGATTCCTTCACGCTCCAGTCGTCGTTTCGTACGATTCTTCTCTGGTCTGGATCCGTTCTTTAGTGTCTCATACGTTCCACTGACTTCGAAGTTCATCAGAGAAATACCCGCTTTACGGAGTACTGCCTCAACTACTGCCCTATTAAATTTTTCAGCGAGACCACGCAGACTCGTTCTCTCGCCCGTCTCGCCGGTCCACTCAGCTTCCATCTGTTCACCCATTCCTTCTAAATTGTACTCCTCAATGACCCGTGCCACTTTGGTACGTCGACCATCGAACTGATTAGACATATCTGCCTGTATTCTGTCCACCGTTACAAAGTTAATGATGTAATGTTTAGCCTGTCACAGCTGGTCACTATTCTCGCCGGGCTAATTCGAACCTCCGTTTTCGACGTACGTGTACGTATCGGGAAGGCCAGCAGCGTCCTCCGGAAGCAAGGCAGCGACGAGGTACTTCGCATGATCACGGAAGTAATCCACAAGGCGGGCGATACGGTTGGAATCGATAGCCTCCAGCGAGTCAAGAATCATGAATGGTACGACTTCATCGACGTTGTGGACAAGATAGCCAGCAAGAGCGAACACAAGGCCTGTCACCTTTCTCTCGCTTTCCGAGAGGTGTTCGATCGTGTCTTCATAGGCGGTTCCATCGGCTGCCGTCCGAACTACATGGAGGTCGAAACAGGTACGGGTCACCTTCCGGCGTCCTTCTCGTACCTCCGTCTCGCGTCGTTCAATCCAGATACGCGCAAGATTTTCGTACTCAAGGAGTTTGAGTACTTTGTCCATGTGTTCGTTGAACGATTCGACAGCATCCTTCTCAAGACGCTCAACACGGGTTCGGAGTTTGGTCAGACGTTCCGAGAGCTCTGCTTGATCCTGCTTGTGGGATTCTCGCTGTTCAATCGCGGTTTGACGTTCCTCAATCTCTTCGTCGATATCGTCAATTTCGTCTTCAAGCCTCTCGACGCGGAGCTCGATACTGTTCGCTTCGCGGTGTAGCTCTAAAACCTCATCATGTTCTTCCAACTCGATTGCCTCGGCTTCTGCCTCCAATTCATCGATCTCTGACTCCTTCTGCTCAATTCGATCCTCAAGATCGCCGATACGGTCCTGTGTGGACTCAATCTCAGATTTGACTTCCGACAGTCGGCATTCAGCACGCTCTCGTTCGCGCTGCTGTTTTTTTAATTCGGATTGGTGCTCGTTTAGTTCGTTAATTTTGGTACGGAGCTCGCTTCGCTCGTTGAGCTTCGCCGATTTTAGTTTACGAAGTTGGTCGAGTGTTGTCTCAATCTGCTCGGTGTCGACCTCAGACCCACATGTCCAGCAGACAGTCTTACCGCCAGTGATTAGTGCTGCTGTGAGATTATTTGATGCCGTGTCGCCTCCGAGTGTATCATTGATATCGAGACTCTTGCCGTCGAGCATTTCTTCGTTGAAACTGACAACACTTCCAAGCTGATTGATAGTGTCGCCAAGAGAGCGATTACGCTTACGTAGCTCATCGAGACGTCCTACGATTCGATCAAGATTTTCTTTTGGTTCATCGACTTCGGAATGTTTCTCTTTGAGTTCTTCGCGCTCGGTTTTAAGATCGGAAAGCGTTGAGCGTTCAGTTTCAAGATCAAACTCGAGGTCTTCCAGCTGGGATCGTGCGTCCCGAACCCGCTGAAACGCATCTTCGAGTTCCTGCTTTCGGGTATGGCTTTCCTCGACACTAGCATCGAGCTCATCGAGCTTCTCCTGTACAGCGTGCAGTTCCTCACGTGCTGCGTCCATTTCTTTCTGTTTTTTCCCGCGATCTGTCTCCAGTTCCGGTAGTTCGCTTTCGAGTTCATCTAACCGCTCAATCTCCGTCTCAAGCTCGTCACGTTTTCGCTTGCATGCTTCTATTTCTGCCTCGATGCTGTCTGTATCGATCGGTCGCATAATCATTTCACGTAGATCATCGCCCCGGGCAACTGCTCGACGCGCTTCGTTACTCTCAAGCAAAAATGCGAACAAATCCGCCAATTCCGGATCATCGAGATATGGATCACCACCAAATACGACTGTTCCGTTTTCGCGGGCAAGCGTTCGCGTGTAGGTCTCACCACCGAATTCAAGAGTAACAGATCCTTCGTCAGCGTCGCCTTTCAGCGAACTTTGTTTACTTCCGAGGCTCGTCATTAATGCCTGTAGAAATGACGTGCGGTTTGTTGCGTTACGTCCCGCTAAGATGGAAACGCCCGGCTGTATAGAAATCTCTGTCTCATCGATCCCGCCGATGTTCTGAACATTAACACGAGCAGCAGATTCTGAAAGTTGATTCTTCGACATAAAAGTGAATTGTACGATCAACGTTTTAAATCTGTCCTCCCAAGAATGCACAAACATCTCACGTGGTAATTAAATACTATTAATTAGTGTATAAATCAGAAAGAGGGATTCGACGTGCTCGCACACAGGGACCGATCGCTCGTATCTTCCAAAAGTACGTATTAGCACAGTCGAGCAGACGCTGAACAGCGATTATTCTGCTAGATAGAACGTTGAAGGTTGCCAACTACAGCCGTACATTCTATTGTTGATCAGCACTGGTCTGATTAATACACCAGTACAATTTGATGCTTGATTAAGATTGATGACTAGAGTGTCTATTTTCACCAATATTCGTATAACAGCAAAAAATATTATTAAAAACTTACAAATATTTTAGTACGACATCCCTGCTTTCATTCTACATAATAGAATGTGTATTTGGTAGAGATTAATGAAGGTCTCAGGGAACGGGTGCATTCGTATCTCAAAAGGAATCCTTCCATGAGGCACGAGAATACCTCAATTTTAGCAGACTAATGATACAAAATCACACGATTACTAAAACAAAACCGCGCGATACTTACGTACCGCACGCACTTTGTCGAGTGAATGGCGCGATCTGTCCTTCTGACTGGAGCTGGTGGGCGTGTCGGGCAGGCGATCCTTCAAAATCTCGGCGACGCTTACGATTGGCGACTACTGGATCGTGAACTACTCCCTCGGGAGAAGCTCCCAAACAGTCTTGATAGCAGTGATGTGTATGTAACCGACGTAGCTGACAAGCAGGCCGTCAGAACTGCTGCTGATGACTGCGAGGTTATCATTCATCTTGCGGGTGATCCCCGTCCGAACGCTCCTTGGAAGAGCGTGCTACAAAACAATATCGACGGCACGCAAACTATATTCGACGTAGCCGTAGAAACTGGGGTAGAAAAGGTTGCCTTTATTTCTTCAAGCCATACCGTTGGTTTCTATGAGGAAGGCCGCAAGCCTGACATCTATCGAAAAGACTCCTCGTATGATTTTGACGGCACCGAACTTCCTCGACCGACCAATTTTTACGGCGTCTCAAAAGCGGCTGGCGAAGCCCTCGCCCGCTACTATTACGATGAATACGGATTGTCTGTGATCTGTGTTCGGGTCGGTAACTTAACCAAATCTCACCCACCACGGAATTACGAGCGTGGGCAGGCAATGTGGCTCTCTCACCGAGACTGTGCGCACCTGTTTGATTGCTGTATCACCGCAGAGTACGAGTATGAGGTCGTCTACGGCGTTTCAGATAACGACCGCAACTATTATGATGTCGAACGCACCCGCAGCGTGTTGGGCTACGAGCCACAAGACAATTCTGCGGAGTTCCATCTCGACGGTACCCCGAAGAAACGGATTGACATAGAAGAATAGCTGAGCGATTGGAACTGACGTCCGTCATCTTTAGACTGATTCAACCCTCAGCCGTTCCGATCCATAGGGATTAGTAGTCTAATTGATATTTACAGCGTACCTATAGGAACTGTAACGAAATCTGGTGCGAAATTGGATGGTGTTGATGAAGAACAGTTGCGACAGCAACTGTGGGTAGAATGTAGTCCAAAAGCAATCGAGCGTATCATTGCAGCTCTCGATTACAAATCCTTGCTCTGTTAAAGGCCCTTTCCTTCTCCGGGTTTGATCGCTAATTTCAGGGAACTTGGACGCCGTCTGGCGATATGGGTCAGCTACGGAACCTCACAGAGGGCATTCACGAATTTGCTACGGACTACGTCAAAGATGAATACGACCCTGCCGTCGACGACAGCAACGGTGGGTATGATACCTCAACGAAGATCGGCCTGCTGCTCAAGGAGGAGATCAACAGACCTCTGCGGAGACTCGAAAATATCTCAACTAGATGCTAGGAATTCTTGGGGTATTTGATCTTATTCGATGGTCGAGTACTTCAAATATTCAAATGTGGTGGAGATTACTCTCGCTCTCGTCAACGTCCACAGCGACTGTGCTCTCTTTTGATATATTTTGTCCCAAAATATTAAATATTCAATGAGTCAAACACTTATTATAGTCGCATTCCTTTGACGAACAATACATGTGTGTTATATGATTGAAAAATGCTCCACTAGAAGCCATTTTAATTTTTGACCCACATTTTGGACAGGAATTCATTTGTATCTCACTTATTTGCCTGGGTATTCATACTTTGGGGCAAAGTTAAAATAAAAACAAATACAGAAATTATATGCTGGTTGGTGATAGAATAGGTATCTCGTGTATAATTCCCATTTGTCGTTTATCTCAACAGCCACGGCAGAGAATCTCTGTTCCACACAATGAGTACTGAAGAGCCGAACGGTGCTCTTTATGACCACGACGTTGGGCCGCTGATCCGCCACTGCCTGTATGCTGCGTACGATCATGCGCACAACGCACGGCTTGGTGATGAGCTGTACAAAATACGGTGGATGACCAAAACGTACTCTTCAGTGATGAAGCACTCGCATGGCGCAACCGTCCTCGCGCAACCTGGCACCGCGAGTTCAGAGAATGTGTACTTATGTTCTCCATCTACAACATCGAACGCGTCTCCTCAGAACTATGATCTCGACGCTGTACCCCTATTGCCTCGTTTTGCTACCGAATGACGGTAGTCTCAGACACTCTTGCAGGTATCTACCGTCAGATTATCCCGGAGTTGGAAGCTGTCTGGCGGTATGGGATTGCTCAGACGGCTTGCACGGATATGTCGATGTATTGCCAAACAGCACGTTAGCGAGCCAGACATACCCGCCGCGCCGGACGGCGCGAGCGGGTACGCCGAGTGGGTACAGATCGCGTTTATTCTCTGCCGAGTCGAATTAAAAAAGAGTTCCGCAAGACGGAAGATTACCTCAACGAGATGTCCGGTGTGCTCGCTGTGTTTGATCTCGACGAGGCACCGCACTACAGCACGTTCTGTCAGTGGAAACAAGACCACCGGATGCGTGAACTCCGCCGCCTGCTACCCGCTTCCGCGGATCAGGCGGGGTGGAGTGGTGAAGCCGTAATCAACGCGAGTGGCTTTCAGCGTGATCAAACCAGCTAGCACTACCGCGACCGCGCAAACTATTCGCTCCAGTCCATAACGACAACCGTCTTGATCGACATGAAATCCTTAGCAATCAAAGACGTACACTTCACGACGCAGAAGGCATGGGACGACTATATCAGGATACAGGTCTTCCGCCGGAACGCGGAAGACCTGTGTGTTGTCTGCTGACACAAACTACTCGTGGAGCAACCTCCGTGAAGAGTGTCGCTCAAACTCAACGCGACCGTTAGCACAAAGAATAGATTCCACTACAGAGGCTCACAACGCCTGAATGAACGAGGACTACGACCAGTGCTCGATGAGCGAAACGGGCTTCTCGCAATTGAAGCAAAACGACGGCGAGAAGCTCCGCTGCCGGAGCTGGCACGGCCAGTTACGGGAGCTGACTCGGAAGTGCCTCGTGCATAACCTAACGTAGGCGGCGAGTTATGCTCGCTGCCTGCTACCCATTCTTTGAATGTATTTCAGGGAGGAATCGCCGTCGTCACCATAGTTAAGAACTAAAATAACCTTATTCTGATAATTCGACAAGACCGCGAACGACAATTACTGCATCTTCTGAATTCAACGATTAGGTTCTATCACCAGGAAAGCGTGAATTATCGATCCAACCTCAACGCAGTCGTGCGTTCAAAAAGGTGTTCACACATAACATCAAGAGAGCCGCAAAACCCTGAAATCAAGAGCGTTATGGCGGTTCGCCAAAGCCTACTAGGCAAATATATGCTTGTATGGCAGATAATCGCGGCGTTTCGTGCTACTCTTCGACTCGCGTTACATCATTAAGTGTTTCGCGTCGGCGGACGATTCGTGCATTATTGTCTTCTAGTGCTACCTCAGCAGGCCGTGGCTGTGAATGGAACTGAGAGGCCAACTCATAACCATAAGATCCCGTATTCCCAATCGCCAAAATATCGTTCCGCAAAGGACTTGCGATGGGGCGGTCGGTCGCAAACACATCCGCACTTGTACACACCGGTCCGCCAACGGTGACCGCCTCGATTTCGCGTTCGGGTGCACTGACATTGCGCATTGGATGATATGAGCCGAACATGGCTGGCCGAATCAGGGTGGCAAGACTGGCGTCGACGCCGACGACAGTCCCAGAGGGCGTTGATTTGATTGTGTTGACGGTCGTCAAAATGAGTCCTGCGTCGGCGACGATGTAGCGACCTGGCTCTAATTTGAGCTGGGCGTCGATCTCGCCAATGGCCTCCCGAACCATTGCAGCGGTTTTCTCGAGATTGAGCGGTGGTTCGTCCTCGTGGTATGGGACGCCAAAGCCACCGCCGATGTCGACGAACTCTAGGCTCCCAACCCGGCGGCCCATCTCACCGACGCGCTCGATTGCCTTACAGTGGTCTTCGAAGTCATCGGTGAGCACGCCACTACCAGCATGCGAATGAATCCCCACTAGCTCGAATTCCTCGCGGACACTGTCGGCGACTTCGGAAACCTGCTCGTAGGGGATGCCGAACTTGGCGTCGCTGCCGGTGGCGACCTTCTCGTGGTGGCCCGTCCCGATGCCAGGATTGATACGGATCGCAACGCGGCCCTCGTAGCCACGTTCGGCGAGGCGCTCGAGAGTGTCGGTCGCCCCAATGGTGATCGTGAGTCCCGGAGCGTCCTCAGCAAGCTCAACGGCGTATTCGAGATCTTGATCAGGCGGGTTGACCGCTGTGTAGTGAAGTGTGTTCGGGTCAGCGCCCGCATTGATCGATCGCTGGAGTTCGCCCCAAGCTGCGCATTCGATATCTGCACCGACTGAAAGTAAGGTTTTGAGTACTGATTGGCCCGTGTGAGCTTTAGCAGCGTACATGACGTTGGCATCAGGGAACGCGGCCGAAAACCGTAGATAATTGGCTTTTATCCTGTCAAGATCAGTTACGTACAACGGTGTTCCGTACTCTACGGCCATTGATTGTAGTTGCCGATCATCCCAGTCAGAGATTCGGCGAACAGCAGGCGAATCAGTGAAATTTACATCAGTCATTATAGTGCCTTGGAACACTCATAAATTCAATCTTTGGTTCTACGTTTCAACAAATGCAGGAAGAGTTAGAGAAGATCATCAAAGAGGTAGAATCAGTTCACGACGCCGAAAACGAAAGGTATGGCCCAGAACAGCGCGGCAACGAGGTCCCGGAGGACCTCCGGGAGCAACAGGACCGACTTCAGCGACGACAAGAGACCATAGCGTAGCTTGACAAACGAGAACAGCAACGCAAGGAAGAACAGGCTCAGGAGATCCGTCACCGACAGAAGGACGAAAAAGAGATTGGGCCGAAAAAACGAGGCTGGAAGCCCAATTCTCCGTAGGAGGTTGGGCTTCCGGACGATAAGAAGACGAATACGACTGAGCCGAAAGTCAACTCCTCAAGACCTGCGACGGATGGAAATGGGGATACAATGACCGAGCAATCGTTGATTGTGCTCATCAGATCATCGTTGCACAGGAGATAACAACCGACGCAAACGATATTTAATAACTGGAGCCAATGCTTGCTGAATTCGAAGAAACAAACGGACAACGCCCGGACAAACTCATCGGCAACTTTGGCTACTGGAGCAATTCCAACGCTGAGATAGCCGATGATCAGACCGAGTTGTTCATTACCACGGCCAGAGAATGGAAGTGACGGAAAGAACTTTCCGAGATGGATCCGCCTCGCGGGCGTATCCCGGACTCCTACGGGCCGAAAGAGCGTATGGAGCGGAAACTGGGGACACATCGTTGTAGAGACATTTATAGCAAACGTGATCAAACTGTTGATGCAGTGTTCGGACAACACGTGATACGTGGGTGTGATCGGTTTCTCTTGCGTGGTGAGAATGGTCTATAGACGGAGTGGTCACTGTTCTCAGCGATACATGTTCTCCTCAAGCTGTGGCGTCCGGCCAGAAGCCGGACAGCCACTCAGTGGCAGAGACGATAGCGGGGTAGTCCGCATCAGTGGTTTGTTTTTTGAAACTCAAATATCGGCCACTCTGTTTGCCGGTCAGCTACGTTGAGTGAGATTCTCGGACAGGCTCCCAACAATCACGTTATGAGAACAGTTCTACAACACCGCTCCTGTTCGATTCCGAAAAAGTACAAGATCAGTGCCAATGACGACGCATCTATCTCGGATCACTCGTTGTACGAGGGGTCAGAAGTAAGCAGTGCAGTCACCAGAACGTTCGTGTGGGGTACTCTTGTCGCATTGGACGGAGAGGTCGTAGGCGAGGACGGGCACGGCGTGGCACTATACGGCCGACGTTACCCGCTCACAGTTTGATACCGAGCACAAATCACTGACATTCGCAACGGTCCGAGCGACCTAATCCAGAGCGGACAGGTCGGAATACGCTTTCGCCATGGCGTTTCGAATCTCTTTGGTCGTGCGATTGCCCACTAACCGCATTTCGATCCGACCGTCGGCGCCGAACAGCAACGTCGGCGCACCGGTGATATCGTACTCGGTGTACAACAACTGCTTGTTATCTGGCCCGATTACCTCTCCCAGTATGATTTCTTCGGGAATGTCGCCGGATTCGGCCAACCCTGTTATTCGCTCTCTTACCTCGTCACACGGCTCACAGTCGTCCTTTGAAATCAGAAATATGACCTTCTCATTTGCGGTGAGAACGTTCGTCATTCGGGGGCCCGGAACCATGACGAACGCGCCGGCCGAATCTGCAGCGATGAGCGTCAACACGTGAGCTCCAATGATGGTCTGCTCCTCGGAGAGGTCATAGGCCGACAATGCTTGCATGTATTTACAGAGCGTTCGTTTGCTCACCTCCGACGGGATATCGAGTTGCAGATCAGTCTCGCCGAGTTTCTCTTCGAGCTGTTGGGTCCGTATCGTACTGTCGTCGAGTTCGCGAACAGTCGAATCGAATGCGGTGGTAAACCGATACGAGCCGTCCTCTTTGATAAGTATGCGTTCATTTTCGAGCTGGCGCAAAAACTCCTTGTTTCCCATCGAGAGCATACCGCTAATTGATTAGCAACAGCATTATCGTTTTTGGATCGGAATGTCACGGCTCCGGCACGAACGACGACAGCCGGGGATCTGTGCCGTCGACGCTGTGGCTGAGGTCGTCCGATTGTAACGGCAACCCCCGAAGAGCCACTGGACGACACCGGGTCGGAAGCCAGTCTAGGAGGGCGATTCTACAGATATGCAAGGCGAGTGCCTCGGGGTCGTACGGAAATCTTTGATTTCCGTGATGACGAGAATCGGAGATTCTCGAACCACTTGACCCCGAGGGTGAAGCCGAGATGAAGGTTTATTTGCAAGTAAATCATACATAGAAATACAGTCAGAGAGCCCTAAAGACGGATTAAAGACCTTAATCCAATGCTGGCTGCGGCAATTCGGGAATGCGGCACCTCTCAACACTCCACTGACACAGTGGGTGAGACGGGTGTTGTCGGGCGGGGTGGAGCCGCCGACCCTCACGGATATATCGGCTGTTCGAGTGTTACTTCCAGTCGACCCATCTTGGGAAGGTCGAGGGGAATTGAATTCGCCTGCCGGGTGCGATGCAGACCCTAAACGGTGAAGCCTCGGGGCTTGTCCCCGAGGTACTTCACTCCTGGTTCGTTCGGACCTCGGGTTCGGCATCGGCTCCGCTCTCGGGAGCGATTCCGTCGTCCGTATCGAACGTCTCGATCTCGTCGTGACGGATACACGACGAATGGTGTGCGGTCGTATCATCGATCCGCTCCAGGGGCGGTGCTTTCGCCTTGCACTCCTCAACGGCCCACGGGCATCGATCCGCAAAGGTGCAGTAGTCGATCTCATCGGTGAGTTGTGGCGGGACGCCCGGAATTTCTTGCAGATCGCGATCGGGGTAGCGATGATCCGGGAAGGCTTCCTGCAGGAGTTTCGTATATGGGTGTCTCGGCTCCTCGTGAATCTCGACGACGCCCCCGCTCTCGGCCGTTTGGCCGCTGTGTAATACGGCCATTGAGTCGCAGTTTTCAAGCACGACGGACATGTCGTGCGTGATGAGTAGCATCGTAAACCCGTCTTCTTTGATCTCGTCGAAGTGAGTGAAGATCTCGTCTTGCTTGATGACGTCAAGTGCCGTCGTCGGTTCGTCGGCAATAACGAGCGAGGGCTTGAGCAGTAAGGCGAAAGCGATGGCCGCACGTTGCTCCATGCCGCCGGAGAACTGATGTGGGTAATCGTCGATCCGTGACTCCGATAACCCAACCATTTCGAACAGCTCGGCAAGTCTGTCTAGGATCTTCTCCGTCGGCCAGTCCGTGTGGGTATGGCCGATCTCGATTGCTTGCTCGCTCAGCTTCGTAATCGGGTCCAGGCTGTTCATCGACGCCTGCGGAATCACTGAGATCTCTTTCCACCGGAGTTCACGTCTGAACTCACGTTCGGTGTAGTCCTGAATTGGCTCACCTTTATATCGGATTTCGCCGGATTTGACCCGTCCATTCGAATCCATGGCACCGACGATCGACTTCACCACCGTACTCTTGCCACAGCCGCTCTCGCCGACGAGCCCGAAGTACTCGCCTTCTGTGACATCAAACGTGCAGTTAGAGACGGCGGTGATGTTCGGTTCGTTTCGCATCTGGTACTCGATCTCGACGTTATCCAACTCTAGTAATGGCTCTTGCATGGTCACATGAATCCTCTGTCGCTCTCGCCGCTCTCGACTGATCTGCCGATTAGATACGCAGACAACACGGTCGTCGATATCAGGACGCCCGGCGGAATCGACCACCACAGCGCGCCACTGAGAGCACCGGCGTTGTAGGCGTTCCGAACCATGACCCCGTACGATGGGACGAACGGGTCCGTGACGCCAACGAATGCGAGTCCGGCTTGAATGATGACCGCGTCGCCGACGCCGAGGGCAAAAAACAGGATGATCATCGGTGCGACGTTTGGGAGGATATGTTTTCGCGCGATATGGAACGGACTAGCGCCCGAAGACTGCACGATCTTGATAAACGGTCGTTCCCGTATCTGTAACACCTGAGACCGGACGACGCGAGCGGACGCCCGCCACAGGATCAACCCGATCACCACCACCGAGGTGATGAAGCTGGTCCCGAGAAACGCCGCCAATACGATCGCCGTTGGAATCACCGGGACACCGTACGCGAAGTCGACGATGCGCATCAAGGTGTTGTCCACGGTACCGCCAAAGTAGCCCGCAGTAATAGCGACCACTAGCCCGATCGAGATGATGATGGTTCCGCCTAGAATCGCCGTAATGAACGTTGGTCGGGCACCGTAAACGACTCTCGAAAAGACATCCTCGCCACGATTAGTGGTCCCGAGCCAGTGCTCTGAGGACGGCGGTTCGGTGTCTTTCAGCGAGCCGTCGCCGTGGAAATGCTGTGTGTTGTACTCGTACGGAATCAGCTCGGGGCCGATGATGGCCATGATCGCAAAGACGATCCAGTAGATAACGGCGAATTTCGCGAGCAGGTCGAGCCGCTTGTACGTTTCGTGACAGTTATGACTAAAACTCCTCGCGTCGTCTAGAACTGCGGATACCGACTTAGTGTCTAGATATGTTCTGAGCGTTTTCATCATGTCTGATCCTGGTAGTGCCAACTTGACGAATCTCCAATCATCGTCTGATTAGTGCAAACGGGATATCATACGTATTCGGTACCGTTGCCACACAAACATTCTCTTTTTTCGCGGTAACTTATACTTATCGGAACGATTATCGAGAAATGATTATCGAATTTAAATCTCATTTCGGTGCCGGGAGCACAAGCCTGTTCAGGAAGCACTTTTATTTCGACCCTCTGACGTGGAACGCCAATTATCCGCCGGAAAATCCGACATCTCTGGCGACTCACACAACGGGCCGCTAGATCGGTCGCTGGCTCCCGGGCGATCAGTGGTCGCGGATTCGGGCGCGGCAGCACATCCGTGCCGAGTTGAGACACGACCGACCCGCCCGTCATCGGTTAGTCGCTGGCGGTTGATTCGTCGTGGAGAAAGCACGCGACGGTATGGTCGGTGTCGGGCTCGTACATGTCTACTTTGTTGTCACAGACATCCATCCGCTCGGGACACCGGTTTTTGAAGCGACAGCCCGACGGAACGTCCATCGGGTCCGGGATCTCCCCCTCGAGATTGACGCGGGGGCGATCAGCCGTCGGATCTGGAACGGGAACGGCTTGGATAAGTGCCTGTGTATACGGATGTTTCGGGTCGTTCAGTAACTTCTTCGTCGGAGCCGTCTCAACGATCTTCCCGAGATACATCACGCTCACGATATCGCAGACGTAGGAGATCGTCGAGATGTCGTGAGAGATGTACACGATCCCCACGTCCTTCTCGTCTGCTATCGACGAGAGCAGTTTGAGAATTGACGCCTGTGTCGACACGTCGAGCATCGATACCGGTTCGTCCGCAAGCACCACGTCCGGATCGACAATAAGTGCTCTGGCAATAGAGACGCGCTGTTTTTCGCCGCCCGAGAGTTCGCCCGGATACTTGTCGATGTACTGTTCGGCTGGGGTGAGATTAACGTCTTCTAACGCCCTGAGCTTCTTTTCTTTGGATCGGTCTATACCGTATATTTTCAACTGTTCGTCAAGCGAGTCAGAGACGGTATATTTTGGATCCAATGAGTTGAACGGGTCCTGGAAAATCATCTGTACTTCGCGCAAGAACTCTTTCCACTGGCGTTTTTCCAGCCCCGACTTCGGCCGGCCCTTGAATCTGATCTCTCCCGAGGTCGGTTCTTGTAGTCCCAACAGCGTCTCCAACAGCGTTGATTTCCCACAGCCGCTTTCGCCGATCACGCCCAGCACCTGCCCTCGTTCGAGACGTAAACTGACCCCGTCGACCGCCCGAACTTTCCGTTCCGTCCCTAACAGACTGTTTTTGATACTCTGGATAGGATTCGTGCTTTGATCAAAATGAACAGCCAATTCTGTCAGGTTCAACAGCTCTTTAGCCATTTTACACCTCAGATGTAAACTCAGGCAGTATTATACCTTTTGGTGATACTGATCGCAGAACAATTAGCATACAGTCACAGTCCGCCAAACGGGGGTAGGAGCAACATCAGGTTAGTGAGAGGACTAGTTGTACGCGTCATGGATTGTAGAAATAGTATATCGATCGATTAAAATAACCTTATCCGGAAATTCGAGGCGTGTCATATACACGCTTGTTTGGATCTCTCTGCGGAATGGTGTTTGTCGTCAACCTCGCTCGGGTAGTGTTCGCCCCACTGATCCAACCTGCCGCGGCCGACTTCGGCGTGAGCGTCGCGTCGCTGGGTATCGTCACGACCGCAGCGTGGCTCGGTAGTGCTGCCGGGAGACTCCCGACTGGCTATCTCTTGACGCGGTTTCGCCGTCACCAGTTGATCATCGCGAGTGGTGCGGTGCTCGTCGTCGCCGCGCTTTTCGCCTCGGTTACCCGGTCGGTGACCGGACTAACAATCGGCGCATTCCTGATGGGACTCTCGAGCGGGATCTACCTTATCGCGGCGAACCCGCTGATCAGCGAACTGTTCCCCCACGGCGTCGGTAGAGCGGTCGGTATCCACGGGATGTCGTTACAGATCGCCGCCGCCGCCGCCCCACTCATTGTCAGCGGCGTGCTACTGGTCGGCAACTGGCGGCGTACGTTCACGCTCATCGCGATCATTACCGCCGGAGTCACCGTCGCGCTCGTCGTGGTCGCCACCCGAACCGATCTCCCCAACGCCGGAACCGATGATACCAGTCTCTTCGCCGCTGGCCGGTCCCAATGGCCAATGCTTGTTACGGTAATCGCACTTGTCGGGGTGACTGCGTTCCTCTGGAACGGCCTGTTCAATCTCTACGGAGACTATCTTGAGGTGGCCAAAGACATCGGTCCCGGGAGCGGACGACTGTTACTCTCACTGATGTTCGCAGCCGGTATCCCGGGGTTCTTGCTGACAGGACGGCTCGCGGATCGCGTCCCGAACATGCCGCTGATCTGTGGCATTATCGGCTCGTTCACGCTCTCTGTCGTTGGACTCACACTCGCGGAGAGCCTTCTTGTGATCGCCGCGATGAGTCTGGTGATGGGATACACGATTCACTCGCTGTTCGCAGCGACCGACCGGTTCTTATTGTTTTCTCTTCCCGACGAGAACCGCGCCAGCGCATACGCCATCTACTCTACGATCATGATGTTCATCCAGGCACTCGGCCCTGTTAGTGTCGGACAGCTTGTCACTAACGGAGTCAGCTACGGGCAGACGTTCCAACTCTTGGCGATTGCTGTCGGCCTGGTTCTCGGCTCGGTGCTCGTACTGTATCGAACCGGGAGCCTGCCGACCTGAGCTATGAAATCCATCGGCCAGTGGTGCGGGATTGCGTGTCGGTGTCGCAAGCGATGTTTTTATTATATTCTGGAGAAATGCTAACTCATGCCAAGCAAAGAGCTTGACGAGCAGGATGTCGAACTAATCGATGCGGCAACTGAGTTGTTGAAAGCGGAGTACGAGCCGGATCGCCTCGTGACGAGCGCCGCCATCCGGGCCTCATCGGGCGAGATCTACACTGGGATGGGACTGCGAACGCACATCGGCGGGACGGGAACCCATGCCGAACCGGTGGCCCTGGGACGGGCGATCTCTAACGGCGAGCGGGAGTTCGAGGTCTCCGTTGCGATGACCTACGCGGACGTACCGCGCGAGGGAGAGCCACGGGTCGTTGCGGCTTGTGGGATCTGTCGGGAACTGATACAGACTTATAGCTCTGACACCGACATTATCGTGCTCGAAGACGGCGAGCGGGTCAGAAAACCGATGAGCGAGCTACTGCCGAACCCCGCATACCCCGAAAAGGTCGCGTAGCACTTGGTTGATACGCCAGCTCGCAGACCGTCAAGCCGAACGTCGCTGGGTGACGAATAGCAACGCGACGGGGACGATATCACCGTATCGAGACCGGGAGCCGATCGAAGCCCAGAGAAGCTGGTGATGTCGTCGGGACGACCGACTCTTCGAGAATCTCGATAGCGTCAACGCGACGCAGGAACGTATTGAGAATAATCGGTCCCTCGAAGCGAGCCAGTGGTGCCCCAATGCAGGCATGGGCACCGGATCCGAAGGCCAAATGGTCGGGTTCCCGGTCCGGGCGGAACTCCCGGGGACGATCGAACTGCTCGGGATCGTGGTTGGCGGCACCGAACCAGACGACGACTTCGTCCCCGGGTTGAAGATGAATACCGTCGAGCCGGAGTTCTTCGCTTACTTGGCGCAACTGGGCCTGGATCGGACTCCGGTATCGGAGCACCTCCTCGAACACGGGAGCGAACTCTCGCCAATCCTCGTATTCGAGTCGGTCGTGTTTGACGAACAGATACACAGCGTTTGTCACGGACTCGGACATCGTTTTCGTGCTCGCGACCATCAGATCCAGCGCGTTCGATCCAATCTGTTCCTGCGTTAGATCCGTGTCGGTCGCCAGTTCCGAGATGAGATCGTCCTGTGGCCGCTTCGTCCGGCTCTCGACGAGGCTGCGCATATACTCGACGGCCTCCCGGGAGTGAGTCGGCGGGCTGCCCGCATCCTGTTTGTGTTCACTTCGTTTGATCTTCGTGATCTCGATGATCCACTCGTACAGCTTCTCGTAGTCATCCCGTGGCACGCCCAGTAGTTCCATCGTTATCTTCAACGAAACGGGTACGGCAAACTCCGTGGAGACATCGAACTCGGGACCATCCGCGAGTGCTGCGTCGAGTTCTTTCGACGTGACGGTCGTGATGACATTCTGTAGCTCTCGCACCTGGTTCGGGGTGAAGTATTCGAACAACTGATTTTTCGCGTCGCTGTGCTGGCGATCGTTCGACCACATTAGTGCGTTGTTTAAGTACGCGTGCGGAGAGTTCGACTCGAGGCCGCCGAACTCATCGCTCAGCGAGTGGCGTTTGAACCGGGCATCGTCCTGAAGAACCTGTTTCGCTAAGTCATAACTAAGAATATCGTAGACCTCACGATCGGCATCGTACTGTATCGGACCGTTCTCCCGCCACGTTGCGTACCAATCGAACGGCTCAATCATCGCCTCTTTCGATCGCAACGCGTCGGGGACGGTATCGGGCAGACTGTCGGCGTCGAACCTATCGCTCATATAGCTATGGATAAATAACTAAGCGAATTATATAAATGTTTATAGGAATAAAGACACGCCGGACAATAACGAAACGTTCGGCCCTAAAAGTAAACCTATGGTCGGAAGATATTTATAAACGGTCTCTAAACTAACGCGCGAAGGATGTCAGAGTACGATACAATAATCCGGGACGGCTACGTCCAAGAACGCGAAGCGGTCGTCGACATCGGGATTACTGGTAACGAGATCCGTGCGGTGGAGCCGGAGCTCGACGGGACTGCCGACCACGTGATCGACGCGGAGAAGAACCTCGTAACACCCAGTTTCACTGACTGTCACATGCACAACGATCGGTCGCATTCCATCTGTGGCGACCGACACCCGGTCGACAACGAGTACGAACCCGACGCAACGGGGCTGCGGCGTTCGTATACCCATGAGGGCTTCGACGAACACTTCGCGGATCTGACCACGGCCGAACTGACTGAAAATATCGTCCGGGATATACAGGGGGCAGTCGCAAACGGGACGGGCTACGTCCGGTCACACGTGATCCTGGATCACGTCGACGACACGAAGATCATGGAGGCGAACCTTCGTGCACGAGAAAAACTGAAAGATGTCGTCGACGTGCAACTCGTGCCGATGATCGTGGGCAGTCTCTTAGAGAACGAGGCGGCTCGAGAGTTGCTGTTCGAAGCAATCGAGATGGGGCTCGATCGCATGAACTCGGAGGACCTGTTGCTGGGCGGTATCGGAACGGGCAGCAACGAAGGGAAACACGTCGATCGTACGATCGACGAGTGGTTTACGATCGCGAGTCGGTATGATCTCGATCTCGATGTCCACATCCAGGACCACGGCTCGCTCGGTGCCTACACCATCGAACAGCTGATCGACGGAGCGAAGCGACACGACTACGAAGGCCGGATCACCGGGAGCCACTGTTACGCCCTCGCAGACGTGCCACCACAGTGGGAGGACAAACTGATCGAGCTGATGGACGATGTCGACATGGATCTTACCACCTGTTTCAGCAGCACGCCGTGTGAGTGGCCCATGCGTAAACTGCTTGAGGGGGGGATTCCGATCGGCCACGGAACAGACAACACGCACGACTACATCATGCCGTACGGCGTCTCTGATTCCATCCAAGGGGCCATGATCGAGTCGGTCAAGCTCACCCATTTCGAGGCGTACGGCGAGGATATCCACTACTTCCAGTCGAACCAGGGATTGCAGGACCTCTGGGGTCTCATTACACATAAGGGGGCGTCGGTCCTAGGGGTCGACGACCAGTACGGGATCGAAGCTGGGAACGCGGCCGATCTCGCCGTCCTGACCGAACCGTCTCAGGAGTGGGCGATCACGAGACAAGCCGATTGCCGGTACGTGCTCAAAGGCGGTACCACCGTCGTCAGGAATGGAACGATAGTTGAACCCCACGACCAGCTCGCTTGAACGAGACTCCGGCCGGAGCGGTTTGCAAGGCAGTCGATCGAAGCCGGGACGCAGCGCTACGATTTAGCAGTGACAGCACGCGTGCAGCCAGCTCGCCGAACTACGGGCCCTCAGCTTCCTCGATGTTCTCGATATCCCAGCCGACGAACGGAGTGCGATCCAGCTGTAACGCGTTCACTTCGTGACTCAATGCGACGTAGAACCCCGTGAGCTTCACGATCCCGATGAGGGTAGCCTCGTCGTACACACTCGCCAGCATCTCGTGTGTGTCGTCGGTAACTGCGCCGTGGGTGTCAACGTACTCCGTGACGTACGTCGCGAGACGCTCGAGAGAGTCATCGAGCTGCTGTGGATCATCAGCCGCGATGTGGCGAACGGCGGCTTCCGGTAACCGCTCGTCGTCGATGGCGAGCATGACATGGTCGTGCCATAGGAGAGCACATTCGAGTTCGCGAGCAACGGTGAGGATGATACACTCGGACTCGGCCTGCGAGAGTCCGGTCTCCGTCCACATGTACGTGTTCGCTGTAACGTGTGCTTCGCCCATCGCCGGATTGTTCGAGAAGACGCGGACGGTTGGTTGGCGGTTCCAGAACGTCGAGTCCACATCATCGGGTAGTTTGTCGGCCTGTTTCTCGAGGATGTCGTACGTTGCTGGTAGCTCTTGTTTCGCTACCGGTGGAATCCGTGGCATCAGCCAAACGAACTCAGGCGGCGAATATATATATTGGTATTGATTAAGCTATCGCAATCGCCACCGGTTTCGAGCCCCTATTGCTCCCGAATAACGCCCTTTTTACGAGAACCTATCGCATAATTTGAACACATCTAACTGATAGTCGGTTCGATTCTGGTTTCGCTTCCATTTGCCCTATGTGATCAGCAGTCGGTCGACCAAAGCCACGAGAACTGGTGTTTTGACTTGTTTGATTCCGCTACTCTCGAATATCAGTTTCTGACTATCGCCCTTGACTATGGCAAAGAGACGCTGTCCTGGATAGCTAAGCCGATGCTTGACTGACAACGATTCGTTTACAGGTGTATTTCCTTCACTCGCACCGGGTGGGCGAAAACTGTGGACACTAGTAGCCGACACCCTCACTCGAAGATGCTGATTGTAATGAGTGACTGTCAAGTGGTGAATTCGGGTAATCGTCAGTAAGCGGGAGAGTCAGCTAGTTACCCAACGGCGTCGTTTAGGGGAGACGAATCTGCGAATCGGTTCAAGCTCCGGCCGATTACAGGCTGTTTGTTTATACAAGTAATATTCTTTAATCCCGTTCATACGTCTATCTAGAAGCTCGTTTTATTAGGCTTTGTCCCAGTCTCGGAAGATTTAATTAGTGGTATGTTGATGTGAGAATGTGACAAACGCTAGTCGCAGAAAGTGCTTGACGAGTATAGGCATAGCAATGGGTGCAGCCACCGCAGGCTGTCTCGGGGGCGATGACCCTGCCGCGGAGGTCGATGCTGACAATGTCGGCGAACAGGTGCCGCCGATCCGTGTCGATTATCCATCCGACTTATCGGGCACAACGGAAGTGGCGGAAGCCACGATTCCGATCCTCAGAAACGCGTTAGAGGAACTCGGACTTGAGATGGAGACACAGCCGGTGAGTTTCTCCGAGTGGCTTGAACGACAGTTCAACGATCAGCGCGTCTGCCACCTCAATATCTCCGATTACGCGAACAACCCGGACAGGCTCGACCCTGACGAATTCACTTTCAACTACGCGGCCTCAAACGCCGGGGCGAACGGAAATACGAACTGGGCGAACTACGCCAACTGTGAGCAGCAGGTACTCGCCGAGGAACAACGAAGGGAGGTCGATCCGGAAGCGCGACGAGATATCGTCTACGAGGCACACGAGATCCCGTCGGAGGATATCGCCACGATCCCATTGATCGGCAACGTCTCGTTCGGGGCCTACAACGAAGAGCAGGTCGAGCCGGGGCCACTTGGTCCGGCCGGTGTCGACGACACGGCGACCCACACATTGATTCAGACGACCGGCATCGACGGCCCCGTAAGGGCGAACACCACGCCCGCGACGGTCGAAACGAACGTCCACCTCCGGTTCGGTGGACCGACGCCGCTCGTGCCGTGGTCCACGATGGTCTACTCACCACTGTTCGCGTACGACCACGAGTACGAATTCATGAACGTCCTCGCCGAATACGAGGAAGTGCGTGAGGACGGATTGGAAGTCGAGGTCGGGCTGCGAGACGCGACCTTCCACGACGGGTCGCCAATCACGAGTGAAGACGTGGCGTGGACGTTCACATATCTCCACGATAACTTCGATGTCTTCCCACGGTTCCCGGACCTGCCGCTCGATTCGATCGATACCCCCGACGACAGTACGGTCGTGTTCAATCTGACTGAACGGTTCGCGCCGCTGCTGACCCGCGTCGTTCCGGAGTGGGGGATCATGCCGCGGGATCACTTCATCGAGAACGGTGCCGAAGATGACCCCGATGGGTTCGAACTGGATACCGTCATCGGATCCGGGCCGTATGCAGTCTCCGACTTCTCGCGTGGGACATCGCTGCTTCTTGAGCCCCACGATGGCCATCCGAAGTACGACCCAGAGGGTAATATCGATATGGTCGCCTACGACGACAGTCAGGGTGCCGCTCGCGCCTTCGAGAACGAGGAGATCAACTGGCTCCAGACGATCGACGCTGGGCTGGCCGAACGGATCGAAGATATGGAGGAGGCCGACGTTCGCGTGACGAATACACCGTCGACGATCATGCTCTGGCCCCAGTGTTCCTGGGGGCCCTCACAGTTCCGTGCGTTCCGGATGGCTGTCTCGCAGGCGATCAACCGACAGCGAGTCAATCAGACGGCCGCGTTAGGACGTTCCGAACCACAACTTTACTCGTCGAACATGTCCGATACGCATCCGTTCTATCCGGGCGAAGAGTACCTGACCCAGTGTGCGGAGACGCCGGAGGACAACGTAGAGACGGCGATCGAAGTCCTAGAGGACGCAGGGTTCGGCTTCGATGGAGACGGAAACCTCCGCTATCCGGAGGACGCAGATCTCTCCCCGGTCTGGCCGGAAGGCGACGAACCAGCCGATTACCCCGACCAGTTCGAATGCCTGCAGTGAGCAACTGGGAGCGCGAAGGTCGACGGCGTACCCTTGGGATACTCCTCCTGGGTTAACACTGTCGTCGAGAATTTTATTACCTCAACTTACCGAAGATGGGATACATCAAATACATCGCCAAACGGTCTCTGTACAGCGTCATCCTGCTGTTCCTAGTTGCCTCGGCTCTGTTTATCGGCTTCCGTCTGCTTCCAGGCGACATCTCCGCCATTTTCATCCAGTCCGGAGCGGATGCCGAAACGGTCGCGCGACTCGAGGAGAAGTGGGGGTTGAACGATCCACTGTACGTGCAGTGGTGGAACTACATGCAGAACCTAATACTGCTGGACCCGGGGGAGTCGTTCAGGTTCAGTGAAGACGTCTGGGAGCTGACGAAGTGGCGGGTGGCAAACTCGCTGATTCTGGTTGCTCCAGCCATCACCGCTGCCTACATCATCGGTAGCGGCCTCGGCGGGATTCTTGGAAAAGATCGCGGCTCGAGAGCCGAGCGATGGGGGATCAGTGGGGCGATCATGATCGGCGCGGCTCCAGCCTTTTTTACTGGTATCGTGCTGATCGTGATCTTCGCCGAAGTCCTGAACCTCTTTCCAAGCGGCGGAGCGGTATCGACGGATACAGTGAGGCAACTGTCCACACAGACCGAAGGCGACGTCACGCCGATCCAGTACTACCAAACGACCGATTTCTGGTGGCACTACACGCTACCGTTTCTCACGATTTTTCTCAAGTATCTCTACCGGCCAATGCTGATAATGCGGACGAACGTCGGTGAGATTGCCGATCAGGGGTTCATGTACTACCATCGGCTCACGGGTATCACACCGCGGCGGGAAGTTGGTAAGTTGATTAAACACGCGTCGCTCCCGGTGATAACGCTCTATCCGGCGTCGATGACCCGTGCGATCGGTGGGATGGTCCTCGTTGAGGTCGTGTTCAACTGGCCCGGGATCGGATCGTTGCTGGTTGACTCCGTGTTGTCACGAGACTTTCCGGTCGTCCAGTTCATCTTTTTCCTCGTGGCTGCCTGGGTGATTCTTGGGAACTTCGTCGTCGACATCGTCTACAGCATCATCGATCCGCGCGTCCAACTCGACGACTAAGTTTTGACCGTTCTTTTTGTTGCGAGGTCAGTCGTGGCTGAAGCCCACAAACACCAGGACGATACAATCGTATGTTCTACAATAACAAACGTTCGCACTTTCGCCGTGTACATTGATTGGGTCCTCTAGGAAAATCAATACGATGAACACGCGGTGGCGCGTCACGGTTACGCCGCCAAGGGCGTTGAGACTCCACGCCATGTACTAGAGCATCACCTCAAGCGGTTTGGCATCGAACCGTCCTACCACTTGGCTAGACTAAGTCTCGCTCGTATGAGGTCTGCAGTTTTGTTGTTTGTCGTGAGCCTGCTGTTACAGAACGTCCGGCAGTATTTATTGGAGCTACCTGGTGGTACCCCGTCGCGAGGGTGACGCCTCTTGCAGTGGATGTTCACAGAATTCTGTGAAATGGTACAGCGTGCCACTTGGACAGCACTCGGTGTTCGTCGCGCCGTTTGAGTGAACCGACTGTCGAGCAGTCAGTTCTTTCGGTAGTTTCCCTTGGATTAGGCAGTGTTGGTGAGTGGGTATGTTGTCGAGTCGGCGGCTAATCGTCGCCGACAGCGACTGTTGGAGGTAGAACTCACGGCTGCCGTCTTGCTTTGATGAAGGCTAGCCAGCCACTGCAAACACGGATTCAGCAGATACTGGAAAGGGCCGTGAAGTCCGTGACGTGGTCGACTGAAGTTTGATTTGAATCAACAGATCTTTATATATGGTTATCTATTCACCCAATATGAATACAAATAGTGGGTTTGAAGTGAATAAACTTCATGATTCGATTCCAGAGGGTTTGCGATCGAGAGAGGCACTTGTGGAACCGTTCGACTGGTATGATAAAAAACGTCAGTATGGAGCGATCCAGTACGACGAACAACGTGATGTTTACGATGTGTTTAGCTATGATCTAGTCAAAAAAATTGTTCAGGATTCAGATAATTTTATTAGGCCAACACTTGGTAAAAATCATACTCCCGAATTGAATAGTCCACAGATGTTTCTTAATAACGGTGGTATGATGTGGAATGATGGCAAGCAACACAAGAACATGAAAGGTGATCTCTTCAAATATTTCACTCCTGAGCATATTAAGAAAATAAAACATACTATTGAACGGGTATCAAACGCTGAAATCGAATCTATCGCTAAGCAGGATGGTGAGTTCGATTTTGCTAAGGATTTTGCAGAACCTGTATCATTAAAAATCACGATGGAGATATTGGGGGTCCCAACTGACGATTACGAACAAATGTATGAGTGGATTAATGAAATAACTAACATAAAGCGAAGTGAATATATGAAAGACGTCGGCGATGAACCAACTTTTTCACAAAATTCAGTTGAATATCTGAGAAATCTCGTAGAACAGAGAGAAAATAGCCCAAAGGAAGATCTTATATCGAACATGATACAAAATACAGGGCTCACACATGATGAAATCGGAGCAAATTCTTTAGATATGATGATAGCGACTACGAAAACACAGTCCGAATTTCTGACAAATACGTTGTATTTGTATGTAACCGATACAATCGAATACGGTAGTACGGAAGAGATCTCCGAAATTCTCGAAGAAGTGCTCAGATACCGGAGTCCAATTCAGGCACAGCTCCGGCAGGCTAATCAACGAACGGAAATCAACGGGATCGAAATACAACAAGGGGACGAACTGGTTGTATGGTTTGGGGCAGCCAACCGAGATCCGGATAAATACGATCGACCAAACGAATTCGTTCCGGATAGAAATCCAGAACATTTAGCATTTGGTTCTGGACCACACGCCTGTATTGGGGCACCTCTTGCACGGCTGGAATCATCTATTATAATTGACATGTTTGTTACTTATTTCGATCAAATAGAAATTATTGAGGGATCGATTGTGCCTAAATCAGATATTTCGTCTTTAGGATTTGATCGACTTCCTGTATTAGTTGAGAAACCACCAGCCAGTTCAGCCTAAACAATACAGTGTAACGTTACTCCAATAGTAACTGAGTGTAGCTTCAAGCGTAGTCTCGCTAGTTTCTCGGCTCAACTGGATAGAGCTGACGTAGTTTGATACGCGCGTCATCAGTGGTGAATTGCCAGTCAATAGGTCGATCAACCGTATTGTGACG
>LKMJ01000934.1_pt1 | contig 24595 bp, 48 predicted proteins | sample 643391 | NCBI WGS metagenome assembly LKMJ01 (sample SAMN04112250, study PRJNA286221) | soda lake metagenome | biome: soda lake; feature: Kulunda Steppe; material: water; isolation source: sample PL-Br10 brine of Picturesque Lake | place: Russia: Kulunda steppe | collected 2010-07 | reverse complement strand
GGGGGGGGGGGGGTGACTGCACACGCACAAGGACCAGCATGCAAGACCTTGCGCTTTCCGGTGCTTTACCAGGTTTGCACTTACATGCATGGTCACGCATGTGAATCATATGTCCACCGCAGGCGCGCCCATGCAATAGCGTCCAGCATCCTTCCATTTTTCTTTCCATATTTTGCATGCAGGTTGTTGTTGACAGCATCTATGTTTTTAAGCCACGGGGCTGAAAAAATGCAGGCACATACGCCTAGCAGGTGGAGGAAGAGAGGTGCACAGGTTTGAACAAGAGCAACCGCCCTACTTGGCAACCACACACACGCGCACATCCACATGCGCACCTGGTGCTGGGAGGACAGGGCGCGCTTGGCGCGCTCAGCCTCGCGGCGCAGCTTGCTGATGGCGCGCACGTCCTTGCTCACGTCCTTGCCAAACTTCTTCTTGATGAGCTTGATGAAGTACTCCATCACGCTGCACATGCAGGGTGTGTGTGGCATGCGATTGCGCAAGGAGGCACCCATTTGGGATGCAGACGAATGCACCTGGGCGGAGAAAAGGCAACCTTGGTGGTGGCTGGAGCAAAGAAGAGCACCTACACTAGTAAACAGGGGTACAGATACATGCAACCCCTTGTGCCCTTACATGCTAGAACATGCATGCACACACACATACACAGGGAGGCCCTACCCATGGCACATGATCACTTCGTAAGACCAGTGCCCTTACATGCTAGAACATGCATGCACACACACATACACAGGGAGGCCCTGCCCATGGTACATGATCACTTCGCAAGACCATGAGTGTGCAACTCACCGGTGGTCGAAGTCCTCACCACCCAGGTGGGTGTCTCCGTTGGTGGACACCACCTCGAACACACCGTTGTCAATGGTCAGGATGGACACATCGAAGGTGCCGCCACCCAGGTCAAACACCTGTCAGCATATGGCAGGGGATGGGTGCATGGGGTTGGGCAGACCCTCGTCGGAGCTGCGAGACAAATAAATAAATAAATAGGGTGCGCACTAATGAGTTCGCGCAAACTGTGGCTTTTGGCGAAGCTTTAGACAGCCTCTTTAGAGCCTATTTGAGCCTCTTTTGAGCCTCTCTGGCATTTTGATCAGACCCTTTTTACCCATCCCTAAATATGGCACATGGGATACTTCAGTAGCTGCATGGAGGGCAGGTGCATGCTGACCCATTCCTTCCAGTCACCATGTCCCATCCTATATGCTTCATTCAACTGGCTTCATGGATTGTCAACGGGGCCATGAAACAGGCCTGCAAAAGTCAGGACACACTTTGTGGTCTCGAAACGCTTGTCACCATCCCAGCAGTCGAGGCAACCTGCGCTTGTCTTCCTGCCCTTCCACCTGCACGCACGCACCAGGATGTTCTTCTCGCCGCCCTTCTTGTCCAGGCCGTACGCAATGGCGGCGGCGGTGGGCTCGTTGATGATGCGCGCGACGTTCAGGCCGGCGATGGTGCCTGAGGCAGGCACGCAGCGAGAGGTGCAGGGGGATGTAGGTTGGTTGTCAGTTTGCACAGGCCTCGAGAGGACGGCGATGTTGCTGTCAGACTGCCCTCGTTCAGCTGGCACAACCCTGCACCCTCTTGTGACCCATCCACCCCTGTCCCTGTACAGCCAAAATGGTCTGTAGCCAAGCCTCACAAGCGCCTAGTACCTCGCCTTGCATGGCCCTCACAGTGTGGCAGGCCCTGGAGGCCTGAGCTAGGCTGCCATGTTCAAGCAGGCACAGGAGTGTGCTCTTCATCCTTGCACACCACCCTCGCACCTGCATCCTTGGTGGCCTGGCGCTGGGCGTCCGTGAAGTAGGCAGGCACGGTGACAACAGCGTGCTTGACGGTCTTGCCCAAGTACGTCTCAGCCACATCCTTCATCTTGGTCAGGATCATGGCACTGATCTCCTCGGGGGAGAAAACCTGGCATGGGCGTGTACATCAGGAAGCTGGCGCTCAGTTATAACTATCTTTCTCAGCAAGTATCGCAGTGTTCACACACCGCTCACAGGTAGCGAGCGCTTGGTCAGGCCATGAGGCTTAAAAGGGATCCTAAAAACTTAGTGTCCAAACTGATTCCTAGAACATGAACGAGCCACAAGGGACAGCGCCTCATGGGTGCTAGGCTCATGACCAAGGCCAGCAACAGGCGCGCGAGTCACATCCGCACTCCTCTCCCTCTCCGACTCAGTTCACCTCACCTTCCTATCCTTGCCCACATCCACAGCCACGTAAGGCTTGCCATTCTTGTCCACGATATCGTAGGACACCAGCTTCATGTCACGCTGGACATCCTTCTCATTGAAGCTGCAAGGGTACCAGGTCCACAGAGATGTTGCGGGCGTGAGCAGCATGATCCCAAGTTGAGCACAGACACTCACACAGACGTGCTCGTTCATGTGGCAAGATACCTCCTACCAGAAGAGGAGGCGGCTATGGATTGATGCATGGCTACACGGAGAAGCAAAGCGATGCAGTCCAGCTGAAGTCAGTGATGCTTCAGTTAGCGCTCAGGAGTGCATGTGGATTACGTGCAAACTAAGGACAAAGCAAAGCTCATTATACTATTAGCCAGGAATACAGCCAGGGTGATCAAGCCTCAACCTCGTGAAAGCCCTACATCGCTTATGAACTGCCAAAAGGCTGATAGTTGGGTATGAGTCCCTGGCAGCGAAGCGTTAACACACATGGCACCATTGGCAGTTCTGCATGTCCTTTGCATGGACAAACATGCATACCACCACTGCATGAAGCCAACCCTAGTGTTCGCACAGCATACGCAGCACGAGGCGCGAGGCAAGGCATGCAACATTCCAGCCTGGCTTCCTCTTCACTCCTCCTCCCCACACAACACAGCTCTTCTTCCCTCTACCCCGGCTGCCTCCAATGACATCTCCCTGCCATAACAAGTGTGCCAGGCCTGAGCATGCCAGCGCTAAGGCCAAAGGCATGCGTGTCCCTCACCTGCGGCCAATCAGGCGCTTGACGTCGTAGATGGTGCGCCTGGGGTTGACAGTAGCCTGATTTTTGGCTGCGTCGCCGATCAAGCGCTCGGAGTCGGTGAAGGCCACGTACGAGGGGGTGATACGGTTCCCCTGGTCGTTGGCGATGATCTCCACGCGCCCGTTCTTGTACACCCCCACACAAGAATAAGTGGTCCCCAAGTCTGCGCGTTTACAGATGCATACAGTAGGGGGCGTGTCGGGAGCGGGCGGGCGGGCTGTCGCAACAGGCTGTCCCGTCCCAAGGACACGCGGATCAAGGAGAAGGCGCGGAGACAGCAGGGCCGCAAACTCGCTGGCTTGCTGAAGCTCCACCCCTGCTCACTCACCAATACCAATCACGGTGCCCAACTTCTCCTCCTCTGCATGCGCTACTAAGCTGGAGGCGCACAGCAGGGCACCTGCGCGCACGAGCACCAAGGGGGGAAGGCGCATGCCGTGAGGAAGCTGTGTCCTTGCGCACATGCAGCGGGCCCCACCCCTCTTGTGTGTGGGCAGCAGCAAGGCACCCCAAAACCATGCAGGCCTTGCTTGTGGGCGTGCTGCAGGGCTGGCCCACCTAGCAGTAGCAGGGTGCTCCGCATGCTCCGCATGGTGGTGGTGACTAGAGCCTTCTTCTCCAGTTCCCTCCGAGCAACTGTCTGCACTCCTCGTGCAATAGCGAGCCTCTCTAACCGAAAGAAAAGACGCGCCTGTCCTTCTATTACAAAGATTTGTGAGCTGTACCCGTCTGCCTACCTCAAAATCAAACCGACCCTCAACCGAACAACCGGTTTTTTTGCTTTGCAACAGCTTTCGCACGCAGCCCCGCTACAGTCAGACTTTTTTGTTTAGAAAGCGAGAGGTGGACAAGCAGAGGGGAGTGTAGGGTTAGGCGGTGCCGGCACTCACGAGTGGAAAGCTCTGGATCAGCCAGTTTTGGACCAGCACACGACTCGCCGTATGGCGTCCCGTAGTAGCACGGGGCTGGCCTTTTTGGCCCTGCTGCTCGCCGTGGCGGCAGTGCCCAGTGAGTCGGCTGCGGGGTTGATGTTGGTTCTGTGCCTGCTGAAGCACTGGAAGGTTGCGCTTGCGCGGCCCTCCCTCTCCCAAGCTGGCACCATGACCCCCCTGCACCCGACCCGCCCACACGCGCAGGTGCACAGGCCATCGTATTTGCAGATGCTACCGACGCACCCCAGGTGGAGGAGGGCATCGCAGGGGGGTCCCGGCCCGGGCTGGGCACGGAGACGTAAGTGGACACCTCGCATGCAAGCCCGGTCAGCTCCCCTTCCTCCCTTGCCCTTCCAAGAACATCCAGCACCAAACTCAGCGCTTCTTACGAGCACGCACATGCGTGAGTGCGCGTGCTTGCATGTCTTCTATTGATCCCACAGCACGCCACCCGCCCCAAACGCGCGCAGGGACAGCTTGAAGCGGGGGAGGGAAGGCGCCGAGCAGTTTGTGTTCCAGGCCGAGGTGAACCGGTTGATGGACATCATCATTAACTCGCTTTACAGCAACAAGGACATCTTCCTGCGCGAGCTCATCAGCAACGCGTCTGACGCGTTGGACAAGATCCGGTTCATGGCGCTGACAGACAAGAGCCAACTGGGTGAGGGGGAGCAGGCAAAGCTGGACATCCAGATCAGCCTGGACCCCAGCAAGAAGGTCCTATCCATCAGGGATAAGGGTGTGGGCATGACCAAGGACGACCTCATCAAGAACCTGGGCACCATCGCCAAGTCTGGAACCTCAGGTACACTCAGGTCCATTTGCATGCACCCAGTGACGACGTGTGTGATTGTTTGGCTCTCTGAAAAATACCACATTGTTATCATCTGCAGGATCACGTGCTGTGTTTGACATTGTGACATTGTGAGGGTGCCTGGACGAGGTCCTTCCTATGCATTGGTTAAAATGTTTTGGTCTGAATGCTACGTGTAAAACAGGCAAATTCAGAAAAGGTGAAAGTGCCGCACATGTGCACTTTTTGAAGGAGTGCAGGTTGTCTTGACTGACTGCGCCTGGGGGGAGACACAAAAATTTAGCATGGCTGCTGACGTGGTAGGAGGATTGCCAACTTCCTACTTGTTTGGTCTGCTGGTTGCAGGCTTCTTGGAGCAGATGCAGAAGGGTGGGGATGTGAACCTGATTGGCCAGTTCGGTGTGGGCTTCTACTCCGTGTACCTGGTGGCTGACTGGGTGGAGGTCATCACCAAGCACAACGACGACAAGCAGTGAGTGCATATGCATGTTGGATCGTAAAGCCTGTGCAGGCTCTGTGGGCCATTTACATTCCTTGACACCCTTTGAGCTTGAATGCTGGCAGGCTTCCTCCTTCACAGAGTTCCCTGTGTTATCAGTTTTGATGTTTTCCTAGGTCTCCCCTGGCCTGTGGAAAGCGTGCGTGAGGCCTGTGATTATCCACTCCCCTGCCCCCTGTGCAGGTATGTGTGGCAGTCAACCGCTGATGGCCACTTCTCCATTGCTGAGGATGACGGTGAGGACATCGGCCGCGGAACTGTGATCAACATCCATCTGAAGCCCGAGGCGCAGGAGTATACTGAGGTGCGCTACGCAAGGCCGGCCTTGCTGCACAACATGCTTATGCGTAAGCAAAAAAAGCTTGGGTCTTTAAGGCGTATGCTGCCCTTGCAGAAGAAAAAGTCGAGCTGTGTGACTTGTTATGACTTTAGGCAAGGTGGTGCTGTCTGGTGGAAACCACTGCCTGCTTCTTGAAGATTGTGTTGAATTGTGAGCAGTGACATGCTTTAATACTCACTGCCGGTCATTGCCAATCATTATCGTGCAAAGGCATGTCAGCCCGCCCCTTCCCTGCTTCAATGAAGTGTGTGCAAAATTAACTTTAATGCCCTTGGTATCAAATACAGCCTGACACTCTGTGTCCTGGTTGCTCTCATGATAGCGGCCGCCACAGACCATGCAACCATTTAAACCCCTTGCTTGTGCCTTTGCCTGTGTTTGTTGCCTACAGGAGTCGAAGCTGCGTGACTTGGTGCACAAGTACTCTGAGTTCATCCACTTCCCCATCTACCTGTGGACCGAGAAGGAGGTGGATGTGCCTGTGGAGGAGGACGAGGAGCCCGCAGAGGAGGCTGACCAGGGTAAGTGCTCAGTGCAGGCAAAGACAAGAGCCCCCGATGTCTCGAGGAAGAGCCTGGTGCTGGGCAAGTGCATGGCATGCTCCGAATGTTGTCGAATGACTTGAATGTGCTGACATCTGAGTTGGTTGCATGTCTGTGGATTGATGCATGATAGGTGGTCAAAATGCCTCCTGTATCTTGCAGGTTCCCTCTCTGTAGGCAGGAGAAGGGTGGCTAGTGTTTGTGATGAGGTGCAATGTTGTCGCAAATGGATCATGCTGCTGCACTGCTGGCCTTGCACTGTATCTGATCTAGAGCCTGACCTGTGCAGCATGGTGGCAAGGCAGTGCATTTCCACAGCTTTAGTTGGCTTTAACACACAAATCAACGTGAGCATGTCAGGCCAGTGAAAGAATGCGTGGGCTCTGCTTTGTGCGCCTTCCATCACTTGAGGAGTTTTTTAAGCAGTGCTGGAACAAGGCATGCTGTGTGTGCTTGCTGTCTCCTGCTGCAGGCAAAGAAGAGAAGGCTGGTGACGATGATGAGGTTGCTGATGATGAGGGCGAGGATGAGGAGTCTGAGTCCGAGGGTGAGTGGTTGCAGTGCTGACGTTTTGCGACTGCCACTCGGTGCAGTGAGGCTTCGACTGCGCCCCAACCTTGAAATTAACAACTTGGGAATTTATACCGGGTGATCAACAGTAAGAAAAAGGTTCATTATCTTGGATTGTCTCAGCGGTGCTGCCTGGACTGGATGTTCTCCACATTTATACACAGCAAGCTGCTTCTTGGCTGCGCTGCCCTCAAGCCTGTCTGTGTGCTTGTGAACTGTTTGGATTGGTATCAGTGGGACGCGGCCTCTGCTGGTGCTCCGAAGAACATGAAACCTTGAGAAAAGCTGTGACATGGTTTCCGTATGTCCATTCACTCACGGAAGAGAGGTGCAGTGGAAAACTGAGGGGACTCCAGCTGGGTCTGGTGTGTGTTTCTTGTGTTTGTCAAGGCCCTGCAGGGTCTCTTGGACCCACAGCTTGTAGCGCAGGACTGCTGCATGTGCAAAAGAGGCCGGGAGGCCATTTTTTTGGTTGGACAAGTTGGAATGGAGGCCCTGGCTGCGCCGTGTGCCATGCAAGCTAAGAGGTTGAGTAAGACTTCAATCTCATGCCTCAAATCCATAATTTTAGTGTTACCAACAGAATACCCAGATTCCAATCCTGGTCCTAAATCAGGTTTCTGCTAGGTGAAGATCATTTTAACTGGCACATGCCAGTTACCAGTTATGAAGCCTCTGCATGCTCAAGGTGCAGCTGCAGTGTTAGGTTGCATTGCCCAAGGGCCAGCAAGCTGTGCCCTCGGTGTGTACAGTGGGCTAGACAGTCCCCACTCTTGTTTGTGCCTAGTGCCTACCTTGTGTGAGAGAAGGTTGGTCAATGTATGTTGCCCAGCACCCTCGCCTTTTATGGATGAAGCACTTGCTCCTTGTGTCAACAGAGGCACCCAAGAAAACCCGCAAGGAGAAGAGGCAAGAGTGGGAGCTGCTGAACGACAGCCAGGCCATCTGGCTGCGCTCGCCCAAGGACGTGACTGATGAGGAGTACAAGAAGTTCTACAAGACCATTTCCAAGGTAGGGTGCGCAAATGACAGGTATGCTTAAGCTTTCTACAGCCACCTCGCAAGGGAGTGGGGTGATGGGAGGCTGCATGCTCGTATGTGTATTGAGGTGAGTGGGTGCGTGTATGCTTGGGGGGGGGGGGGCGCGCACGCTCACCACGGACACGTGCATGCATGGGTGTGCTTAAACACACAAGCTCACACCCATACACACAAATGCGCGCGTGCATATACACATACACTTGCACACTCGCGCGCATGTGTGCCTACTCGCACATGCTGCATGTAATGGCCAGGAGGGGCACTCCTTGTTGAAGATGGCGCCCCCCAACATTGTCCATGTACTTGCAGGACTACAGTGAGCCCATGGGCTGGGTGCACTTTAAGGGCGAGGGCGATGTGGAGTTCAAGTGAGTCGATGCAGTGTTGGAGCTGTGCAGTGGCGGAGCTGCACTCCTCATGCTGTGCCAGCGCAGGGTGGCCAGCTGGCTAGCATTGCCTGAAGGCTGTGAGAGGTGGAAGGCGTGGTTGGCAGACGGTTTCTGTTTGGAAGCCCTGATGGGTCCCTGAGAAGCTCATGTTGTTGACCGGGGACCTAGGGACCTCGCACTGGCGCAAGCTCCCGGGTGCGGATTCGCAAATGCTGCCCCCGCCTGGGCTCTATGCTGGGACATAGTTGTGCCAGCTAGTTGTGGACTGCCTCAGCTTGTGATGTGGGGTAGCCATGGCCTGTCCATGCTCGCTGGCCCCCGCAGAGCCCCTGTGCCTGGCCCTGAGGCCCCCTCGCCCTTGCATGCAGCGCTCTGACGCCGCGCCCTCCGCGTCCGTGTTGCCTCCGCGCGCAGGGCCACGCTGTTCATGCCCTCTATCGCCCCCCATGAGTATTACGAGAAGTACTACGAAAAGGGGGCCAAGGGCGCGCTCAAGCTGTACGTGCGCCGCGTGTTCATCACCGATGAGACCGGCGAGGACCTGCTGCCGCGCTGGTTGGGCTTCCTGCGCGGTATCGTTGACTCCGACACGCTTCCCCTGAACGTGAGGAGCGCGTGCGTGTGTTTGGAGGGTGGGGGGTGCGCATGTGCATGCATACAATGGCGCGTGTCTACTTCAGGCGCATTGCTCAACAGCGGGCACTGCCCTTGAGCGCAGGGTGTGGAAAGAGATGGGAAGAGCATGCTTGCTCGTGGCGACGAGGGCCTTTTTAGCGTTGGCCCCTGTGGGCGAACCCAGCTACCATACCTGAGTCAGAGTTAGGTGCACCATATAGCGCTTTGCGCACCACCTGGCGTATGACTTATGATTCACCATGCTTAAGCGCACTCCTTGCAAGCAGCCAAGGAAAACCAGTGGCACGCATGCCCTCACACACTTGAGGCGTGCACGCGTTCATTCACACACACGAGCACGCATGCAACACACGCAAGCACATTTGCATGCGCACACAAGAGTGCATGCAAATCTTCATCGCAGGTGAGCCGCGAGATGATGCAGACGTCTGCTGCGCTGAAGACCATCAAGAAGAAGCTGGTGCGCAAGGTCCTGGATCTGATCAAGAAGTGGAGCGACGATGAGCTCAAGTGCCGCAAGTCTGAGAAGGGCGAGGAGGGTGAGTGTTTGCGCGTGTGCATGCGTGTGTGTGCCTTTTTCCCAAAGAACATGATGTGGATGAACTCATTATATCCCGTATATTAATACGAGAGATATGTAATAATGATGACGTTTACCATCATCTTGACGTATCCCGTAGAAGTATATGTGGATATAATGAATCATCTGCATTTTGCAGAAGACTCAGGCGCTTAGTGCGCTTGTAGACTCGGCATTGGATTGCTGGTACCTCCTGGGAGGTCCGCAAGGACTGCTGGCTTGCTTCATTTGCCAGTTCTTTCTGCAGGGTGCAGCGTAAAAAATTACGGGTGCCTCCTGTGCTAGCTGCTCTTGCCCCGCTGCTTGTGCCCCTTAGCCCAGCCTCCATGTAGGCAACTGCCTTGCTTTTTGACACACTTTTTGGTTTTACGGAGCAAGCATGGAAACACACAGAGGCTGTGCCCGCCTGCGCCGCGGTGATGAACGCTGAACACCTTTCTGACACCTCTTGTGCGAGGGCGCCCAGGCGCTCTGTGAACGCAACATGCGTAAACGACTGAGTGGCGCAGCTGGCACCCCCCCTCTCCGTTGCCCTGCTCGTCTTGCATCATGCATTGAGGTTCAGGAATGCCTGATGCACAAGGCTGTACGCCACTCCTGCCACGTGCACACCCAGTGCAGCTTGCATGACCCAGCCCTGCCTGTCTGCCACTGCCACGCCCCAAGCTCTTGCTTGTTGCACCCCGCGCACCTGCTCTTGCAGCATCGCCAGTCCCACTAACGCCCTTCCGCCTCTTTCCTCCTCCATCCCTGCCGCACTCCCAGCTCTGTCACATCCTAGTCCCCGCACACCTCTCCGTCTCCACTCTTTTTGTCTTACATGCAAATCACGCAGCGACCCCGTTATCTGTCGCAAATATTCCCCGGCCCCTCCTCCCCTGGCACTCTGCCTGCCTGCCTGCATTCCTTGCATGTTTGTTGGGTGTTAAAGCCTGAGCACCCCTTGCCCATGCCCCAGGTGCGCATGAGCGCCAGCACACAAGCAACATGACAGCTCCCTCAGAAGTATGATGCACTTGATTGCATTCCTGAGCCACCAAAGCATGTGGGGTGAGGGCGCCTCATGCTGCGTCTGCCCCATGCATTTTGGCTGTGCATTCCTGCAACATGCAAGTGACCTGTACACAGCATGTGCACCACTGCGCACCTGTGTGGCCACCTGTGGTTGTGTGGCTGCAGATGAGGACGAGCCCGCCCCAACTGGCGAGGCCTGCGAGCTGTACGGCAAGTTCTGGGAGCAGTATGGCCGCGCAATGAAGCTGGGCATCGTGGAGGACTCCACCAACCGCAACCGCATGGCCAAGCTGCTGCGCTTCTACACCTCCAAGTGAGTGCGCCTCGAATCCTCGGCACAGGCCTGCAAACGGACGGTGACATGGGCTGCTGCAACTGTTCACCCATGTCAGGGTGTGGTGAAGGGGTGGAGCTGCACATGGTAGCACAGGGAGGGCTCGCTTTACCCACACACTCGCCAGCAGTACACATGCCAAGTGCCTTGGCGGATCAGTCTGCTGCCAAATTCTCCTGTGCTCCTAGGGTGTGCTTTTCTGCCAGAGGATCAAGTCTGAAAAGGGCCTCCTGCTGTGTGCGTGCCTCTGTGATTGCATGCGCACGCATGTTTAAATCCAGCCCAGCAGTTCACATCAGGATTACAGCCCATCCTGAAGGCTTGTCCAGCAGCTCCTATTCACGCGCCTTAGCCAGACCAGGGCTCTCCCTTCCATGCACATGTCTCAATGAATGCAGTCATCTGGCCTTGGGTTGTTGAGGCATGTAAAAATTTAATCATTAGTAAGAAAAAGATGAATTACATGTCTCTACATAACCCAAGGCCAAGATGACTGTGTTGAGACACGTGCATGGAATGGGGGGGCCCTGGCCTGGCTGCAGCGCGTGCACAGGAGGTTGGGCAAGGCTGTGTCTTGTCAATGCTTGCTTCCAACGCGCACTTCATGTACTGGCGCGCGCCTGGCAGGTCCCTGGATAAGCTGACCAGCCTTGATGAGTACGTGAGCCGCATGAAGGAGGGCCAGAAGCAGATCTACTACCTGGCAGGCAAGTGTTTGGCAAGAAGTGGCAGATGTCAAACTTAGTGGCAGATGAGCTTATGTCAAGGGTTTGGTGGGGACCCCAGCCTCTGCTGAAGCTGGAATCAGGCAGGCTTGGTCGGTAACTTGCCCGTTCTAGTCACAGAACTTGTCTGTGGCGACAGCAAGCAGGCAGCACGCCTTATGGTCCTTGCGCTGTGCACAATCATTCCAACTGTGGCCTTGCTGGGCGCATGTCAGAGAATGAAAAAGGCCAGACAACTACACAGGCAGCAACACGCTCTCTGCATCAATGAAAGGGAAACCTAAAGTGACCTAGGCAACCAAAAAAATACGTGAGGATCCGGAGGGTGGCTGGCAGACCCCTCATGCCAGGGCCTTAAAGAGTTTTTCGTTTTCTTGACTGGTTCGTTGTCAGTTAGTGCAGATAATGCAGGGAGTGAGCATGCAGTTTGCAGGGCAGTCTTGTGTGTCTTGAGTGTGCCTGGGAGCAAGCCTGCCTGCGTGCCTGTGGCCACAGCCTTTTCGCCCTTGTCAGCGTATGATGAGTGTGTGCCCTGTCTGTGTAGTATGCTTCTTTGTGCCCAGTCAGGCACAGCAAATGTGTGCTCCACCCACCCATGCACACAGTGGCCGTTTACAATAGCACGCGCAAGCTTGCATGCATTGCATTAGAGCTCACACATGCTGCTTGCTCTTTCTGCCCAGTCAGGCATGGCACACATGTGCATGCGCCACCAAGTCGCCATCAGGTGCACTGGCTGCCTTGGTGCCAGCATCGTCCCTGCCCCTCTAGCTTGACACAAAACCAGGCGCTGCGCGTGCGTGCCCCTCCTGCTCCGCACAGGCACCAGCAAGGAGGAGATTGCCAAGAGCCCCTTTGTGGAGCAGCTTCTGCGCAAGGACTATGAGGTCATTTACTTCACTGACGTCCTGGATGAGTACGTCATGCAGGTGCGTGCTCGAGGGGAAGCAGCATGCCGATGCGCGAGCACGGGTGCCTGTGCGCGTGCTGAGGTTCGGGTGTTGGGGCGTGAGCGAGCGCGCCTGGGTGTGAAGCTGAGCAAGCAAACAGGGTGTGCACGCAAGGTTGCTGCAGTTCAGGGGATGCGCGCCCTGCTTGTGTCTAGCACATGCAGAGCCCATGGGAATGCCTGCACCCTGTTGTGTGTGGATGCGTGTAGTTAACTGCTGCGCACCCTTCGCTGATATGGTTCATGCACGTGGGCAGGTGTGAGGTGCGCAGCACGTGCCTGACAGGGCTGAACAGGGTCACATGTCCGCTGCTTGCGCAATTTGACTGATGGGGCGCACTTGCGGGGTGCGTGTGATGCGCAGCACGTGCCTGACTACGAGGACAAGGCCTTCGCTAACGCCAGCAAGGAGGACCTGAAGCTGGCAGACAAGGACGAGGAGGAGAAGAAGAAGGACAAGGTGGGTGCATGATAGTGGGCTGGTGGGCTGTCTGCTGGCCGGGGGAGGAGGTGGAGGTGGAGGAGGAGGAGAGGAAGGAATGGGGGTGTGCATGATTGTGGGTGGGGGTTTGGCCGCCAGCCAGGGTCCCCAGCAGCAGCTGCAATGTCACAGGGGCAATGCGGACGATGCCCACCGCGAGCAAGCCACTCCAACACATCGTGTCATCCGGCTTTGCATCTATGCTTGGTAGCTGAAGTGCACATCCCCGCAAGTTTTTTGTTTCTCTGAACATTTATCCACTTCCAGAGAACACCAAACAACTTGCAGGGATGCACCCAAGCTTCCAAGAGAACGTGTAGTGTCCAGTTTCGAGGACTTTCTGGTCACTCATGCTAAGTGATGTGTGGAACCTGCACGAGGAATGCTTTAGCACAGCGGTGTGTCCAATGTGCCTCAGCACAGGTGGTCTGTTCAATGAGCACGCAACATGCAGGCTGTGCGACCTCACACGCACACACACACACATTTACACACACGCGTAACCTGCCCCTTCTCACCTAGTGGGCCCCCTTGCTCTGACAGCGCAAGCCCTGATCTTGCATTGTGATGTCTGTTATTGTGTTGACTGGTTGGGTTGGCAGGTGTGTGACAGGGCGCACTACACAGGCAAAACAAACACTTGAGTGGTTCCCTACCTCCCTTTCCCTGCAGGAGCTGAAGGAGGAGTTCAAGCCCCTGACCAAGTGGTGGAAGAAGCTGTTGGGCAGCAGCGTCACCAACGTCAAGGTGTCCACGCGCCTGGCCAGCACGCCGTGCGTCGTGGTGGCCGGCAAGTACGGCCAGAGCGCCAACATGGAGCGCATCATGCGCGCGCAGGTAGGCGCGTGCGCCATTGCGAATCCCTGGCTGTTGCGCCCAAAGCGGGGCTGCAGCGCACGGCTGCTGTGTGCATGCGCATGCTTGTCACCCATGCCTGGGCGGGCAGGGAACAGAGGTGTTTGCATGTGTGCACGTGGGAGAGGGAGCTCAAAGAGGGTGAGAGTACGCGCCTAAAAGCGCCTTTTGTGCCCTTTCTGTGGCGCTCTGGGTTTTGCACTGGCGCAAGACCAAAGCCAGCAGCGTCAGCTGCTGTTGCATGGCAAAGCACCTGGTCCTGGGTGCTCTCGTTGCGCACAGGGTTTGCTCAGCCGCACATGTTGTTCTTGCTGTGTCCGTGTTGCTCCTCCTCCAAGTGCGCTTAATAGCGCCTCGTGCACCCTTTCCAGTGGTGCTCCAGGTATGCAATGGCGCAAGAGCAGGACCAGCAGCGTGGGCTGCTGGTGCAAGGCAAAGCACCTGGTCCTGGGCGCCCCTGCTGCGTTCAGGGTTTGCTCAGTCGTACACAATGCCTTGTCATGAGTTGTAGTGTACCGCACATGTTGGTTGAATGCGCCTGTAAGCGCCTTTTGCACACTGGCAGTTGTGCTCTAGGTATGCTATGGTGCAAGAGCAGAGCCAGCAGCTTCAGCTGCTGGTGCAAGGCTAAGCACCTGGTCCTGGGCGCCCCTGCTGCGCTCAGGGTTTGCTAAGCCAGACAGCAAATGCTCGCTGTTGCAATCAGGGGGAAAGCCAGGTGCTGTCCTTGCGGCACACGCATGCATGGCGTGCAGCAGTACAAGGAGGAGCCAGTGCCAAGCCGCCTGTAGGGGCAGCACCAGGTCTCGAGTGCATTTCAACTTGAAGTCCTCAAGGCTGCGTTGTTCAAGAATGGGTGATGGATCAATGGATGAATGTGGGATGCGCCTAAAAGCGCCTAGTGCGCCCCATCCAGTGGCGCTCCGGGTTTTGCAATGGCGCGAGAGCAAGGCCAGCAGCTCAAGCTGCTGGTCAAAGGCAAAGCACCTGGTCCTGGGCCCCTTTGTTGCGCTCGGGGTTTGCTCGGCCACACAATCCTTCCCATAGACTAGCTTAAAGGTGCCCTTCAGGCTCCCTGGAGGGCATGTTCAATGGGCCGGCGACCAAGATGCTAGTGAGCATTCAACAATCATTTGGTGTAAGGCCCCAAGCACATGTGCACCTGGCTCGTTGGGCCTGCTGGTCCGTCAGCAGAAGCAGGGGCGTGGCGGCAGCTGGGGCGGCCCTCGTCTTACAAGCATGGAGGCAAGCTCGTGTGGACTTCAGAGTGCTCTTGCAGGAAGGCCATATGCTCTTCTCACCTAGGAAGGGGCAAATGTGACTGCTCAGCCAACACTTGCTCCCTCCCTTCCTCCTCGTATGACACAGGCCTTTGCTGACCCCAGCCGGGCCGCCGCTGCCCGCAGCCAGAAGGTGCTCGAGATCAACCCCAGGTGCGCTCACAGATGGGTACAGGGTGGCGCACTGGGAGGTGGTCCCGCGCACTTGTTGTTCATTGTCCAAACCCTCTCGGATGCTTCTGCCCTGCAACCCCTCGGACAACCGAGCACACTGAGCGCTGGACTCGCCACATGTTCTGCTTTGTGCCCTGCCGCAACACCCTGCGCCCCATCGCTTAGACCTGGACCGCAGCCCTTCCACCTTCCAGCCATCATGCCAGACCATAGTGCTTGCCTAGGTCAGCAAGTTTCCTCACACTACACTGGGTGGACCCTTGATGCCAACGCTCAAACTCGCAACTGCAGGCACCCCCTGATCCGCGGCTTGAAGGAGCGCGTGGCGGAGTCTGACGAGCCTGAGGAGTCCACCACTGAACTGGGCCACCTGCTCTTTGATGCCGCCCTGCTGGAGAGCGGCTTCGTACCAGAGAACGCCAAGAGCTTCACGGCCCGCGTCCAGGTGCGTGCTCGCACAACTAGAGGCGCGCGCGCTCAGGCACACGCAAGAAATCGCGCAGGCATGCGTGTGCCAAGACTTTGCGCCTGGGTGTGGACGCGGGTGTGCGCCGCCGATGCGTCCACACTGCGTGTGTGGGCAGTCGGACTTGGCAATGGACGATGCACAGGACAGGAGCCGCGGGACAGGAGCCACGGGCTGGCGCAAACGTGGGCAAGCATGTACATGTGTATGGAGCGCATGAGTGCACTCGCAGGCCGCTGTGGCTCTGTGGATTCTGGGTCTGTATGCAGTGACATGCTGCCCGCTGCTGGAGGGGTGGATGCGTGTGCATTGATGGGGCATGGCAGTGGGGTGCAGCCATCCCTGGAAGCTGGTGTGTCTCCATGCGACATCCCCCCGGGTGCACCTGCGTGCCAAGTTGGGATGTGCCTTACAGCTCTTGCTGAGTGTGCAAACCAAGAACAAGACAATGAAGCACGCAGATGTGCCAGGAGGTGCCGACACCATCCAGAAGATTCCAACGTGTCCCTGTGTACCTGCAGTCGCTCGTGGGGCAGCAGCTGGGTGTGGACCCTGATGCTGCTGTAGACTTGGATGACGACGATGAGGGTGCTGGGGAGGGGGAGGCTGGCGAGGAGGCTGAGGCAGAGGTGCGCCTTGGCTGGAGTGCATGCATGCTGACGGCGTGGACATTGCCATCCACTTCTCGACCCTGGCGCAGTGCTGCAGCGGCCAGTGCCCTCGCACTTGCTGTGCACCAGATGCAGTGATGCACTTCTATTTGCTGTGGGAGGTGAAGTGCTTCCAAGCAGGGAAGAGTGCTCCTGCGGTCCTTCAGGCACCATCCATTGCATGGACTCGTTCACAAATCCATGCAAACCAGCTCCACGATTTTGATCAAGAAGCCCGGGTGCATATAGGCCCCTTATCAAAAAATGATGCTCCCAATGCACTGTGCCACGGACAATGCATGCAGCAAGGGGGGCTGCACAGGCTCGTCAGGACAAAAGATGCGGCATGAACATCCTTGTGCTGCTTCTGATTTCCTCGCATTTAGAAACTTGTGTCTTAAACAGTAATGTACATCTTGGGAAGGAGATCCTTGTCTTTGTATGTTCAGACCTGCTCATAGACAGCCGGGGTGAGTACTGTGGCATTTCAGGGGAAAGGCTCCTCAGCTGGAGCAGATGCTGGTTGGCATACATTCAGTGCCTAAAATGTGTGCTTTTGCAGGGTGGAGAGGTCAAGGATGAGCTGTAAGCACGCAGCTCCCAGGAGGCTGGCATCTGTGCAGGACTGTCTTAGTGCCAGTGGACGTGCTTGATGGAGAAGCCCAAATTACTTGGTCAGTCAGTGCGTCTGGATGCTGTAGTGCCTGCTATCTGTTGGCCAAGGGAGCGCCCGTGCAGACTATGTCGGGCTGACCTCATGCTTACTTGCAGTTCTTTGTGTGTGAAAGAGGTAGGCTTGCCTCCCCTTGTCTGCTACACAGAGGCTGCACTAGTTTGTGGGGGAGTGGGGGTTAAAGACTATGGCGAAACAATGTTATTCCTTAGGTACGCTTTGTTTCTTGAATTTTTGAACCTCTTTATTGTCTGGATGTTTGATTTTTCAATGCTCCGTCTGGTGCGCTTAGGTTTTATTGCAGGTTCTGGCGCAGCTCATTTTATTTTGTGTATCCATTGTAAAAATGGATTTCCATTTCATGACGCAATTGTAGAATGATCCTGTTTAGTCCTGTCATGCAGAGACTGCTACAAACCAAACATTGTTGCTTGACTCGGTCAGACCACTAAGGGTCTTCAGAATTTTGCAGCACCAATGAAGTTCTGCACCCTTTTCAAAAAGGACGTCACGGTGACAGGGGGAAAAAGGCGCAGCAGTGTTGAACATTGCAGCAAACATTTTCAAGCATCTGTTAGGCCGCCCCACTGAACGTGGACAAAGCTCCTGACACTTGAGCAGGCGGCGGGGCACCTGCGAAGGTAAGTCGGCTGTCTACCCCTGCAAACTGTGGGATCGGGGTTAGATCCTCACTGGAGGCTCACAATGGGGCAAGCTGCCCTTGCTCAGCGGATACAAGGTTACAAGAATAAGGCCTAGTCAAGTAGTTCGACTGTTGGCCTGCTTTAAAAAAACAGTAAAAATGAAATCGAGTCTTTAACAGTAGTATCAGCGGATACAGCCTTTAAACCTTAAAACCTACTTAGCGTATCTGAGGGGACCCTTGGGAAAATGAATGAGTGGACCAAATGTCACTGAGATTACCAGAGGCCCTGGTGTCTCGCCGCAGGCAACCTGCAGATGCTTGCCAAGGCAGTGGGGTACACTGTTGCTGTCCAAAGCCAGGCAATCCTCAGGCCAGTTTGCTCATTTTGTTATGGCTGACATGGCCATACCACTAGCCTAATTTGGTGGTCGCAGCAGCCTTCCTGTGTGGAACCAATTTTACATGGTGAATTAAAACATGTGATGGGTCCATAAAAGGCAATCCAATGATGCAGATGATGAATGTGGGAAAAGCAAGGCACTCCGTGTTGGAAAGTCTCAAATGGCAACGAGGAACCAACCAAGTGGGAAATGAACAGGGCGAAAGAGGCCATCTGCAACTTAGAAAAGAAAATTACGTAGGCGACCAAGAACTCCTTCAGGAAATTGTGGCCACTCATCAATGGGACAAGCACCCACCCAAAAGACAAATTCCTGGAGCCATAGCCATAGGCCGAGTATTTGACGCTGTCCGCATGACAGCTATAATGTAGGACACAGAAACCGAAAATGTGCAGCTTGGCCACGATCATGCGTATGAGCAGCAACTATTCGTCCTCTTGGCTTGCTTGTAGAACATTTGGCTGGCGAGGCTTAAGTCATTAGACTTATCCACCAGGTTGTCCAGCTTCTCGCCCCGACGCAGAACAGAATCAATTGTTTGGTGCAGGACAATCTTGGTCTCATCTGCAGCAACACAGTCATCGTCGGGTGCAGCATGACCTTACTGTTGTGTGCAGCAGCACACAGCACTGTTGTGTATCCAAGCTTGAAGTGCCTTGAGGACCACCCATGCGCGCACATGTCTCCTCCACAGGTGCAGGCCACACACCTGACAACCCACAACCTCAAGGATGCACATACCTTGGTTCTACCACTGATGCCTAAGTGCCCCTTTGCGATAGTACAGCTCTTGCTTACCTAAATCCTGCTGTATCTTTGCAAGTTTGTCTGCTTGTGTATGGTCCTGCAGATTCACGTGGAGATAAGAATTGAATCAACAAGAGAATGTCACATTCGTGCAATGCACACACATGGGCGATGCTGGCACAGCCCTTGAGTGTGCTTTTGGCTGAATTCACGTTCGTGACCATAGAACACTTTTTGAGAGGGCAATAGCGCAGGCAGGCCCATCACAAGGCAGGCCCATCACAATTACATGGACTTGACTAAACACAGAGTCAAACTCCTGCCTTGTCATAACTTAACTCCCACAGCCCAGGTGTCCAGGCCCAGAGGACAGGCGAAATTGATTTCTGCTACTCCACAATTTTACCCAGGGATGGCTCGAACGCGACTGTGGGACTTCTCATTCGCATTTTTAGGTGTAAATTCGGGAATTATTATTGTGTATGTATGCCATATTTAAGCAGAAAGAAAGGAGGACGGGTTGGAGGGGGATCAGCAGCAATTACAGCTCACTCACTGCTTCGGAAATTGCAAACCGTTGATACCAATGTCTAAAGTATCTAGCTGCAACCCTTGCCCCCTGTGCACACCCAGTACCAGCGACATGGATGGTGCACAAAAAAATACCCCAGCAGGCCCAATTATTCACCTGCAGTTCTTCATTGCACACTAGCAGATCCTCAAGCACAAGCAACACATTAAATAGCCCCACACAAGCTAGGCATTCTCTTACACACACACACACATGCACATGCACACACATAAGGAACTCATGCACACCTGATATTTGACAAGCGCAGGCTCCAGGAGCGTGTTGCCCATTGTGCTGTCTGCCTCCACAGTCAGCCACTTGTCACCAACCTGCACAAGGCAAAGGGTGCACCGGCACATCCTGCATGCCTAACCCTGGGTGTGCAACTAGGTGACGGAGTGCCCTTTGTGACCTGCGTGATTGTGTGACCTGTGTCGCTGTGTGACCCGCGTGATTGTGTGACCTGTGTCACTGTGTGACCCGCGTGATTGTGTGACCTGTGTCACTGTGTGACCCGCGTGATTGTGTGACCAGTATGGCTGCCTTGCGAGACTTGTGCAGGCAACCTGTGTGACTTTTTGCCTGTGTGTGAGTCACAGAGGCCATGCACCGTCAACACAGCCCAGGAGTCTGAGCATGAGCAGCGGAGATTGTGCAGATGGGTAAAGGTGGCATGTTTCAGACGAGGCAGCCTGGATGGGGCCCAGGCGGTGGAGCCTTTCTGTGCAGACAGAGCTTGAGCTTTAGAGAGCACAAGCATGCATTTGAAAACAGTGCACGTTCGCAAAACACCTGCCCATACATGTGCTTATTTGCTACAACGTGCGGGGAATATATACATGTACGTAGGTGGTTTGCAAAAACCCTACAAGCATAGCTTCAGGGACACTTCTGAGCTGCTCACATGCCTGAGAGCTTTGAGAGGGAAAGGGCAGCTTCAACATCCGCGCAAATGTGCAAAGCAGCAGTGGCAGGCGGTCATGCAAGGCTGCAAAAGGACAACTCTGCCTGAGCACTGTCAGTGCATGCGTCATCACATGTAAATGCGCATGTGCATGCGTGAATCGTGGTCCTTTGCCGGCCAAACTGCCTCCCACCTGCTCCACAAACTCATCCATGACTCGGTGGATGATAGAGAAGGCCGCGGTGATGGGATACTGCAGGGAGCGTGAGACGGAAGTTTGCTGCGCAGGTTAATGATACTATCATGAAAAACAAGGAGTCACTTCAATGGGATGAGTCGCAATTTTTCCTGCTCTCAGCTTGTTTGGTGTGAGGAAAGGACGCGCAGCAAGCAGTCAAGCGCCAATGGTGCGGGCGTGATGAGTCAGGAGTGCACAGCAATGGATCCTGGCAGGGCGATTGGGTGAGGTGTCTGTGAGCAGGCATCCCGCATGACAAGACAGGAAGATCTGCGCGAGCGTGTTGCCCTGCAGTGCCCATCGCACACGCAGCCTTTCTGGGGACCGTGCGTCCAAAGTTCAAACACTCTACATCTAAGGGCTGTGCCCTGCTCCTTTTCTTCATTCAGGCTGGCAATGCCCAGCAAGCCCAGCAGTCAACCCATCTGGCTGATCGACTGACCCCGATGTAAACTTGAAAAACTAGGGTCCTGGCCTGCCGGGCCTTCTTGCTTTCCGAGGAGGGAGGGTTGAGCTGCGTTCTACTGTATCTGCTTGTGCTGTGTTTCAGAGCAGCGCTCCTGATGTGGCGGAGGCTCTGAGCAACCTCGGTGCCCCTCCTGTTGCCCTGATCACATCTGCCACACCCTGGCCAGTGCAGTGCAGTAGAGCATTTGCTAAGTCAAGCAAAATGCCTGTGGTATGGCTGATGCTTGCACAGGTCTCTTGGGGTCCAGGCGGAGCAGCGTGCGAGACCAGCGTTGCACCACCGCACCTTGTCGTCCGCCAGCACTATGCCAGCCAGGTTGCTGTCTGCCTTCACATACACGTGGCACTGGTGCTCCGCAGTCTTCACGCTCTGCCGCTGCCCGGGCTGAGTGCGCTGGACGATGGTGCGCGCCAGGAACACGATGCCCTCGCGCACAGCAGGGCGCTGCGCATGCGCCACCACCAGAGCGGCATTGATGATGGTGTGTAGTTGCACATGAGGGAGGGACTAGCAGTCTGTGTGCAAATGCCCAGGTGTAGGGGGTTTGTGGGCAAATTCAATACGTCGGGCATACCTCCTATGTCATGTCCGTGACCGCGAGCACGTGCGCTGCATATTCATGCACATGCACACATGCTCTCGCTAGTGAGCGAGAGTGAGCGTGGAGCGTTTGCAGGCTAGAAAGGACGCTGGTGCGAGAATGAAATGCATGTGCAAGGGCTGTATGCGGACACACATGATGCATGTGGTAGGAAACTATCTGCTGTGCCCGGGTGTTACCTAGCACATTGGAACAAAACAGGCTGCTTCCCCACGAGTCATGCTCTGTCACAAACCAGTCGTGAATACCATGAGAATCCTTGGTGAATTCTCTTGCATGGGAAAGACTGCAATGAAGCTAGGGGACCCGCGAGTCCGAGCAGCGTGCTCCAGAGTAGTGGTTGGAGAGCAACGGCACTCGCCCAGAGCAGCTCCCTGCTTTCCGAGCAATCTTCCTTTTATGTAGCAGCAGTCTCGTACCCTAAGTTGAACGGCTACTGCGCACGCCCAAATTGCAGAAATGCTTGGCCTGCTCTCCCTCAGGCCAAGGCGTAATTGAGTCCCACGGGCTTGTGCTCCGCACATGCAAAGTGGGTCTTGAGTGCAACTCTGCATGGATGCTGGACTTATGTGTTCTCTGAAGAGATAAGTGTGGGCAGGTCTCTAAGGTGCCTTAGGCTTGAGGGTTTGAGGCGCTCCAACCTGGAAGTAGCCGAAGTTGTTGACGTCAATGGCCGAGCCTAGGACCGTGGGCGGGGTTTCTTGTCCGTTCCACTTCAGAAGCAGGATGCCTGTGAGCTTCATTTCACCAAGGAGGGGGCCCAGACCCTCCCTGCCGTCTCGTTTCCACCCGAGTCCGTGTGCAATCTAGCAGTATGTCAGCGCATGTGAAACAAGATTCGGGGATTGTCACGTTTGTATTATCTTTAAATTTGTGTGCCTGCAGTTACTGATGGGTTAAAGAGGTATGGATCAAGTAAGACCAGCCCTTGTTTGCCTCGTGCTCCTGCTGTGCGTGGCACAGTCAGCTTTTGGAAGCTCAGAGATATCTACCCCTGTAATAGCAGCACAAGTGAGTAAGGAGGCTCCCGATCACATGTATTTTGGGGCACTCCACCGCGAGTGAGTTGGCGCCTCTGCATGCCATCCAACACACATTCTTTCTGCCTGGCTTCCTTTTCCATTCCATTCTGATCCAATGCATCTCCCACACATCCAATGCACCTTAAGAACCTTTTCTCACATCCATAATTTCTTGCACATTGCAGCATGTGCGAAGCATAAGTCAGGCCCATCAGCTGAGCTTGCATGCACATGCAGGCCCAGTCTTCCAGCGAATGGATCATTGCCCTGCGCCAAAGGCTACATGCTATTCCTGAACTGGGAGGCACTGAGCACAGGACGTCTGCCACCATCAAGGCCACCTTGGAGGAGCTTGGCATCAAGTACAAGTGGGTGGCATGGTTAATAGCCCTGTGGTTTAACCATAGCCTGTTGCGTGCCCTTCTAGCATCAGAGGTGTCCATCACCACCAATCTGATATGTTAAGCTGAAAGGGGAGGGTGCACGTTTAGCCTCGTTTGCACCGCATTTTGGCAATGACCAAGGAAGAGCGCACTCGAGTGCACAAGAGTGAACAAGCCAGCATTCAGCATCAACTCGAGAGCAGCACTTCCAGTCAAAAAAATGAAGCCGGCTACCGCTGGGTGTCAATTGATCCTTGTTGCTGAGTGTCCTGGCATGCATCAGAATCTGCAAGAATGCATCGCTCTCAGCAGAGCAGAGACACATGCATGCACGTGCGCGCATACGCAACACACACACTTGTGCGCGCGTTTGCTCGCATGTATGCGCTCTCAATCTCATGCACGCAAAGACACACACTGGCGAGTAACCACAAATTTGCGCACAAACACGTGACTGTGAACATGCGCGCATGCACACACACCTGCACATCAAGGCATATTTCATTGCATGCAAGCAGGGATGGGTATGTGGGCACAGGCATCGTGGCAACCATCGGCACTGGCAAGGGCCCCACAGTTGCACTAAGGAGTGACATTGATGCGCTTCCCGTAGTGGAGCCTGAGGTAGGGGGGGCATGTGGAGTGACATGGATGCGCTTCCCGTGGTGGAGCCTGAAGTAGGGGGGGCATGAGGAGTGACATGGATGCGCTCTCTGTAGTGGAGCCTAAGGTAGGGGGGGGCATGTGGAGTGATATCGATGTGCTTCTCATAGTAGGGGCCTGGAATTGTGGGGGGCATGTGGAGCGACATGGATGTGCTTCCCGTAGTAGATCCTGGGGTAGGGGGGGCGTATGGAGTGAATGGATGTGCTTTCCGTAGTGGAACGCGACATAGGGGGGGCAATTGGAGCGACATGGATGCGCTTCCCATAGTAGGGGCCTGGATTTGTGGGGGACAAGTGGAGCGACATGGACGCGCTTCCCGTAGTAGATCCTGGGGTAGGGGGGCAAGTGGGGTGACATGGATGTGCTTGTAGAAGGGGCCCGAGGTGAGGGGGGACAAGCGAAGCAGTTGCAGCTAGCATAGAGGCGGACGAATGCATACGTGTCATTAAGATGGTTGGGAAGAGGCAAATCCATATGGGGTACCTGCTCATCCCACAAGGAGGGGTGCAAGATCTGCAATCGCCTCTGCTCACCTGCCTGGTGGGGTCTGCTGCTGCCTGCATCCTGAATCTTGAGAGTCTGGAGTGCTGGGCATGCACCCTTTCTGGGCCTCGAGGCAGTCTCCCCCCAATTGTTTTTTGGCTCAGGGCCCTCCATCTATGTTTTTTGGTGTGCCTCAAGTTCCAGGGCTGGCATGCTGTGCACGTGCTGCTGTGAAGGACTGAGAGGGCGTTTGGTGTAAGTGCAATGGTTGCGGTGAACGGCAGTGCCAGGAAGGGGGGCAAGGCAAGGAGTCCCCAAACTTGGAACCCCTGGCAAGGTCTGTGCTGCAGCTGTCCAGGGCAGCAGGTAGGTTGTTGTTGCCCAGGGCAGCAGGTAGGTTGTTGTTGTTGTCCAGGGCAGCAGGTAGGTTGTTGTTGCCCAGGGCAGCAGGTAGATTGTTGTTGTTGTCCAGGGCAGCAGGTAGGTTGTTGTTGTTGTCCAG
>LKMJ01000933.1_pt1 | contig 24611 bp, 17 predicted proteins | sample 643391 | NCBI WGS metagenome assembly LKMJ01 (sample SAMN04112250, study PRJNA286221) | soda lake metagenome | biome: soda lake; feature: Kulunda Steppe; material: water; isolation source: sample PL-Br10 brine of Picturesque Lake | place: Russia: Kulunda steppe | collected 2010-07 | reverse complement strand
GGACGCAGGTCTGCGTGCCTTCTACGAATACAATTCCATGCACATGGAGCCCTGGGATGGGCCGGCCGGCATGGTTGTGGCTGATGGGCGCTACGCTGTCTGCATGCTCGACCGTAACGGGCTGCGTCCCTCGCGCTGGGTGGAAACCACTGAGGGCTTTGTGACGGTCGCCTCCGAGATCGGTGTGTGGAATTATGACCCGGCCAATGTGGTCGCTAAGGGGCGCATCGGGCCTGGCCAGATCCTGGCGATCGATACCCAGGAAGGCGCCATCCTCCACACCGAGGATGTCAACGACAAGCTCAAGAACGCCCGGCCCTACAAGCAGTGGCTGCGCGAGAACGCGTTGCGCGTTGAGTCCACTCTGCTGGGTGACTCCTCCTCTGGTTTCACGCTGATGGAACCCGAGACCCTCAAGGTGCACCAGAAAATGTTCATGGTCTCCTTCGAGGAGCGAGACCAGGTGCTGCGCCCTCTGGCGGAAAGTGGCCAGGAGGCGGTCGGCTCCATGGGCGATGACACCCCCATGGCGGTGCTTTCCAGCCGGGTCCGCCATGTCGCTGATTATTTCCGCCAGCAGTTTGCCCAGGTGACCAACCCGGCCATCGACCCGTTGCGCGAGTCCATCGTCATGTCCCTGGAGACCTGCATTGGGGCGGAACGGAACATTTTTGAGGAAAGCGCCGAGCACGCCAATCGCATCATCCTCTCAACACCGGTGCTCTCACCCACCAAGTTCACCCGTCTGCGGGATAACGACCGGCCCGGCTTTGAGGTGGCGCAGATCAAGCTCAGCTACCGTCCGGAACTGGGTCTCAAGCAGGCCATTCAGGCGGTCTGCCGGGAAGCGGCGGATGCGGTGCGCAACGGCAAGGTCATCCTGATTCTCAGTGACAAGGACCTGACCCAGGGTGAGCTGCCCATCAACGCGGTCATGGCCACCGGCGCGGTGCATCACCACCTCGTCTCAGAAGGGCTGCGCAGTGACTCCAACCTGGTCATCGAGACCGGCTGGGCCCGAGATCCCCATCACTTCGGTGTGCTGTTCGGGTTTGGCGCCACGGCGGTTTACCCCTATCTGGCCTACCAGGTGCTGAACGATCTGGTGCGTACCGGCGAGCTCATGCTCGATCCCATCGAGGCCAAGAACAATTACCGCCGGGGCATCAACAAGGGCCTGATGAAGATCCTCTCCAAGATGGGGATCTCCACCATCGTCTCCTATCGCGGCGCCCAGCTGTTCGAGGCCGTGGGCCTGTCCGATGAGGTGGTGGATCTGTGCTTCAGCGGTGTCACCAGCCGCATTCAGGGAGCGACTTTCTACGACTTCCAGCAGGATCAGGAAGTGCTGGCGGATCTGGCCTGGCGGGCGCGCAAGCCGATTCCCGTGGGTGGCTTTCTCAAGTACATGCATGGTCAGGAATACCATGCCTTCAACCCGGACGTGGTGCGCACGCTGCAGGAGGCGGTCACCACGGGAGAGTACGGGCGTTACCGTGAATACGCCAGCCTCGTGAATGAGCGCCCGGTGGCCACCCTGCGTGATCTGATGGCGCTGAAAGAGAGCGCCAACCCGATCAGCCTGGATGAGGTGGAATCGGCGGATAATCTCTATACCCGCTTTGACTCGGCCGCCATGTCACTTGGGGCGCTCTCGCCGGAAGCCCATGAGGCGCTGGCCGTGGCCATGAACCGGCTGGGCGGGCGCTCCAACTCCGGGGAGGGCGGCGAGGACCCGGCCCGTTACGGCACCGAGAAGCGCTCCAAGATCAAACAGGTGGCCTCGGGACGCTTCGGTGTGACGGCAGAGTACCTGCGCGAAGCCGACGTCATGCAGATCAAGGTCGCCCAGGGCGCCAAGCCCGGTGAGGGCGGTCAGCTGCCCGGTGGCAAGGTGAACGAGCTCATTGCCCGGCTGCGCTTCTCGGTGCCGGGCGTGACGCTGATCTCGCCACCGCCGCACCACGACATCTATTCCATCGAGGACCTGGCGCAGCTGATTTTTGACCTCAAGCAGGTCAACCCCCGTGCACTGGTGTCGGTGAAGCTGGTTTCCGAGCCTGGTGTGGGCACGGTGGCGGCCGGCGTGGCCAAGGCCTACGCGGATCTGATCACCATCTCCGGCTACGATGGCGGCACCGCGGCCAGCCCGCTGACCTCCATCCGCTATGCCGGCTCGCCCTGGGAGCTGGGGCTGAGCGAGACGCATCAGGCGCTGCGCATCAACGATCTGCGCGACAAGGTGCGACTGCAGACCGATGGCGGTCTCAAGACCGGCCTGGATGTGGTCAAGGGCGCCATTCTGGGGGCTGAGAGCTTTGGCTTCGGTACCACGCCCATGGTCGCACTGGGCTGCAAGTACCTGCGTATCTGTCACCTGAACAACTGCGCCACCGGTGTGGCGACCCAGAATGACCGGCTGCGGGCGGATCATTTCCAGGGCACCGTGGAAATGGCCATGAATTTCTTCCGCTTTGTGGCGGAAGAGGCCCGGGAATGGATGGCGAAACTGGGTGTGCGCTCGCTGGATGAACTGGTCGGGCGGACCGATCTGCTGGAGCTGCTGCCCGGGGATACACCCCGTCAGCGCAACCTGGATCTCAGCCCCATTGTGGCCAATGATCACATTCCGGCGGACAAGCCCCAGACCTGTCAGGTGACGCAGAACACCCCCTTTGACAAGGGCGAGATGGCCGAGCGCATGGTGGCCGATATGCTGCCGGCCATCCGTGACCTGAAAGGCGGCACCTTTGAGTACCGGATCACCAACTGCGACCGTTCCATTGCCGGGCGTCTCTCGGGTGAGATTGCGGCTCTCCATGGCAATCAGGGCATGGTCGAGCACCCCATTCGAGTGAATCTCACCGGGACCGCCGGACAGAGCTTCGGGGTCTGGAATGTGGGCGGTCTGCACCTGTATCTGGAAGGTGATGCCAACGACTATGTCGGCAAGGGCATGACCGGCGGCAAGGTGGTACTCCGTCCGCCGCAAACCAGCACCTTCGAGAGCCAGAAGACGGCGATCATTGGCAATACCTGCCTCTATGGTGCCACCGGCGGGCGGCTGCACGCCGCCGGCGTGGCCGGTGAGCGCTTCGGGGTGCGCAACTCCGGCACCCACGCCGTGGTGGAAGGCGCCGGGGATCACTGCTGTGAGTACATGACCGGCGGGCTGATCACGGTGCTGGGTGAAACCGGCAACAACTTCGGCGCCGGCATGACCGGTGGCTTTGCCTATGTGCTCGATGAGGCAAAAACCTTTGTTGATAAATACAACCACGAACTCGTTGAGATCCACCGGATTTCCAGCGAACACATGGAGCCCTATCGAAACCACCTGCGCGGCGTCATCCGTGAGCACGTGGAGGAAACAGGCAGTGCCTGGGGGCAGCATCTGCTCGATAACCTGGAGGACTACATCCGCCACTTCTGGCTGGTCAAGCCCAAAGCGGCAAGCCTGAAGGGACTGCTCGAAAACACCCGGGCGCGCCCGGAGTGATGGGGTTGGACAAGCAGGTTGTCGGGAATCAGATAGTGAGGACGATGTGATGGCAGAACGTCTGAATAACCATTTTCAGTTCATCGAGGTTGGTCGATGGGACCCGGAAAAGTACCCGGTCCAGGAACGCCGCGTCGAATTCAAGGAAATTTCCAAGCCCTACCGCAAGGCGGAAGCGGCCTCCCAGGCGCACCGCTGCCTGGCCTGTGGCAACCCGTACTGTGAGTGGAAGTGCCCGGTGCACAACTACATTCCCAACTGGCTGAAGCTGGTGTCGGAGGGCAACATTCTGGAGGCAGCCGAGCTGTGTCACCAGACCAACTCACTGCCGGAAGTCTGCGGCCGGGTCTGTCCCCAGGACCGGCTCTGCGAAGGAGCCTGTACCCTGAATGACGGTTTCGGGGCGGTGACCATCGGCTCGGTCGAGAAATACATCACCGACACCGCTTTTGCGCTGGGCTGGCGCCCGGACCTGTCTGATGTGAGCTGGACGGACCATAAGGTGGCCGTGATCGGGGCCGGTCCTGCCGGGCTGTCCTGTGCCGATGTGCTGGCGCGCAGCGGTGTGAAGCCCGTGGTCTTTGACCGCTACCCGGAAATTGGCGGTCTGCTGACCTTTGGCATTCCCGAGTTCAAGCTTGAAAAGCACGTCATGAGCACCCGCCGTGAGGTGTTTGAGGGCATGGGCGTGGAATTCCGCCTGGGCGTGGATGTGGGCACGGACGTGACCATTGATGAGCTCATGGAGCAGTACGATGCCGTTTTCATGGGCATGGGCACCTACACCTATATGAAAGGCGGCTTCCCGGGAGAGGATTTGCCCGGCGTCTATGACGCGCTTCCCTACCTGGTTTCCAACGTCAATCGCCGGCTCGGATTCGAGCAGCAGGAAGGCCAGTCCTTCATCGACATGAAGGGCAAGCGGGTCGTCGTTCTTGGCGGAGGTGACACGGCCATGGACTGCAACCGCACCGCCATCCGCCAGCAGGCGGCCAGCGTGACCTGCGCCTACCGCCGTGATGAAGAGAACATGCCAGGCTCGCGCAAAGAGGTCTACAACGCCAAGGAAGAGGGCGTTCAGTTCCTGTTCAACCGCCAGCCCATCGCTGTGGTCGGTGAAGAGCGGGTCGAGGGTGTCAAAGTTGTGTCGACCCGCCTGGGTGAGCCGGATGACAATGGCCGACGCCGGCCCGAGGCGGTGCCGGGCAGTGAGGAAATCATTCCCGCCGATGCCGTGCTGGTGGCCTTCGGCTTCCGACCCAGCCCCTCGAACTGGTTTGAAAGCAAGTCCGTTGAAACGGATGACGGCGGTCGAGTCATGGCGCCGGAAACCCATACCTATCCCTACCAGACCTCCAACCCCCGCATCTTCGCCGGTGGCGACATGGTGCGTGGCTCAGACCTGGTGGTAACCGCCGTCGCCGAAGGCCGCAAAGCGGCCGAAGGCATCATGGACTATCTGGATGTGTAAAAACGAATGAGCGAGCTGCAGAACGACCGTTTCCTCCGCGCACTGGCCGGTGAGCCCGTGGACGCCACTCCGGTCTGGATGATGCGCCAGGCCGGGCGCTATCTTCCCGAATATCGCAAAACCCGCGATCAGGCCGGAAGTTTCATGGATCTGTGCCGCAATCAACAGCTGGCGTGCGAGGTAACACTGCAGCCGCTGGAGCGCTTCGATCTGGATGCCGCCATCCTGTTTTCCGACATCCTCACCATCCCGGACGCCATGGATCTGGGGCTGTACTTTGAAACCGGTGAGGGCCCGCGTTTTCGCAAGACAGTACGGACCATGGCCGATGTAGAGGCGTTGCCGACCCTGGATGCCGAACGCGATCTGGATTACGTCATGCGTGCGGTCAGCACCATCCGTGGTGCGCTGAACGGGCGCGTGCCGCTGATCGGGTTTTCCGGCAGTCCCTGGACGCTGGCCACCTACATGGTGGAAGGCGGCTCCAGCAAGGACTTCCGTGGCATCAAGCGAATCATGATGGAGGATCCGGACACCATGCACGCGCTGCTGGGCAAGCTGGCCGATGCGGTGACCGATTACCTCAATGCCCAGATCCGCGCCGGTGCCCAGACCGTGCAGATCTTTGACACCTGGGGCGGCGTTCTCACCCCCCAGGATTACCGCAGCTTCTCGCTGGATTACATGAAGCGCATCATCTCCGGGCTCATCAAGGAGCATGAGGGGCGGCGGGTGCCGGCCATCATCTTCACCAAGAACGGCGGCCAGTGGCTGGAGGCCATGGTGGACTCCGGCGCCGATTGTCTGGGCCTGGACTGGACCACCGACATTGGCCAGGCCCGTCAGCGGGTGGGGGACCGTGTTGCGCTTCAGGGCAACCTGGATCCCTCCACCCTCTATGCGCCGGACTCGCGCATCCGTGAGGATGTGGCGCGCATCCTGGAAAGCTACGGCAAAGGCTCCGGCCATGTCTGTAACCTCGGCCATGGCGTGGCTCTGGATGTTAACCCGGACAAGGCAAAAGTCTTTGTCGACGCCGTCCATGAACTGAGCGTGCCCTACCACCAGTAATGCTGGCCCGGCCTCCAAGGCCGGGTCGATTCCCCATCTGCTTCCGGCTGTATTGCGCGCTTTCCCTGCTCTGTCATACTTGGCCTTGCCATAAACAACAAGCCAGAAAAGGGAGAGTCCATGAAACCGGATACGCTTGCGATCCACGGTGGCTTCAGGCCAGACCCGACCACCAAAGCGGTTGCCTCACCGATCTATCAGACCACCTCCTATGCCTTCGATAACACCCAGCACGGGGCGGATCTTTTCGATCTGAAGGTGGAAGGCAACATCTACAGCCGGATCATGAATCCCACTAACGCCGTTCTGGAAGAGCGCGTCGCGCTCATGGAAGGCGGTGTGGGTGCGCTGGCCATGGCCTCCGGCATGGCGGCCATTACCGCGGCCATCCAGACCGTGACCGAGGCCGGTGACAACATCATCGCCACCTCGCAGCTTTACGGTGGAACCTACAACCTCTTTGCCCACACCCTGCCCAAGCAGGGCATCGAGGTGCGCTTTGTCAGCAGTGGTGATGCGGCTGACTTTGAGGCACAGATCGATGACCGCACCAAGCTGATTTTTTGTGAGACCGTAGGCAATCCGGCCGGCAACATCGCCGACATTGAAGCCATTGCAGCGGCCGGTCATCGCCATGGCGTGCCTCTGATGGTGGACAACACCGTGCCAACGCCCTATCTATGGCGGCCCATTGAACACGGAGCCGACGTGGTCATCCACTCCCTGACCAAGTTCATGGGCGGCCATGGCACCACACTGGGCGGTATCGTTGTGGATTCCGGCAAGTTCCCCTGGGCAGATTATCCGGAGCGCTTTGCCATGCTCAATGAGCCGGACCCCTCATACCACGGCGTGGTCTATACCGAAGCCATGGGCCCGGCGGCCTTCATAGGCCGCTGTCGTGTGGTGCCGCTTCGCAACATGGGCGGAGCTCTTTCCCCCATGAACGCCTTCCAGCTGATGCAGGGTATTGAAACACTGCATCTGCGTATGGAGCGCCACTGCGACAACGCCCTGAAAGTGGCCCAGTATCTGGAGAAACACCCCTGCGTGAACTGGGTCAACTACGCGGGGCTTGAGAGCAGCCCTTACCATGATCTGGCTCGCAAATACATGGACGGGCAGGCCTCGGGCATTCTCTCCTTTGGCATTAAGGGTGGCGACGAAGCCGGGGCGAAGTTCATTGATGCGCTGCAGATGATCGTGCGCCTGGTGAACATTGGCGATGCCAAGAGCCTGGCCTGCCACCCGGCGAGCACCACCCACCGCCAGCTCAATGAGGAGGAGCTGGCCAGCGCCGGTGTTTCCCGGGATCTGGTGCGACTGGCCATCGGCATCGAGCATGCGGATGACATTCTGGCGGATGTTGAACAGGCCCTGAACGCATCCCAGTCCTGATGAGGCGCTATGAGTAAAAAGGCAAGCCGGGCCCGGACCGCCTATGTATGCAGTGACTGCGGGGCGGATCACAGCAAGTGGCAGGGTCAGTGCAGCGCCTGTAAGGCCTGGAACACCCTGAGCGAGGTGCGACTCGGCGGGGGCGGCGCGGCGGCGGCCCGGGACGCTCGCTTTTCGGGCTACGCCGGGGCAGGCTCACAGATCAGCTCGCTGGATGAAATTGATCTGGCCGAAGCACCGCGCACACCCACTGGTATGACCGAGTTGGACCGGGTGCTGGGCGGCGGCCTGGTGGCCGGCTCCGCCGTGCTGCTGGGCGGCCATCCGGGGGCGGGCAAAAGCACCCTGCTGCTGCAGACCCTGTGCAATCTGGCTCAGCAGGGCAGCTCCGTGCTCTATGTCACCGGTGAGGAGTCCCTGCAGCAGGTCGCGTTGCGGGCCAACCGCCTGGGGCTGTCCCCGAAAGGGGTGAAGATGCTTTCGGAAACCGGTGTCGAGCGGATGATGCAGGTCGCCCGGGATGAGCAGCCGGACATCATGGTGGTGGACAGCATCCAGGTCATGCATGTGGAGGATGTGGAGTCCGCCCCAGGCTCTGTGTCCCAGGTCCGGGAAAGCGCCGCCACCCTGACCCGCTACGCCAAGCAGAGTGGGGTGGTGCTGTTTCTGGTCGGGCATGTCACCAAGGACGGCAGCCTGGCCGGGCCCAAGGTGCTGGAGCACATGATCGATGCCTCGCTGCTGCTGGAAGGCTCCAGCGACAGCCGCTACCGCACCCTTCGCGGCATCAAGAACCGCTTTGGCGCGGTCAACGAGCTGGGTGTGTTCGCCATGCTGGAGCAGGGCCTGAAGGAGGTGCGCAACCCCAGCGCCATCTTCCTCAACCGCAGTGGCGAGGATGCCCCCGGCAGTGTGGTCATGGTCATCTGGGAAGGCACCCGACCACTGCTGGTGGAAATCCAGGCGCTGGTGGATGCCGCCCAGGGCGGCTACCCCAGACGTGTCGCCGTGGGGCTGGATCAGAACCGACTGGCCATGCTGCTGGCGGTGCTGCATCGTCACGGTGGCCTGCACTGCGGCGATCAGGATGTATTCGTGAACGTGGTGGGTGGCGTCAAGGTTACCGAAACCAGTGCCGATCTGGCGCTGCTGGCGGCCATTGTGTCATCGTTTCGGGACAGGCCATTGCCCCAGGATCTGGTGATCTTCGGGGAGGTCGGGCTCTCCGGCGAGATCCGCCCGGTCCCCAGTGGCCAGGAGCGCATCCATGAAGCGGCCAAGCATGGCTTCACCAAGGCGCTGGTGCCCAAATCCAACGTGCCGCGCTCGCCGGGCGAGCGGATGAAGGTCACAGGGGTGAATCGGTTGGCTGAGGTGCTGGATGCCCTGGAAGAACTCTGTGACTAGTCTGAACAAGAGTTGATACCGATGAATGACCCCGCAGACAGCGTCCGCATCCACCGTAACGGTGCGGTGTGCACCATCACCATCAACCGCCCCCAGGTGCGCAACGCTGTGGATGGTCCAACTGCGGAGCGTCTTGCCGAAGCCTTTCGCGACTTTGATGCGGACGACTCGCTCAGTGTCGCTGTGCTTGCCGGGGAAGGCGGACACTTCTGCGCCGGTGCCGATCTCCAGGCCGTGACTGACGGGGCGCGCATCAACCGGCTTGAGCCTGAGGGCGACGCGCCCATGGGGCCCTCCAGAATGCGTCTGAGCAAACCCGTTATCGCCGCGGTTTCCGGTTACTGTGTGGCCGGTGGGCTGGAGCTGGCACTGTGGTGTGATCTTCGCGTGGCGGATGACAGCGCGGTATTCGGGGTCTTCTGTCGGCGCTTTGGTGTGCCCCTGATAGATGGCGGTACGGTGCGTCTACCGAGACTGATCGGGGCCAGCCAGGCCATGGATATGATCCTGACCGGGCGTCCTGTGGAAGCCCCTGAGGCGCAACAGATGGGACTGACTAATCGTCTGGTGCCAGAGGGGGAGGCACTGGGCGCCGCTCAGTCACTGGCGCGGGATCTGGCCGCCTTCCCTCAGACCTGCCTGCGACAGGATCGCCTGAGCGCTCTGGAGCAGTGGGGAATGAGTGAGGCAGACGCTCTGGCCAATGAATTCCGACATGGGCAGAGCACGCTCGCCTCCGGGGAAACCCGTGCCGGCGCTGGCCGATTTGCCTCGGGCGAGGGGCGCCATGGGGATTTTGACTGACCGGGCGATACCTGCCTTCTGTGCCGGTCTGATACTGTTTCCGGTGTTGGCGCAGGGGGAAGAGGAGACTCTGGAGGAAGGTTGTCTTTATGCCACTCTGCAGCCTGAGTATGTGGATTTTGATCAACCCCGGGAGCAGCTTCAGTACCGTCCGGACCTTGTGATCCCGTCGGATGCCCGGATTGGGCAGGTGCGCATTCACCGCCAGCCGATCTTCAACACGGATGACCCTGATCAGGACAACCTGCTCTACCGTGCCATCAACGCCATTAATATCCAGACCCGGGAGGCCGCGCTCGCCTCTCAGCTGGTGTTTGATGAGGGCGACACCTACAGTGCACTGCGGCTGGATGAATCGGAGCGGGCTCTGCGCGAACGACCCTATCTGACCGGCGCCTGGGTCCGGCCTTATCGAATCTGTGGCGATGAGGTGGATGTGGCGGTGGTCACCCGCGATACCTGGACCTTCTTCCCCTCCGTGGGGCTGTCCCGCTCCGGGGGTGAGACCAGTACCCGCCTGAGTCTGACCGATGAGAACTTTCTGGGCAGCGGCAAGGAGGTCTCGGTCTCACGCAGCAGCGACGCCGATCGCACCGAGACCAGCTTCGATTATCATGACCCCAATCTCTTCGGCAGCCGCTGGCAGGCGGATCTGGGCTACGCCGAGCGTAGCGACGGGCGTGGCCGTAATTTTGGTTTGGAGCGTCCCTTCTACCGCAAGGGGGCGCAGTGGTCCTTTGCTCTGGATGCTGAGCGGGACGAGCGCGAAGAATCACGTTTCTTCGGCGGCGATGAGACCAGCGAGTTCCGTCGGGAACTGACCCAGTACGGTTTTCACTACGGGCATTCCCTGGGGGACACCTCAAGGGCGGATCGTCGCCTGTTGCTCGGGTACCGCTATCGCGAGGACCTGTTTCAGGAGGTTGATGATGAATCCGTGCCCGAGCCCTTTCCTGAGGATCGCACGCTGAGCTATCCCTGGCTGGAATTCCAGTGGCAGGAACAGAGCTTCCATGAGACGGTCAATCTGACACAGATCCAGCGGGTAGAGGATGTGCGGGACGGCATCGATTTTCGCAGCCGCCTCGGCTATTCATCGCCAGGGCTGGGTGGCAGCGATGATCGACTGATCATGAAGAATGACTTCAGCGATGGCCTGATCTCATCGGACACTACCTTTGCCGACTACAAGCTGAGCCAGGAAGGGGATTACCGGTTTGACCGGGATCAGTTCGAGAACCTGCGCACCAGTCTGCGTGGCCGAATTTTCTATGGCGGCGCTGAACACTGGAACAGCTGGTATGCAAAGCTGGAGCTGACGGCTGCCCACAATCTGACAGCTGATGAGCAGTTGTTTCTGGGAGGCGATACCGGTGTGCGTGGTTTCCCACGCAACTACCAGACCGGCAATCGGCGCTTTGTCGTCACGGCCGAGCGCCGGTATTTCCCTGACTGGCACCCGTTCAGCCTGTTCCGCCTGGGTGGCGTTGCATTTGTGGATGCCGGGCGTGCCTGGTTTACCGGGGATGAGCCCAGCGGCCCGGATGGTGACGTGCTGAAAAACGTCGGGGTCGGCCTGCGTGCCGCCTCAAGCCGCTTTGAGGTTAGCCGCATGCTGCACCTGGATTTCGCGGTGCCAGTCGATACCAGCGATGATGACATCGACCGCTTCCAGGTGCTGCTGCGAGGGCGGGCGAGTTTCTAGCGCGCCTGCGCCGTTTCTCCATTTTCCTCAATGAGCTCGCGGATGTGTCCGGCGGTTTCTGCGGGTACCTCAACCATGGGCATGTGCCCGATCTCCTCCAGTAAAACCAACCGCGAATCGGACAGGCGGGATGCCATCACGGAGGCGTTGTCCACACTGATGACCCGGTCCTTCTCACCCCAGAGTACCAACGCCGGTACTCCTATGCGCTCCAGAGCCGTTTTGAAGTCTTCGGTTGAGTCTCTCTGCAGGTCCTCAAAGATCTTGTCATTGATGGCCTCATTGGCTACCGCTCTTTCTGCCATAGCCTGACTCACCGGCCAGGGGATGAACGGAGGTTTCTCCATGGTGAAATCGATCACACGCCGGAAGTCTCCTGTGTTGCGCACCACCAGCGGGTTCTCACCCCGCTCCAGCGCCTGCTCCAGCTCAGAGGGGTGATCATGTATTCCTGCGGAATTGATCAGGCTCAGTGTCTGCACCCGCTCCGGGTACTCCGATGCCACCAGGGCAGCGATGGCGCCGCCCATGGAATTACCGGCAATGTGTGCCTGCTCGATCTCCAGTTCGTCCATCAACTTGCGTACCCGTGTGGCCTGGGTCGGAATCCGGTAGGAAAGCTCCGGGTCCTGGGTACTTTCCCCATGCCCGGGAAGATCCATCACCACCAGTCCGTAATCCTCATGGAAATGCTGGGCCATGCGCAGCCAGTTCTCTTTGTTGGCGCTGAAGCCATGGACCATCACCAGAATCTGGTCGTGGTCCTGCGACAGGTTGTGGCGGAGGGCGACTTCAATGTCATCGCTGATGCGGACTTTCTCGGATTCCAGTCCGGCCTGTCGGGATTCCCGTGCCATTGCGGACTCATAGATGCGGTCGCCGACACCCGCGCATGCGGTAAGGAAAATGCCCAGAACGCCGATAAGCGCGATGCGAGCGGTTCGATGAATGAAGTGGAGGTTCATGGCAACTCCTGTCCCTGTGGGGCCATACGTATTTGTGTTGTGTGGATCAGTTTGTCTACGGGACGACATGTTACATTAAACTTCTGAATACCACCGGGTATGTCTAACAAACCAGAAAAAAAGTAATGAGTCATGGATCGATTGGATCAACACCAGGTGTGCAGGGAACTGGCCCGGCGCGGGCTGCTTGGCGGCCTGTTTTCCATTCTGCTTTGGGTAATCGTGCTGCTGGTGTCCCCTCTGGCAGCGGACTGGCCACTTGTTTCAGCGCTGGTTCTTGCTTTGCTGGTAGTTTCCGGTTGTGTGCGGGGCGTGTTGGGCATGGCCTACAGGCGGGGCATGGCCAGCAACCGCCGCCGCTGGCTGATCGGTTACAGCACCTGCGTCATGCTGTCCGGGGGCATCTGGGGACTGGCTGGCGCCTTTGTCATCGGGTTCTACGCGCCTGGCTGGAGCGCTTTTCTGGTGATCTTTTCTCTCGCGGGGCTTGTTGCCGGTGGCGCCCTGATGCTGAGCAGCTATCGCGCGCTGCAGATCAGCTACATTCTCATCACTGCGCTACCACCAGCGTTGGCCCTGCTTTTACATCCGAACCTGGAAGCCTGGGCTCTGGCACTTCTTATGGTGCTCAATGCCGGTTTTCTGATCTTTGCAGGTGGCATCTTCCATAAGCAGTACTGGCAGCTCCAGCATCTGAGTGATACGGATGGGCTGACCGGTCTGGCCAACCGCCATCGCTTTGATCAGACCCTGGTGGAGGAACTCAAGCGGGTTTGTCGAGGCGCTCCGCCCGTGACGCTGATACTGGCCGATGTGGACCACTTCAGCCTGTACAACGACAATTACGGCCATGTCCGGGGTGATTATGTGCTGGAAGTGGTGGGTGAGCGGCTCCGACAGTGTCTCAACCGCCACAGCGACCTTGCCGCACGCTACAGCGGTGCAAAGTATGCTTTTATCCTGCCTGCCTGTGATGCGAGCGGAGCCAGGACCTTAGGGGAGAATCTCATGGAAAGCGTCGATGCGCTCAAGCTGCCCCATCTCTTCTCTCCGACAGTGCCCCGCGTCACGGTCAGTCTGGGGGTGGTGACCCAGTCCTCGGCCGCGCCCTGCGAGCCACAGCATTTACTCAGACTGGCGGATCGGGCACTGTACAGGAGCAAGGAAACTGGCCGCCACAAAGCTACGTATATCGTGGCTGATCATGACCGCAGTACGGCGGGTGCGGATACAACCGACAATAAGCAAAAGGACGACAGAGCATGAGCAAATCCCAGTATGACCTTGTGGTGTTCGGTGCCACCAGTTTTGTAGGTCAGATTCTGACACGCTATCTGCACGAGCAGTTCGGCGTTGGAGGGAATCTGAAGTGGGCCATTGCCGGGCGCTCGCGCAGCAAACTGGATCAGATCCAGAGCAATCTGGGTCGCTCTGCCCAGGAGCTGCCGGTTCTGGTAGCCGACGCCTCTGACGATCAGGCCATGCGTGCGCTCTGTGACCAGACCCGGGTGGTGATTTCGACAGTTGGCCCCTATGCCCTCTACGGAGAGCCCCTGATCCGCGCCTGCGTGGAATCAGGCACTGATTACTGCGATCTCACCGGCGAGGTACAGTGGCTGCGCCGTATGATCACCTCCTACCAGGATCAGGCGGAGGCTTCCGGTGCGCGTATCGTCAACTGCTGCGGCTTTGACTCAATCCCGTCGGATCTGGGGGTATACTTCCTGCAGAAGGAAGGTCAACAGCGCTTTGGCCAGCCCTTTACCCGGATCAAGATGCGGGTCCGCGCAGCCAAGGGTGAGTTTTCTGGCGGCACTGTTGCCAGCCTGCTCAATGTGGTCAAGGAAGCGCGGGCGGATCCGGCTCTGCGCAAGGAATTGGCCAACCCCTATTCCCTGTGCCCTCCCAACCATGGTTTCACGGCGCGCCAACCGAACGTGAAGTCGGCCGAATATGACGCCGATTTTCAGGCCTGGACGGCGCCTTTTGTCATGGCGGCCATCAACACACGGGTCGTCCATCGCTCCAACGCACTCTCCGGTGGTGGTTACGGCCGGGATTTCCGCTATGATGAAGCTGTGCTCACCGGTCGTGGTTTGAAGGGGCGGGGCACGGCCCTTGGAGTGGCTGGTGCCATGGGTGGCTTTATGCTGGGAGCGGCAATGAAGCCGACACGCTGGGTGCTGGAACGTTTTGTGGTGCCAAAACCCGGTGAAGGGCCAAGCCCGGAAGCGCAGAAGAAAGGCTTCTATGATCTGCGCTTTTTTGGTGAGAGTCCGGAGGGCCAGCGGTTGCGCGCCAGGGTTACCGGGGATCAGGACCCCGGTTATGGCTCGACCGGCAAGATGCTCGGCCAGGCGGGTGTCTGTCTGGCGAAGGATCTTGCTGAGTCCGACAGGGCCGGCGGATTCTGGACGCCGTCCACTGCTATGGGCGATCAACTTCTCGAGCGCCTGAAAGCCCATGCGGGAATGACGTTTGAAGTACTGGAGTAATCTTTTCTTAATGTATGTTAATAATTAGGAAATTGTGGCTCGACCTTTATAACCGTTACGGTGGGACCACTGAATTAAACATTCGTTTTCAGGCTGTCTATCAACCTAGCACTAAGGAGAAAGTTATGAAAAAGCTTACGATTGCTGCATTTGCTGCCCTGATGGCCCTTTTTGTGGTCGGCTGTGGCGACCCAGGTGAAATGGACGATGACATGGAAGGCATGGACGGCATGGAGCAGGAACAGCAGCAGGACGGCATGGGCCAGGATGATGGCATGGGCCAGGATGATGGCATGGGCGGTGATGACGACATGGGTGGAGACGACGGCTTCGGTGACGAAGAAGGCGGCGACCAGGACTGGTAAGCACTCTGTCTCATACAGCGTTCAGAAATGAAGCCGGGCCCTGGGCCCGGCTTTTTTGTGTGTGCTTCAGCGCAGCAGCCGGGCCAGCAGGCCTTCCGCCGCTTCAATGGGAGCCCGCCAGTGCTGATAGCGGTTGATCATGCCTGGTTCATGGGGGATGGGCGGTGTATTGTCATCGGCGTCCACCTGTTCCGCAGAATCAGCGAGAAATTTCAGACGCTCTCTGTTCGCACCGTATTGATTGCTCAGGAAGTCCACCACGTGATCCGACAGTGGCATGCGGTAGAGCTTGGTCAGGCGCAGCGCAATGAGTTCGGCTGCAGAACCTAAATCTTCGTTCAACTCTTTCACTACTGCTGCACCCAGCCCGGCTTTGGCGTCTGCGCTGAAGCCCATCTCCAGTCCCTCCAGATAGGCACCCCGACTGCTTTCCACAGCCCGCTGTACACTGGGGTTGTCCAGGGCAATCAGCGGCTGCAGTATCAGGACAAGCCGTATGCCCAGATGTTTGGCGTGTGCCGTTCCGATGGTTGAGCCGTGTCGCAGAATGCCCTTCTCACCAGTGGCGATACGGTGGTCATCCAGATAGCGGCAGAACTGGGAGGCGAACTCGAGTTTCTGTTCGTCGGTGAGAGCGATGGTGCTCTCCCGGATGCGCAGCCCCTCGCCCCCTGGTGCCTGACGTTTTGTGCTGAGAAGCGTCTCGCGCATCATGGTCCAGCGTTCCAGTGCGCGCACGTACCGCACATAACGGTCCTCAAGCCGGCTGATGGCCTGGCGGGTGAGTTTGGCGTAGCGCAGTGCCATACGCAGGTTATGGCGGATATCCGGACGCCCGGTAAGTTCCTGCTCTCCCGACCAGCGCAGCCGTGCCACCAACCGAGTGAGTGCGGTGCTGGTCTCGTTGAGCAGAGTGTCCATGTCCTGTTCCAGCGTTTTCTGGGTCAGTGGAGTGAGCCCGCTCTGGATCAGAAAGTGGGTCAGATCGCGCAGGTAAAGTACCGCTGAAGCTTTATTCTGGCGGAAATCGTTATGATGGCGCTCAAGTTCGTCCAGTGCCCGTGCCATCTGCCAGTCGCCTTCATAATCAATGATCAGTCGAGTAACCTCACGACCGCTGAGCAGTTCAAAGGACAACTGCAGGACGTCTTCCACATCGCTGAGCGTCATCAGTGACAGATCTTCCTGGTGGGCGGCGGAATAGATCTGGCTTATGAAGTTCTCGCCGCGCTGCACGCCCTCATCCTGGGAGGGGGCAACCCCCTGCAGGCGCAGGGACAGCACTTCCGCAATGTCACTGGAATAGCCACGGACGTTCTCCAGGGCCGCATTGATGTGGTCTTTGTTCGCCTTGTTCAGATCACGGATGCGGCTGAACATGCCGGCCCGCCGGAATACCTCGATCTGTTGGGCGATGCCACCCAGCGCGGCGTCCCGGGTCAGATCCTCCACGGCCACAGCGATAGTGGTGGGTCCCAGGTCCTGCTTGCGCAGCAGAATGGCGGCAGCGTCCCGGCGTCGACGGGTTCTGGACAGCGAGCTCAGGTTCAGGTCTCTGACGGTGAACATCAGATCCGGGATGATGTCGAGGGTTCGGGTGATGTGCTGGCGGGCCCTGTCCTGTTTATGCCCGCTGATCATCTTGGAGACGATCCGTGCCACAATACCGATGAGGGCTGCGACAATGACGTAGATGGCAAAGAATATGTAGGTGGTGACCTCCACCGGCTCCCCGTAGCCCATCAGGGAGCCAACCTGAAGGGCCAGAAAGGTCACCGGACCGGCGGTCCAGAGTAACTGGGCAATGGTCAGGAACCAGGGGGCTTCCCGGGAGCTGGATACCAGGTCGTCAATACGGCTACGACCAACCCTTTCCAGGTTGATGGCTGAGGCATCCGCGTTCTGGTCAGCGTCTTTCTTTTCGCGTTGATAGAGCAGTTGGAACACGCGGTGCCCGCCTTTGGAACGCTGTATTGAGGTCTCTGTCCGTTGCTGGAATTGTAGCATTGACAGGCGGTTGGGCGTGGCTCAAAATCAATTTACACAAGTGTTAAGTGTTATTTCTGAACGAGGAGCTCGTCATGAAACAGACCCACAGTAATCGCTTTACTGCGATCGCCATTCTCTCGGGCATGGCTCTGTCGCTCGCCCTGTTGAGCCCGCTGCAGGCTGACGAGCTCAGCGAGGAGGCCGGTGTACCCTTCGACCCGAATCACAGCGTGGACGAGGTGCCTTTCGGTGAGACCATGGAGCCCGTTGTTGAGAATTACGGGCGGCCGGCGCCCTATGTGGCCAGTGGTGGCATGATCACGGATGAAGCTATGGATTATTTCAAAGAGCGCGGCTTTCGGACCGTGGTCAGCCTGCTGAATCCGGATGAGGGCATAGAAGCCCATCGTGAACAGGCCGAGGATGCGGGCATCCAGTATCACAACTTCGGCGTGACCTCTGAGGGGCCCGGTCAGGACCAGGTCGAGGGGCTGCGTGAAGTGCTGGCAGACCCGGACAACTATCCGGTGATGATCCACTGCGCCAGTGCCAACCGGGTAGGCTCTCTCTGGGCCCGTTATCGTATTGAGATGGGCGTGCCCACCGAAGTGGCCTTCCAGGAGGCCCGGGCGGTTGGCCTGAATGAGGGTCTTGAGCAGACGCTGCGCGAGCGCATGGGGCTGTAATCAAAGCCAGGGGGCCCGGCTGTGTTCCATATCGTGGAGCAGCCGGTCCATGATCCGCTCGGCGTCCTGCCAGCGGATATAGGGGATCTCAAAGCCTCCTGAACTCAGGCGTACCACCACATTGGCCAACCCGGCCCGGCGCTGCAGAGGGGACTGATAGACCCGCACTTTCTGACTGCGAAAGCCCGAAAAGACGGTGTAATGGATGCCGAACAGCCCACCGCGCAGGACCAGGTAGTCGCCGCTGAAGCTCCAGCCCTGGCGTCGCCAGTTCAGCCAGATCAGCCCCAACAGCACGGGTAGAGCCAGCGCCAGGGCAATGCCGGCGCCGCCGCCGATACCGAATCCAATCCCCGCCGCAACCCATCCGACCAGCCAGAAACCGCTTTTGGGCAGCATGTAGCGCCAGCTCACCGGGCTGAACGTCAGCTGCTCAAGATCAATGCCGGGACAGAACTGTGCGGCCATGCGGTTCTGTTCCTGCGGCGTCAGGGCGGGTGCCATCAGGCTGTTGCCGCTGCCGTCCGGCATGTCGGGCTGCACCATGCCGATCTGGTGACAGGTCAGGTGACGACGCCCGAAAAGTCTTGCCACCGAACTCTGTGCCAGGCGTATGTGCTGGATCTTGTGGTGACGCAACACCTGTTCACGTTGGGTGAGCAGGCCCGAGTGCAGCCGGTAGCGATCCCCCTGGGATTCCAGTCGGTACCCGTAGTAGCGGATCAGCGCCATGACAATGGAGATGACGGTCATGAGCAGCAGCAGTGCCAGCAGTCCGCCTGCAAACAGCCATTCCGGCGCCAGCGATTCGGGCAGTTGATCGCGCAGCTGGGACAGCATCTGCTCCGCGTCTTCGTCGTTTTCCATACGTTGGGTCACCGCGCCCAGCGCTGAGGCAATGATGGCACCGCCCCAGAGAATAACCGGGCTGCTGATGCCGAAAATCAGCAGATCCGAGGGCCGTCGCGTGAGCAGGGTCTGGAAGGCGCCGTCCTCGGCGGGCTGCTCACCGCTTTCCTCATCAGCTAATGAGTCGGCGGCGCCCCTGGCCAGAGCGTTGTCTCTGAGTTGCTCGGCCCGATCCCGGGCGATCCCCGGCAGGTGCACTTCCTGACTGGCGGAGCCGGCCGATTCGATGCTCAGTCTCACCAGCCCGAACAGGCGCAGATAGGGTGGGCGCTCGATGCGGATGTTCTGGATGCGCTCGAACTGAAGCGTCAGGCGCTGGCGCGTGAACACACCCCGGTGCACCTGAATGGCATCCTCCTGGAGGCGGTAGCGAAAGCGCAGCCAGGCCACGATCAGCAGTCCGAGGCCGAACAGGCTCAGACCGATCAGCGTGGCTGCCGCCATCAGCGGCGCGCGACTGGCAAAGGCGTAACCGCCGGCAAGCATACCAATCAGTGGACCGGGATTAGTGCCAATGAGCTGACGGAAAAACTCCAGGCCCTGGTGGATCATGGACAGCGGCGAGACGCGCTGCCAGACGACGGCCTCACTGCTCATCGGTGGGCTCCGCCGGCAGGTCGTCCTCATCAGGCGCTTCATCCAGCAGGTACTGGCGCAGCTGCTGCCCCAGCCGCTCCTCCAGGCCGGGGATCACCAGATCCGCCTGTTGTCCGCCAGCGCCATAGCATTTCAGAGTGACCAGACCGTACCAGCGCTCCAGCGGCCCGTTTTCGGTTTCAATGTGCTGGATGCGATTGCGTGGCACTACGGTGGTACTCTTCCACAGCAGCCCCTCATGGAAGAGCACGTCCTGCTCGCGTATGGCGTAACGCTTGACCCGGGCAGCCGGGTAGGCCATGCCCGAGGGGATCAGAAGCAACCCCCAGGCCAGGAAGAAACCGAGCAGGGTCAGTGGCAGAACGCCGGTCAGTGTCAGCGTCAGCCCCATGGCACCCAGTACCAGCCAGAAGGTCATTCCCGATATGAGCACCATGCGCGGGTAATGGGGGTGAAGTTTTTCCCAGTGAACGTCACGAACGCTGGGCAGATCATCGGGTAACAGACTATCGTTGGTGAACAAGGTGTGATTCCCGTTTGAATGTGTCGCTCAGTATTGGGTTTCAGCGGATGCGATTTCAAGTAAACAGGCAACGGGTAGCGGTTCTGGCTGGCGCTTTGGCGAGTGTCTCCACAGCCTGTGCCGAGCCTGTACACCAGGGCTACCTGCAATACCGTGAGTGGCAATCCTATGACTGGCCAGAGCCAGAGGTGACATTGCCCACGTCAGTCTCGCGCATTGCCCATGAAGCCGGCTGGGCGCGGCAAACAGAGCATACGACGCTCACTGTGGATTACGATTACCAGCCCCTTCGCATCCGAAGCGGCTCGCCCGCCCACAATGGCCATCTCCATCGCCTGGCTGCCGGCGTTGACCATGACACGGATCGCTTTCGGATACAGGGCCAGCTGGGGCTTCAGGGTACATCCAATATCTTCAAATACCAGGATTTTCCGGATGAAACCCTCAACGCCCGTCTGGCCGTGTTTCGCTCAGTGATGGGGCAGGGGAGCCCCATGATCGGAGCGGGGGGGGATCACCGCTTTGGCTCTTTTCGCTGGATTCCCCGACTCTACTGGCGCGGTCACTCGGAACTCGGGTCCCTGAAACTGGACCTGCCGGTCCTTGCCCAGTGGCACAGTCCCGATCGGCAATGGCGTTTGCGCATGGAGCGGGTGGGCGACCGGTGGGCGGCGCTGGACAGAGAGCGTGAACGCGAAAGTCGCATTTATCTGCGTGAATGGCGACTGGAGGGCCAGTATCGAATTGCAGTGCAGAGCCCCCTGCCGGACCCGGCGTTGGTGCTGGGACTGAGCCTCGACACGCGGGTAGAGTATCTGGATGAGGAGCTCGGCACACGGGATTTGCGTCTGGGTGATGCCATTTTTGCTGGTCTGCGGCTAAACTGGTAGGGATCCCAATAGTGAAAGGAGTCAACCATGCATCGTTACATTGTTCTGCTGCTTTTCATCCTGCTGTCCACCGCTGGTCTTTCCGGGTGCGCCAGCACCGACGCCAGTGGCGACCATCTTGCTGACTATGATTTTTCCGGCATTGATCGGGTGGCGGTCGTGGCCATTGAAGGGGCCGGCGGAAGTGAAGCCGCCCAGAATCAGGTTGGTGCCATGTTCAATCAGCAACTCATGGGCAAAGGCTACCAGCCCGTTGAGCGGGCGCAGATCCGGGAAGTGATGGAAGAGCAGGACTTTTCGCAGTCCGACGCGACCACTCCCGAGGGAGCGGCTGAACTGGGCGAGATCCTGAATGTGGATGCAACCCTGCTGGTCAATGTGCCCGAATATGAGGAGGACATGAGCATCAGTGTGCAGATGGTCGATGTCTCCGACGCCGGCATCATCTGGACCGCTTCCGGCAACGCCTCCACAGGCGCTGGACTGACCCATAAGGTCGGTGCCTTTTTTGGCGGCATTGGCGGCGCGGCTGCCGGTGGTTCCGTTGAGGGAGTTCCGGGAGGTGTGATCGGTGGCGGTGTTGGCGCTGCTGGCGGTGGCCTGGCCGGCAAGGCTTTGGAGCCCCACCAGCAGGAGCAGGCCGCCAAGCTGATCGAAGAAATTGCCGATACCCTGCCGGACAGCGGCTGAGCCTCAGGGCAGCGGCAGCGTTTTGAGGACCCAGGCGCTGCCGCCGCCTTTGCGCTTTTCTGTCCACAGCACATGTCCTTCCTCGGGGCTCAACTGCGTCAGCGGATGGATAGGCTGTCGATCCGGTGCCTCCCTCAGGTTCCGGGGCTGTGTCGGCTCGGCGTCAACTCCAAGCCAACTGATCCGGATCAGACCCCGGCCCGGCTCGTCCCAGGCGGCCAGAGCGGGTGCCTCCGAGGCCGTGGCCAGACTGCCATGGCGGGCATGGCGTGAGCCCAGCCGCTCGGGATCCGAGAGACCGTCACCACTGTCTCTGAGATGATACAAACCCTGCTGGTCTTCTTTTCCAGTCCAGGACAGAGCAAACAGGTCCCCGTCACTGAAAGCCAGATCGCCGCCCACATGGGGGCAGCCATCAATCTCCCAGTCAAAGGCACCCACGCGGCCGCTTTGCCTCCAGCCCTGGCCGTCATTTTCCAGCAGCGTCATATCCCGCGGGGAGAGCGCCCGGTAGAGCAGGTAGTGGTGCTGCCCGTCGTGGGCCAGGCTGTTCCAGCAGCACTGGCAGGTGGCCTCAATCAGGGTCTCGGTGTCTGACCAACCCGCCTCGTGCTCGTCCATATAGGCGTAATGCAGGCCCTGCTGATCGGTGCGATTATCCAGCCAGGCCAGATGCGCGCGTCCATTGTCATCCGTTGAAAACGCAAAAAAGCCGTGGGCCTCGGCGTCCGCCTCGGTTGCCGGTGGTGCCATAGCCTCCCAGCTGTTCCCCTGATCCGGGGACTGGGCCATCACCATGGGGCCGGCGCCCATGAAACCCTCGCCCTGTGTCTGCCAGAGCGCCAGCAGGCGCCCTTCATGGGCGACCAGCTGCAGATCATTATCCCGTCTGACCCGGTCGGGAGCGGCCATTCCCTCATCCACCCGGCTTGTGTCACTCCAGCTCTCGCCGCCGTCCGGGGTTGAGCGATGGTAGACGCGGGCCTCATTGTCGCTGGTCCGTTCTGCCCAGAGCACGTGCAGTTGCCCATCGTGGTGGGTCATGGCGACACTGGTGACACGCTGGTCCGTCTCGTGGCGGTACTTGCCCGTCTCTGATGTGCTGTTCCCGCAGCCACTGAGCAACAGTACGAGCAGAGCCGAGGTGATTGTTCTCACCATTGCCATTCCACACCTCCATAAACGGCTCGCCCGTTGCCTGGGTTGAGTACCTGATCCTGCCCAGGTTGAGTGGCATCGGCAACGACGTCCACGGTGTTGACGTGGCGCCGGTCACCCAGGTTGCGTCCCTCCAGTGTCAGCGACCAGCCCCGGGGACTGTCATAGCCGCCTTTCAGGCCCCACAGAACCGTGGTGGCGGTACGCTGGGAATTGGCGAAATCCACCGGCGTGCCATTGCGGTAATCCAGTACAGGCCCGCCATGGAAGCCACTGCTGTGACGATAGGAGGGCATGACCCGGACTTCGTGTTCGGGCACTCCCGGAAGCTGGTTGTTGCCCCACTGCCCGTCATCCCGGAAGCGGAGGTGGTTCCAGTTCCAGGTGGCGTTGAACTTGATATGGGCCGTTTCAGTGAGATCCACCCGATGGCCGATGGCCGCTTCCATCCCCTGAAGCCGGGTTCGGTCGGCATTGGTGGTCACACTGTCCTCCGGCTGCTCCGGATCAGAGAACAGCAGTATCTGGCGTTTTACATTGGCCCGATACAGGACCAGCTCCCAGTTGGTGTCCTGCAGTTCGCCACGCGAGCCCACCTCGACGGAATGTGACCGCTGGTCACGGACCAGTTCGTCATTGTCATCCAGAAGCTGACCATTGGTGGGCGGCTCCACAGCGCGGCTGGCATTGGCAAAGAACTGGAGGCCTGCCACCGGCTCGTACAGTGCGCCCAGTCTGGGGCTGAAACCCTGGTAGGTGCGGTGATTGCGGGGGCCGTCCACTTCATCGACCTCCCGGCGGGCGAGCATGGCCTGGGCGCTGAGCGTAATCGCCAACTCATCGCTCCAGTGCCACTGGTTGTCTGCGAACAGCTCCGCTGTGCCGGCACGGAAATCCCGTTCCTGCTCCCCCGGGAAATTGTTGAACTCCTGGGTGTCGTTTTCGGTGCCGGCGACGCCCATGGCACCCCAGATGAAGCGGTTATCGCGTCCGGCGAGAGTGGCGGTCAGTTCATGACGCAGGGACAGGCCCAGATCCTGTTGGCGCGAATCAATGGTGGCAAAGGCGAGGGGGTGATCCATGCTCAGGCTCTGGGCAAAACCGCCGAAGTGCAGTCTGGACCTCTCAGAGAGTTCCATGGCGTGCTGGGCGCTGAACCGGGCCAGATCCAGATCCCGGGCCGCCCCCACCTCTGCATTGTCCGGGTTGGCCTGACGCTCATCGTCCAGGTATTGCTCGCGGTTGAGTGAGCCGGGCAATTCCAGGCGGTGGCGCTGAAGATCCAGATGGACGCGGGTTTCCGCGCCTTCGCTGTGCTGCCAGCCCAGATTTCCGTAGAAATCGCTCCGGGACTGGGCGCTCTGCTTGCGATAGCCGTCCTCCTGGCTGGCGCCCAGGCTGAACCAGCCGTCCATGTGCTCACTGCTGCCGTGCCCCCCATTGACGCGGAACTGGTTGTAACCAAAAGAGCCGGTCTCAGCCCGGGAGCTGATACCGGCGTCTGTGCGTCCGGTTCTGGAGCGCAGATCAATGGCCCCGCCCAGTGTGGCCGCCCCCCGGGTCATGGCGTTGGCGCCGCGGTGGAGGGTCATGTGATCGGCGGTGGCCGGGTTGATCAGCTGTGAGCGGGTGTTGCCATCTGCCTCAGTCACCGGGAGCCCGTCGCGCAGAAGCCGTACACCCTGGGTGTTGAAGTTCTGCCCCAGGCCCGATCCGCGGATGGAAACCCTTGACTCGTCCTGTCCGAAACGGCTGCGGGCAAAAACACCGGGTGCACTGGAGAGACTCTCTTCCAGATTGGTGGTGCGGCCTTCACGCAGGCGCTCACTGTCAATCAGGGTGGTACCGCCGGGCACACGGCGCAAGGCCTCATCACTGTGCTCGGAGCTGGGTGAGGTGGTGGCTGGCGCACTGGTGACTACATCGATGGCGTCAAGCCGCCATTGCGGTTGCGCGAAACCCGCGCAGGAGACAGCCACCAGGACAGGC
>LKMJ01000931.1_pt1 | contig 24631 bp, 21 predicted proteins | sample 643391 | NCBI WGS metagenome assembly LKMJ01 (sample SAMN04112250, study PRJNA286221) | soda lake metagenome | biome: soda lake; feature: Kulunda Steppe; material: water; isolation source: sample PL-Br10 brine of Picturesque Lake | place: Russia: Kulunda steppe | collected 2010-07 | reverse complement strand
GGCGCTTGCCGCTCGCGAAGGCGACTCCTGTCGCCCGGCCCTCGACGGGTTAACTCCCTTCCCTTGCGGGTCGGTTCGCGCGTTCGCGGGGTTCCCGCGAACGCCGTCGGCCGTCGAAACGGCCGATCGCGTCTCATCGGTCGGAATGGGTGGTCTCGTTTCTGTTCCAGCGCCGACGGTCTCCCGCCCCGGACTTGCGCCCGGTCACCTGCCCGGAGGGTGGGGGGACTTTCCTCATGAGCGAAGACGGCGACGCCGTCCGGCTCACGGGAACCGGGCTTCCTCTGCCGATCGAACGTAGGCCACTCCACCGTTTAAACCGTTCGGTGGGGACGGCCCCGACCGCCCGCGGTCCGGCGGTAACCCCGATGTCAGGTGGTAACGCGAACTTCGCCGAACGCCTATATGGTTCGGGAACGAACCAGATATCGTAATGACACTACAACGTTCTGACGTCCGTTCGAACGGATCGACAATCAGCCGGACTTCCGACGGGGGCTCCCGATGACGACGGTTCTCGTCACCGGCGCGACCGGCAACCAGGGCGGCGCCGTCGTCGAGCACCTGCTCGCCTCCGACGCCGAATTCGAGGTCCTCGGACTGACGCGTGACGCCTCCGGCGAGACCGCCGAATCGCTCGCCGATCGCGGCGTACGGATGGTCGAGGGGAACTTGAATGACCCCGATTCGATCCGTCCCCACGTCGCCGAGGCCGACGCCGTCTTCGCGGTGACGAACTTCTGGACGGAGGGGTACGAGGCCCAGGTCCAGCAGGGGAAAAACGTCGCCGACGTCGCCGCCGAGGAGGGCGTCGAACAGTTCGTCTTCAGCGGCGTCGGGAGCCACCACGAGGAGACGGGAGTTCCTCACTTCGACTCCGCGTGGGAGATCGAACAGTACGCTTCCGGCCTCGATCTGCCGATGACGGTTCTCCAGCCGGTCTTTTTCTTCCAGAACCTCGAGGCGTTCGCCGAGGACATCCTCGAGGGAACGCTCGCACTTCCGCTCGCCGAGGGCGTCTCGCTGCAGATGGTCGACGTCGACGACGTCGGCCACGCCGCCGCCGTCGCCTTCGAGGACCCCGACGCCTTCCTCGGCGAACGGGTCGCGCTGGCCGGCGACGAGTTGACACTCGCCGAGACGGCCGAAGTGCTCTCGAAAGTTACGGGCGTCGACGTCGACCCCGTTCACGTCCCGATCGAAGACGCCTACGAGAGCTTCGGCGAGGAGTTCACCGTCATGTGCGAGTGGTTCAACGAGGTCGGATACAGTGCGGATATCGACGAGAACGAGGAGACGTTCGGCTTCGAGCTCACGACGCTCCCCGAGTACCTCGAAACCCACGGCTGGGCGGACAAAGACGGGATGGCTGCCGTCCCCGGCTGGGTAAAAGCGTTGTAAACGGACGCCAACTTCGTTTTCTCTCGCTGTGAGTGCCGGAGCCTGCACGTTTAACGCCCCGCCGGCCGACGATCCGGTATGCGGATCGAACGCGTTCCCCTCGACGTTCCCACGAGAGCACCGGGCGGTCGGACCGCCGCCTATATCGTCGGCTCGACGGGTGGCCTGCTCGTCGACCCGGCGGCGGCCGACGAACGGATCGATGGCCGACTCGACGACATCGACCACATCGCCGTCACGCATCACCACCCGGATCACGTCGGGCACGTGGCCGAGTACGCCGAAGCGACCGACGCGACGGTGTGGTGTCGCTACGGTCGAGCGGCGGCTTTCGAGCGCGCGACGGGCATCGACGCGGACCAGACCTTCGCGGACGGCACGGAGATCCCGGTCGATGGGGACACCGTCATCGTTCGCGAGACGCCCGGACACGCCCCCGAACACGTGGGATTCGAACTCGACGAGAGCCTTCTGGTCGGCGATCTGGCTGTCGCCGAGGGCAGTGTCACCGTCAGTTCACCTGAGGGGGATATGCGGGCGTATCTCACTTCGCTCCGGCGGGTTCGGGCGATGGATCCCGATCGGCTGTATCCGGCTCACGGTCCGATCATCGACGATCCACGCTCGACCTGTGAACGGTTGATCCGCCACCGTCTTTCGCGCGAGAGGCGGGTGCTCTCGGCGGTCGAAGCCGGCAATCAAACTGTCGCCGACATTCTCGATTCCGCCTACGAGAAGGATCTGACGGGCGTTCGGGACCTCGCCGGCTCGACGGTCCGGGCGCATCTGGACAAACTCCACCACGAGCGGCGGGTCCGGTGGGACGGGTCGCGGGCTGTCCCCGTTCCGTGATCGACTTCATTTGTCGTACCGACACGGGGGTATTTCGGCGACGTCGCCGGTGACGAGGATGCCGTCGGGCTCGAGGACGACGAGCGTCCTGAAATACGACTCGCCGACCTGCATCGAATCAGTCTCCTCGGTTTCGATCCGGTCGTTCTCGGCCACAGTAACTCGGAGTTCGTGAGCGCCGACCCGGCTCGTCTCGCCGAACTCGACCGTTCCACCCGGGGCGAGCGTTCGCGTCTCCTCGATCAGTACCGTCCCGTCGTCGGCGAGCACTTCGACGGTGACCGTCCGTTCGGCCTCGCCGGCATGTTCGACGCTGAGCGATCTGGGTTCGGGGAGCGCCTTCGGTTCGACGGCCTCGAGCGTCAGGGTTTCGTCCCCGTCGCGTTCAGAGACCGTCGGGTCGTAATGCGTACCCTCGAGTGAAACGTACGACTCGTCGGTCTCCATCGCTTCGCGGAGCAAGATCCGATCGGCGACGTACTCCCCTTCGAGTGCGGCGCTGATTTCCCGCTGTACGTCCTCGGGAAACTGTTCGTAGGGGATCACTTCACGTTGACACGCTTCGTAGCGACGCTCGCCTCCGCTCGTTTCGCTTCCGCCCGACTCCGGCGACTCGGCTCCGCCGGGAGTTCTCGAGAGACAGCCGGAAATCGCGGTGCCGGCGAGTGCGGCCGCCGTCACGAACGCTCGTCGTCGCATGGCTGAAAACACCGTCGCCACTTATAAATGTCTCATGAAGAGTCAAACCTCCGTTTGTCTCTTTTACACGCGATTCGGTGATCGGGCCGTCACTCTTTATACATCCCTCGACACCGCTCGCCTTCCCTGACGACCTCGAACCCGAGCGCAGTATAAAACGGTCGAACCGACGGGTCGAATCCCGCCGAGAGGCACGGCCGCCGCGTGTCCGCCTCGTTTATAAGTGAGGAGCCGACCCCCTGTCCGCGCCGCCGTGGTCTGACCGCGATCGCCTCGATCTCGGAGCCACGGAGGACGAGCGCACCGAGGATACGCCCCTCCTCGGTGGCGACGAGCACCGACGATCGGCGCAAGAGGCCGGAGTCGACCTCCAGAAGGGCGGCCTCGAGAATCGATCGGACTGTCACGTACTCGTCGACGGTCGCCGGGCGGACGTCGCTCATCCGCCCTTTATGAGTCGAAGCACCCGGACCGAGTCGGCGTCGACGGCTCGGTCCTCCGGGACGGGGCTGTCGTCGACGAGCACCGACGCCTCGTGCGTCGAGAGTCCGACCGCCTCGAGTACGTCCCCGTAGGTCGCCTCGGGAGCCAACTCGAGTTCGTGTGTTTCCCCGCCGATGATCTCACACGTCACGTCCATACCCGGAACACGTACCGGAACGGTTTCAGCGTGCCGTTCGGACCCTCGGTGACCGATCGCTTTTGCCGTCTCGGGAAGTTTATGCCCGACGGGCGTAACCTCCGTGTATGAGTGAGGCCGCCGCCGAGGACCGCGGGCGGGAGATCTGGATCGAGAAATACCGGCCACAGTCGCTCGATGAGGTCGTCGGCCACGACGCGATCACGGGACGGCTCCGGAACTACATTAACCAGCAAGATTTGCCCCATTTGCTTTTCGCGGGCCCGGCCGGTACCGGCAAGTGTCTCACCGGAGAGACCCCCGTCCTGACGAACAAGGGTCTCGAACGGATCGAGAGCGTGGTCGGTGATACGGAGGGACTCGTCGAGACCGGTGAGGATCTCGAAATCGCGACGTTCGACGAGAACGGCGGGTTCGAGTTCACTTCTCCCTCGCATCTGTTCGGCAAGGAGACGGACGATCTCGTTCGCGTATCGACGCGGGATGGGAGCGAATCGACAGTTACGCCCGAACATCGCTTCTTGACCATCGATCGCGACGGTCTCTCCTGGACGCGGGCAAAGGATCTCGAATCGGGGATTCGCGTTGTCCGACCCCACGAGACGCCACTCCCCGAAAGCGATGGGGCGATCGATTGGCTAGAAACACTCGACGGTGACCGGGTGTTCGTCCACGTGAGCGAGGAGTTCGCGACACGCCACGATATTCCGGCGACGGAAAATCACGTCGGTAAAAAGAAAGCGGTGTTCGAGGGCATCCGTGCCGGCGAGTCGGACGAGCAAATAGTGAGACGGGTAGATACGACAAAGAAGACGGTCCAGCGGTACCGACGACAGGCTACCGATCTCGATGAAACGTCTACCGTGTGTTCGCTTTCGTATCTCCGCTCGCTGGATGCTACGCGTGATTCGCTTCGAGAACACGTTTCAGCGATCCAGTACGTCGCACCGAACAATAACCGTTCCCGACCGATAGAGCCGCCGTGGGAACTGACGCCGAAACTCGCGGCGTTTATCGGTCTCGCCCTGAGCGAAGCCCGAATCGAACCGACACGCGTCAAGTTCTACAACAACGACGAGGGACTTCTCGAATGGTTCTCCGAGGCCGCCCGTGACTCGTTCGGCATTGAACCGAAGCAGGGCGAGCAGAAGGACGTCGAATACCGTTCTATCGATAACCGCACCGTCGTCCACTATCTCCGGCAGTGTTTTGCGGTGTTCGAAGAAACCGAAGCCATCGGTTCAACTCTCGTGTGTGCCCCGACAGAAGCTCGCCGTGCGTTCCTCCGGGCGGTCTTCGACGCTGAGGGACACGTTCAGAAGAAGGGGATTCTGGAACTCACACAGAAAGACGGCGACGTCATCACACTTCTTTCGTATCTCCTGTCCGGTGAGGGGATCCCGACGCGACGAAAGACGAAGCAGAAAGCGGCAACGAACGGAAGCGGAACGAAGCGCGAGTATCACGTGCTCTATATCTCGGGAGCGTCGGCACTCTCGCGGTTCGAAGAACGGATCGGATTTACGCTCCAGACGAAGGCCGAACGGCTTTCGAGAAACGTCGAACGTACCGGCAATCCGAATCACGATACCATCCCAGTCCAGTCCACGGTCGACGCGCTGTGTGAGACGCTCTATCTCCGTAAAGATGAACTGCTGACAGACACGTTAGATCCTGAGACACCGGGACGCGAAAACTACCTCGGGGACGTACGTCGAACGCTTGAGGCGGCGACCGAAAAGATCGAAACCACACAGGAGGTTCTCGAGACGATAGCACGACTGGAGACGGATATCGAACGTATCGAGACTCTCCCGGCGAAATGGGTCGGCGAACGCGATCGACTGAAACCGATCTCCGTCCGTCGAGAGCTCGAAGACGAAATCGGCGTTAGGTCCGATCGGCTTCTCGAGTACTCCGATGGTCGACGAACGCCCGAACGCCAGCGCGCAACCACCCTGCTCAGGGAAGTCGACCGACTCGATACCGTCCCTGATATCGAAACGGTACAGACCGAACTGCAGACCGCAATCGAGTGTCTCGGCGTGCCGTACAACCACGTCGCCGAAGAGACTGATCTACTCGGAACGAACGTTATCAATCTGCTGGAAAACGAGGACCACGCGCTAACGACGACGACCCGATTCCGAACCGTCACCGAGCGTGTTCGAGAGATTGCGGCAGGAATGCTCTCACAGGAGGTGCTTGAGGGGCTTCGGACGCTGGATACGCTCGCGCGCGGCGATCTTTACTTCGACGAAGTCGAGTCCGTCGAACGTGTCTCCGACTCTCGTCGGGTGTATGACCTCACGGTTCCGGAGACACGAAACTACGTTGCCGGTACCGTCCCGACGGTCATGCACAATACGACCTCTGCCATCGCCATCGCGAAAGAGATCTACGGCGACGACTGGCAGGAGAACTTCCTCGAGTTGAACGCCTCCGACCAACGCGGGATCGACGTGGTCCGCGACCGGATCAAGAGCTTCGCCCGCACCTCCTTCGGCGGGTACGACCACCGGATCATCTTCCTCGATGAGGCCGACGCCCTCACCAGCGACGCCCAGTCAGCGCTCCGCCGGACGATGGAGCAGTTCTCCGATAACACCCGATTCATCCTCTCGTGTAACTACTCCTCACAGATCATCGACCCGATCCAGTCTCGGTGTGCGGTCTTCCGGTTCTCGCCGCTCGGTGACGAGGCCGTCGCGGCCCAGATCGAGGCGATCGCCGACGCCGAGGGGATCGAGATCACCGACGACGGAATGGACGCGCTGGTCTATGCGGCCGACGGCGACATGCGGAAGGCGATCAACGGGCTGCAGGCCGCCGCGGTGATGGGCGAGGTCGTCGACGAGGAGGCCGTCTACACGATCACCTCGACCGCCCGACCCGAAGAGATCCGCGAGATGGTCACCGAAGCGCTCGATGGCGATTTCACCGCCGCACGCGCACAGCTCGATTCGCTTTTGAAGGACGTCGGCATCGCCGGCGGCGACATCATCGATCAGATGCACCGCTCCGTCTGGGAGTTCGATCTGTCCGAACGCGAGGCCGTCCAGCTGATGGAACGGATCGGGGAAGCTGACTACCGGATCACGGCCGGCGCGAACGAACAGATCCAGCTCGAAGCGCTTTTGGCCTCGCTGGCGCTCGAGGAGTGATGCGGCTGTTGTGGCGGTTCACCGGTTATCGCCGGTCATCGGTGTCGCTGGTGATCGATAACTGAATGCGACAATCCGTACGAGCGTGTCCAGGTGTTCCAGGTATCTTTATTTCCCCCGGCGCTATCCTCCCGACTATGGTCGACGCAGTCACAATCGTCGGTATCGGCGGCATGCTCGCAACCGCACTGATGATCGTCGGGATGCTGTATCTGGTTTTCCTCGGGTATAAGTCCGACCAGGACGCCTTTTCGACCGAGATCGAAGAGACTGACGCCGATCCCGAGGGAGCCGACGCGGACCCCGACCCCAAATAACGTCGTCAGCGATCCGAGCACTTTAGAACCGCTCCGCCCCTCCGTCCGCTGTGGATCCGACGCGCATCGTCGAGGAGTTTCCCGCCCCGTCGTTCCGTGGCGCCCAAGAACAGGCACTCAGTGATATCCGTTCGGCCTTCGAGGCCGGCAACGAGGTCGTTCTCGTTCGCGCACCGACCGGAAGCGGAAAATCCCTGCTCGCCCGCGCGATCGCGGGCTGTGCGCGCCGCGACGGCGAGGACGCGCCGAGCCTCCCGACCGGTGCCTACTACACCACGCCACAGGTCTCACAGCTCGACGACGTCGCGGGCGATCAGTTGCTCGACGATCTGAGTGTCATCCGCGGGAAGCCGAACTACACCTGTATTCTGCCGGGCGATACCTCGACACCGGTCAACCGGGCGCCGTGTTCCAGAGAGCGCGGCTTCAACTGCCCGGTCAAACACCGGTGTCCGTACTTCTCGGACCGGGCGATCGCGTCGAACCAGCCGATCGCGGCGATGACGCTCGCGTATTTCATGCAGACGGCCGGCAGCGAGGTGTTCGGCGAACGCGACGTCGTCGTCGTCGACGAGGCTCACGGACTGGCCGAATGGGCGGAGATGTACGCGACGATCGAGCTCTCGCCGTCCTCGGTGCCGGTCTGGGACTCGTGTCGGCCGCCGGAGATCGACACGCTCGCCGACGTCGAACCGTACGCCGAACGGCTGCTTGACGTCTGTGGTCGGAGACAGGAGGAGCTTCGCGGCCGGGTCGAACTCACCGGATCGGAGGCCGAAGAGCGCGACAGACTCGCGGAGTTGACCCGAGATCTGACGTGGTTCCTCGAGGATCTGCGGGACACGGACAGTCCGACCGTCTGGGTCGCCGACCAGTCCGATCGCGGGACGCGGGAGGACCCCCGTGGCGGCGCCGTCTCGATCAAGCCGCTCGACCCCGCCCGGTATCTCCATCACACGGTCTGGAGCCGTGGCGAACGGTTCGCGCTCCTGTCGGCGACGATCCTCGACAAGGAGGCGTTCTGCCGTGGAGCGGGGCTCGATCCCGACACCGTCGCGCTGGTCGACGTTCCCCACACGTTTCCGGTCGAGAACAGGCCGCTGTACGACGTGACACAGGGGAAGATGACCTACGAGCACCGCGAGGAGACGCTGCCGAAAGTGGCCCGAACGGTCGTCCGATTGATGGCAAAACACGACGACGAAAAGGGGTTGATACACGCACACTCGTACGCCATTGCCGACCGACTTCGGGAACTTTTCGACGAGTTCGGCGTTTCCGGTCGGATTCGGGGCCACGACACCGAGAACCGTGACGCCGCGCTTTCGGGCTGGATGCGAAGCGACGAGCCCGACGTGTTCGTTTCGGTGAAAATGGAGGAAGCGCTGGATCTCGACGGCGATCTCTGCCGGTGGCAGGTGCTCTGTAAGGCCCCCTACCCGAACACGAACGATTCGCGGGTCGCCAGACGGCTCGAGGACGGCCAGTGGGCCTGGTACTACCGGACGGCGCTTCGGACGGTGATCCAGGCCTGCGGACGGGTCGTGCGCTCGCCGGACGACTACGGGGCGACGTATCTCGCCGACAGCTCCCTGCTGGAGCTGTTCGATCGAGCGCGTACCGACACCCCACCGTGGTTTCAGGCACAGATCGATCGGATCGAGCGTCCCGAACTCCCGCCGTTCGACCCGGACCGGGCCGGCGGTCGCGAGACGGGCTCCGAGACGAGCCGGCGGACAACTCGGGGTTCGGAGGCCCAGTCGATCGACGACCACCCGCTTTCGGACGTCTGGGGCGACGGGTGAACACCCAACGCGTCGGTCCGGACTCGCTGGTTTAAGATAGCCCCCAGCCGTGTTTTACGACGTGGTACACAGCGAACGGCTGCGTCTCGCGTCGGTGGTTTTCGCCGTTCTCTTCACACAGCTTCTGGTCTATCCCGGTGTGGACCGGCTCGTCGCGGCGCTCGGCGGCGAGCCGACGATCGACGCGGGGACCGCGTTTCTCGCCGTTCAGCTCCTCGCTTTCGTGCTGTTCTCGGCGATCTGGGGCGGGATCTCGGATCGGCTCGGTCGCCGGACGCCCCTCATCGTCGTCGGCGCGCTGGGTGGTTCGATCGCCTATCTGGCCCTCGCGGCGGTGTTGGTCGTCGGTATCGGCGATTTCCGGACCGCGCTCGCCCTCCGGTTCGTCGAAGGTGCGTTCACGATCGGCGCTTTCTCGCTCGCAATCACGATGCTCATGGATCTCGAGGGGGGTCACGGTCGGAACATGGGCGCGGCCGGTATCGCGATCGGTGCCGGGGCCGCCCTCGGAGCTCCTGTCGGCGGGCAGCTGTACTCGTTCGGCCCGCTCGCTCCGATCCTCGTCTCCGCCGCGCTGCTTTCCGTCGCGGCGGCCGTCGTCACGACGCTTCCGGATCGGGCCCCGGATCAGGCCCGGAGCGTCCGGGCCGCACTCGAGAGCTTCCGGGGAACGCCGGGGCTTGCGGTTCCCTTCGCGTTCGGGTTCGCCGACCGTTTCGCGGCGGGCTTTTTCGGGCTGATCGGGACGTTCTATTTCAGGGACACGTTCGGCCTCGATCCGTCAGCGATCGGCCTGTTGCTCGCGTGTTTTTTCGTCCCGTTCGCGCTTTTGCAGTATCCGCTCGGAACGCTCTCAGATCGGATCGGTCGCGCCGTCCCGATCGCCGCCGGGTCGGCCGGGTTCGGGCTGGCGATACTGGCGGTCGGGGTCGCACCGACCGTCGGGACGGCGGCACTGGGGATGGTCACCGTCGGTGTTCTCGGCGCCCTCGTCGCCCCGGCGACGATGGCGCTCGTCACTGATCTGGTCGATCCGACCGAGCGTGGCGCCGCCATGGGTGGGTTCAACATCTTCGGCAGTCTGGGGTTTCTCGGTGGGATCATCGTCGGCGGGCTGCTTGCCTCTCGCTACGGTTACCTCACTGCCTTTCTCGTTGCCGGTGGTCTCGAGATCGCCATCGCGATCGTTTCGCTCCCCCTGTTGCTACGGATCGCGCCCCGCCCGAGTTCGCTCTCCGGCAGCGGATGAGTACGGCGTCGACCGATCAACGCTGTCCGGATTCCGACCGAACGCCGGTCCACGTATCACAACTACCATGCGTGCTCGCTCCCACGTCCCGAGTAACCGGTGGTTTCCGTGACGAAAAAACGCGAGTACAAAGACGACTACACCGACAAGACGCTGTATCTCCCCGGTCCGACGGAAGTCCGAGAGGACGTCATCGAGGCGATGTGTGAACCGATGTTCGGCCATCGGATGGATCGGATGACCGATCTCTATACGACCATCGTCGAGGACACCAAGGAGTTCTTCGGCACCGACAACGACGTCATCGTTCTCTCGGCGTCCGGGACGGAGTTCTGGGAGGCGTCGACGCTCAACCTCGTCGACGACAACGTCCTCTGTCCGACCTCGGGAAGCTTCAGCGAACGTCAGGCCAACGTGGCCGAACGGCTCGGCAAGGACGTCGACCGGATCGAGTACGAGTGGGGCAAAGCGATCAAACCCGACGACGTGCGTGCGGCGCTCGAAGCCAGCGAAACGGGCTACGACGCGGTCACTGTCGTCATGAACGAGACCTCGACCGGCGTTCGCAACCCGATCGAGGAGATCGGCGACGTGGTCGCCGAGTACCCCGAGACGTACTTCGTCGTCGATGCGATCTCCGCGCTCGGCGGCGATTACGTCGACATCGAAGCCCACAACATCGACGTCATCTTCACCTCCGTCCAGAAGGCCTTCGCCATGCCGCCGGGGCTCGCCGTCTGTGTCGTCAGCGACGACGCGTACGAACGGGAAGTGGGGAAAGAGTCTGCGTCGTGGTACGGTGGCTTCCAGCGCTGTCTGGACTACTACGATCGGAAGGGCCAGACACACTCCACACCGGCGATCCCGCTCATGTTGGCCTACCGCAAGCAGATGAAACACATGCTCGAGGAGGGACACGACGCCCGCGACCGGCGTCATCGGGAGATGGCTGAATACACCCGCGAATGGGCGCGCGAACATTTCGATCTCTTCCCCGAAGAGGGATACCGATCCCGAACCGTGACCTGTGTCGAGAACACACGCGGGATCGACGTCGCCGAAACCATCGAGACCGTCTCCGAGGAGTACGATATGGTCTTCTCGAACGGGTACGGAGATATCGGCGAGCGGACGTTCCGGATCGGCCACATGGGCGAACACACCGTCGAGAGTATCCGAGCCCTGACGGACGCCATCGAGGACGTCGCCGATCTCTGAGGCCCCACACCGAACACGTCCGATTTTTCCCGTCTCGCTTCGAAATCCCGACAATGGATCCACCGCAGGGCAATCCCTATATCGAAGATCCTCCCTTCGATTTCGACCCCGTCGATACGGTCGACGAATCGGAAGCGAAAGCGCAAGTCGAGCTTCTCCGGGAGGCGATCCGGTATCACGATCACCGCTACTACCGACTCGCCGACCCCGACATTCCCGATCGGGCCTACGATCGGCTCTTTTCCCGGCTCGAATCTCTCGAGGAGCGCTTCGATCTTCACTCCGAGACAAGTCCGACACAGCGTGTCGGTGGGGAACCGCTCGAGAAACTGGGGACCGTCGAGCACGTCCGTCCGATGCTCTCGATAGATTCGTCGGGTACCGAATCGGACGTCCGGGATTTCGACGACAGGGTTCGAGAACGGCTCGCAAAGACGGAGTATGACGGTCCGATCGAGTACCTCTGTGAGCCGAAGTTCGACGGCCTCTCCGTCGAACTCGTCTACGAGGACGGTGTCTTACAACGAGCAGCGACCCGCGGTGACGGCGAGTACGGCGACGACGTGACGGAGAACGTCCGAACGATACGGTCGGTCCCGCTGACGCTGCGCGGCGACTACCCGCCGTTCCTCGCGGTACGTGGGGAGATCTTCATGCCGAAAGACGCCTTTCAGGCGTATAACCGCGAGCGGATCGAACGCGGCGAGGATCCGTTCGCGAACCCACGAAACGCCGCCGCCGGGACCCTTCGACAACTCGACCCGTCCGTCACGGCGGAGCGGCCGCTCGACTGTTTCGTCTTTGACGTCCTTGACGACGGCGGATACGGCTTCGAGACCCGTCTTGAGGAGCACCGGACGGTCGAGGCCTGGGGGTTCCGGACCGACGAACACACGCGGCTCGTCGATGACATCGACGGTGCGATCGCGTTCCGCGAGGGGATGCTCGATCGCCGCGACGAGCTCGACTACGAGATCGACGGCACCGTGATCAAACTCGATCGGACGGACGCCTGTGATCGACTCGGTTCGACCGCCCGTGCGCCGCGGTGGGCGTTCGCCTACAAGTTCCCGGCGCGGACCGAAACAACGACTCTCCGCGACGTCGTCGTTCAGGTGGGTCGAACCGGTCGGATAACGCCGGTCGCGCTGCTTGACCCCGTCGAGGTTTCGGGAGTCGAGGTCTCACGGGCGACGCTTCACAATCCGAACCAGATCGAAGCGCTCGGCGTCGACGTCGGCGATACGGTGCGTATCAAGCGCGCTGGGGACGTGATCCCCTACGTCGAGGCGGTGATCGACGGGGACGAAGACGGGTGGTTCGAACTTCCCGAACTGTGTCCAGTCTGTCAGAGTCCGGTCGAACGGGACGGACCGCTCGCGTTCTGTACCGGCGGGATCAGCTGTCCGGCACAGCTACGGCGGACGATCCGACATTACGCCTCCAGACCCGGACTCGACATCGAGGGACTTGGCGAAAAGGCGGTCGATCAGCTGATCGATTCCGGTCTCGTCGACTCTCTCCCCGACCTTTATACGCTTTCCGAGTCCGATCTCGTGGCGCTCGACGGCTGGGGCGAAACGAGCGCTCGAAACCTGTTGTCGGAACTCGAAGCGAAGAAGCAGCCTTCTCTTGCGGACTTTCTCTCCGCGCTGGGCGTGCCGGGCGTCGGAGAAGCGACTGCGGGCGATATTGCTCGTCATTTCGGAACGCTCGATGCCGTCCTCGAGGCCTCGAAGGACGACCTCCGTGAGGTCGACGGGATCGGTCCGAACACCGCGACGGAGATCGAGGAGTTCTTCGGTAGCGACCACAATCGAGAGGTCCTCGACGAACTCCGGGCACAAGGCGTGGAACCACAGCGCGCTGAAACTGCTGGCTCCGCCCTCGATGGGTTGACGTTCGTCTTCACCGGCTCGCTCGCGGGGATGACCCGCAGTGAGGCACAGGAGCTAATCGAGCGCCACGGTGGATCGGCGACCTCGAGCGTCTCCGGAAACACGGACTACCTCGTCGTCGGCGACAGCCCCGGTCGCGGCAAGCGCGAGGCTGCCGACGACCACGACGTCCCGACCCTCGATCGATCGGAGTTCGAGACGTTGCTCGCCGAACGTGGTATCGAACGGTAGCGAACAGGCGGAACTCCCTACTCGGTGATCCGTGCTCCGCTACGGTACTGTCGTACCCTCCCGCCTCGGCGGATCACCGGCAATCGGTCAGCGCATACGTCGGGTGGTCGTCTTTTCGTATATAAACGACGGGGTAGTCCCGGCTCCGTTGCAGTCGACGACAACGCATATGCGCGTCGCGTTCCGGATACCAACAATGGGTGTCTTCGATACGATCCGGCAGGTGCTCGGGCTGAGTGCGGAGGCGGACGCGACACGCGCTGCCGATCCCGAGGACCTCTTCGGAATGTCGACAGCGTATCTGACAATGGAGGCCGATCTGGGGTTTGTGCCTACCGGCGACGCGGCGCTCTGTTTCGCGAACGTCGATAGTACGGCGTTTCAGGCGGCACGCCGGGAGGTCGAGGCCGTCCTGGAGATCGGCGAAGAGGAAACCGGGACGTCTGCGTCGTTCATCGAGGACAGCCACGGCTATCACTGGGTCGTCCTTCGGGATCGGGACTTCGAGAACCTCGTTACGAGCGTTCATTTCGCGTCGGATACGCTCATCGAGGAGGGGTTCGGCTCCCGGCTATTGGCGGCGCTTTTCGCGTTCGAGCGCGACGAAACGACAGCCTACTGGATCTACTCGTTCCGTCGGGGCGCGTACTACCCGTTCGCCCCGATCGACGGACGCGAACGGGACGAACGGATCGAGTTCAAACTCGAGAGCAACCTCGACGGCGAGCTCGGCGTCGAACCCGATACCGCCTACTGGTATCCCATGTGGCCGGAGGGTGACGCCCACCCGTGGGGATGAGTTTCGCGACCGCGTTTGTCTTTCCCTTCTAAAACTTCACTCGGTTAGTGCGACCAGCGCGGTCTCATCCCTCGATTATACTTTCACCAAGCTGTTAACGAGCCTTTATGTACCGGGCGGTCACAATGACGGATATGGCAGCAAGCACGGAAGACCTCGAGGAACTGCCCGGTGTCGGCCCCGCAACCGCTGACAAGCTCCGGGAGAACGGGTATGATTCGTATCAGAGCGTCGCCGTCGCGAGTCCTGGCGAACTCTCGAACACCGCCGATATCGGCGAATCGAACGCGAACGACATCATTCAGGCCGCCCGGAGTGCGGCCGACATCGGCGGTTTCGAGACCGGAACGGACGTCCTCGAGCGCCGCGAACAGATCGGGAAACTCGAGTGGCTCGTTCCCGAGATCGACGAGATGCTCGGCGGCGGCGTCGAAACGCAGTCGATCACCGAAGTGTACGGCGAGTTCGGGGCCGGTAAATCGCAGGTCACTCACCAGCTCGCGGTGAACGTCCAGCTCCCGGACGAGGCCGGCGGGCTTCACGGCCGCTGTATCTTCGTCGATACCGAGGATACGTTCCGCCCCGAACGGATCGACGAGATGGTCCGCGGGCTCCCCGAGGAGGCCATCGAGGCGGCCATGAACGACCGTGAGATCGAGGGAGGCCCCGACGACGAGGAGGCGATGGAGGAACTCGTCCAGACGTTCCTCGACAAGATCCACGTCGCGAAGGCGTTCAACTCCAATCACCAGATCCTGCTCGCCGAGAAGGCCCAGGAGATCGCCGCCGAGTACGAGGACGACGAGTACCCGGTCCGGCTGGTCTGTATCGACTCGCTGACGGCCCATTTCCGGGCCGAGTACGTCGGCCGTGGCGAACTCGCCGACCGCCAACAGAAGCTCAACAAACACCTCCACGACATCGACCGGGTCGGGAACCTCTATAACGCCGCCACCGTCGTCACGAACCAGGTTCAGTCGAACCCCGACTCCTTCTTCGGCGACCCCACGAAACCGATCGGCGGCAACATCCTCGGTCACAAGTCCACCTTCCGGATGTACCTCAAAAAGTCCAAGGCGGACAAACGGATCGTCAAACTCGTCGACGCGCCGAACCTCCCCGACGGCGAGGCCGTCATGCGCGTTCAGGGCGAGGGGCTCAAACCCGAATAAGCACCGCCGTTCGTCCCGGCTCGCACACCGGCATGTGAAACCGCATCGCGGCGCAGTCCTTTGGAAAGCCTTAAGGTTCGAACCCGGTTACCGATTAATGCAGGGAGCCCGGGTGGTGTAGTGGCCCATCATACGACCCTGTCACGGTCGTGACGCGGGTTCAAATCCCGCCTCGGGCGCTCTAGACGTTTCACGCCTTTTATTGTTGTCTTATGACGATTACAGGCCTGAGAACCATCCCCCTCAGTTGCGTGACTCAGCACAACTGGTGTCGATCGGCGGCGTGACAATCGCCGTCCCCTCACGTCACCCGTTGTAACAACGACGGTCTGCGGTTCGGAAGCCTGATTCACACACGCTAAAAAAGCCGCTCCGATCGCTCCGTCTTCTGCGGTCCTGTTATATCCCCCAGATAACCGCGATACCGATCGTCGTTACCACCGCCAAGAGGAACTGCAGCGGGCCGCCGACCTTCAGGAAGTCGGTGAATTCGTATCCGCCTGGGCCGTAGACCATCAGGTTCGTCTGGTAACCGACCGGCGTCATGAACGAGGTCGCAGAGGCGAACATCACCGCAAGCAGGAACGCGAACCCGTTGGCGTCGAGCCGTATCGCAGCGTCCACCGCGACAGGGATCATCAACACAACCGTCGCCACGGGGGTGATGACGTTCGCGAGCAGCCCGGTCACGATATAAAACAGCAACAGGACCGCCAACAGCGGCAGGAGGTCGGCGGCTGCGACCAGCCCTTCCGCGATGAGGGCAGCGCCGCCGGTCTGTTCCATCGCCAACCCCAGCGGGATCACGCCCGCCAAAAGGAAGATGATGTTCCATGAGACCGCGTCATAGGCGTCCGACGAGGAAAGACAGCCGGTAACGATCATCAGGAAAACCCCGCCGAGCGCGGCGACCACGATCGAGAGAAGGTTGAGAGCCGCGGCCCCGACGACGCCGGCCATGATCGCGACCGCGATCGGCGTCTTGGGCGACAGCGGCGCGATCTCGTCGATTCCATCCTTGAGCAGCCGGTCGAAAGCGTCCTCATCGATCACGATGAGATCGCCCGTCTCGGTGAAGTACTCGATCGTGTCCGGCGCCGTCTGGACCAAGATGAGGTCGCCCGCCTCCAGCCGAACCTCGTCGAACCCCGTGCGGATCAACTCCCCTTCTCTGCGGATCGCCAGCACTGTTGTCCGGTGGAACTCCTGGAGTCGCGTTTCCGCGAGCGTTTCGCCGACGAACGGGGACTCCTCGGGAACGACCGCCTTGGCGAGCGTGTCCGACGACGGTGAGTCTCCGAACGTTTCCTCGGTTACCTCCTGACGGACGAGTTGCGTCAGTCGCTGGTTTTCGCTGAAGCGGTTGATCGCCTGCAGCGAGCCGTGGACGACGAGCAGATCGCCCTCCCTGAGACGCTGGTCGGTATCGGTCGCGATGAACGTCTCGCCGTCCCGTCGGATCTGTAGAACAGTTACATCGGCTTCCGTCCGTTCGTCGAGTTCCTGGACCGAAAGCCCGATCACTGCCGCCTCGTCTCCGAGACGTAGTTTCGCGAGGTGGTCTTCGAGGTCGAACTCCTCGACGAGGTCGGCATCGACGGGAATACGAGCGGGCGTCAGCCGTCGGCCGATCGTCAGCAGGTAGGTGATCCCGATGACGAGTATGACCACGCCGAGGGCGGTAAATTCGAACATGCCGATGGGCCCTCGCGGCAAGAGTGTGGCTGCGAACTCGCTGGCCAGCAGGTTCGTCGAGGTGCCGATCAGCGTCAGCGTCCCGCCCAGGATGGCAGCGTACGACAGCGGCAACAACAGCTTCGACGGCGAGACGCCACCTTTCTTCGCCAGATCGCTTATCATCGGGATGAAGACCGCGACGACAGGGGTGTTGTTGATGAACCCGGCGATGGGACCGGTGGTTCCGACGGTCGCCAGCAGCGCCCGGTCTTCGCTCCCTTTCGTAAAGTCCGCGAGATAGAGGCCGAGACGCTGGACCAGTCCCGTGTTCTGGATGCCCGCGCTCAGCATGTACATCCCGACGATGGTGATCGTCGCCGTGTTGGCGAACCCCGAGATCGCGCCCCGCGGCCCGACCTGCGTCCAGGGTTCGAGCGCCGCCAGCGCGAAGATGATCCCGATGGCAGTCACGTCGTTGGGGATCACCTCAGAGATGAAGAGTACCAGCGCGATTCCGATCAGCGCAAAGACGACGAGCGCGCCGGTCGAAACACCTGCAACGACCATGGGAGACCCCTCTCAGTGCGGTGGTTTTACTTTTTCCATACTTCCGTCCGCACTGGAATGGCGTTCGGTTCGAGTACAACGTTGAGAACCTCACCGAACGGATCGCATTATCCGTCGGCCCAGACGTCACCGTGGGCGCGGTAGCCGTCGAACTCGCCCCGTTCGATCTCCCGTTCGATTTCGGCGAGCGTCTCCCCGTCCAACCTGAGGAGATGACACAGCGGGTGGCCCGGAGCAGCCACGGGGTTTTCGAGTGTGCCGACCACGAGTCCGTCGAACGGCGCCGTCACGGTGTGCGCTTCGGTCTTGAAGTGATTCGAGATCGTACAGATCGTTTCGCCCTCGTGGACGAGCGGGTACGGTCCCCACCCCATCTCGACGAGGCCGCCCGTATCCGCCCGGAGCCACCGTTTCGTGCTGTCGGCCGCCGTCGTCTCGTACCACCCCGGCCAGTGGACCGCCTCGCCGGGATGGAGCCCGTACTCGGCGAGGACGCTCTCGACGCCCTCCAGTGCTTTCTCGATCAACACCGGCTGAAACCGGTGCGCTCGGCCCATCTCGACGGTGATCGTCGGGATTCCGGCGGCTGTCGCCACCGACCGAAGCGAGCCCTCGTCGCCCTCCCCGTACAGCACCACGTTCGTCGCGAAGGCTCGGGCCAGCCGTTCGACGGCGGAGTTCGTCAGGTCGGCACGGGCGTGGTAGATCGTCGTCCGGTTGCGGGTCGACGTGTGGAAGTCGATGCCGAGATCGCACTGGGCGACGAACCGGTGGTAGATCTCGTGGGCCATACGATCGGTCGTGTTCCCGCGCTCTTTCCCCGGAAACGATCGGTTCATGTCCTGGTCGTAGATCGGCGTGTATCGCTGTTGGGCCTCATAGGCGGGGATGTTACAGACGTGCAGACAGACGAGCGCCCCGTGGAGGTCCTGTGGCGAGTAGCGGTCTGCGACCTCCTGGACGACCTTGACACCGTTGAGTTCGTCGCCGTGGATCGCCGCACTCAGAAACACAGTCTTCCCGTCGTGTTTCCCGTTGATGACCGTGATGGGTATCTCGATCGGATCGCCGAGGTAGGTCTCGCCGACCTCGTATCGGAGGTGGCGTTTCTCACCCGGATCGACCTCCGCGTCGTACTGGAACGGCTCCGGTTCGGACTCGGAACCTGTCCGGTTCATGCCCACCGATCGGAGGGGTGGCTCAAAAGCGCTTGGTGAACTGAGATCTCGCGGGGAGCTGTCCGATCGGGACAGAAATCGACCGGTCTACGTTTTCGGTCGACACGCTTTGACCCGATCAGTACCACGTCGTTCCGCTGTCGACGTTGATGTCCTGTGCGGTGATGTGTCGTGCCCGATCGCCGGCGAGAAACGTCACCGTCTCGGCGATCTCTTCGGGTTCGACGAGTTCGTCGATCGCGGCCTCGCCGGTGAACAGTCGTCGTTTCGCCTCCTCGTAGCTCACGCCCAGCTTCTCCGCCTGTTTCTCGATCACGTCCTCGATCCGCGGCCCCTTCGTCGGCCCGGGACAGACCGCGTTCACGGTGATGTCGTCGTCCCCGAGTTCGAACGCCAGCGTCCGGGTCAGACCGATCACGGCCATCTTCGAGGCGGTGTACGGCGTCCGGTTCGCCAGCGGTCGTTTGCCGCTGATCGAGGAGATGTTCACGACACTCGCTCGATCGCTCTCCCGGAGATGGCTCACCGCGTGTTTCGTCGTGAGATACATCCCCGTCACGTTGACCGACATCGTCCGGTCCCACGAGTCCCGTTCGACTTCCTCGATCGGTGCGGTCGGGCCGGCGATCCCGGCGTTGTTGACGAGGACGTCGAGTCCGCCGAACCGTTCGACGGTCTCCTCGATCGAGTTTGCGACCGACGTTTCGTCGGTGACGTCCGTCCGGACCGCAAGCGTCCGATCGTCCGCGTCGATCGCCCGCTTCGTCCCCTCGATCCCGTCGCTGCGGGCCGCGAGCGCGACGTTGGCGCCACGTTCGGCGAACGCCAGCGCGATCCGTCGGCCGATCCCCTGACTCGCTCCGGTCACGAACACCGTGCGTCCGTCCATGTCGCTCCTTACCCGGCGGTGTGTTATAAAAGGCGTCGGGTGTCCGTCGCTCAGTGGCGATCGGTACTGGATCCCCCCCATCCTGTTCCGGATTGATCCACCAAATAATTACCATCCGGGACCCTACCCGACGTATGCCGACGTGGACTGGTGCGTGGTCCGAAGCCGAAGCCGAAGCGTATCTCGCCGAATCGACCGTTCCGATCCGGATCGGGTGTCGGACCCCCTCAGACGGGCTGTGGATGCTGTCGCTGTGGTATCGCTACCGCGACGGGGCGTTTCACTGTGCGACCGGGGCCGACGCGGACATCGTCCGATACCTCGAGGCGAACCCGGGCGTTGCCTTCGAGGTTTCGACCAACGAACCACCATATAAAGGCGTCCGGGGGTCCGGAACGGCGACGATCGATACGGACGAGGGAAAATCGCTACTCGAATCGCTTCTCGTGCGGTATCTCGGTGGAACGGACAACCGCCTCGCGACCCGGCTTCTCGATGCCGACCGCAAGGAGGTCCGGATCCGGATCGACCCGGAGAAACTCTACACGTGGGATTTCACCGACCGGATGTCGGATACCGACGGTCCCGAAGCGAGCGAATAACCGTTCTCTTCGTCGTTTTTTCCGTCTTCACGCCGTATATTCGGCGTCTTCGGGGTCCTCGACGGTCTCGATCCCGCGGTTGTTGACCGCGTGTGGATCGAGGCCGACCTCCTCCAGGAAGTCCTTGTAGATCCGCTCGCAGGTCTCGCCGTCCTTCTGTTTGTCGCTGGCGTGATCACAGAGATCCGCGATCCCCTCCGGCACGTCGTTCGTGTAGATGATCCAGTGGTTGACGAGATCCGAAAGTCGCCGAATGGGTGAGGTGAAATGGCCGTAGATCTCGAAGTTCAGCGCGTGGTGGCCGCCGAACGGGTCCGACATGTACTTCGCCCGGGGCATGACTTTCATCACCGCCCACTGGATCTTGTCGAGTTGGCGTCCCGGTGCCTCCTCCAGTGTCGCGTTGACGGCCTTCCGTGGGTCGTCCCACGCGTCACCGGGGATGGAGACGCCGTCGAGCTCCTGGATCTCCTGGAGCGCTTCGTCCCACTCCTGTGGCGTCGGCTGTGGGTGAACCCGGAACATGGCCTCGAGTCCGCGTCCCCACTGCAGTTCGTGGGTAACCGCCTTGTTCGCCTTGAGCATACACTCCTCGATGATCGTGTGGGCTCGGTCGCGTTTGGGGTTCAACACGAGCGAGCCGTCCTCCTTGCGCTGTTCGTGGAGCTTTTCGGCGAGTTCGTACGCCAGGTTGTTTTCCTCGTGTAGCGGCGCGTCGGCGTCGTCCAGCCGCTCCTCACAGTCGTTGTACGTCTGTCGGGCGTCCGAATGGATGACCGACTTGTAGATGTCGATCGACTCGTGTGAGAGGGTCTCGCCGTTGATATGCATCTCGACGGTGTGGGCGAGTCGATCCTCGTTGGGGACGAGAGAGCAGACGGTCTCGGCGAGAACCGGGGGAAGCATGTGGATCGTATACGCCGGAAGATAGACCGTGTTCCCCCGTTTCAGTGCCTCCTCCCACATCGCCGTCTCGGGGTCGACGTAATGTGTTACGTCGGCGATATGAACCCACAGTCGGTAGCCCTTCTCGGTCCGTTCGACGGAGATCGCGTCGTCGAAGTCCTGTGCGTCGGCGGGGTCGGTCGTCCACGTCGTCAACTCCCGGAGGTCCTGTCTGTCCTCGAGTTCGGTCTCGATGTCACCCTCCGGGTCGGAGGCGCGGGTCTCGGCCTCCTCGAGGACCTCGTTCGGGAACTCGTCTCTGATCTCGAACTCCTCGAAGAGTTCCTCGCGTTTGTTCTCGAGGTGGCGGGCGAGCTCCTCGTCGATCCTGACGGGACCCTGCCCCTCCGCCGTACCGGCGTACGCCTGCTCGTCGCGATCGGTCATACCGATCGTTGGACGGTCGTACAGTTAGTCGTTGCGTGGTCGCGCTTCCGAACGCCGCTATCGCTCCGGTCCACGTTCGCCGTCTTCGTGCTCTTCGCTCCGTCGGACCGTCTCGTAGTAGCGCTCGACGAATCGCTCTTCGGTGCTCGGTTCGTCGGCCACCTCGAGAAGCACCGATTCGAGCCCCTGCCGCGGCTGATGACACAGCTCGCGGTGACACGGCTTACAGAGGTGTTCGAACTCCTTTTCGCGTCGGTCCCACCGGTCGCCGTGTTTGTCGTACTCGCGGGCGTCGCTGCGCGAGAGCGTCTCGCCGCACGCGATGCAGGTGACGGTGGGCTCCTCGCGTCGGCGCCACATACTCGAGGCTTCGGTCGAGAGCGACTTAGCTATTCCTCCCGAGCTGTGGCCCTTCGGCCGGCGGATCACCGCAAGTATATAAACGAACGCGATCCGATGTCGGGTATGGACCCACGGATCCGCGAACACGCCGAGATCATCGTCGATCACTCGACGGACGTACAGGCGGGCGATAACGTCGTCATCAGCACGCCGGGCGTCGCCGAGGATCTGGCAGTCGCCCTTCACGAGGTCGTCGGCGATCGTGGGGCGACCCCGGTGGCGCTCGCCAACGACAGCCGGGCCCAGCGGGCGTACCTCCGGGCGACCGACGCCGACGACTTCGAGACGCCGACCCACGCGAAGGCGCTCTACGAGGAAAGCGACGTCCTGATCCGCGTTCGGGGCGAGACGAACGCGACGGAACTGAGCGACGTCGCCCCCGACAAACAGGCCGCCCACTCGAAATCCCGCCAGCCCGTCCAGGAAGCCGCCCTCTCGAAACGGTGGTGTCTCACACAGTATCCGACCCCTGCAAACGCCCAACTCGCCGGGATGAGCACCGAGGCCTACGAGAACTTCGTCTGGGACGCCGTCAACAAAGACTGGGACGCCCAGCGCGAACACCAGACCCGGATGGTCGAACTCCTCGATCCCGCGAGCGAGATCCGGATCAAAAGCGGCGACACGACCGACGTGACGATGTCGATCGACGGCATGAAGACGATCAACGATTACGCCGAAAAGAACCTCCCCGGCGGTGAGGTGTTCACGGCGCCGGTTCCGGACAGCGTCGAGGGCGAGGTGCTCTTCGACATGCCGCTGTACCATCAGGGGAGAGAGATCACGGACGCTCGCCTCGTCTTCGAGGACGGCGAGGTCGTCGAACACGCTGCCGAACAGAACGAAGACCTCCTCGAGGAGGTGCTGAACACCGACCCCGGCGCGAACCGACTGGGCGAACTGGGGATCGGGATGAATCGCGACATCGACCAGTTCACCTACAACATGCTCTTCGACGAGAAGATGGGCGATACCGTTCACATGGCGGTCGGGCGGGCCTACGACGACTGTGTGGGCGACGACCGGGAGGCGAACGAATCGGCGGTTCACGTCGACATGATCGTCGATATGTCGGAGGATTCGTTCATCGAGGTCGACGGTGAAACCGTTCAGCGCGACGGGACGTTCCGGTTCGAGGACGGGTTCGAAGCGTAGCTCCCGATCGAGCTGTCGTTTTCCGCAAAAGAGTGTATGTCCCGTAACCGGGACAGGTGACGGAGATGCCTGACCCCGTCACCGACGGGCCGTGGTCGGTACGTATGCTGAGCGAACCGATCGCACCGGAGCAGTGGCAGCCAACCGTTCGGGTTCGACCACGGAGTGGCAGGTGTCTAGGACGTTCCGCGGGTTACCGACTGTGACGGAATCCCCCCTTCGGTGCGCTGACACGCGTCTCGATGCGTTCCCGTTCGGAACGTCCTCCAAACAGTGAACGCACGTGGTCATCTACGAGCATTACAGTCACGAACACGAACCATACTGGTATAAAACTTTCGTAGTTGGCTATATTGGTTATAAATATACTTGAATATCAAGAAATAGGGGCTAATAGCGACGGTTCCCACAGTTATGCCTCGAATATCGCAACCGATCCGGAGAATCACCCGAAATCGACGGGTATCGTCGATCGATCGCTTCGGTTTTCGGGCTCTCGGCGGTCGCGTTCTGTACTGCCCCGCCGCACGGGTCGTTTCGGTTCTCTTTTCGAACGCTCACCGTATTCCGACTGTTCTTTGTTAGTATGCAACACAGCTAAGTATCTCCGCTTCGACTGGAGAATCGATGGAGTGTACGAACTGCTGTTCCGAAGGTGGCTGGTCCCCACAGCGGGCGGTACTTGCAGAAGAAACGACGGTCGATGTGGTGCTCTGTGACGCCTGCCGGGAGGCCCTCCACGAGGAGGAATGGATCGAGGTCAAATCCCCCAACAGAGTTTAGCTGGCGCGGTACTCGCCGTGTTTCATCCCGAGAGCGAACGCGATCAGTCCGAAGATCACCATCGACGGGGCGACCATCATGAGCGTCGTCTCGAGGACCATCATACCGCTGCCGACGAGGCCGGCGACGCCGATGGCGATTATCGCGAGCAACGCGCCGAGCGAAACGGGGAGATTGAACTCCATACCGCCACTACGGCTCGGGGTCCTATAATTCGTTCAGTTTCCGCAAACCGTGTTTCATACGGACGGCTGTACCGATCCGTCTCAGCTCACCGAGTACCCGCCGTCGACGACGAGCCCGTGACCCGTAATGAAGGAGGCCTCATCGGAGAGCAGAAAGGCGATCGCGTCCGCCACTTCCTCCGGCGTGCCGAACCGGCCGAGCGGGTACTGTCGCTTCGCCTGCTCCTTCGCCTTCTGTGGGTCCGGAGCTGACTCGAAATACTGATCGCCGAGCGGCGTCTCGATGAAGCCGGGACAGACCGCGTTCGCCCGGACGCCGTCGCTGCCCGCCTCGGCGGCGACGGCGCGGGTGAAGTTCATGACGCCGCCCTTGCTCAGCGAGTAGACCGACTGCTTCGGAAAGCCGAGAAACGACG
>LKMJ01000930.1_pt1 | contig 24645 bp, 22 predicted proteins | sample 643391 | NCBI WGS metagenome assembly LKMJ01 (sample SAMN04112250, study PRJNA286221) | soda lake metagenome | biome: soda lake; feature: Kulunda Steppe; material: water; isolation source: sample PL-Br10 brine of Picturesque Lake | place: Russia: Kulunda steppe | collected 2010-07 | reverse complement strand
GTCACAGTTGCCATTTCCACCGCGCCAGATGGAGGATTCCACCGCGAGAGTATGAGCTCGCAAGCGAAACCTACTCACATTCCTCATAACATGCTTAGGGAGATCAAGGTGCAGATAGCGAGGAGGCGTCAGGGGGGCACCCCCATTCCGCACCCGTGTGCTGAGGTGTCCGCACCCGTGTGCTGAGGTGCTAAACTTAGGGCAGCTGTGGCTATAGGATTTTAAGGATAAACTTTCTGTCAAAAAAGTAACTGCTGGGCGTAAAAAGCAATGTAAGAAAAAAGAAGCACCATCGACTTGCTAAGACAATAATGTTCATTTCTAATATTACAGCCTAGCAGCCTGTGGCTTCCAAGCTTAGCAGCCTGTGGCAGGGATAATCCTTTTGACGTGCATTAAGGGAGAGGTTTGCTGAACCAATCATAGCACGGCTGGTGCGAGCATCTCACAAGATAAGGCACTGGGTGCAATTAATTTGGTGTTAATGCATAAAAGTGTGTGTTGCAGGAAAGCTGCCAGAGTTACCGTTTGGCAACCGTTCAGCAGGTTGGTCCTTGAGTGCGGAACTGCCCGCAATGGCTGAGTCAGCCAATTATAGAGATAAGAGCAATCACTTGGTAAGACAATTCCATTGCTAGGTTAGGTTAGGTCAGAAAGCTGTACCTGCCAAACAAGGGCAGCTTAGCTGAAGCCAAACAGGCTTGCAACCAAAACCATCTAGAGGCAAGGTGGTGATCTGAAATATAGGCACAGCATTCTAGGCACGTACAAGGCCAGGCCTTTGGTGTCTGCCGTGTCTACTTGGCTAAAAAAAATTCTTTGCCTGTTCGAGCTTTTAGAGGGGCAGCGGAAGACGCGATTGTGCTTGACGCACAAGTTTGTCAAGTCAGCACTCTGAGTCGGGCAACCTTACAGGACATGCTCTTCATCTTGCACACAGTGCCAGTTGTATTCAGTGCAGATTATGACCTTGTAAGGAACTCTGTGCTGTCGTTGTTGGAGCTGCTCAATATTCAAGTTGTGACCAGAGAGTCTGAGTCTGGAGAGAGTGCCTGGAATTCCTTTGCTAGCGTTTTTGTACTCAAGGGGTTAAAAGGCGCTTACAAGAAAAGGCCTTCAGTCATGAATAGCCTGTTCATAAAAAGAGATGAGTGCAAGAAGGAAAGAATGGATTTCTTATTGTTATTCTAGCTCAAAAAAGCAGGCACATTGTGGTACTACCTACTACTTAGTAACCTGTGGGAGGAGACAGAGATGCATGTCCTGCGGAGAGAGACCACGTGCGGATGGGTGCAGTGGAAAAAGAAATAGGGCTCGTCTTGTAAGTCATTCGCATTGCACAAGTTGCAAGTAGGGGAGGGGTATCGTGAGTCCAGTACACTGTTTCAACTCGTTAGATATCGGCACGAAGTCTGATGCGTGCCACGCTGCAGATAACATCCTGAGGAAGGTTAAGAAGCATGAATCTGGGAAGGATGTATGGCAAACACGTGACCAGGGCCCTCTTTGTGGGGAAGGCACACCATTGATGATATCTGGAGCGGTTGCTGGTGCGTTCTCGTGGATGCGTATCAGAATAAGGTGCCCAATAATCCAAGCGCCTATCCCTGAGGTACACGACAAAACAATTTTTTGTTTGAGCCAAGATGAATGGGCTCAAACGTTAGCAGCCTTTCTGTGAACATGCAGGATTGTGTTAGACCATCCACAGCAGATAGGATGTGGGATGACCAGCAATCATTGCACCGCGAGCTCAATTGCATGTCAGCTTGTAAAATCTCTCTCACAGTGGAGATATTGCTTTGAATTTGAGAAAACTTACTTATTAATACTCGAGAAAGTATTGTACAGCCACGCTGTACACCCGAAACCAGTTGAACTGTAGAGGCTCTAGACCACACTCACGCATCACGCACCGTCAAGGGGTTGTGTCCCAGACCATCATAACCCTCTTCGGCACCGTCAGCAGCCAGTTTCATGTAGGATTGTCCATTTCTTTGCCTTGTTGTAAGAAAGGGGTGGCCCACCCATGGCTTGCATATGTTCTGTCTGGAATTGCGTATGTTATAAGGAGCCACATCTACACGCACGTCTACATGTAGATGTGCAACCTGTTGGTCAGGTCATGTTCCCGTACCAACTGTTTGATGCAGAAATTATCAGCTGTGAATGGACGTGGGGCTGCATCAGCCGCAGTATTCAGATTGATATGTCCGTCACAAACCATGCCCGGATATTTGACAGAGCCAGTGTAGGGGAGCTGTGCGCCATCATAAAGAGAGGGGGCAGATTGTTATTGTGAGAGTCGAAACACATCACATTCTGTGTATTGATTGTGGAAGACTTTCTTTGTGCGTGCAGTCTCAGTTTGTCCAGCATGGTCTGCATGTGGTTAGGGTCGTTGGACATGTGGGAAAGGTCATCAGCAAACAGCATGTGGGTCATTAGAAAATGTGAAGTGCCAGTGAGCGCGCCTCTCACCCCGTCTATCACGCTTTAAACTTGACATTGAATGTCATTTTAATAGATGGCAAACAGCACGGCAGGGGGAAGAGGGGACATCCTTGTTTAGCACCAAAAAATGGCCGCACAGAAGCTGTCTTGTCCCCTTCCAACAACGTACAGCATGATGCAAGTCGTTTAAGATGGACAGGATATGGTCAGGCATCTGGCAACTGCGTAAATAGCCCTACAGCTTGTTTCTTGGAATACCATTGTGACCCCGTTTGAAGTCACTGAAAGCAGCATACAATCAATGATGACCCGCTTCACATTTTCTGTGCAGCATGCCTTAAGTGTCGTAGAATGACGAGGGGTTGCAACTTAAAGGTGCTTCTGCCCGAATAAAAACGTGCTGTGTGTCCAGAATCTTGTTGTGTTGGATGCACCAATCCTGATACATGGAGCGTAGCAGGTTGGCGTAGAGTCTAGACAATGCCATTACTATTGTTGTTGTACTTAGAATGGGAGAGACTTGGAGAAGTCAACAAAAAAGAGAAAAGAAATGAAAAGACTGTGCAGGAGATTGAGCACCCACCCCCTGCACCAACTTGGTGCTTACTTGAGGTAAGGAAAGGGAGACACATTCGTCCAAAGCACCATGCTACTTGTTAACAGTGACCCCTACTAGAGTCAGGGAAACATCGAGTACTACCAAAGGTAAATAAGCGCCATTGTAAAAAGAATGTTGGTTAAAAATGCAGTGGTTGGTGAGACGAGACCATTTGCCTAAATGAAATAAATGTCTGGAGTGCAATGATGCGTCGACCCTATAAGGGTAGTAGTACTGTTGGTGAGCAACCTTCATATCTGGTTTTAAGCATTCAGGATCATCTTCCATCAGTATTGGTGGTGGTTTGGAGGTAAATTTGCTGTGATTGAATCATCATGATTCTGATGATCAGAATGATTGTACTAGGACCACAACCACTCCAGAGGAGCATTTAAGAGCCTTTGCTCCGCGTTCCCCTACTCAGACTGGACTGGTAGGTTTCTTTGTTTTTCTGGCAAAATAACCTATCTGCCTTCTACATTCCTTGCAAGTAAAAGGGAGTTCTAGGCTGCTGCGGGCCTGATATACCTTAGCTGGGATGCCATCGTTTGGCAAGTACAGATGTGTAGCCCAACATTCCTTTAGACGTTCTCTTTCAAGTTCATCTCTTTACCGTAGAGTACCGTGACGTAAGATGTTAAGTAATTACCAGGAGTTAGTAACTTTTGCACTCGGAGTGCAGAGGAGGGCCTGACCCAGGAGATTGGGCCACTTTATATAGTTTTTGAAGGCCTTATCCTACAAGGAGTCTTCCAGTTTTCAGTTTTGCTATTCACCAAAACATCTGGCTTCCAGACACTACTAGTAACTTACTAGAAACCTTGAAGGTCTGGTAGTACCTTTCTTCTGATTTGAGCACTTTTAGTTTTAGTTCGGGTTTCCAGGCCTTTCAGGCTTAAGCTTAGCTGCCCTCGTTCAGCGGATACAGCTATGTAACCTTACCTAACCTACAAGGAGTCCTTGTTGTCTTTTTGTCTTGCTTTGCTGACAGGCCTCTGACAGATATGCGACCTTATATGAGGCAGATACACTCATTCCCCTTAGCCCTTAATATCAAAAAACCAGTTGCTTTTTAAGGTCTTTTTAAGGTCTCGCCCCTCACTAGTTCTTCTCTTCCCTGGTGGAGGAGACTCACGGCTCTTCAGGCCTATTTGGCTGATACAGCTGCTGTAGCGGCCTTGAAAACCTTGAAAACCTTGAAGCCTATGTTTTTCCTCATTTGATGTAGGAAGTGGTATCACTGCCTACGTAGTTTTTTCCTTGGGCTCTGGTAGGCACATGCTCCATCGTGAGGTGACCTGCCTGGCTTGTCCAAGCCAGTGTCATAATTCCTAAATCTCTGATAGGAGTCCTCACTGTGAGTTACTCTGATATTGATGTCGAGGCTTGATATGGGAAAAGGTTACGGACCATCTGGCATAAATGTTCGTCAAAATATCCATAAAGAGAAGGGCTCGGATTATGTAAGGCTGCCCTGAATATCTATTATAGAGGTAAGTAAATGAAAGTACAAAAAAAAAAATAGACAGGAAAAATCTTGAGTGCCTGTAGTATGGCTGCGCATGTCTTGCGCCCGAGATCAAGGGATTTTTGACTCTCTAACATGGAGTGCGCTGAGATTGTGCACTCACGCCTGTGTCCCAAATTGGTCAAGCACCTTCACCACCTCTTCAAAGACCTCATCAGGGGGAGGTACGGAGCTGATGACATGGGCACGTCCCTTCTCTGTTAAGATACAAGAGAGAACAAAGAACCAGTAAAGCGGCGTGGAACTGAGGGAATACAACATCACTCTATAAGCGCTCTAAAAGCTTGCCTATAGAAAAGGAAACCATAACTAATGCAGCTCACCTCTCAAGGGAAATACTTGCTTGAATTGAGCAGCACATTTTGCAAGCAGATGTGTGGGCATGGGCTTGTGTGCATGGACTCGTGTGGCTGTGGCAGCTCACACGTGATGTCTGAGAAGCTACCATGAGTTGCAAGTCTATCTTGATACCAATTCAAATTCTTTTTTATCTGCACCATGCAAAAGCAGCTGGGTTGGAGTTTGGCTCTCCCTGGTAGTGCACCATGGCCTAAATGGGAGGGTGCTTGTATTGTATTTTCATGGATCAATTGTCCTTTAATAGCCCGGGTGAGTCTGTGCTCCCCAGCAACCATGCAGCCAAGATGCTTGCCCTGAGAGCCTGCCTGCAAAGCATTAATCACCTGCATAGTGGCCCTTCACTGGCAGGCTCTCCTCTACAAATGTCTTGAAGCGCTTGCGGATGGCCTCTGCAATGTGCCAAGCACAAAATGGAGCGGTGTTCATCACATGCAACAAATGTGCCAAGCACAAAATGGAGCGGTGTTCATGACATGCAACAAATCAAGTATAAGAGCAAGCTGGCTACCAGAATGCAATATCACCCAACAACAGCCCTTTCAATACAGTGAAAATCTTCAATTACAGGTCTGCAGTACGGCTGGTGGCCCAGGATGCGCAGCGAGATCAGAGGAAGCGACAGAATGAGCGGGCCCTGCCTGCATTGTCGTCAGTGCGGCCGCTGGTTTCACCACGCTTCAGCAGCCGCTTCTCCATCTCCTCCTCAGGGCAGTCAAAGAACAATACAGCAGTGGGCAGCGAGATGTCGTCCTCAAACCTGGCTGCTTGGTCCAGGGCCCTGCGTAAATGTGAGGGGAAGGACAGGGAGGTGGACAGGCAGCCTGACATGGCAACCAGAGCGCATGCACAGTCAGTGCCGAGTCCAGGTGCATCAAAACCTAAAACACCACCAGCAAGCATCATACCGAGCATTGAGGCCATGTGTGAAGTCCCGTGCCGGGCAGAGTCACATGCTCATCACCCGACAAGTATGAAACCTAATCTTATCACCTAACAAGATTCAGGAGTGCTGCAGTGAGCTCCCATGATCCATCACAATCAACAAGAAAGATCGCACGGCTTGTTCAGGTGGGCCACCTCCCCCCGTTGGGGAAAGTAGCAGAGTCCTAATCAAGGCTGCACCAAAAAACCATAAGGCCGCAACAGGCTTGGCAACGTGCAGAAGTGTGCAAGCCTTACACATGGCTATAACCAAGGAGGGTGCGCTGTCCTGTTTACCTTGGGAAACCATCAATCAGGACCATCTTCATGCCCTCACGGTTCTTCTCCATGGCTGCCTTCAGCAAGCCAATGGTCACCGACACGGGCACCTGCGGATTTTGGGAGGGAAGCATGCTCTCAGGCGGCAAAGCTTCCAGATCTCATGCTTGGATACAAGCATGTTTGGCCGTGAGCAAGTTGACAGGCACAGGCAAAAAAGACAAGGAAGAGCAAGCGTGTCTGCAATCCTCACGAGCCCTCCCCAGCTGCCCTAACTGCAGCAACTAAGCACGTGCGCATTGCTTGCCTTAAAAGGAGGTTATAAGGGTACAAGAGGAGCCCTGCTGTCATGACAACATGGGGCTCCTCTTAGTCCCACCTCAGCTGCCTGGCGGACGGCGTGCTTTAAGCACATCCTGCAGCAGAGACCTTTGACTGGCAGCCTGCCAGGGTGGGAGCAGGCGGGCACAGCGCTCACGGCATTTCATAGGCATTGCCAACCACCTACCAGCTTCCCTTCTTTGATGAGGGCAGCAATCTCCTGACCAACCTGCAGAGCAGGTGCACAAAAGAATGCAGGTGGAGGGGGCAAGTGCAGGGCAGTACACATACCAGAAACATGCGAGGCCGGTGGGTGCACAGTGCCTACAAAAATCTTGTGTTACTGACCCTGCGCATGAGCACCAAGCCCCGCAACACCAGGCGCGCAGCATATGTATGAAGGAGGTTCGTCACTGGTGTGAGGGAGCATCAAAGAGCACAAAAGCGGACGTCCCGCCCTCTCCAGCCGCCTTTCCCCTGTCCTTGCACCAGAGCGCGGCTGCTTGAGCAGCACGCCGCGCAAGTTCCCGGCGCACCAATTGTCGCAGGCGCGCGCGCATGCACGCATCCGCAGCCCACCTACCTCGCTGTCACTGGCGGCCTCTGCGCGCAGCAGGTCGCCTGCAGACAGGTGGACCACCCCCTGGTAGCGCTGCTTGATCTTCTCACACTGTGTGCCCTTGCCAGAGCCTGGCCCACCTGCACGGCCGCAGCAAAAAGATCATCTATGCACGGACCCTGCTCACGCATTTGTGCCGCTGCTGCTCATGCATGCTCCCCTTGTGCATGCAGGACAGGTGCCTAGCAACCATGGACTGCCCTGCCCGCACACATGCGCACCCCGACCTCGTGCCCCCTTCAGATCCGACTAACCTGAGACAAACCAAGGGCGTATTTGCCAAGGTGAACGAGAGGGGCACAGCGGCTAGGAAGCCAAACAAATAGGAAGCATGTGTCTGGGCAGCTTAGCTGAGGCAAGGCTCTCGTGCGCCGGTCACTGAGGTTGCGAAGGGCGTGGCATGGAGTGCTGGGAGTGTAGAAGTGCAGCATGATGCAAAGATGGATGGGCCAGCTCCTTGACGCATGGCAGATGGTGAACAAGTGCTTGGGCCCCTAGAATCTGCGCAAGCAACGCCGCGAGGCCTGGGCAGGCACGCCTGTCATATGGCTGCACCCGTGCCACGCAGCCAGCTGCGCTGGACCATAGGGAGGCAAGAGGACGTATGCTTGAGGACTCCCCTCCCCTGCCTGCGCCCCCATCCTCTCTGCTCGCTGTCCACGGCAGAGCTGCATGCATGACACCAGGGGATCAGCAGCACGATGGCCGGTGGCCAGCCCACCTAGCACGAACACGATGGCCGCGTCCAGCGGGGCCATGCGCGCCTCCGTCTCCGCCTGGGCAGGGGCGGGCGCCTCAGGTGCCGAGGCCACCTCCGTGGGCTCGGGCTCGGAGGCCGCCGTGGGCGCGGGCTGCTCCTGCTCGGGTGACCGCTTCAGCATGGGGTCCAGCACCTTGATCACCTCCTGCGGGGCACGTGCGACGCGCACAGCCACACACATGGCGCTTACGCAGGGCGAGCAGGCCGGGCGGGGCGGCGCTGCGCCGTGGTCCACCATACTTGGGCACACCAGCCAGTGTGCTCGATGCGTCCAGGGTGAAGCGCGTGGCCAGAGTAGCTGCAGCTGACTGCACATCACAGGGCGGCAGCACAGAACGCCCTGCGCGGGAGGCCGCTTGCCTGGAAGACTTCATCGGGAGGAGGCACGGCGCTGATGACGCTGGCGAGGCCCTTGCCCTCGTAGTAGCCCTGCACGGGCTTGCTCTCCTCCACGAATGTCTTGAAGCGCTTTCTGATGGCCTCTGCAGCACACGCACACACAGGCGAGCGCGCGGCACCTTATTGGGACCCTGTCCCGGCTCACGACACATGCACCTGTCTTGTTCGACTCAGCATGTTGCTCATGGTCCCTGCTTTGGCAGCACATGAGAGCCAGGGCGTTCCCAAGCCTGAAGCAGTTGTTCCCTGCTCAGGCCACAGCTGAGCCTCCTTTTAACTGCTGGCAGCTGCACGCATGCGCACATGCTGAGAGCTCTGTTCCAAGCAGGGCTAAGCAGCGCGCGACAACTGGCAGGACGCCCCTTCCTGCGGGCACATGCGCCGTCTACCTGTGTTGTCGTCGCTGCGGCCGCTGGTTTCTCCGCGCTTCAGCAGTCGCTTCTCCATCTCTTCTTCAGGGCAGTCAAAGAAGATGACAGCACCTGGCAAGCCAATGTCCTCCTCGAACTTGGTGGCCTGGTTCTGCGCCCTGCAAGGCAGCACCAATGAGCACAACACAGAGGCATTTGCATGTGTTTGGATAAAACCAGGTTTGTGTGTGTACCTGCGTGTGCGAGCAAGTTTGTATATTTGTGTGTTTGCACACACACGCTCTCTGCACCCTGGTCTATGCTGGCGTAAAATTCACATTCTTGATGAATACGCATGCCCAGATCACGGGCAATGGACCACACATCAGTTTTGCATCGCACACCTTCTTATGACAATAGACAACAAGGAATGGTATTTGGAGCCGAATGCTGCTCAAGAAGCTGAAACAGGCTACCATTTTAAGTGGAGGCACTGTCTCACCTTGGGAAGCCATCAATGAGGTAGCATTGGCCTCCTTTTTCGGCCATGGCCTTCTTAAGCAAACCAATTGTGATCTCCAGAGGCACAAGCTTGCCCTCCTCCATGAGCTCAGCGCATTGTTTTCCAACATCACTGCCGCTGGCCGCCTCAGCGCGCAAGAGGTCGCCAGCTGACAGGTGGACAACCCCCTCATAGCGAGCCTGCAAGCATCCAGACATAAAGTGCTATGGGTATTCTAGAAATTCTGACTGCAGCAAGACTGCAGCAGCAAGACTGCAGCACAGCTAAGCGATGGCAGTTGATTTGAAGGTTGCGAGAAACCCTGAAACATAAAACATGAAGTTGCACTTGACTGTGCAGTCAAATGTTGCAACCACGTACAATTGCTTGCAAGGATATAGACGATTGTGCGTGTGACTGCCCGATGCCTGCTGCATACGTAAGACTGAGTTACTTCTCACCTTGATTTTATCACACTGAGTGCCCTTGCCGCTCCCAGGTCCACCTGCACATGAAGAGTGCAGGCATGCTCAAACATCCCAGACGTCTTCAGCACCAGTTTACAGAGAGCAGCCACTTGCTTCTGGTACCTTGCATGCAGCCCAGCACCCACCTAGGACGAATACTGTCACAGCTTGGCTGACAGCCTTCTTCTCCTCCACTTTGCTTTCCACCTTACTTTCTACTTTGCTTTCCACCTGTGCGTATCAGCGAGTTTGCCCAAGCTTTCAGCTTACACGGTGAGTTGAGGGAGTTGGCAGGCTGGCAGCCTTCGAATATCATTCACACCGACCTTAGCCTTGGCTTCCGGCTCAGACGCCTGTCACAGGTAGGTTCAGGGGTCCGGTTAGCTGAAGCTTTGGAATGCAAGCCCACCACCTTAGAGCAGCCGCACTCACCTTGCTGGTTGCGCACCCCATCTTCTACGCTACACACAACTTAAATATAATGTCAAGTGTTTATATCCACGGCATCGTAAAGAAACGCTTGTCCACTTGGACTAGACTTCTCCACCACGATGGTATATCAAAAATTGAAAATTCAAGACAGATTATGATTGTTAAATCAAGTGGAGCTATGCTGGTCGACAAGAAATCACCTGTCATAGCTTATTCTCAGCTGAGCTGCCCTCGTTTGGCAGGTACGGCTTTTTAACCTAACCTTATACTCAGCTGATCCTTTTATGGTTCTGTCCTCCTTGCCAATGATTTAAGGCTATTCATGGCTACATTGTGATAAGTCACATACTGATAAGCTTGTGAACTAGCTGACGTTTACCATTACCCTTCCTGGTAGCTTTTGAAATGAGTCAAACTCTGCATTGTTACAAGAAAATGATCTTTACCATGTTAGTGTCAATACCAAAGTAATGGCCAGGTGAAGATACGACTTGCTAGAGGTGCTAAGTAATTGACGCAGGGAGTGCAAGTATTCCAAGGTACACAAGCAATCAAGCAGCCTCATTGCAGGTGTAAGCAACCAACACCCAACCTAGAAATCACTCGTCATCACTTTCAAACTTGATGGAGTGGCTATTCATGTCAATGGATCCGCCTCTGTACGTCCCGCGCTTCTTCTTAGTCTTTTCATGTCGGAAATCCCTGTAAATCAGTGAATGGAGAAAGCGAGACCAGGTCTACGGCACCTTACTTGCCTGCAATTTCTTCTTCAACTAACTAACTTCACGCTTCGTGGCCTACTAGACTCTTTGCAACACGCAGGCTAGAATTGGTGAGCACTGGGCAGCTGGGATGTTGCTAAGCGCCCACATCTCCGCTAAATTGGCTCACAATACCATATTACATGAATCAGTACACACCAGAACATCAGCCAGCTCTATATCACAGTTCAGGTCCCTTGTTGCTTTTGCGCGGGACATGCGTGGGGACATGCATGGTAACACAAGCCGAGGCGCTTGGCCTGGGGCATGAGTTCCAACCCTGAACTACGCTGTGGCCTCATGGTTGCGTTATCCCTTGACATATAGGGCGCATGAATGCGTCGTCTCTTTGGCAGGAGATGACAATAAGAGTACCAAAACAAGAATTGAATCCCACTTTGCTATACAACAGAGGGTCTCATCTGAATCGCAAAGTTGAGCTCAGGGAAAGACAACCAAGGGAGGGTGGGCTAGAACGAAAATATTTCTTATTGAATAGCATTGTTTCAGAGGGGGGCGAGTGTGGCCCCTATTGAGTGTGCTTTTTGCATGCCCCAGGCATAGGTCCCCACTGGTTGCCTATTTTAATGCCCTTAGACCCCTATTTTGCTGGATTAATAGACACTGATCATTCTTTTGTGTTAACGTACTTTCTACTAGGAATAATAAACTTTTTTTTTTAGGCGGTGGTAAACGGCGAAATTGTAAAACAAAGCTAGAAAACCCTCAATTCCTCTCAAACCACAACTTAAAATGTCAAGATAAATTTACAATGAGCGATGAGGTGGTGTGGGACGATGAGGAGCGTGATGATGATGTAATGAGCTTGGACATGACTGACAGGGTAATGGGCTACAAATCCTTCCAGGGAGCTAGCGCCCCTGCTAATATGTCTTCAAACGTGTGAAAGAATGGAAGGAGAAAGGGAAGGAAAGCACTTGGCAGCAGCAGGCACTTCAGACCCCACAATTCAGTGCGTCAACTTCTTGCGCCTGTTGGCCAACGGCTTCCAAGCATGGCTTCCCCACCCTTGCCACAGTACAGCTGCTATGCATGCTCCAACAGCTTGTGTCTGCAAGCGTTACTGGTCAGTTTGGGGCCAGATGTGCACCAAGCACAGCTCAAGGCTGGCTTTGGCACGTGCGCAGAAGCTGATTTGCATCTGCTGCAACATAAGGACATACTTTGATTTAAATATCTGTGGGCACCCTGGAGTCCAGCCTGCAGCTCCTTGCCAAAAAAGATTAAAATAATGCTGAGGATCGGGCAGCTAAGTTGATAAGGGTGGAATTGAGTGGGGTGGAATAGGCCTGTGACCCATCTCGGCCTAGGGGGGGAGAGGACGGAACAGCCTGTAACTCATCCTGGCCTCTGGAATGCCCGAACCAGTTAAAATAATTTGTTTTTTAATAAAGTTCCATGAAAATTCTCAGGACCAAAGGACGCGCCTGAGAAAAGCAATTTTCTAACGACAATCTCCCATCTAGAACCTACCCATCTACAACGAGTTTCGCCGAGTCTCGGCGAGTCTCTATGGCAGACTGGATCACCCTATTTACCCATCCTTAATTATGATATTGATAATTAGTCTTACTCCACTTACCAGCTTTTCTGTATATCGTTGGGAGAACCTGCCTAAAATGCATTGTGAAAACCTTGGATCCACGCCAAATGCCCATAACAATTCACCTGGGACACCAAAATACATGATAATTCGTCAATTGGCTGCAGATAGCTACAGGTCGTCCCCACCATTGAACCCCCCTAAAATACGGCCAATTTACTTTGGTACCTACACACTTGCCAAGTTGCCAGCTCCAGCCATGCATAAACTATACACATGTCATAAGCAGTCAGGCTGTGTGAAAAATGTGAGGGGGCGCGGGGTGTATGCCAATGACCATTCTAGCACCATTTTGCACCATTTTGGCAGGAAAATGGCACATTCCCAAACTTGCTTCAATCCTGCCGCTTTCCAGAGCTTCAGGAGCACTAGTATGCTAATTTGATGCTGCAAAGTCGGATTCGGGAAAGGGGGTTGGGGAGATGTGATCCGTTGGTGACCCTGTCGCGACCAGATGTGGGTGCACAGGAAATACGATACATCCGCAACCCACACATGCTTTCAAGCCAGACCAAGCCTGAGGGTTGCTGGAAATAAAAGATATTTTTAGAAATCGATTGAGGCTAAGGGTGGGAAGTGGCGAACCGAAATGCTGCGCGTCACATCTGCCTCTCCCGAGCGCACAGCTCAGCGGCTTCCCACGCCCAAATTTACACAGGATATGTGGGTCAACTTGACACGTGTGCACGCACGTCAAGGTCCGAGTTTGGGGCTGTTTGTGGAAAATGGTGTGCGCTGTTTCACCGTTACATTGAGTTTCTGAAATTTTCTTACATCCACCGCACCAGTTGTAATGGCATTGGAAAAGAAAAAATCAAGCCCTCCGATGGTGCGCTCAGGTCTGGATACGGTGGGGTGGCTGCAAAGTTATGCCTTGAGGAACCTATTTAGCCAGCTTTGCCTATGGAAGGGGTGACCCAGTGGTGGGGACGACCTACAAAAACCTCAGACCAAAGTTAATTTACCGTCCCTTTGGTAAAGCATAGCAATGCTGAACTTAAAAAGGTAAGAACCTTATTCTTTCCATTTTCCTGCAGCTTATTTAAATGCAAAAGAATAGAGTGATTTGACCCATATTTTGGTAATTTTCCAAGTTTCAGCCATCTCCCTTGGGAAAATTCAGCTGACAAAGTTCCAAAACTTACCTCCCAACCAAAATTTGAGCGTCCAGCTTAATTCTTTTACATAGAAGAGTCTTCTACGGGCGGTACTTTGGAGGTGCAAATGGCTCTGGGTGGGTCATGGTGGCCCGCGGCGGGTGCGCTGTATGCCAATGTAGGCTAGAAATGGAGGTTGCACGCCCACTCAGGAGCGCAGGGTCCTCAACTTCACACGAAACTTAGTCAAGTAGTAGAATAAGTCGGAATAAGGTCATTGATATAGAGGTGAGGAGCATGCCAGAACCCTGCTGAGTAGCAGTTTCCTCAACCGCAGAGCACAAACAATTTGTTTCAGTACCATGTAATACATGGAAAGTCTCGGGCTTGTTTGGGTGTCTGTGAAGAAAAGCAGTTATCAAACAAAGCACCATCCACGCCCTCTCCATATCAGCCAAGGCTTTGCAGAGGCTTTACAAGCCTCTTTTCGAGGCTGGTAGACACTGTCTACCCACCCTTACTTAGAGCCCCAAACTCTTTTGAACACTTGCTTTCTTTTAACGCGTTTTTCATGGGCTTGGCCATTGCTGCCAATCACAAGTATGTATGTAGGCAGACCTACAAATCATGCGCTTGTTTGCAATCTTTCCTCCTGAATGCCTTCCTTCTTCAACCTGGCCTGCACTTTCGAGCAAGCTTCAGCCCGTATTCCAGCTGTGTCATGTGAAGAGGGAGGTTGCAGCAGCTCAGATTACGTGAGAGACAGGGCATGGTCTACTAAGTTTGCATAACAAGCCCTGTGAGCCTGTGACCCATCCCTTAGACCCGTTGGACGATCTATTTGGCAACATCAGCTACAGCCCAAGGATGACCTCGTGCATTTTTACAGCAAACAGCTGTTTTACGGGACAATAGTTTGGTGCAAAGATTGACTTGAACACTGGACTGAGACAATGTGCCCACAGGAGAGGGGCTGCAAAGATTGCGGTGCAAAGATTGGTGCAAAGATTGACCTGAACACTGGACTGAGACAATGTGCCCACAGGAGAGGGGCTGGGCACCAAAGGGCCCCGTGGAGGTATTGAGAGCTGAAGTTGTTGCAAGTATCTCAATGATTAAAGCAACAAAAGCTGGATCAAACGGACGCAACAGTATTCAATTTTTTGAGCTGTGTCATAAGGAAGGTTGATGATGTGAGGGATCATGCAAAAACATACAGAATCAATGGAGGCCTCTGCCGAGAGCGCAGGCCCACTGTGTATCCAGAGTGGCATGGCCATGCCTGTGATCCACTTACTTGCCCCTTACGGCCCCTAAGATTTGCTGGGCCTTGAAGCCCCAGCCGTCTTGGCCGAAAGTGCCCTCGTAGGAATTGTCCCAAGCACCTGGGTGGGTGTAGCAGGCAGTGAGGTGCACATCATGGCGCGCACAGCACGAAGCAGCACGAAGGACGGCACAGCACAAACTGAGACACGCTAAATTAGGCGCATATGGAGCATGACAAGTGGGAGGTAGGATGCTTGCCGATGGAGAAACGTCATAAATCAATGAGTAGTATTCCTGCTTACTAGGCTCTAGTAGTGCAGATGGTAGATGGACCAGAGACTGAAGGCATGCATCATCAGGCGGTTGTGACAAAACAAGCCCTGCAAGGGCATGCTGTCACCAATGTGCGCCAGAGTGCCTACAAGCTAGATGCTCATATTAAGCTGGTATGCTAAAACACACCTTTTTTGCCCAACCACTCCTCTGCCTTTACTCTCTGGAACGCCTTGAATCCAGGGCTTGCCGTCTGTAATAAAAGGGTTAAGAAGGCCAGTTCAGGTAAGGTGCAAGCGATCAGTGATCTTAGCATGTCAGCTTGGCTTATCAGCGCTGGATCTTTCAGTGCTTTGTTCATTTCTCAGTAACAAGGAGCTGGCTGCTTGCAGCTCATTGACATTTCCCTTCATAGACAGGACTTAGATGTGAAGAGGGTGCTTTGCAAATTTTGGAGGGACCATGAAAAGCATCGCAGCAGGCTTTGCGTGCGAATCGGTGCACATAGACTGCTGGGTAGAGATCCTAAACAGGACACACTCTTTACACAAGGCATCCAGGCATGCCCCACACAAGCATTGATGGTGACCGCACTCCACCCCCATCCATCAACACCCACACAGCATCCAAGCATGCCCCACACAAGCAATGATGGTGACAGAACTCCACCCCCATCCTTCAACACCCACCCACCCTTTTGTCAGCGTCTGGCCTCTCTTCCTGCTGTTGGTCTCTAAGTGCAGAGCTTGGCTGATTCGCCCCTTGCTGCTGCTGCTGCTGCTGCTGCTGCAGCTGCACCGGGTCAGGCTCTGGTGATGCTTGCTCAGTGCTCTGCTCGCGCTTCTTTGCTTTCTTGGCCTCCTTGCTGGCTTTCTTGGCTGCCTTGGGATCTCCACCATCTCCTGCAGCTGCATTAGTCTCGCCCTGCGCCCCTGCCCCCTTTTCCTTCCCTCCCTTTTTGGCCTTCTTTGCACTCCCGTCCCCGTTCACAGCCACCTCTTCCCTGACAGCCGCCTCCATCGGCTGCTGCACCAGTCCTCCTTCTGCATCCCCCTCCTTCTTGGCCTTCTTCTGCTTCTTGGCCTTCTTTGAGCCTCCTGCCTCGTCACCATCATCCTGAGCGGCGAGCACCCCAGTGGACACACCATTGCTCAACTGCTCACCCTCCTTCCCCTCCTTCTTCTTCTTTTTCTTTTTATCGCTCTTCCCAGGCTCATGTGCACCCTCCTCCTCCTGCACCTGGGGCTGTACTGCCTCCATGCTGCTCGTCTCTGTTTTCTGCTTCTTCTTCTTCTTCTTTGCTGACTTGTCCGCAGGTGTGCCCTCATCAGCTAAAGCCTGCCTCTCCATAGCCTCAGCGTCCCGCTTCTTCTTCTTCTTGGCTGGCGTGTCTTTCTCGGATGCCAAAGGTGGTGCAGAATCTGCATGCATGACAGACAGGCACCGGCAAAGTTGTTGTGTGTCTTCTGGATGCAACAACAGGCGCAATTTGAGATCCGCTCGTACGCAGTGCGCATGGAAATCCTGCATTGCACGGCTGGCAAGAGGGTCAGGCTGAACCCACACGCACCCGGTGCTGCAGGCGGCTGCTGCTCCTGCTTTTTGCATGCCAGAGTCACGGTGCGCGGGACCAGGCTCAGCACAGCCTTGCCCCTATGCATTTTCTCACTTTGGGCTGCTGCAGTCTGCTCCTGCGCCTGCTGGGAGGCTGCTACATCGGCGTGGCTGGCTGCTTCTCCACCCTCAGCGCCAGCCTTTTTCTTGGACTTCTTCGAAGACTTCGGCTGCTCTTCGTCGGGCACAGCTGACACAGAAACCTTTGGCTCCTCAGTGTCCTTCCTCGCTTTTGCCTTTTTTGCCTTCTTTGCCTCTGTCTCAGGCATGGCAGCCTGCAAACACGTGCATGAAACCTCACTCCTGCATGTGAGGCATCCCGAATTCTATAACATTGCTTTCTCAAATACCCTTAGAGTTGCAGCCCTATTCAACTCTCAGACCACACACAAATGCAGGTCAAATGGGGCGGACCTCCTCCAACGTGGCGGCGTCCTGTTTCTTCTTGCCCATGAAATTGATGATCAATTAAATATGAAAAATATTCATTACAGCATTCTGATCGTTTCCACTTAAAATGTGAGCCATGTGCTGAGTTGAGCAGATGCTGCTTGCACAGAGCAGCTCCAGAGGCCTGATCAATCCAAGTTCATTTGCGGTGTGTGGTGCACTACCCAAGCGCAAGGGCCCTGCAGCCCCACCCGAGGGAAGCAAGGACTACGCTCGCTTCTTCAAGCCAAGCTTTGTCAGGGAACCTGGATGGGAGCGGCTTCAGCGGCAGCCACCAAAGGCCCCTCTTCCGAAGCCACAGCCTTACGATGCATGGTACAAAGGCCAGGTGCTAGGTTGCCTGAAGCAGCAGTGCGAGTACTACTTTTCCCCTCAGGTGCGGTTAAGCCGAGAGGAGGCAGCTCTGTCTGGCTGAGTCTGCTTGCATCCTGGTAGCCCAAGTCAGGTTGTGCCTGTAATTTTAGGCTGAATGTATGAGTACTTGCCATGTGTCTGTATGTGTTATGTAACCTTGACATCATGTCTTTGGGTGCTTGCAGAATTTGAGCAAAGACGAGTTCCTACAAAAATCCATTGAGCAAGGGGGGGGATGGGTCCCTCTTTCAGTCGTCTGTAGATTTCCGCGCATGGCAAGTCTGTGTGCAGCACAGCCTGGAATAGTCTTGCAGGCGCTGGAGGGCTCAGAATCGGTTGAGGTCTCAGTTGACAAGCAACAATTGAGACCCAAGCGCATGTGATGCCCCTACATATCCATTTAAGCTGTTGCTCGAGCTTATTCTTACCAACAGTTCAGTTTGTCACACTTATTTGTGCATCCGTGCCCCACCAGGCTCTTCAGGAAACACCGAGATACCATATAATACCATATCATGATCAGTAATGTTGACTTCTAAAGACTGGCTTCATTTTTCATTTTGGATTCGTTACTTATTTCATCTTTGGATTCGTTCTTAAAGGCCAATGCCTTACACATCAACAGCTCGATTTTCCAAAAGAGGAGGAGCATGTGAGGAGCATGAATGGAGGGAGAAAAGGAGGAGGAGGAGGAGGAGCATGTGAGAGATGCGATTTGCCACTTGGTGTTTAATCTGGGATCCAGTGAGGAGCTTTATGCTGCTTGCGTATTTTCATTTCTTTTTCTTCTTTCTGGGACGTCCGCTTTTCTCAAGCTCCCTTTGTCTCTATGATAAGGGAAGGACTCCGAGAGCGATAAAGAACTTCTAGCTTGAGGCTATCTCCACGTTACAGTCTAGAACATCTATGTGCTAAAATGTGGCCAATTACTAATAATAACAGAACTGTTAGTAATACTCTGGTTTCTTGGCTTGTGCAAGCCTCGTGGTAGGTTAGGTTTGGTTACATAGCTGTATCCGCCGAACGAGGGCAGCTTACTGAAGCCTAAAAGGCCTGCAACCCCAGACCAAAACTAAAAGCGCTCGAATCAGAAGGTAAGGTAAGGTTTAAAGGCTGTATCCGCCGAACGAGGGCAGCTTAGCCGGTTGTGGCCTCCAGTGAGGGTCGAATCCCAAACCCACAGGTTGCGAGGGTGGATAATCTCGAATCAGAAGAAAGGTAGTGTCTGGAAGCCAGATGTTTTGGTCAATAGCAAAACTGAAAACCGGAAGACGTTTGAAGGCAATTCACAAGCACGCAAGGGCAAGATCACAGCAAAAGACAACTGGATAGATCAAAAAGAGCAAGGCTCGCTGACTAGCTACTTTAACCAACCAGCCGCCAGAGCGCTCACACGTTTGCGAGCCAGTCCACAAGCATGCTCTTGGAGGTTTTCTGGTCTTGATGGATCTCCATGGTCCTGTGTCGGGGGAGTCCCAGTCGCCTTCCCCTTTGTCGGCATCAATGCTGTCAGCCTGCGGCGTTGTTGCTCTTGCCTCGTGGTGGACATGAGATCTTTTGCCTCATTGACCACAGCAGCCCCGTAGGAATGCAACCTAAGGTTTCAAGGCTCTTTCTGCTGAACGAGGGCAGCTTAGCCATGCCAGCTGAGCCATGCCTGAGGGACGCATTAGAGAGGGGCTAGCACTGCTGGCAGCCAACCAGGAGGATAACTGGCAAGCTTCAGGGAACCCAGCGGGTGCCGTCAGTTCTTTTCTCTGTACGCCCTCAGCATGGGCTAAGCCATTATCGTGTATGAGAGCTTGGCCTGCTGTGCGTATACTTTTGGGCCAATTATAATGTCATGGGCGCTTGGACACTCCCTTGGACATTCCAATTCTTATCTCTTGGTGTACTGCTAGGTGTAGGTTGCAGACCAAGCTCAGCTAAAACGCCCTCCTTCTGCAGGTAGAGCACCCGGCTGAAGCATGATGGGACTCATCGTGTAAGTCGGCGTACGTGTGCTCAATGCATCTGACATGCACATTCGAGTCACATTTCACTGCATTGTCCAAAGGTCATGCTTTGGCGGCCTTCAAGTCTCAGGGAAAGTGACCCTCTGTGTTCTGGAACAGTTTAAGAGGTACGTAAATTAACATGCACGTTTAAGATATTGACTTGCCATACGCTGGGATTACTACGTTAAACAGGCAAGGGCGTGTCAAGCAAAGGAATCATGCCGTGCTGTTCCTCATGGAAACCAGTTCCACACGGATGTTTGGCTAGAAATGTATCACCACAAACAAGCAGCCAACCTGCTACCTCCCCCCACCGGGCCCCTGGGCCGCCAGCCTCGCTGCTATCGCTTTTGCAGCCTCAATCGCACTAGCTGCCGCCCCTGCCTGCGCCGCATTCTGCTGTGGCGCAGAGCCTGCTGAGCCATAGACTGAGGGGGGTGGCGGCGCGTTGTGGTAGCTTGTGTTGGAGAAGGATTGTGGGCGACCAAAGCTGGCACGGGCGCCCCCATAGCCCTGATCGCCAAAGCCCTGCTGCTGCTGCTGCTGCTGCTGCTGCTGGTGCGAGCGGAAGCCGCCCCTCCCCCCTCCAGGAAAGCTCTGCTGCTGCAAGTACATGGGGCGCTCTGTCACAGGGACTGGGGGTGGGGGCAGGGGGGCGCCGCTGGCGGTGGTTGGCGCCTTCTTCGGGGCAATCACTGTTGCCCCGGTGCCGGCTGAGCCCCCTGCATAGCAACACAGGGGCAGCAACTTTTGAGTCTGCGCCGGCTCCATGTCTCTCATCATCCAGACGAGCTACTGGCTGCTGGGCGCGTGGCTGGCGCCCCTGGCACATAAGGAAGGGTGGACACCTCAATAGATGAAAGAGTGGAGGGAGGGAGAGAGGAGAGTCGAAATATGACTGTGCAGCAGTGTTTGGTAGAACAGGCGTGCAGGTCATATGCATGGTGTGCCACACTGGAGGGGACGTCTTGGAGGGCCTCGCTGCAAGGCTGCAGGGCAGGCCAGTACAGCAGGCGCGAGGGTTGCAGGTCCGCAACCATGCATCGCATTGCAGGGACTCCAGCCATCATACACGCACCTTGGTGCTGTGCACACAGACCAGAGAGGTCACGTGCGATGCGCCCCAAGTTACCATACACACAGACCAGAGAGGTTGCGTGCGATGCAGCCCAAGCTACCATACACACAGACCAGAGAGGTCGCGTGCGATGTGGCCCAAGCTACCATACACGGCAGCAATCCATCCTAAAAGTAGGGCCCTGGTCTTACCACAAAGCCTTGCTATTGGGAGTGAAAGCTGCAAAGGCTCCAAACCACAAAGCCTTGTGGACAGTGGCCTGTGCAAAGCCATGCACACTCAATGCAGGAGTGGAACCTGACTTGCCTAGTTGGTCCTGCAACCACATTGGGTTAGTTGTGCACACTATTGAAGGCACTTGGCAAGACGTGATGGATGCCTACTCGCATCACCTGCGGTGCCAGAAGACACAAACGAGGAGCGGAACCGGTTTTCATGGTAGTTGGCGACAAACTGCCTGCCGCTGTCGCTCTGCTGTTGCAGCTGCTGCTGCTGCTGCTGCTGGTTGGTGCTGCCCCCCTGGGCTGCCAGGCGCTGGGCTATGGATGCTGCCGCGGCGGCCGCGGCGCTTGAGGCATCCCCACCTGCGGATGCACAGCAGCGCGCACGCAAACAAGCACACAGCCCGAGAGTTCAGACCACCCTCATGAGCCTCTGCTCAGGCTGCAGGGCATTGGCATGGATGAGGCATTGGCGTGGATGAGGCATTGGCGTGGATGAGGCATTGGCGTGGATGAGGCATTGGCGTGGATGAGGCATTGGCGTGGATGAGGCACTGGAATGGATGAGGCATTGGCGTGCAGGGGGCATTGGCATGGATGAGGCATTGGCGTGCAGAGGGCACTATGGCAGCCCTAAGCCCACCTTTCCTCAGCGCCCCTCGCTGCGCACAGGCCCCCACAGTGCACGGCAGCCAATCACCTCAAGCCTCTGCTTCCTCTAGCTGCCTCAAACTTGACCTGACCTGACTCACACCTACTTGGTGGCATAGGGGGTGGGGGTGGCAGCACCTCTGCAGGTTGGCCTTGCGTCCCCAGACCACCCCCACCACTGTCGCTCGCAAAAGCCCCCGCATTGCCGGCGCTCGTGAAGCCCCCTCCGCCCACACCTCCGCCCGACCCAAATCCTAAGCCTGCACCACCCACTTGAGGCTTTTTGCCTGCCCCCCTGCCCCCCCCCCGGCCTCTGCCGCCTCCCCGGCTGCGGCTGCTGCCTCGCCTGAAGCCAGAATCCTGCGGGGGGCCAAAAAAAGTGGTGTCGCCACATGCGGGCTGTGGGCGCAAAGGAAATCATTGCCACATGCGCAGAGGCAAAAGGGAAGGCTCAAGAGCAACAGTTTTGGTGTTCTTGATATTGTTGGTGATGCTGTTGATGCTCATGCTGCCGCTGCTACTGCTACGGAAACTATAGTTTGTGTGCAGCATCCACATAGGCACAGCACAGCACAGCACATGACAATGGTGGTGACAACAACGACGACGATGACGATGATGATTGATGATGATGACAACGAAAATGATGATGATACAAGAGGAAGGTGCGGGAATGCTCACAGCTGCGCTTACGAGGCGCAGCCTTTTCTTGTTGGCACAGGCCTGCATGCACTACTTGCACGAGCATTTACCTTCCGAGGGGGAGCCTGCTTGAATTCCTACACACCACAAATTAGCCCCAGGAGCACCCGCAATCTTCTTGCCTAGCAGGCATCATCGTCGCTCGCATGCCTGCACTTTTTCATGGCCAGCTTTTGTGTGCGTGTGTGTGCACACGTGCATGTGCGTGCATGTGCGTGTGTAAAGGTGTCCCCACCTTCATGGCCAGCTCATGCAGCTCCGGCGAGACTGGCTGCCCGGCCATCGCCAGGGACTGCACCAGCGCACTTGCAAAATGGGCGTCCTTGGGGAGCAAGAGGCTGAACGCAACGCCCTCCTTGTCACCAGCACGGCCTGTGCGGCCCACCCTGCAGTCCGTGTGTGTGTTTGTGTTTGTGTTTGTGTGTGTGTGTGTGTGTGTGTGTGTGTGTGTGTGTGTGTGCGCGCCGCGCGCGCAGCACAGCATGCACCCTCAAGTCAGCCTTGACAGCCTCCTCTGTGGTTATGTTTTTTTGTGCGCGCACGCGCCTGGCATGGCATGCACCCTCGTGCCGGCCTGTGTGGCCAACACTGGTCGAAGTTTTCTGGCGCGGCACGCAGGCAGGCCTACGTGCGCCCTTGCCGGTGCAGCATGCCCTCACCCTTGCCAGTGCAGTATGCGTCTATCAGGCCGGCCTACATGCACTTTGCCAGTGCAGTATGCGCCAAGCAGGCCGGCCTACATGCACTTTTGCCGGTGCAGTATGCGCCAAGCAGGTAGGCCGACATGCACCCCTGCCATGACTGCAGTACGCGTGCAAGCCTACACGCACCTTAGCCATGACAGCGCTCACAAGCACGCGCCCCAGTGAGCGGAGACGGGCACACCACCAAGCTAGGCTCTCCCATGCACACATGAGCAAGCCCACACACACACGCACGCGCACACCATCAAGCACATGTGCAGGCACGCAAGCACTCACGCACATGGTCATGCACATGTGTAGGCATGCATCCGGGCATGAGTGGCCTACACACGCATGCCTCTGGGCGTGGTTTAGCATGGGCGCTGACCCGGAGGTGCGAGCCCGCTCTGCTCAGGGCAAGGGCCTGCGCTCCATGGGCGCTCAGGTCATGGCAGGCTCACCTGTGGTCATGGCAGGCTCACCTGTGGTTATGGCAGGCTCACCTGTGGTCATGGCAGAGGCTCACCTGTGGATGTGCGTGTCAATGTCCTTGGCGGCCTCGAAGTTGACCACCGCCTTGACGGTCCTGTGCAGGCCAGGGGCAAGGCGCACAAAAGGGCGTATGGTGAGCAGGCAACCGCAGCCAGCAGGTGAGGGGACGGCTGCAGCAGACAACCGCAGCCAGCAGTTGAGGGGACGGCTGCAGCGGACAACCGCAGCCAGCAGGTGAGGGAACGGCTGCAGCGGACAACCGCAGCCAGCAGGTGAGGGGACGGCTGCAGCGGACAACCGCAGCCAGCAGGTGAGGGGACGGCTGCAGCGGACAACCGCAGCCAGCAGGTGAGGGGACGGCTGCAGCCAGTGGGCGAGCGGACAACCGCAGCCTGCGCTGCATGCTGCGTGAGACCATGGTCTGTGTGTGCATGCGTGCACACGGAAAACACTCGACAAGGGGCGCGGGGCAAACGCCTACGCAGACGCGAGAGAGAGTTTGGTGTCCACCAGCTGCTGCTCACAACCTTGGAGCACAGCCCACACATGTCCCACATGAGTTGTTGCACGGAAGGGGAAAGGAGTGCAGGCGCCTTGCGCAGGTAGGAAGCAGCGTGCGGCACAAGCTATGCACACAGCGTGCACGTCTCAAACACGCACACACACACCTGACGTCCTACAGGAGGCGGTGCGCAATTCAGACAGCACACGGCAGCACGCACGCGTCATCGCTCGCTTGATGCCGTACACGAGGCGGCACGCTTCACCGGACACGTACAGCAGCACGCGCACCCACAGGACACGCATGTGGTAGCATACACACATACGCGCACATGGCAACACGCACAGGCTTGAACGCTCACCTGATGCCCAACAGGAGGCAGCATGCAGCACATCAGCACACACACATACACACACGCTTGCGCGCTGTTGCGCACACGGGCTTCACAACACTCACTTGATGTCCAACCCGCGGGCTGCGACGTCTGTGGCCACCAGCACGTGGTGCTGCCCCTTGCGAAAGCCCTCCAGCACAGCCATGCGGGAGTACTGCGGCCACGGCGCACGTACGCACGCGCGCAGGCTGAGGGACATGTGCCGGGGCGGGCAGCCCCGCAAGCAGGGCACAAGGGGAGGGGGGCGCGCACACAAAAGGCCAGATAGGGCTGCGTCCCGAACAGGACAGGGACGAGGCCCATGTGGACAGCCCGCCCCCTGCCATGTGGACAGCACACCCCCTGCCATGTGGACAGCCCGCCCCCTGCCATGTGGACAGCACACCCCCTGCCATGTGGACAGCACACCCCCTGCCATGTGGACAGCCCGCCCCCTGCCATGTGGACAGCCCGCCCCCTGCCATGTGGACAGCACACCCCCTGCCATGTGGACAGC
>LKMJ01000928.1_pt1 | contig 24663 bp, 35 predicted proteins | sample 643391 | NCBI WGS metagenome assembly LKMJ01 (sample SAMN04112250, study PRJNA286221) | soda lake metagenome | biome: soda lake; feature: Kulunda Steppe; material: water; isolation source: sample PL-Br10 brine of Picturesque Lake | place: Russia: Kulunda steppe | collected 2010-07 | reverse complement strand
TGTATAAGAATGCATATTTGGAGCTTAAATAAAGTGTTTTTGTGAGTGGGAAGTGCACACAATTAAGCTGGTGCACGTCTGAAGCTTGAAGTTTTACAAAAGCGCTGGACCGCAAAGCTGCGCCAGAAGCACAGGTCCCCCCCTTCAACTTGCAGGCCTTGGGCCTCTCTAGTCCCCCTTGCCCTGATCAGGATTGGTCAGCTAGTGGCGGGACCTCCCTCCACATGGGCATCTTGGTCCACGAGTTGCGCACCGCCCTCGGCCAAGACATCCCGTTTGCTGCAATGTTTTCACAGCGGACCTTGAGGTGTGCCTCTGCTTATGGTGCAATTGCATTGCGCCTTAATGGCCTTGTTTTGGGGCAGTTTATGGTAAGGATTTGTGGGTGAGTTTCTGCATGCACCAAGTAATGCTGCCCTTAAGAGCAAGCCCTCCTTTTCTTTGGAGGGCACGGCATGAATGCTTCCAAAGCTTCCTCTACCTTCCTGTATAGTGCTTTGTGCATCCACAGTGGAAGCTTGAATGATTTTTTCAACTAAAAATTGCCCTTTGGACACAAAACAGACATTCCTATGTGTTCACACTCAATGTGAAGGGCTCAGACATCCTTAATCCTCAAAGTCCTGGACGCGTCTGCACCACAACCAGCAAACACAGCCCGGCACAATCCAATATTAGCAAGAGAAAATACAGGATCAGAGCAGGCATCAGTCCAGTCAATCCGTGCTCCCACCAAGCATGCCCAAGGCTGTGGCCATGATATTGAGGGCAGAGTGCCAGCGCACCTCAATCCAGTCTGTCCAGAGCAGAAGGGTGCAGAGTTTGGTGACCTGTTGTGTGAGCCTTGCAAGAATAGCCTGCGGCAAGCAAATATGCTGGTGAAGCCAAGGGAGCCAGAACAACAGCAGCAACAGCAGCAGCAGCCGCCTGGATGCAGCACATCTGTTGCTGCCTTGGCCGTGCAGGTATGGAGGGTAATGAAGTAAAAGGCTTCATCCTCTACTTTTCAGCTCCAAGGCCTTGATAGCTCATGCCTGCTGATTGACTTGACAGAGTTCATCATTTCCAAGTACTGGGCCTCACATTTTGGTTCTCAATCATTTTATGGTTGTACAGATAGCACCACTTCTAGTCTTCCACCCGCTGCTTTATACACTCCGCCGGGCTGCTTTTCTAGCAGGTGTGTGAGCCCTCCACTTCTCCATGTAAGCGCTCCAGACCGTGCGTGCACACAGAACATAATGTATGCAGTGCGCTCTGTGATCTCTTTAAGTGTGAGCCCTCCACCTCCATGCAAGCGCTCCTGACCGTGCATGCACACAGAGCATAAAATATGCAGTGCGCTCTTTGATTACTTGAACTTTTTGAATATCATTCAGTGTGGATGTGCTGCAATAGCCCTGATCACTTTCATGTTTTGCAGGGCTCATGACTTAAGCCTCAGCATTGCAAGCATGCAAACCTGGCAGCCAAAAGCAGAGACAACTTGCATTGCAATTACGTGGCAAGCGGGCCAGGGATAGCCCAAGCTCAAGACCAAGGCCTTGATGAGAAAGCCAATCTTTATTTCAGCCCTGCCTCTTGACCTCATGCTGTTGACGCAGGATTTACCCAGGTGTGGCCACATTGGTCTCAAGAGCCTCATGGTGAGTAGAGACATTTGATTGTTGCTGCCCTAGTAGCTGCAGCATTGGCTGTGCAGCTGGACCTTAGTTTTGGAGATGCTCTAAGGAGGGTGCAGCAAAGCAGGAAAGGCCTCACGTTTTCCCACGCCTACCACATCCTGGAGAATGCTGCTTACGATTGTTGTGCTGTGGACAACTATTGCAATGGGTAGCTTCAGGCTTACTTGGCTCAACTGCTTGAAGTGCCTCACCACGCATGCTTGAAGTGCAACACCACGCTTCAATTTCCAGATACTATTGAACAAATGGTGGTGCTTGCACTTGGTGCTTGCAGCCATCTCCCTGCCACTGCTGCCCTTGCTTGTGTCCTGGCTGTTTATGTGGGCCACGAGCAACGTGCTCCTACCTCTCTGTGGAGTTGCTATGAAATGGCTTCTGGTCTGGAAGGCCAAGGACGGGAGGTAGGGCCTGCATCTGCTCTTGCCTGTATTTGCCTGCGCCTGCAAGTACGCGAGCACTTGGGGCTAAAGAGAGGAGGTAGGGCCTGCATCTACTCTTGCCAGTGTTTACCTGTGCCTGCAAGCTCGCGAGCACTTGGGCCCACATGCGCTCGTACTGGTGAGTGTGTGAGCACATGCATGCACACAATATCATCATCATGATCATCTTTACCATCAGCAGCAGCCATAGCATCATCATTCTCAGCATGAAGGGTGAGCCCATTTGGACAATTGTGTTGCCTGTTGCCTGTTCTGTGCCAACCCATGGTGGCGTATAAGCAGCCCATTTCGAGCAGCTCAGCACCATGGAACCCGCATCAACAAAAACATTTCTAGTATGTAGCGCCCCTGCCTTCTGTCCATGGGCAGTACGTTGGCACCATGGCTGGGGTTTGCACGGTGGCTCCCTTTTGCCACCATGGCACACATTCATCCACATCACCACAACCTGATCACTCATGAGTGCAACCTGATCACAACATGCAACCTGATCACAACCTGGTCACTCCTGAACCTAACATGCAACCTGATCACTCATGAATGCAACGTCAAGATGCATCGTCCATACCACTTGAACCCTTGCTGTGTGCGTATGTGTGTGTGTGAGGTCCACCTGCCTTCCACCTTTCAATTGAGCGCCCTTGGCACATGCAATTTCAAGCAACTTTTCACACGCATAATCTCTATGTTTCCTATCAGAACAGTTGGTTTTTGCACAACCTGATGCACCTGGTGCAATGCCATAAAAAGGAAATGCTCAACAAAGCGTCCTACGAGCTGTAGCTATGTGCACTCTGCCTTGGTGCCATCGCTCAACCCTGCACCTATCTTTGCAGATGGCTAATGCAAAGCTCACACTACCTGTATGCCTTGTTGGCACACCAGGGCAAATTCTAGTGAAGCATGCACACCAAACCGCCAGGCCTTATTAGCTTGTTTGCTTGTTCCTTTTTTGCTTGATCTTTGCTAAGCCTTATTTTGTTCAATAGTTATCTTCTTGGGCCTTACTTGCTTGATCTCGCCTGGTGCCTGTGTTGCAGGTGGCCACTGTGGGGGTCGCACTACCTGCGCACCTGGTTAACCCACCAGCTGCTTTCTATTTGTGGGCGTGGGTTGTGGGCTGCCCACCCAGCTCTGCTCGCCTTCTATTACCGCCTCCTGGGGGCGTGCATTGGCCGCGGCGTCGTCATAGATGCTGCGGCACGGGTGTGTTACCATCTTGCTGTACCCTTCAGCTGCTGTCTCTCTTCCTCACTGCCGGCACTGCCCCTCGTCTGTGTTGATTTTCATGGCACTGTTCCCAATCAATGCTGCTTCTGGCTGCCACGTAACAGCTTCAACCCCAGCTCTCTCTGCAGCAGGCGCAAAGTTTCATCTACTCTGGAAGGAAGCAAAAGCGTTTGCCGTTGTTCATCTCAAAGGCCTTCATTTCCTCATCAGCCACAGCTATACTTCGCCACTGTGTAGCCTAGCTTCATCATTCAAAGTTGCTCTGTACAGGCAGCTACCAGGCGGCACTTACCACTCTATCACAGACAGAGCTATTTCTTGGACACGGACTACGTGAGCCGTAATGGCACACTTCCCATGCCACATCACAGGCAGACCACAGGCATACCACATCACAGGCATGCCATATCACAGGCACACCACAGGCATACCACATCACAGGCATGCCACATCACAGGCACACTTCCCATGCCACATCACAGGCACACCACAGGCATGCCACATCACAGGCACACCGCAGGCATACCACATCACAGGCACACTTCCCATGCCACATCACAGGCACACTTCCCATGCCACATCACAGGCACACTTCCCATGCCACATCGCTGCAGCCATGCGTGCATGCAGTACTGCAATTCTGCAGCAGGCACACATGCATGCAGCGCGGTGCCTCCCCATCAATGCTCGCTTGTCGCGCTGCAGCTACAGAGCCATGCGTGCATGTCATGACGCAGCTGCACAACCACGACTTGCTGACCATTGGGGATGGATGCCACATAGATGGGGGCGTCAGGATCCAGCCTTCAGCCTATGAGTATGGACACATGATACTGCAGGTCAGTGCGCACTTTAAATGGCACTCAAGCACATACCCCTCATTTCACACGCACCCTTCCCTAGTCCCTTCACAAAAGTTCCCCAGTATCCACATGCCCTTCCCTCATCATTGTTTCACACAAACCTCTCTCATACAGAGGTCCCTTGGTTCGCACATGCCCTTCTCTGATTTCTAAGTCCAGGAAATTCAACTCATTTGTGCCATCCAATTAGGAGTCCAGGCTGCACTGTCTTTGGGTCAAAAATTCATAGGCATGCACCTGTGAAATGCCCTCACAAGGCCCTCTCACTTTCCATGATGTGCGTGCGTGTTTGTCTTCAAAAGGCTTCCCTTGCATTGAGCATGCTGCCTTTTGTTTGTTTCAGAGGCAGCCCATTGAGCAGCCCATGGTTAGCGTGCTTGTCTCTACATGGCTACCCTTGCGGTGAGCTCACTGCCTCCAGGTGGCTACCAAAGCACTGAGCATGCTCCCTCCAGGTGGCCGCCAAAGCATCGTGAGCACTGCCTCCAGGTGGCGCCCAAAGCATAGTGCACACTCCCACTAGGTGGCGCCCAAAGCATTAAGCACGCTGCCTCCAGGATGCACTCACAGCAACTACACATACCCCAATCAGTCAGCGCCTCTCAACCAGGGGCCGTCTGCGCCTCTGCCGAACAAGACCCATTTGTGACCATCTAGCAGGTGCTGTCAGAGTATCTGTCATTCAAGCGCTCTTTCTCAGGTCAGGCATCACCTGCGCCTCTGTATATCATGTCACGTGACTCATGTGCCCTCATCGCCTCTGTAGATCATGTCACGTGACCCACGTGTCCTCAACGCCTCTGCAGATCACGTCAAATTGAATCATGTGCCCTCTGCGCCTCTGTTCCGCAAGTGCCTGTGCGTCCAAGCCACACTTCCATATCTTGACTTCTGTCCCATGCTCTGCAGCCCATCTCCATCAGTGCTGGCTGTTGTATCGCCACCGGCTGCTGCATTGCCCCTGGAACCTTCTTATCCCCGGGCACGTGCCTGCCGCCCATGACATCCTCCCATGATGTGCCATACCCTTACAACAACCCAAGCCGTCATCCCCAAAAGGTACTAAGCAGCCTGCTGCACTGTGCGTCTTGCACGCTCCTGGCATCATGCACTAGATTATGACCTACGTGAGGTACGAACACTGTCTGTGGGTCATGTAACATGTGGTGCCATGAGCACATTCTGACTTGCGCATGCACTGATTGCCTTCCAGCGCCAATCTTGGACCTTCTTACATGACATTGACCTTTTTGACAGGTGCCTGCTGTTGATGCGTATTGCACCATCCAACATGACATGCCTATGATGGGGTGTGCTGCTGTGGCTGGCCTCATTCAAAACGCAATAAGGCAAGCTAGCCTGAATTGGGTCAAAGCAGGAGGAAGTTGACAGCAACAGTGCTCAAAACGAATGTGCATCATGCATTTATTTCACAGAATTCTCAGCTCTTCCTACTCGTTGCGCCCAGGTTTCTCTTGCACATGCAGCACCCTGTAACACAGCCTAGCCCAGGTTCCGCCCTGGACTGAGTAGAGCTTGTTCCTTATGATGTATGCACGCCCTGTCCGCCCTTTTTTAAATTGCAAGGGTGTGCTTGGCGCAAGAGATTTCTGTGCTTGTTTCCCATACTCCGCTTGAATTTCACACCTGCCATGCACGAGGACGCAGAGACAATGGCTGAGCAAATGGGCTCCTTGAATGCATGCGTCTATCTGTTGCTGCTCACGGCTTCTTGCACAATGGCCATCATCAGCAAGTCTAGCTGCTTCAGGTTGAGCAACTATCCTGGTACAAGGAGGCTTGCCCTGGATTCTCAACTTAAGCCAGACCAAGCAGAGGCTTTCCCTTTGCTTGCAGGCTGCCATGCAGCAAGGAATGATGCAGCCTGCACAAGAGCAGGACCAAATGCCTAGTCGCATGCATGGTCTTGGCCTGGACGACATGAAGGGGCCCGTGCCAGACGATGCATGGGGGCATCAGTACCGAAGATTTTGCAGGTGCAAAGGCAAGGCCGGGTGCAGGCGCTCTGCGCACTCATGGAGAAAGTGCCTTGCAGCGCACAGTCCTGTAAGAGCTCATGTGCCAGCCTCACAGCAAGCGTATGGGTGCTTGGTGTTCCTGCTGCTTTGGCACCATGCCTTCCAACTCATGGATCACATAAAGCGGAACTCGATTTCCCTGCAGCCGCCTTTACTTTTTAGAGCTTTTACATGCCTTGAAGAGAGCCAAGTCTTGCAAGGTACTTGGACTTGTAAGATTTGCAACACATGATTTTTGCAGGTCATTATTCCCTGTGCCTTGCGCTTTCTTCCGGTTTGCTATCGGATGGCCCATCCTCCTCATTGTGAAGATGGTTCTGCCTATCTTACCAGCCCTGGCTTTCATAGTGTAAGTTGAAGACCGCTCCATCTTGCCTTATGATTTATGCATGCATCTTTGGGCTCACTAGATGATGCACATGATAGGACTGTTTCCAGTACTTTTCTTTATGGCTTCGCTGAGTTGTGGCCTTGCAAGGTCGTGGCCCTGAATTGGTGCATCTCATGGGTGCATGAATCATTGCTCTTCTATGCTCTGAAGTTAGTGAGACTTTGTTATGGCGTCACTTATGCCCAAAGGTTCCAGTGCACACTTGGGCATGTTTGCCAGTGGGCGCCAGGATGCTGGGCACGTCATCAAGTGTTCAAATACTGTTTCTCTGTATCCTGTAACCCACTTTCAAAAGGCAGGAAATGCTTTGTTTAAGTTAAGGGAGAAATACAAGAAAGACAGGCATTTTGATTCATCCAGGACATTAAAATTTCTTGTTTGGTGTTACCTATGATGTACCTGCAAAAAATAACAAACGGAAAGAAAAGGTGCAGTGCTTGGAGAGATGTGTGTTTTGGCCACTTACCTTGAACAAATCAACACTTTGCCATAAACAGGAGCCTCCTGACCCAGAAGCAAGAATAATCACCTGTTGGGGCGCTTTGAAAGCACTCACCTAGTGTAACACCATACAGCTCTTTTACAGGTCTCAGCTTGCAGAAGCAACTTCCAACATGCAACCTAAGTTGCCTTGCCCCTGTGCAATTAGGTGGTCAATCCTGAATATATTGTGCTTTAAAGAGACCTGCACACACTTTATTCTTCATACTGGATTGATAAAACACTATGCGTGCACCGCAGGCTTATGCTGGACTCCGTGAAGCTGGAGGCCAGCAGCCAACTGGAGCTGTGGTACGCAAGGCTCTTTTTTTGTAATGCATGAAGCTCACATTTGCAGGCCAGTCTCAAATTTCTATTTTGTCTTGTGGTGTCTTGATGCACTTGTTTTTGTAATATGTTGGTCATAATTAGAGCTTGTGAATGAAGAATGCCCTTGTCATAAATACCTGTGCTGGATGAAGCGGCTGGTCAGCTCCAATATCTTTGATATTATATGAGAGATGTCTATGGCTGTCAAATCTGGTCCAACCTTTTGAAATTACTTCTGCATAAACTATGCCAGATTTAAACTTTCTTCAGTACTGTCATCATGTAAAGGACTTGTTTTCCCTTTATGGTAGCACCTTCAGCTTTGTTGTAAAGAAACAGGAGAGCGATTGCCTTCCTCACTGTTAAATGCCTGACACCACCTTCTTCACTCCCCTCTTTTCCTATCTCTTTAATCTACATCTTGGAGTTACTCATGGAGAAAATCTGTGCACATCGCTTCCTCTCATGGTTCTCTTATGTTTACTAATGATTTCTCCTAGGGTTTCCAGTTTCATGGTGCCTCGGCGGCTTGCTTACCTCTTTGCAGCCGCCGCCTCCCAGAGAGTGATAGGTGAGTGCTGACTGGCAGCATGATGAGAAAGGTGAGAAATGAAGGTGTGCCCTGCGATCAATCTCCTTGTGGAAATTCCCACGTCCCAGAGGGTGATACATGGGTGCTGGCTGATTCAGCAAGCCAAGAATCAAAACTTACTGCTGACGTTAAAATTTACTCTCTGCAAAGATCCACTGCCATGACATTTGACAATTACCATGCAAGACACAACGTCTGTATTTTGTACACTGCACATAAGCTTGAAGCCAGTGTTAACATGCCGTCCCCCCTTTTAACAGCTCATTCTAACATATCATCACATACTGACAAAGTGTGGCATTATCAACTTTCCTTTTCAATTTTCTTGCCCCCCCTCCCCATCTTCCTTACTCTATTCTTCTCGTTTTCTTCTGCCTTTTTCACTCTTTCTCCCCTTTTGACTCCTAGACTAAGATCGTAGAATGGCTGCTTACTGCATCAAACATGGGTGCGCTTGTGCAGCAGGATACACTGATTGCAACCACCCTCGTACCAAAAACATTCCTCTTGGCCATTACCCAGCTGCAATTGGAGTTGGTAACAAAATGTGGTGTCTTAATTCTCATCAGGATTAAGCGCAGGCCACAATCCAGGAGTATGGCTGCTTATGAAAGGGCTGTCCCAAAAGCTTGTCATTTCCTTAGATTCAACAGCAAATCTTGCAGCCCTTTGTCAGTTCAAATGTGCAATACGCCCCTTGCTTGCAGCACCCCTAGTGTACCTCTTGGGAGTAGTCATTGTAAAACGCACAATCATTGGTCGCTTTGAAGAAGGATCCCGGGCACCGACCGCGACAGGCAAGGGATTATGTGTCGCACATTGTGTGTGTGTGTCACCTGGGTGACTGTGAATGTGAATGTGTTCTTGTGCCCCCTTGCGACTGTGAATTGTTCTTGTTCTTGTGACTGTGAATAAGTTCTTGTGCCCCCTGGGTGACTGTGAATGTGTTCTTGTGCCCCTTTGTGCACCCTTGGGCTTGCGTACCCCCAGATCACGAACCCTTGCAGGTGCAGTGGCCAGCGATAGGATCTTAAAAATACTAAGCCCACTTGCAAGACTCAAGCGATGCTGTGAACAAGACTGTTCTCAACTTCTCATGTCCTGATCTCAAAATGGAGAAGGACAACACTTTTCTTGAATGCTGAATAAAAAGTTTTGCAAGGAAATAATTCACAAACTGGTAGGCAAGCTGTGCGCTGACAAGTCATCAGATGTCTGTGCACTGCCATGCTGTCAAATGTGTATGGCATGCTGTCAAATATCTTTGTGCTTGAATACAGTGTCAAATAGCTGTGGCAAGTACTTGACTGTGTGTTTGCTGGCATGCGCAAGCATGGTTTGACCAACTGCCTCAAACACCTCAATCCACGACAAGGCCCACACAATTTCCCAAAACGCGTCAAGTTGAGACTGCTGGCATGCATCAGCACTGGCATGCTGTCAAACGTCTACATGCTCTGGCATGCTGTCAATTGTCTGTATGCAGCACCCACTAGTGGATCCCTTCAAGGTCGACCCTTCTGTGAGCTCAAGAGCATGAGCAGCCACACCCTGGAAGCGCAATACCAGCCTTGCAGGTAAGCTGTACAGTTTTTTCAACATGTTTTTTCAACATGTTTTTTCAAACGGATAAGGTTGTTTCTGACACCGCTTGAGCTGAAAGAGAGCTTCAAAGCTAGAAAAACATTGGGAGAATTCATGCAGCATTGTTGTTGCCATAGCTTTTGGCGCCACTTCAGGTTGTATGTTTGTGTATGTGGTGTGTGCATGAATGAATGTGCACGTGAGTGTGTGCGTGCGTTTGTGCACCTTCAGAGACAAATGGCCCGACTTCACATGCGCTCTTTGAACTGCACCCTCTTGAAGTATGGCCAGGACGTCTTCAGAGTACAGGAAATTGAGATTTTGTTGCATGGGCTAATGGACATGTTGCTCACAAGGCAAGAGCTCCATAGCTTGACCTTGTAACATTTTCAGCTCTGTTGCTATCTTGCAAAGCCGGGACAAGTATCTCAACTCACGTGTTGACCTCAGAAATGTAACTGTGCAAATTAATGCTTTGCTTGTGCAGGCGGAGCAGCAGCAATATCAGCTCGGTGCAGGATTCCCCATTGGCGCATAGCAGTAGCGGGGTGGGCAGCAGTGGTACCTTGAGCCGCACCAGCAGCTGCAGCAGGTGCTAGATGGCAACGAGCAGCCAGGCAGCCACTGATCATGCTGCCTACTAGCATGAAGCAAACCAACTGGACATGCAGCATCAGAGCAGCACAAATTCTTCACCCCTCAGGGTGGTATCTCCAGAGCTCTAGGGAGGCACGGCAGGCAGCATTGCCCCAAGAGCCGTTTTTCAACAAGCCCCTTCAAGGGCCGTTGCCCCAAGGGCCGTTTTTCTACAAGCCCCTTATGGGGCCGTTGCCCCAAGTGGGCATGCACAACAACCAGCCTTGCCGCGAGCGCCTTTGCCCCAAGCGTCTTTGTCTTGTGCACTGCCTGCGTCCTGCGCAGTCTCACAACTGGCAAGGCACTTTAAAGCTAGCATGCGTGCCGGACTGGCCTGTGCAAGCCGCCCTCCATTATGATTGGCACAGGCCTGCTTCATTGCCGCAACACGCGTGCACCTTACAAAACAAGCATCATGCATGGAAATATGCACATACGCACATGCACAAACATATACACACACACATACAAATGCGCACACACACATACACACGCACATACACACGCGCAAACACGCATATACACACGCACATACGCGCGCACACACGCGCACACACATAAGGAGCAGCCTCAGCGACTCTGGCACATGCCTCTTGAGCACGTTTCACGTGGCATGCCCTTCTCCTGTGCGCCTTCAGCTTGGGAGGGCTGCACGCTTCTAGAAGCACCGACTGCCTCATCCCAGAGCTTGCGCCCAGCACCCACCCAGGCAGTGCAGCAGCCCAGCCCGGCCATTTTGGCCAAACCCCAGCCCGACCCCACCACCGCGGCAGCCTGTTCTCAAGGAGCATCCAGAACTTACAGTGCCAGAGCCGCTGCCAGGGGGGCGCACGTGTGCGAGAAGCAGCGGCCGCGCTGGGTACTGCCATGGGTTTGGCTGCAGGGGCGGCGAGCACTGCTGCCGCGTGTTTGAGCTGCTACCAAGTGGTGCAGCATGCGCGTGGGCAGTGGCAGCTCCTGCGGCATTGGTTGATGGAGCAGTTGGTGGCTGGGAGACAGTGGAGGCAGGCGTGCTGGCTGGTGAGCACCAGGTCATGACATTGATTAAGTGGTGGTGCAGTGGGTGTGGATTGCAAGCCAACCCTGTGCATGAGTCTGACATGAAGCATTACAGACTGAGAAAGGCGCGCGCGGTGTGCATGCATTTGTGTGCTTGCATCCAATCCTCAGCTTCTTATCACCTGCCTGTGCTGTCACCTGCCTGTACATGTAGTACTGTTCACTGCCTGATTCAATTCAGAAGAATGTTGAGGTTGTGCTTATTTTAGAAGCAACAAGCCTGTCTGTTAGGGCAGCACTAGTGAGCAGCACTGCCTCTGAGCTGAAGTGGGCTGAGAAGGGCGGCTCCTTCTCCCTGACCTCTGGTCAGGAGCCGCCAGGGTGCAGCGCTGCTCATCATGTCTGGCAGGGCAAGAAACAAGCAGAACAGATGGTGTTGGCGTCAACAATGTGCGCCAAGCCAGCAAAAGCATTGTGGGAGGTAGCTAGGCCCCATGGGTTATGCTGTGAGGGTTATGCTGTGAGGGGCATTTTGATTCATGCCCCTTGCTTTCCCATAAACTTTGCCGCTGCAGCTTGGGCCACATTACGAGCTTGTGAGCATGGCATTCCGAGCTTTGGGCTCCAAAGTGGGGCGCTCCGTGTACTGGCCTGGGACGAACCTCCAAGGGCTGGTGGCGTTTGATTTGCTTGAAGTAGGTCAGGCTTGCCACGTGCTCAACCTTCTTGATAAAGTGCAACTTCTGCATGCGAGTCGGCACTGACTCTGATTTTCTTGCACGTGCCTTTTTGCTCTGGCCTAGCACCCATGCTCACCCACACTCGAGTATTTGCTGCGCACAATGATGACCTTCTCCAACCCCTCAACACGCTCCACCGTCCTTGTCCTGATCATGCAGATGTGGGGGCAATAGAGGACATGCTGCTGTGCAGAAGCCTCATGCACAGTCAGACCTGGCATTTGCCTCATTCTCTTGCCTTATTGTTTTGAGAGTGCAGGGGAGCTTGGCCCAAGCTATATTGTTCTGAGAGTGAGGGTTGGCCCAGGCTATATTGTTCTAAGAGTGAGGGTTGGCCCAAGCCTGCCCCCCTGATGCCCGTCAGGTAGACGGGCATGTCAGCTTCAGGCGCATTCCTGCTTTCGCCTCCTTGCAGGTTGGGGACAATGTTGTCTTTGGGTCACGCTCCAGCCTCATGCTGTGTGATGCCCTGCAAGCGCGGCCCATTTCCATTGAACCAGGAGCAATGGTGGCAGACAGGTGAGGTAGCACAGTTCCTGCGGTTTGTCAGCGTGTCAAGTGGCGTTGTAGGCAGTTGAGGTAGCGCAGCCCCTGTGGTTTGTCAGTGTGTCAAATGGCGCTGCAGATCAGTCTTGCAAACAACTTGCTCCAACACAAGCCCAGCAATCCCTTTCCGCTCCACATGGAAGTACAGCAAGCCTTGTCACGCCTAGAGCAATCCAATCATCACAATGAATGAGACAAGTGTTGTGAGAGCTGCCCCTGGCGCACACCTTCATGCATGCACTCCTACAAACTTGCGTGCGTGCAGATGTGTTTTGCTGCCAGGCACGCGGGTGGGCAGGAATGCCTTGCTGGGCAGCGGGTGCACGACACTCCCTGGAAAGACCTATCCGGCAGGGAGTGTCTGGGTGGGCAGCAGGGGGGGGGAGGCCGTGTGCCTGATGCCTGAAAACTGCGAAGAGGCGGCCAAGGTAGGTTGAAGGTCATGTAACGAGGCTGCACACGCCAGACAAGAAAAACGCTCATCACAGCCATACTGCTGCACTTCCCAGAATCTGTGCATTTAATGGTCAAGGCGCTGGCAATTGCTGCCGTTCATGCACTGGTGGTGTTGGGGTGTATGCGAGTGAAGTCCCCACCCCCTACCCTTTCTGCAAGGCACGCGCCTGGCAAACCAAACCTCCCCCCACCTCCCCCTCCCCTTGCAAGCGCTAGGTGCGTTGAGCATGGTCGGTGCAGCAATTTTTCCAACAGCTGGCTTGGCCAGAGCAACAGCAAAAAAGATGCTATGAAGAAAGGCCTTGCCAAAGTCCAGGCGCTCCTTGGTTTCTGTATTTGTTCTCCCAGAGCTGCTCGATTTCAAGGTTGGCATCACCTGCAGAGCACAAGAGCTGAAAAAGTCTTTTCCTCCATCCACTCAATCTGCCTCAGCTGAACAGTGCAAGTTCCTGGTTCTTGGAATGTACTGCTGCCTCGGAGGCAAGGACACGACACCATGCTGCTGCGTGCCGGGCCCTGTGCTCACGGCACATAGGGCCAACATGCCTCCTTTTCGTTAATTAATGCTGGGAGTGTTTCGCTGCCTGGGTAGTTTTTCTTTTTCTCTATCTTTCCTGTGCAGGACACCCTGAAACCGTTTGGGCGCGCTGTGTATGAAGGCCAAGCCGCCTGCAGGGTGCTTCCACATTGGATCTGGCCTCTGATCAACATGCTTACTGAGGCGGCCATCTCTGCCTTCCACCTGGGTTCCACACTTGCATTGGTCCAGGTCTGCATGTGCAAGCAAGCTTGGTGCGGGTCCAGGTCTGCACGTGCGAGCAAGCTCAGTGCGGGTCCAGGTCTGCATGTGCAACCAAAATGCGGGAGGCATTAAAAGTGACGGTCACAGGCCAGACGAAGCCTAACTTGGTGTAAGGTCCCAATAATACACTTGCTGGAGGCTTGACTGCACATGGGATGGTCATCTGAAGGGCTGTCCAGGCACTGTGTTGCACTAAACCCCGGGAAGTTGGTGGCAGCAGAAATGGCAGCCTGGAATGCACACATGCTTGCTTGCCTCACAGGCTTTGCATGCTTAATGCATGCACACCTTCTGCGTTGGCCTCATTTTTGGCATATGAAGCACCCTCTGTGATGCCCCCATTTGCATATGAAGCACTTTTTGTGGTGCCCCATTTATTAGACCTTGGCATCCCCACTGTTGTCTGGTTTGGAGGTCGCTGCAGTAACAAAACGCATGATCCATCACATATCCCTTCTAATTGGCCAGTGCAGTATCCAAAACTGAGCTCTTTCTTTAACAGTTGCGCACATGCTTTGCCCAGCATGCCTCAGCATTGTGCACGCTGGCGCATCATGTACTTTCTTGGATTCAAGACATGCATTGAATGCATCCTTGAAAAGACGAGCAGGTAGGACTTGCCATGCTTCTTCAACATGTGCAGGTCCTGCTTTGGTCTCAGCGGCGCAAGTACTTCGGCTGGAGGTATCATACTATCTTGCTTGCAGTGTGGGGTGGAAGGTGAGCTTGCTTGCAGTGTGGGGTGAAAGGTGAGCTTGCTTGCAGTGTGGGGTGGAAGGTGAGCTTGCTTGCAGTGTGGGGTGAAAGGTGAGCTTGCTTGCAGTGTGGGGTGGAAGGTGAGCTTGTTCTTGAAGTGAGAGCATTTCTCAGGGGTTCGAATTCAGTACCAAGTTCGCAAATTTTTGCGTATTGCATGCATGACGCGGAATGGGAATGTCTGTGCCTAAGCTTATCATGCTGCCTGCGTGGCGTCCCAGCTACCTGCAAGACGCCCCAGCTGCCTGTTAGCCTCTTTACATTATACCAGGCTCTTGAGCGCTCACAAATAACCCTTCGTGCACACAGTATGCAGTGTGTATTAAACATTATCGAAGCACACTGGTTAAGATCAACTGAGTACTAAAAAGCAACCACGTATTGACTGTGCAAGGTGCACACCTGCATGATCCCAGGTCCTGCATGGTACTTCCTTTGGCCCTCCTAGCCCTCCTACTTGTGGTCTGCACAAAGCAGCTGCTCATGGGCCCCCGACGACAGCCCGGCAGGTTCCCCTGGGACCAGTCGCCTTACTGCCAAAGATGGCAGGTGTGCAGCATTTATAAGGTTCCCCTGGGACCAGTCGCCTTACTGCCAAAGATGGCAGGTGTGCAGCATGGCCTGGGTGGCTTGCGTGGTCTGTGTGGCCTGCATGGTCTGTGCTGCCTGCGTGGTCTGTGCTGCCTGTGTGGCCTGTTCTGCCACCATTTGGTTGCTAGAGTTTGCTGCCAACCTTATGTTAATTGAGGCCACAGAAAATTGCTCATCAGAATCTGAATGATCTTGCATCCTTGACACACCAAGGGGCTCTGCACAAAACTGAAGGGGGCATGATCAGGGTTGGGATGGAAACTAATATTGGCATGGCTTGGTGATCGAGTATGTTTTTTGTGTTTGCCCAAGTTATTACTGACAGACTTGCTTGTTAAAAACCTTCAAATAAGAATGGAATGGCACAGCAAATTACTGCGAAAGCCACAGCACTCAGCTGTGAAAGCCTTGGCTGAATTGCAGGGCTGTCACAATGTTTGTGGCATTGCAGGGGGAAATCTTAGTGTGCTCTTAATGCACAGCCAGTTGATCCAGGCATCTGTTGTTCACTCTTCAGCTTTGAAGGCTTCGGGTCAGGAAAGTCTTGTGTTCTCATCAAGGCATTCCTCACTCAATGCTATCAAAGTAAGCAGTACCCCAGCTGCTGATTCCCCTTATGCATGCAATCACATGATGCCATGCAATGTCCATGTCCTTGCAGGTTTTGGTGGCTGTGAGCCGCATCCTAGGCCGCGGCTTCGAAGGCCAAGGGCCACTTACTCTTTTGGGAGGCAGCGCCTACATTGTATGGGCATTTAGGTTTGTGCGGCAGCAATGGAGCAATGGGGATTTTATTTGTTCGGAGACGAGGGGTGGTGGTGGCAGTGGTGCTGCTTTTGGTGCTGTTTATGGCGTTGGTGCTGCTGTTTATCATGACGATAGGCATCATGCACGTCCATGGTTCAAACATGGTTGGTAAGAGCGGACCTTATTTTGCAAGCCTTGTGACTGCCAGTGGATGAAGGTTATCCCTTTCAAAATACAAACAGGGTCCACTGCAGCTCCATGGCTGGGGGATGGTCACACCTGTGCTGATGCAGGGCCCTGGCATCAGGGATATTGTCCAGTAAGGGCCATATTGCATCATCTCTCACATGGCTTCCATATTGCCCTGCAGGGCCTTGGCATCAGGGATATTGTCCAGTAAGGGCCATATTGCATCATCTCTCACATGGCTTCCGTATTGCCCTGCAGGGCCCTGGGTGCACACATTGGCCGAAACGTGTGCCTGTACCCACACGGTGCAGATCCGCTGGTAGGTCCCAAAGCCTGTCTCAGGCGCGTCCATGCTTATTGAATAGTGAAGCCCTTGTTGTAAGTCTGGCAAAGTGCATCAATTCAATCAGGCGCATCCCTGGCCTGAAAGCTGCCTGTGATCAAAAAGCTGTGTGTGTGTGTGTGTGTGTGTGTGTGTGTGCCCCTCAAATGGACTTTTGCAATTTGGCTGCAGATGACGGAGCCTGACCTAGTTACCATCGGTGATGACGCATGTGTGGACAGCGCTGCCCTTGTTGCTCACACAAACGCGCATGGGATCTTTGAACTGAATCAGGTGGGCTTGTCGTGAAACGGCGCAACAGCGTTGTAGACTCGTACTCGTGTGAACGGCGTACACCTAAGAAGGTTCAAACATCTAGCTTGCATGGCGACCCCATACAGGATGCCCTCTTAGTGCTTTCCCATCAAACTAGGTTCCTGCTGCTAGCGAAGCCTCTGAATAAGTTGTACGATGAATCATTCTCGATGATTGTGGTATTCCCTAGATGGCCATGACAGCTCAGACTGCACGAGGGCTTAGCACCCCAGAACATGTCCCATGGCATGGCCATGGAGCTCAGATGGGTGCACACGTGTGGGCATGGACCATGCTGCATGGTGGTGATTGAATCACCTCGGACACAGCTGATGCCAGTTGCCTGGTGGTTTGCAGGTCAAGGTGGGCCTTGGAGCTGTGCTGCGCGCGGGGTCACGCCTGATGTCTGGAGCCTCAATGGAGGTCAGTTCTATGAGACTGGCCGCTCTGAGTGGCCAGTCACTCTGAGCGACCAGCCAACCATTTGGCACTACTCTCTGCCTTACATGCCTGTCCTTATGCACAGAACCGCTGGCGCTTGCCCACGTTGCTGCCCTAATCAGCCATGTAGGCACACCTGGCTGCATGCTTTTCTGACAGCAATCTGTAAATCAAGAATCCTTCAAGGCACTGTCTATTTTAAGGTGCTTCTTACAGACAAATGCGCTTTCTGCCTTCAGGCACACGCGCGGCTGCTTGAAGGCGCTCTTTGCATCAGCGGTGAGGTCATCGAAGAAGGGGCGACATGGAAAGGCGCACCAGCGTATCCCCTGCCACGCGAGATTCACGAATAGGCTGTTGCTGCTGCTGTTGTTCCTAGCATGATGCTGATCTCTAGAGTTGCAGCAGCGCAACCATCCTGCACGTTGTAGAACCAATTTACGTGCATGCCAGCACACCAAAAACAAGTACATGATAGTCTCCGCATCCAGCGCGTGCATCCTCAGCGCGTGCATGGTACAAATCATCATGAGAACTGTTATTAGAATTTTGAGGACAGATTGTAGACAGGCAGCCAGACATCTTGATGGATTTGGTCATTCAGCAGCGGCCGGCTCAGATCTAGATCCCAGCTTGCAACGTCAGCCGTCTGGGCTGGCCCACGCATGGTGGGTGAGTGGTACCTGAACGGTCCGATCCTAATCTCTTTTCCACCCGTTTCAATGTGGCTCTAGTACATCCTACAATTAAAAACGAAGTGAATTCAATCAAAGAATGGAGTAAAAGTGCAGGAGCAACTCTACAAAGGATTTTCCCACGGTTTCAAACTAATATTACAAGATGACGCAGGAGGTGCTACTCCCTGCCAGCGGCGGCAGCCTCCTCGTGCGCGTGCACCCCGTAGCTCTCTTTAGCATCTGCGATGCCTATTTGCGGCGCAGTGAAAAGCAGGAGCGGGTCATTGGCACGCTTCTCGGCAACTTTGTCGAGCAGAACGTGCTGGAGGTGAAGAGCTGCTACGTGGTGCCGCACACGGAGAGCGCGGAGCAGGTGCGTTAAATCCCCGTGTGAGTGGTAGCGGGGGCAGGCATGCGTGCATGTTTTGTGATTCAAGGAATGCATGCATGGTGATGAAAGACAGCCGACAAGCAGAGGAGGACAAAAAAGGGCGTGCCCTCATTCAAGGTGCTTAATGTGGAGGCATCCCTTAACAGATGGGCCATTGATCTTGCATAGAGAAGTGTAGGCCTTGATTGGCTCCCAGAGTGCCGTAGCTTGCATTGCCACCCCATGCCATGTACAACCCTTGAGAGACCTGCCCCTGTGTTTTCCGCAGGTCGCTGTAGACATTGCCCACCATAAAACCATGTATGACCTGCATCAGCGTGTTTCCCCCTCCGAGGCCATCCTGGGCTGGTGAGTATTATCAAGGTGCTGTCCCAAAGTTTGGCGTCAATAAAGAAGTGTCCCTAAGCTTTCGCACTCTCTGCTGTGCTGGCGCAGGTTTGCAACAGGCTCCAACATGTATCAAAGTGACTCTTTGATCCAAGAATTCTACAGCAAGGAAACAAAAGACCCGGTGAGGCTTGTGTGGCGCTGCATGGCTAATTGGATACATTTATCTCTGGCAGTTTGTAAGAAGCCAGACAAGTGCTGTTCACCTTATTCATGCTGTGCACTCTGCAGTCGCCTTCTTGGTTGCGGACAGTAGAAACCGCTTGTATGGAAAGGGCACCCTCACTTGTTGCGAGTCACCACCCTGCACACATGTGCACAGAGCTTACTGTCAGTGAAAGCCCAGTTAAAAAGCCCCGAGTAGACCAGTAAAAGATGCATCATGTTTTGCAAAGGCTGTCCGCAAGGCATCTTCTCATCTCTCCTTCCACCTGAACTCAACCTTGCAGCACCCTGCTTCCATGTTCCTTCACATCTCAGTTCAAATTGTCAAAAGCACTTCGGATGTCCTTGCGCAGATCCACCTGAAGGTTGACACTACTCTGGCCAACAAAAAGTTCTCAATCAACGCTTACCAATTTCGAATGCTGGCGTTGGGTGAGAAGGTCCTAGCCACCGAGTTCATCGAGATCCCTTGTGATGTGCTATTCCAGGATGTGGAGCGCGCTGGAGGTATGGGCCTGCCTGCCTATGTGTGTTGTGTCTGCTTGCGTACGTGCTTGTGTGTGTGTGTGTGTATGTGTGTGTGCATGCCAACTTGTGTTCATGCGCACATGTGCTTTTTCTTGTGTGTGTGTGTGTGTGTGTCCGTCCTTGTGTGTCCTTGTGTGTCCGTATGTATGAGCGTTGCGCTGCGCATGCATGAGACGCTTGGATGCTGCCAACTTGGTTGTGGCTGCAATTCTGTAAGTCCCGATGCTCCCAAAGTGGCCTCTGCCACTCCTGCTTGTGCTGCTGCTGCTGTGCAGTGGAGCTGATACCCCTAGTGCTTGCTGCCAAGCGCTGGCTAATGAGCCCTCCCGCTTGCCTGCTTGCGCTGCTGCTGCCACTGCTACTGCGCAGTGGAGCTCATGAGCAGTGGGACGGAGCCCAAGTCTGTAGGGGAGGGGGAGTCGCTGGTGGGCTCAGTGAAGCGCTTGGAAGGGCTGCTGGACAGCGTACAAGCGTATGTCAATGACGTGGTGGTGAGTGTGCTGGTGGCACGGTGGGTTTGGCGTGGTTTGGGTGTGGATGCCGTGGTGGTGAGTGTGCTGGTGGGCCGTGGTGGTGGTGCCATGGTGGTGGTGCCTTGGTGCCATGGTGCCATGGTGGTGGTGCCATGGTGGTGGTGCCTTGGTGCCATGGTGGCGTGGTGGTGGTGCCATGGTGGTGGTGCCTTGGTGCCTTGGTGCCATGGTGGTGGTGCCATGGTGGCGTGGTGGTGGTGCCATGGCGGCGTGGTGGTGGTGCCATGGTGGCAGTTTGGGTGTGGATGCTCAGGTGGTGAGCGGGCTGGTGGCTCATGGGGGGCGTGCCTCATCCGGGCTCACCGTAGCTGCTTGACTGCATGGCGTGCCTGCCCCACATTCCCTGCAAGTGGGCTGCCAAGCTTGCACGAGCACAAAAAGTCGCCATAACACATGCAGAGGGCTAGCCTGCTGTTGCCCTCCCAAAGGATGTCGAGAGCTCGAGACTTCTTGAGCTCAGCCAACCTCCCAAGCTGCGCAACCAGGGCAGCGCTGTGCGTGCCCAGGCACGCCTGGCTCTTGGATACATGCATCCCATTTAACATAGTGTGCATCTCATTTTCAGAGGGTGCGTATTTCACTGCTTGCATGGACAGGAGGGGCGTCAAGCAGGGGATGTGGCTGTCGGGCGCTACCTGGCTGATACAATGGCTGTGGTGCCTAGGTTCAGCAGGGCAGAGTTTGAGCGCATGTTCAACGAGAGCGTGCAAGACTCGGTCATGGTATCGTACTTGGCGAACCTCATGCGTGCACAGGTGGGTTACTGTGCTCCAGGTGTGCTGCTCTCAAATTGTGCTTTATTTCTTAATGGGCCGCAGTGCCCAACGTGAATCAAGCTGCAAGGATGAGTGGAAGAGTTGACCTTGTTGTGATGGCAACAAGGCCATGCGTGTGCGCTCAATAGGACTTGGTGAATACATACCCCTGACTCACTGTAATAGATTGTTTGTTACATGCAATATGGCTACCCTCACAGCCCATATATTGTTTTGACTTGATGACCTTCAGCAAATGCTGTATACCTTCTTAACTTCCCCGCATTCACCATTTGCTGTGTGCAGGTTGCACTTGCTGAAAAGTTAGGGACCAGCCAGCTACCAATCATGTGATGAAGAACGACGAATATGTCATTGCGTGATGAATGAAGCCAGTGCCTGCCAAGGCTGGTGCCTGTTCTCAACGCCGCCTACATCCCTTGTTATATATGCCATCCATTTTCTTTGTTGATGTAAATCTTTGCCAGGAAGTCCTTGGGCAGGTGTATCTGCTAAAAACTTATGCAATGCCTGTTCTGCCAGCTAATCGTGCTTCTGTCTCTCACACAGCAAGACAAATTTTGTTGCGCTGTGCATATTTCCAAAATATGGAGTCCTTATCAAATTGATCCGCATTGACATTCCTCTTGTACTTATGGTGGGGGTTTGCCTGGTGCTTGCACCACGGGCAGTTGAAACGCCTCTTAATGTATGCATGCCACCGGTCCATCCCTGCTGGCACAGGTCACTTGGCAAGCCAACCTCTGGGAGGTAAGGTTGCAAGGATAAGGCCTCAGTCAAGTAGTTCGACTGTTGGCCTGCTATTTTAGATGAAGTTTACAAGTTTAAATTTGACCTTCAGCCAGGTAATTTGACTGTTCAGGTTGCTGATGAACACCAGCCATGCAGTAAACTTTTAGAAAAACATCCATTAGCTCTGAAATAAAACGATAGGAATTATTAGTTTGTCTCTGGAAAAAATTGAAGACATCCTCAGAACAAGCTTGCGAGAGATAAAAAAACAAGGACAGCCTCAAAAAATTCAAGAACAGATAAGGAAAACCATAAGACTGCCCAACAGAAGGTTTTATTTGAGGTCTGAAGATAATCATTGGAAGTTAACTTGAAGTTACAAGAAAAGGGTAAACCGCCAGCCACGTCGTTAGGCTGATTAATTTGTTGCTGGTCTTCGCCAGACAAAAAATAGTCCATAAGGTCCGAAATGAAATGGCAGAGTCTATTGTGCCGTTGAGAAAGAAAATCAAAGACAGTCTGACTAGGCAAGGCATCAAGGGGCCTCTATAGAAAAGGATTGGCAGAAGGGAAGAAAAGGAAAGAGTACTTTCTTCTGAGAGAGCACACAAACAAGTCTTGACAGTGAAAAAGAACATGCACCTCATTTTGAACAGCAGCACTGGGACACTTGTCACAGTGGCCATTTCCACTGCGCCAGATGGAGGATTCCACTGCTAGAGTATGAGCTCGCAAGCGAAACCTGCTCACATTCCTCATAACATGCTTAAGGAGATCAAGGTGCACATAGCGAGGAGGCATCAGGGGGGCACCCCCATTCCGCACCCGTGTGCGTGTTTCAGCTTAAAGTTACAATGGGTTTAGACTTTCAGCCAGACAGGTTGACTGCTAAGCTTGCTGGACACTGCCAGCCAGACCAAAAATATCCATAGTCGCAGAAAGAAAAAGGAATGATTTGTATGTCTGCTTCAAGAGAAACAATTTCAGATCCTCAGCTCCGATCATCATGAAGTCAAAGTAAAAAGCGCCTGTGTCTCCAATGTAATCCTACCAGCACAATCAGCGAATTGTTCTGCGAATCTCTTACTCAAATAGCACATTTCTAAGCAAGGGCATAAAAAAAGGACATGCTTTTCGTCCTGTACATCATGCAAGTCACATTTGTCACAGTGCCTATTGTGGATTTGCCAACAACCAGTCTCAACTCTCAGGGTATGGGCACGCAAACGAAAACGAGCAATGTTACGAAGCACATGCCTACTTAGCACCAGCTCTGGGTACCTAGGCAGCAAATGGGGAGGGCCCCGTACATTGCTTGGTTTGAGAGGCAAGGCCATCCATGCATGATAAGTAGCCAGTTCTTGAGTGCGTGTCCTAGGATCTGCACCATCTAACTCCCTCCATACTGCACGCAAGCGCTCACGCAATCCACCAAAAAGTCTTGTAGTGGAAGGGGAGTTGCAGCCTCAATGCAATTGGTATATGTATCTGCCGCACGTAGACCCACACACGCCTCTATGAACTCCGCAGTCCAGCACTTTCTGTAGGAAGCACCTAGAGCAATATCTGCATGCAATACAATCTTCATGCAAGCCACTACTCCCGCTAAAGCAGAGAGTTGAAAAACTTGGCAGCAGCACGGAACCAATAAAACTGCAAAGGCTCCTGGCCTTACTCTTACAATGGACATTTTCACACTAAGCACACCTTTGAGAAAGCACTCTAGCAGATGCGCAGTTTGAAGGGGGCTGTCAAACTCACTGCCCTGCGTCATGAACCGTCTTCTCCAGATGGGTACCCAACCAAAGTAGAGCATGTGGCCTGTCAATGAAATGATGCTCTCGCGCAAATTGCCTAATTATGTGACAGCCAGCCATGAAAGGACCAAGCATATGTTCAGCTCTTAGGTGTAGGGGGTGTCATTTACATTCCTCACACTATGGTTCCTTTGAAGAGTCTCGGCCTTGATTCACAAAGAGTCAAGAAACTTGCTCTCAAGCTCCATGCTCATTCTGTGCACTATGCTCATAAGCTTGTTCAGACCAGACGTTTTCTTGAGCATTATCCTCACCTTCAAACCAATCAGGAGAGGTCTGCTGGCTTGTCTGCCCGCAACCCTCCTGATCCTCGCTGACTGCTTTTTTCTTTTCTGGTGAAGGGGCTTGTCTTCCCAAGTGGCCTCTTTTCCTTAATTGATGTGAGGAGCTTTTTGCTGCTTGCATACTTTTTCTTTCCTTCTTTCAGCAGATTTGGCAATGTTATGTGTCCTATAGGAAGTCACACCTAGGTATTTGAAAGAATCATTGGAAGGTGCTCAGAAGTTGTGACCTCTTAATGTCCAATAGGGAGTAGCAAAGTTTTATGGTTGAAAGTTCCAAGGCTGCAGTTAACACAGGCATGCACATTGGGAGAAACCTGTGGGAGGTAAGGGATACGCAGCTGTACCTGCTAGTGCGCTCGCCATAGCCGTATAAGTTTATGGTGAAAGAAGAGTCAACAGAAGAACAACTGAGCAGGCAGCAACATGCTCCCTGCACCAGCTAAAGAAAAGAAAAGAGAAACTATGTAGGCAGTGAAGCCACTCCCTACATCAATAAAGGAGTGGGAGACACATTGGGTAATGGAGAGACCAAAATGGCATCAGGGCGACCGGAGGTGAGTCTAATCTATCCCTGGCAGATAAATGAGGATCAAGAAGCCAGCTGGGTAGTGTCCTATTATGAGCATGCTCAGGAATTAGAAGGTTTTGTTGGGCCAGTAGGTTCGTGCTGCCGGCATCCAAATGGACCAAACAACTTGCCAGAGAGCAGATGACTTTCACTTTGAGCCTGCAGGCAACTTGTTGAACACTACGGCGTTCAGTGACCATACCCGAGACGATTGCGTGTTGACACCCTGAGAGAGTACAGAGCACTTGAGTTCAATTGTATTCTTTTTATTTATTCCATAGGTGGATGCCTGACCCGGATGCTCTTGAACTTCCAGAAGCTAATGACCTGTACCCTGTTGTGTGCGAGTTTATGCGCAAGCTGAATGTCCGGGCGTCACCTGGCTTTGACTGTATTGCTGCCCCTTTTATCAAGTATGCTGAGAAAGAGGTGCCAGCTGTTAATGGGCGTGGCATTGAAAAGATGAACGTGCTGGCACCCTACTTTGCCCGCTTCTTTGCCTTTATGATGGAAAAAGCTCAGATTCCAGAGATGTGGAAGGCAGCCAAAGTGACACCATTGCATAAAAGAGGTCCTGTGCTGGATCCAAACAACTATCGCATGTTGGCTGTGAGCGGAACAATGTACAGGC
>LKMJ01000927.1_pt1 | contig 24663 bp, 32 predicted proteins | sample 643391 | NCBI WGS metagenome assembly LKMJ01 (sample SAMN04112250, study PRJNA286221) | soda lake metagenome | biome: soda lake; feature: Kulunda Steppe; material: water; isolation source: sample PL-Br10 brine of Picturesque Lake | place: Russia: Kulunda steppe | collected 2010-07 | reverse complement strand
CGAGAAGAACGATGCAAAACCAACAGCAACCAACGCCCATCCAATGTCGGAGCTCGCGTGCACCAACAAATGATAACCATAAGTAACAACTAGCGAAATAACTACCGATACAACTCCGCTCACTACAGGCCTGCGCAAACCATCAAAATTCATACATCAAACATGAGATTCATACAATAAAAAACTCTTCTCCATTCCGCAATCCAAAATAAAAAAATAAGAAGAAGGAAAAAAGGCCTTGATCAAAAAAAGACCTTTTCAACCGGATTTCGGCAGCGTAACGAGTGTTATTCTATGTTTATTCACCTTTAAGCAGGTAATGCAGTTTTCAAGCAGACAAGACCAAGTTTTTTCGGTTAGGCCCTGTAACCCGAGTTCCCCTGAGTTGAGGAACAGGCCAGGCCATCCCAACCTACTCATCCTGTATCACATATACAGGATAAACAGATTGGAGTTATACCTATTATTAGAGCTCACGCTAACCCATTTAGAAAACCTCTGCACAACTTTTAAGGCCTGAGCAACGTGAGTCATAGATTTACATTGTGAAGCAGCCTTTTTAAAAGTTCGGATCAATAAGGGAAAGGCCTTGATTGAGGCCTTAGAGAGGTCAGAACCCGACAATTGAGGTAATATTTCTTAAGATGCGTCTTCTATCTGCGCGTTCCAAAGCCGGTAATACTTGTTTTCTTTTTTCAAAAGCTCTTCGTGACTCCCGCTTTCAATTATTCTGCCGTTCTCCATTACAAGTATTTTATCAGCGCTTCTAATCGTTGAAAGTCTGTGTGCAATAGCTAAAGTAGTTTTATCCTCTGTCAAACGTTGAATACTTTTCTGAATCTTCTTCTCTGTCTCAGTATCAACATCGCTTGTAGCTTCATCAAAGATCAAAATTTTAGGATCTTTCAAAATCGTCCTAGCGATCGTGATTCTCTGCCTCTGACCGCCTGACAGCTTAACACCTCTCTCACCTACTTCGGTATCATAGCCGTGAGGCAGATCCTTAATGAACTCATGGGCTTCAGCCTTTTTAGCAGCCTCAACAACCTCATCATATGAGGCCTCCCTTTCTCCATAAGCAATATTGTCCTTTATAGTCCCGGAGAAAAGGAAGGATGTCTGGCCAACGTAACCAATATTATCTCTCAAACCTTCAACTGAAACACTGCTAATATCTTGGCCGTCAACCCTGATCTCGCCACTGTCAGGCCTGTAAAACCTTGGTAACAATCTCGCAGTAGTCGTCTTACCAGCGCCAGTAGGCCCGACCAAAGCAACTGTATTACCAGGCTTCACATCAAAATCAATACCGTCAAGCACACTCTCACCTTCATTATAAGAGAAACTGACATCTTTATACTCCACAAATCCCTTGCTTACGCTCAATTTTTCGTTGCCGTTATCAATTGCTGGCTCCTCATCCATTAATCCAAAGATTCTCTCTGTTGAGGCCTTGGCTCTCTGATACATGTTGATTATCTCACCGAACTGTGCCACAGGCCACACAAACTGCTGGGTATACAAAATAAATGTTACAAACTGGCCTACCATCAAAGTCCCTGTTAACGGGCCTGGCGCTTCGCCTGTCAAAACCCAGAAACTGCCGACAGTAAACGTCACGACAAATCCTAGGCCTGCCAACAACCTGATAGCAGGGAAAAACTTGATTCTAATCTTCACAGCCTCCCAGTTAGTATCAAAGTAATCTCTAGAAGACTGCACAACTCTTGAAGACTCATACTTCTCCGCAGTAAAGGCCTTAATCACCTCAATACCTCCCAAGTTATTCTCAAGCCTGGAATTCAGTTTTCCGACCGAGGCCCTCATCTTAGCATAACGCGGCTGAATAGCCTTCACAAAAAAGTAAGTGAAAAATGCTATCAACGGCACAGGCAGCAACGCGATCAATGCAAGCTGCCAGTTAATCCAGAAAAGAATCGCTCCAATACCCAAAACCATAACGCCAAGCCTAAAACTCGAGTTCATACCATCATTCAAAAAAGTCTCCAACTGATTCACATCGTTCGACATCACGGACATCAACTCGCCGGTCTGCTTATCGGCGAAAAAACCTAGATCCAACTGCTGCAACCGCTCATAAGTATCAGTACGCACATCATGCTGAACGTTCTGCGCAAAAAGATTGAAACCCCAGTTCCTCCAATAATGGAAAAACGCTGCAAAAACAAACGAAGAACCCAAAGCAACTAGCAAAAACAATAACTGGCCCTCCTCAGTCACAGGCAACTGATTCTCAGCCAGCAAAGGCAAGGCCTCATACAGCTCCTGATCACCAGTCAAAACAGTATCAATAGCAATACCAAGAATCAAAGGTGGCATCAAGTCCAAAAGCCTGGAAAAAATACTGCCAATCAAACCCACAAAAAACGCCAACCTATACCTCCTACCATAACCAAAGAAAAGCCGCTTCATCGGATTCTCAACATTCTCCCGCACATCCCCAAAAGGATCATCCTCAACATTACTATAAGGAGAAACATTAGTCGCCATAAAAAACAGAAGGCCTTCACAAACTTTTAAAGGAGATCAAAAGCTGGAATCCTATTACAGATAAATGGGTGAAAACAACGGATTTTCAATATCAAAAAGAAGTTGAAACAGTTCTTGATTCATTGGATACTGAAGAAGATGTGAAGGCCTCTATTTTGGAGAAGTTTAGAACTGTTTAGGCTAGTGATATGTTGGGTGCGTTGGTGTTGATTATTGCTTCTTGTTTTTCTCCGTCGAGGTCTCCGTGTATTTGGGCTTTTACGAATAGGCCGTCTTCGAACCATTTTTGTTCGAGTGTTGCTGTTTGTATGTTTTGAAGTACTTTTTCTGGGTTGTCTACTTCTTTTGTGAAGCTCATTATTTTTGAGGCGTTGAGGAGTTGTAGACCGGTTACGCGGCCTTGATTGTCGAAGTCGATGGTCATGTTTCCCAGGCTTATTGATTCTTTTATTTTAGTTCCTTTCTTTTTGATGACTAGGCAATCGCTTTCTAGGTCGTATCTGGTTTGTGTGTTAGACATTTTCAATCAGCTCCTGGGCTTTGTTTTTAAGCTTTGAGACAGTCTTTACAAGTGGTTTGTCAGGTGTCAAATATATAACCACTTCATAGACGTACCGGTTACTTTTGGGTATCCTAACCTTATAACTTTCATATTGCTGGAGTGTATCTTTTTTGGAATCATTTTTGACTACTCGTGAAAAATTGTAGCTTCTCAAACGGTCGAGTACGTCTTCGTAATCTAGGTCTGTGTAGTCCTTACATCTAAGTAGTGCGTGTTCATCGATGTGAAATTCGTTGCTAGGATACTCGGCTAGTTTTTCTTTAAGTTTTTGAGATAAGTCCACAGATAAAGTCTGGTTTGAGGCCTCTTAAATTTTCATTTCTTTGATGTTAGAAGTTCTGCCTTCTTTGATATCTTTAGCGGACTTTTTCAATCTGTTAAGAAGTTCTTCGACACTTCTGTCCTCTACCTCTTTAGTCATAAAAGCTGTTTATACGCATGCTTAAAGGGTTTATCTATGTGATACAGTTCAGGACTACTATAATTTAGATGCGGAGTCCGGGATTTTGAAAATCAGAAGATTTTTCAGTTAAACCCGGGACTAGCAGCGCTGAAATGAAGATCAGATCACTGATCTTCTTGCAAAAGATTCAAAGAATCTTTGAAGCGATGCGGAGTCCGGGATTTGAACCCGGGTCACCGGCTTGGAAGGCCGGGGTCTTAGGCCACTGGACCAACTCCGCAAATCATTAGATTTGCTGGTGGGAGCTGAAAACCTTAAAGGTTTTCGAACTCCGCGCAGTGTTAGGCCTTTGTGTTATGTTTGTGGGCCTGTGTATGTTTGTTGGTGGTGTTAATTATTAAAAAGGAGTTCTTGGCTTCGAGACGGAGGAGGGTTGTGTGTTTTTGAATCTTTGATTGTAATTGTTGTTTGTATGGATGAGGATGTTGTGAAGGATCAGTTGGTTGAGAAGGCTAAAAGGGTTTTGGATGATCAGTTGACGAGCCGTGAGAAAGTTGAGAGGAAGGCCTTGAGTGATAAGGGTAAGGGCGGTGTCTGGAGCAAGGAGGAGATCGATTTCCTGAAGAATAATCGTAACGGTATGAGCAACGAGGAACTGGAGGATTTCTTTGTTAGTAACGAGTATAGTGATGAGGACTGGGCTCCGTTTTCTAGGACTGAGGAGCGTTATATTTTGCAGAGCTACGGTACTTCGGATCTTGAGACTATTGCTGAAGGCCTGGATAGAACTGTGGAAGAAGTTAAGAAGAAGGTTAACATGATGGGCTTGGAGATCTAAAAAAAAAGAGGAAGGAGGAGAATTGAAAAATGAGTAATAATGATATTGTGGACAGGGCGTTGAGTTCTACGAAAGAAGAACTCGGTGGCGAGGATAGGGAGAAGCATATTGTCCGTGCTGTAAAAATGATGGATCGGTTGGAGGCCTCTATAGCTGAAAAAGAGGAGGATTTCAAGGAGTGGTACAGATTGCATTTTCCGGAGCTGGTGGAGGAAATCGATAATGTTGAGCATTTAGTTAAGATTCTTGGTAGAGGGGTGGAACGATCAGAACTCGATTCTTTCAGCGGACTAGCGGAGAACTCTAAAGGCTCGGCTCTTGGAGAAAGGGAAAAGGAAATGATTGAATCTGTGGTGGAGAACCTTGAGTCAGATCTGGAGTTGAGGGAAGAGCTTGATGACTATGTTAGAGAGTCGATGAGTGAGGAGGCCTCGAATATGACAACTTTAACAGGCCATATACTTGGTGCGAAACTGGTCGCGTTGGCAGGAGGCCTTGAGGAATTGGCTAAGAGTCCTGCTTCAACTGTTCAGATGCTTGGAGCTGAAAAGGCGTTGTTCCGTTACTTGAGAGGTAAAGGTACGCCTCCAAAACACGGAGTGATTTTTGAGCATCGTTTCGTTAACCCGTTGCCGGAATCTGAGCGCGGTAAGATGGCGAGGTTCATGGCTAACAAGGTTGTGATGGCTGCCCGCCTCGATGTGTACGGCGACAAAGATAAGGGGAAAGAGCTTTTAGAGGAATGTAGGGAGCGTTTTGAAGAGTTGAAGGCCTAGTTTTCGTAGGCTGTGTCTCTGTGGTCGAAATCAAGTATAATGAGTTTGCTGTCTTGTAGATCTATGAATATTCTGTGATCTGTGTGTTTTCTCTTGACTTTCAGTCTCCAGATCCATTTGCTGTTTCTGTCTTTTATTGGTTTGAGATCTGGGTGTGAGAACTGTTTTTCTGAGAGTTCATCTACGGCGTCCCTGATTTCTTTTTCTTCAGTGTTTTCAAGGCCTTCAAGTTTATCAACTGCCTGTACTGTCCATTCTATTTCTAACACTTGGAGTTCACGTGGTCAGGTGTTCATCGAGTTCGCTGTGCGGGATGGTTTCTGATTCTTCTCTAGCAGTTTCAAGCCGTTTCTGCATTTCACGAGAGATTTTTTCATCCACTCGTTGCTGTTCTAAAAGTCGTCTTATCGCATCGCGCATCAGTTCAGATTTCGATTTATACCTGCCTCGCTCTACCTCTTTCTCCATCTCTTTTTCCAGGCCTTCAGGCACATCAACACTCAAAGTCATAACATGATAATAAGTGGATATTACTCTTTTATGGTTTTTGTTTGATAAGCGATTACCCGAACTGAGGTATAACGCCGTTATATCAAGACTGAGGAGAAATATAGTATTATTAGACTGGATGCTACTACGCTTGTTATGGAAGAAGTTCAACCCGGTATCTACTTGAGTAGGGACAAACTTTTCACGGAGAACGCGAGGCCTGGAGAAAAGGTGTATGGAGAGGCCTTGGTGAGGGAAGACGGTGTGGAGTATAGGCGGTGGGTTGAGAACAGGAGTAAGGTTGGGGCGGCGGTGAAGAAAGGCATGGATATCGGGTTGAGGCCTGACTGTAACGTTTTATATCTAGGCGCTGCTTCCGGTACGACCATCTCACACTTCTCAGATATTCTTACAGAAGGGGTGATAGTAGGTGTTGAGTACTCCGATTCTGTGATTAGAGGCTTGGTTGAATTAGCGGAGGAGAGGGATAATATCGCGCCTGTGCTGGGTAACGCAAGGAATCCTGAAGAGTATGAAGAGTATCTGGATAAGTATGATTACGTGTTCCAGGATATTTCGCAGCGCGACCAGCCCGAGATCTTCGTTAAGAACGTTAAAAAATACTTGAAAGACGATGGTATAGGGCTTTTAGCTGTAAAGGCCCGGTCTATTTCTGATTCGAGGCCTGCTGAAGAGATTTTTGAAGAAGTTAAGGAAAAGGTTTCGGAAGAGTTGAGTATTGTTGGTGAGGTTGATTTGGCTCCTTTTGAGAAGGATCACGTTGTTTTGAAAATCAGGCCTTAGAATTCTCTGATTTTAGTGGATGAGTAGCCTGGTTTCTCTTTGATTCTAATTACTTCTACGTCGTGGTCTGTGGCTTTTTCTGCCATTTTTTTCACCTTTTTTTCTGAGTGGTTCTGGTCGTAGCCCAGTGTTATGATATCAGGGTCTATTTCTTGGACTGTCGAGTAAATATCGCCTTCTGATCCTAGAAGTGCTTCGTCGACTACTTCGAGGCCTTGAATCATTTCAAGTCGTTCCTTTTCGTTAAAATAGGTTTTTTTGTCTATTCTTGAGTCGCGTGCGAGCACGACCACGAGCTTGTCACCGAGCTTCGAGGACTCGCGGAGGTAGTGTAGATGGCCGGGGTGGAGTATGTCGAAGACTCCCTGGGCCATAACAGTTTTTTCCATCTTTACCCTTTACCTCCTCCTGTTTCATTGTCGAGATGTTTTTCCTGGAATTCTTGTATCTCTTGCCATGGGGCTCTTGTTTCAATTATTTCGTTTGGGTTTTCCAATAGTTTCTTGTATTTGTTCCAGGTGTAACGTTTGTCCATGTAGACGATTATTCCTGTATCGGTCTTCGAACGTATACATCGTCCTGCAGCTTGTGTCGCAGCGTTTATCGCAGGATATGTGTAGCCGTACTGCCATCCCTTCCCGAACTTGTCATCTAGATAATCAACTAGGGCTTCTGTCTGTAGGCTAGGCCTTCTCAGTGGTAGGCCTACGATGAATACTGCTTTCATCATTTCGCCGGGGTAGTCGACTCCTTCACCGAAGCTTCCTGATGCTACTCCCATTAATAGGAGGCCTTCGCTGCTGTTGTTTTGGTAGTCGTCTAGTAAGCGCTGTTTTTGTTTTTTGTTCATTGTCCGGTCTTCTGCAAGTATTTTCCGGTCTGTGCGAGGCTCCAAGTTTTCTTTTATCTGGTGCAGTAGGTGGTAGGAGGGCATGAAGACTGCTGCGTTTCCTTTTATTTCTTCTAGGCTTTTTGCTAGGTACCATGCGTATTTTTGGATCATTGCATCGTCCCGTTCTTTGTAGCGTGTTGTGACTGTGTTTACGGCTAGTTCTACCCGGTTTTTACGTGGGAAAGGTGATCCGAACTCGATTGTTGTGTGTTTGTCCAGGCCTAGTAGGTCTGCATACATTTCTTGCGGTTTTAGTGTTGCGGACATTAGGATGGAGGCTTTTGAGTTGTTTAAGGGGTTTGATGTTGATATGCTGGGGTCTAGGCAGGAGTATTTGACTCTGAGTGTTCTGTCTGTTCCGTTCCTGTTTTTTTCTATGCTTCTGAAGAATCCTTTGTCGGGTCCTTTCCATCCGTCTAAGGCCTCTGCTAGTTTGGCGCAGTAGCTTTTCTCTTCTTCCTCCATTACTTCTTCTCCTGCTGCGTCGAGGTCTATTATGAGTTCTTCAAAGCTGTGGAAGTTGTCGACCGGATCTTTTAGGTCTGCTTCTGTTATTTCTGCTTCGTCGTCTTTTAGGCCTAGTTTGTCTCTTGCGAGCCGGTTTATTTCGTTTTTGAGTTGTTCTAGGTTCTGTTGTTCTGGGTAGTATCCAAATTTCTCGGTTTCGGTCATTGCTCTTTCGATTAAGGGGACGGATATTGTGTGGGAGTATAGTGATCTGGTGCGTGATGGCAGGTTGTGTGCTTCGTCCACTACTAGTATGCAGTCTTCTAGGTCTACTTGTGCTTGTTCAAGTATTACTTCTCGTATTGATGGATGGAATATGTGGAAGTAGTCAGCTATTATTATATCGGCGTCTTTGCACATGTGGAGCGAGACTGTGTATGCGCATACTTCTCTGCATTTTTTCTTTACTTGTTCTGCTCGCAGGTTTTGGTGTTTTAACTGCTTTATTTTTGAGAGGGTTTTGTTTGATAGTTTGCCGTTTTCGAATGTTTCATTGTGTCGAGGGCATTTTGGGCCTTCTGTTGTTACTGAGTCGGCTTCGCACAGATGGCTTCTTCCTATTAGGTCGACTGAGACAATGTTTTCGCTGTGTCTGTCGTTTATTTTTCTGACTGCTTCTAATGCGATTTCGTGTTGGCTGTGGCGTGGGGTTAGGAAGAATACTTTTCCGCCGTTCTCTTTTACGTGTTCTAGAGCAGGGGTAACTGCTGCGGCTGTTTTTCCTAGGCCTGTAGGTGCGTGAGCGATGATTGAGCTTGAGTCTGTTATGGTTTGCTCTATATTTTCGATTAACTTGGCCTGTTTTTCTCGTTTCTGTTCAAAAGGGAAGAGATCCATGACTGTGTAGTTTAGAAAACTGTATAAGAGATTTTTAAATCAGTTCAGTTGGCTGAAAACTCTTAAGAAGTCCGGTGTTTAATTCTGGGCTATGGGTTGGTATGCGTTTGAAAATATTGAGGAGGCCTTGCAGGAGTCTAAGCAAGTCTTGTTTCCTTTCGAGTTTTCTACGTGGAGTAAACTGGCTTTAATCATTTTTTTAACCGGTTATATTGCATTCCCGTCTTTCGGAGGTACTCCGGCACCAACTACAGATTTTGATAGCTCTGAAACATCTTTTGACGATACTGGAAGCATTCCAGAGTATTCGTTAGGCACGGGCTTTGAACTAGAGATGAGTCAGATTTTAGAGGATAACTTGATTACGGGAATGGCTGTCGATGATGTACCGGAATTAGAAGGGTTTTTCCCAATTTTAGGTTTGTTCATTTTAGGCCTGGTATTTTTCATCCTGTATATTACGTCGTTGTTTGAGTTTGTTCTGTTCCGCTCACTTTTCGATCAAGAAGTAAAGGTTTTGGGTTATGTCTCAGATAATTTGTGGAATGGTTTACAGTACTTCCTGTATAGAATACTGTTCTTGGCATTGATTGTCCTTGCATTTTTGCTATTGGTAGTTAATCCATGGATTGCTTTAGGCCTTGTTCCGTTGGGACTGGCTATTTATTTTGTGAACTGGATTGTTTTCCATTTTGCATTGCCTAATATGGTTGAGGCAGAGAATAATATTGTTCAGGCCTTTAGAGAGTCTCTAGGAATGTTGTCGGGCCAGGTTGATCAGGCTGTTCTTTATTTCGTAGTAAGATGGTTTTTGGGAGTGGTTATTGGGATAGTGACTGGTTTACTGGTTTTGATGATTGTTTTGACCATGTTAATTCCGGTGGCGATTGCCGGTATTTTAGTGGCTATTATTTCGCCTCTGCTTTTGATTCCTGTAGGCCTGTTTGCAGCACTGGTGTTTTTGATGGCGTTAGTGTTTATTGCAGTTCCGTTCAGAGTATATCTATATACCTATATTATCCAGGTTTACGGAGATTTTTCTCAATAATGATTTGAGCTGGATGAGTTTAGAACTGGTTCAGGTTTTTCTGGGTGGAATTCAGCATTTTGCTTCTTTCCAGTAACTGTTTGTAATGGAACCGCATTTCCTGTGACAGTATCTCTTTTATCTCGTTAAAACGTTCCAGTGTCTGATAGTTGTCGAAGCTGTTCCGAACTGTCTCTCTTATAACCCATACTCCAAGTGGCGCCCAGTACTCAGGCCTGACATCTCGCACTATAAGCACTTTGGCCTGCCGGTTAACTGAGTCCAGATATTCCAGTGTTCCGAGGCGTGCAGCGTAGTATGCTCCTGCTGTTTCTTCGGCATAATTGGTTCTGCCGCCGTAGTTTTCGTGATTCTGCATTATGAAGCTTCTTTTTGTTGCGTTCCATGTGGATCGAGGTCTTTTTAGTTCTAGGAGTTCGTACTCCCATTGCCCGGGAATGAGAAATATGTGGAAATGGTTTCCTACGTAACTGTTTTTGAAGTAGCGTATTTCACCGAGTTCTTGGTTCGTTTTGACTTCTTTACGCAGTTTTTTGGAGGCCTGATCGTCTACTGCTGTTATGCTCCATCTTGTCGGCACTATTTTACGGTTTTCTTCTTGTCCTAGCAGGCCTGCTGAGAATGCGTTCTGTAGTTTGTATACTCCTGTTTTATCTATTAGTTCTGTGACTGCTGTTTCGGCTTTGAGATCGGTATCGTAGTATGCTTTTTCGATTTTCCGGTTTACTGAAGGGTTTTCTCCGAGCAAAAGGTTTTTGAGGCTTGCCGAGTTTGATACGGGTTTAGCTCGTCCTCCCATTCCCAGTTTTGAAGGTTTTTTCTCCAGTTCTATTTCGATGTTTACGGGTTTTTTAGCCATTGCGATCTCTTGTTTTTCGCTCATTACTTTTGATGAGTTGGAGTTGACTAGGCTTGTTCTGAGTGACGCGATTTTTTCTATTTCAAAACCTTTTCTGTACCATTCTCTCGGATTATCCATAAGCGAGGGGTTAGAAGGGTTTGACGGTGATACAACCCCCATTTTTACGTTGGGGTAGTTGTAGCTGCCTATGAAAACCGACTCTGAGTAGGCCTGGAACTCTTTTTTATCTATTCTCGCGGGCATTACTGCCTCTATTTTTTTCCGTGCCTCTTCTTCTGTAAGGCCTTTCGCGAGTTTTCCATAACCCATAATTACTGTTTGGGGTGGCTAACTCTTAACCCGTTTTTTGTGACTAGGAGATGGGAAAAAAGTTGGGTGGTGTAAAGGGAATGGAGGAGTGAAGGTAGGTTGAAGGAGAAATGTTTAATTTTTTTGTATTCTATTAGTGTTTTATGGATTCGGCGGATAATTTTTTCTTGACGATTTTTCTCTCTGCAGTAGTTGTTGGTTCGTTGTTGTATCTTTGGCCATCAGCGGATTTGGAAGGTTTTTCTGAGGCGGAAGATGTGAGGGTTCAAGATTCTAGACTTGTTTTTTCTACTCAGTGTTTTGTTTTGGATATGTATGTTTCTGATTCTCAGGCCGAGGACTTGGATATGGCGTTGACAAGGTTTGAGACCGGTTTAGAGACTGAAAGGCCTTTAATGCCTGAGTTGACAGGTGATATAATGGATGCTTCGGATGTGAGCTTGGATAGAGTTGAGGTTCATTCTATTCAGAATCAGAGTTTTAGAGCCGATATTTTGTTGACTAATGGTGAAAGAATTGATGCTAGGCCTTCTGACGCTGTTTTGTTGGCGGCTGAGTCTGATTCGCCGGTTTATCTAAGCAATAGTTTGTTGAGGGATGAGGGAGAGAATACTTGTTTAGATTCTGCTCGAAGTGTTTGAACTTTATATTTTCCAGTGTGGGTCTACTGAGTCTTTGATATCTACTATTTTTTCTAGTGTTTTCTTTTCGCCTTCTGTTAGTAGGTCTTCTAATTCTTGTAGTCTCTTGTAGTCTTTTTTGGTGATGTTGGTGTAGAGGTGGTCGCCGGCTTCGAAGCTTCTTCCGACTGTGGCGTTTGAAATGGATAAAGCGATCATTTCTCCTTTTTCTGCTTTATCTAGTGACTCTCCTTCGTCTTGAAGGCTTTTGATCCCTCCTACCAGTTCTCCGTCCTCAGTCATTAGGCTTCCGTTATTCAGTACGCCGTCTACTACTTTTACTCCAATGACTACGGGGTTTGATGATCGGAAGACGTGTTCTGGCATTGTTCTTATTTCTGCAGGCCTTGAAACTTTTTCCAGTGCGTATTCTAGTTTTCTTTCTTCTAACTCTGTTTTCCAGGTTGTGTAGTTGTCCAGGATTTCGTAGATTACGTTGCTGGAGAAGACGTTGATGTTTTTATCTTCTGATAAGTGTTTGGCTTTGGGTGTGATCCCTGAGTTAAATGAGAGTACTGCGCGGTGTTCTGAGGCCTCGTTTTCTGCTTCTATAATGTCGCTTTTCTTTACAGGCCCTACTTTGGCTTTCTGAACTTTTATGTCAGCTTCTTTGATTTCTCTCATCAGCGCCTCTAAGGATCCTAGGGAGTCTGCTTTAACTATTACTCCTTCGTTATCTGTTTCGTGTTCTGCTGTTTCCAGCTCTTTTTCTACTTCTTCGACAAGTTTGTCGACGTTTTTCCCTGTTCTGATGGGTGCTCCGGATACCACGTTTTCAAGGTCTTTTCCAGCGATTTTGACTCCGGATGCAGGGTTCACTTCTTCAATTTCTTGGTACTGTCGGTCCAGTCTTATCTCTTTTAGAGGCCTTGGTTTTAGTAGGGCACGGATTTCTGTTGTTTCTGCGCCTTCAGGGGTTCCGTAGACTAGTTTGTCGTCTTTGTTGATGCTGCCGTTGTAGTGGATTACGTCGATAGTGGTTCCGAAACCTTTCTGCTCCGACACCTCTAGTACTGTGGCTTTTCCCGTTCCTTCAGTAACTTGTAACTGGTCTTCAAGATAGTTCTGTGCCAGGCCTGCTACCACCATCAGTAGTTCTGGTAGGCCTTCTCCTGTCATTGCGGATACAGGTATTACTCCTATTTTTTCTGTGAAGTCGTCTACTCTGTCGAATCGGTCGATTATGAAGCCATGTTCGTTTAGTTCGGCCATTAGTTCGTATATGTTTTCGTCCAGTTTTTGCTGGGTGTTTTGTGACTGGTTTTGGATGTTTGCGGAGAAGCATTCGTTTTCTGTTTTCCAGCCTGGTATTTTGTCTATTTTGTTTAAGGCTATTACGAATGGTGTTTGGCTGTCTCGCAGAATCTTTATGGCCTCTTCTGTCTGGGGTTGTACGCCTTCTTCTATGTCTATGACAAGTACTGCGATGTCGCTGATGCTGCCGCCTCGTTTACGTAGGGATGAGAATGCTGCGTGGCCTGGTGTGTCGATGAATAGTAGGCCTGGTATTGTGAGGTCGGTGTCGAGTTGTTGGAGAAGGTTTCCGCATACGTCTTTTACTGTATCTAAAGGCACTTCTGTGGCGCCGATCATCTGGGTGATGCCGCCTGCCTCGCCTTCTACTATTTCTGAATGCCTTATTTTGTCTAGTAGAGAAGTTTTTCCTGAGTCTACGTGTCCTAGGACTGAGAGTATTGGTTGGCGAGGCATTTTTGTTTCACCGGTTAGGCCTCACCTAGGATATGTGTGGCTTCTGTTTTTGCGGTAGTTTTTCTCGCATTTTCCGCTGCAGAAGTAAAGTTTTTTTCCGGAGTTGAGGACTAGTAGTTTTCCTTCAGTTTTTGCTACTTCTTCGCCGCAGTAATCACATTCTACCATTTTTTATCCCTCCATCTGTGTTTCTTTTATGTGGACAACGTCGTCTTCTCTTATTGGTCCTCTTGCGTCACGTACAAGGACTTTTCCTTCTTCTTCGCCTTCTATTACTCTGCAGCGAACTTTACGGACGGTTCTGTGTCCTTGGTCTCCTATTACTTCTATTACTTTTGCTTCTACCATTTCAAAGTTTTCACCTGTTTATTCTTCTTTTTCAAGCAGTTCTGCAGCTTTTTCTGCGACGTCTTCTATGTCGGATTCTGCATTGCCTGATTGTGTAACTGCGATCGCTGCGCTTTGAACATTGATTCCCGCAGCTAGTCCTAGTTCTTCTTTGTCTGGAACGAATGTGTAAGGAATATCTCTTTCACCTGCTAGTGCTGGCAGATGCATAACTACTTCTTCAGGGGAAACGTTCTCCGCTATTACAATTAGATCTGCGTTGTTTCTTTCAACGGCTTTTGTAACTTCGTTTGTGCCGATTGCAACTTTCCCTGTATCTGCTGCTTTTTCAATAGTATCGTAGGTTTTTTCTGCAAGTGAATCGTTTGGACTGAATTTGTTGTAGCTCATTTTTTGATCAACCTCTCCTCAAATCTTTCATCAAGGTCTAAAACAGAAGTCTCAGACAACTTTTTTATACTAACCTCGGTGTTCGTGTTCCGCGAACTCTCGCATGTTCTTCTCTTCAAAAATATGAAGGCCTTTTTCCAGTTCCTCTATAATTTCATGTACTGAACGTTTTTCATGCCTCGTCTCCGCTTCCAGAGTTTCTGTCATTTCTAGGAGTTCTAAGGCCTTTTGACGGAATTTTTTGATTTCAGTCGCCATATGAACTGTAAATTCAGTTGATTGAGGAGTTTATTCTCTTTCTCCTGTCTGAGAATTCGTTGAGGACTTGTGATACTTCTGATTCAAATCTTCTGCTGTCCTCTATTCCTTTTTCTAGGTGGCTCATCAGGTCTTCTACTTCTCTTGAGAGATACCTCATTTCTTCAACCATTTCTTTTACTTGGTTGAACTCATCCACTTCTAGAAACAAGGTGTTGCCTGTTGGCGGTGTAGGATTGCGTGGAGCAGGTTCTTTTGAGTGTTTGAGGCCTCTTACCTCATTGCTTATTGAGTTTAAGTCTTTTTTGAAATCTGAGGAAGGTTTTGTTTCTTGCTGTAGATTCTGGTTCTGAACTTGTTTTTGTTCAGTGTTTTGTTGAGCAGGTTGAGGCTCTGCTTTCTGCTCGTGTGTCTGTATACTGTCTTTTATTTCTGTATCTTGTTCTAGATTGTTTGATGGTATTTGTTCGGTTTCTTGTTCTTTAGGTGGCTGGAGATCTTGTTCAGAAGTGTTTTCTGTACTTGAGCCTTGGTCTGACTCTACCAGTTTTTTTATCTCCTCCATGTTTTGCTTTAGTTTTTCTTTGTCGTCGCCGCCTAAGTTAAACATACAGAACTATTCTGTTTCCGTGTTTAAATGGTTTGGCTGAATTTGCTGTGGTAGTCTTCTACTTGGTCTAGAAATCGCTCCATCTTAGCCTGATATTCTTCTGAAACGGAGTCTTGATCGAAGTGTTCGTCGACGTTTGAGACCGGCATGCTTGGGCCTGTGAGGCCTCCTAAAGCTATTGTTATGTCGTGGAGGTGGCTTAGTGCTCTTAGGCCTCCGAATCCTCCTCTTGATACTGTTACGTATGTGAAGATCCTGTCTTTGTATTCTGGGTAGAGGTAGTCTAGAATGTTTTTTAGAGGGCCTGGTATGCTATGGTTGTATTCTGGAGATACGATTGTTATTACGTCTGATTCTTCTACGAGTTCAGAGAATTTTTCGACGTCTTCAGGAGGGTTTTCTGCGTTACTGAGTCTTTCCTCCATGTGTGGTATGTCTCTTTGCTTCAGGTCGAATACCTCTACTTCGTGGTGTTCTGAGAAGAATTCTGCTACCTTCTCGGCCACGTGACCTGTGTTGCGTCCTTTCCGGACTGTGCCTGTTATTACCAGGATTTTCATTCTTCTTCGACTTCTTTGACTTCTGCAAAGTCTTCTAGATCTAGTCCAAAGTCTTCTCCACGGATTTCACAGTATTCTCTTCCTAGAAGGTATAATATTGTGGCTACTGACTTTTCTCCTTTGTTATTGGCTGGTACTGCTATGTCAATGTTCTTCAGAGTGTTTTCAGAGTCTGTGATCGCGATTACAGGAAGGTTTGTGTGCTTTGCTTCCTTGATTGCTTGTGCATCGGTTTCTGGATCGGTTACAACTACTATTTCTGGTTCTGCGAAGTCATCGCTCTGAGGATTTGTTAGTGTGCCGGGCATGAATCTTCCTGTTATGCTTTGAGTGTTCAGCGCGTCTGAAAGTTTCTCTATTGATTCAATTACTTCTTCTTTACGTCCTACAAACATTATGTCTTCTGGCTCGTATTCAGAAAGAAGTTCAGATGCTTTTCTGACTTGTTGATCAGTTTTCTCAAGATTAATTACGGCAAGCTGATTTTTCTTAACGTGGAAAATGAATTCTTCCATGTCTTTGTGCTGCGATTTTGTACCTATGTGTACTCCGCGCTTAAGGTACTCCTCACGATCGATTAATAGCTCTTCCTCAGTCATACACCCGACTTACATACAAAATATTAAATACGGCCCGACCGCTCTCCTCACAGAGCATCGTTCAGCAAAAAAAATTCAGAACATGAGTTCGGGATTCTCGGAACGATCCCACAACCTCATTAACTGGTTCAGTTTTGCAGTTCTTATATCGGCTAGGCCTGCCTTAATCACGGGGCACTCCCATTCCACTGCCAAATTCGATATTGTGGTGTCGCAGGTCTCGCCTGAACGATGAGAGACTACAGGAGTGTAGTCGGCCTGTCTTGCTAAATCTACAGTCGCCAAGGCCTCAGTCACTGTTCCTATCTGGTTTGGCTTGATGATCAAAGAGTTACATGAGGACTGTTCTATCCCTGTGTGAAGCCGTTCTACATTGGTTGTGAATAGGTCGTCCCCGCAAATCATTACGTCAGGGAACTCTCTAGTCAGCTTTGCATGCATTTTGAAGTCTTCTTGGTCGAAAGGATCCTCGACATAGACTAGATCAAACCTTTCTGTAATCTTTTTCACAAACTTAAACTGGTGTTCAGGAGTCATACTTGAGCGCATGGAGCTCATTTTGTACTTTCCATCTTCATAAAACTCTGAGGCCGCTATATCTAGGCCTATTCCTGCATCATATTTTTCAGCTACTTTTTCTAAGGCCTTCAATGTTTGTTCGTCATTCATTGATGTGATGAGTGCGCCCTCGTCGTTTATCCCCATTATTTTTTGCTTGTATCTTTTTTTCAGTTCTTGGTATATCTTCCTATTTGTTTCTATTGCTTCAGGGAATGTTTCGGCGTTTATTGGGAGAATTAGGAACTCTTGTATGCTTGTGTTTCCTCCGTGTTCTCCTCCTCCAATCACATTGCTTAGGGGTAGTGGAAACTTGTTTTTTGTCTTGAATCCTGAGGCCTTTTTGAACGCGAAGCTTGTGGCGATCGCTGCAGCGCCTATCCTTGAAAAGTCTTCGGTTCCATCGAGTTCTCTCAGTTTTGTATCGAATTCTTCCTGGGTTAAGTCTTTGCCCTCCAGTTTTTTCAAAAGTTTTTCAACTTCGTCCAGGTGTTTGGGAACGAAGCATTTGGCTTCATGCGTTCCTGTTGATGCTCCTGAAGGTGCTGAGGCCTTTACTCCGTTTATTTCTGCTTCTACGGTATAGTTTGCGCGGGAGTTAAGTATTTTCCTTAGTTTGAGGCTTTCTATTTCCATGTACTGAAGTTGTCAGAAGTTGAATAAAAAAGGGATAGGTGGCTTATTTGACTGTTATTGGTAGTGAGCCTTCTTCCATCTCTTTCTCGGCTATAACCATTGGATCTTCGTTTGGGTCTGTGTCAACGAAGATTGGGGCTCCCATTGAGATTTGAAGGCTTCTTGCACCTATTATTCTTGCTCTTTCGTATCTTGTGTAGCTGATAGTTTTTCACCCTATGTATCCGAGGTCGGAGCTTTGCTCCGGTTCTCCTTGATTTTGTTTCAGGTTCTGAAGCTTTTTAAGCACTTCTTGTGACTCCTCTACTTTGTCGTCAAGACTGGAGTAGTCAAGATCCACGTCGAGATAGTCTTCCATTACTTCGAGAACGGCCTCTGTAGATTTGGGATCGCTTAACAGGAAGCCTGGTGTTTCTCCAAGCAGTGCGATACCTTTCATTCCTCTTCTTTCTCCAAGCCCTAGGAGTAGTCCGGAGATACCGACTATTTGGCCTACCTCGTGGTCAAAATCTATTTCTAGGTCTTCAAATTTTTCTTTTGTCTCTAGATCTGTTACTGCGCCATAAACTGACGGCTGTTCCACGACATCTCCTTTTCCGTAACCTCCGATCGTTATTATTTCCTCAACTTTCTTTTCTTCAGCGAAGTCCAGTACTTCTTCGGCTATTTCATAATGTCCTTCGTTGTTGGAGGCCTGTGCGTTTCCTTCAATTAGTATTACTTCTTTACCGTTGATTTCGACGTAGTATATATCGTTTTTCAGTGATTCCAGTACTTTGTTGTCGTTTACGATTGTGTAGGGCGGGAAGTGGTGTGACTGTAGTTCTCCGATTTTTTCTGCTTCAAGCTTCTCCGCTAGGAAGCTTACGCAGTTTCGGCCAACGTGCCCTATACCTGCTAGTCCTTCTATTAGTAGTGGTTTTTCGACTTCAACATCTTTTTCTAACACAATCTTCGTGGTCATTGGAATTATTTTTCACCTTTTTTAGCCTTTCTGCGGTATTTTCCGTACTTATCTGGGAATGAAAATTTTGGAGGCCTTGCCTCTTCTGTAGGCGTTCCGCAGTGCTGTTCTTTCAAGCTGTATTGCCCACAGTTAACACATTTCTTTATCATCGTTTTTATGCCTTTGAGAATTCAAAGCTTCCGCCTAGCTCTTCAGCTTTTTCCCTTATGCCTTGAACCGCTGAGTCCATACGTTTCTTCGCAAGCTCTTGAGTCCTTCCCCAGGCCTCAATCGAGTATTTAGGAGCTGACAAGTACTTGATTTCAACACCTTCTCCCGGCTCTGACAGAGCCTTTTTGATTCTTTTCAGGCCTTCGCCGTCGTAGAACTCCAGTTTGATCTCTCCTTCAAACTTTTCTTGTTTGAGATCGATATTCTCTCTTGCAACTTCCTGAATTGCTTCCACGACTTCGTCGTCAAATATTTCTTTTAGACGGTCCTCCTCGGCTATTGAGATCTCAAAGCCTCGGAAAGAAGATCCTAACTCTTTTTGAAGCGGGAAAACAACTTCTTCGTAAATATCTTCTACATCAAGTTTGTCAGAAAGAGCTTCCACAAATTTCTCTGACTTCATCTCCTTCTTCCACTCGCTCATTGTATCCTTCTTCTGCTTATCGTTGACTCTTTTCAAAGACAGGCCTAGTCTATCACCGGTCTCAATAACTTGAGCGACTGTTTTCTCTCCTTCCGAGAAATTTTTTGTCATGTCCTGTATCCAGCTACGCGAGGCCTCAGAAATATGTATTAATCCTCTTAGACCATTATACTGTTCTAGCTCAGCATATGCTGAGTTCTCATTTACTTCAGCGAGATCAATCACTACTAGGTCTCCTTCATCAGGTCTGTCTTTATACCACTTCATAAACTAGAATTCACAGGTGATTTTTAAAAGAGATAGACTATAACAAAAAAGTATTTAACTGTTGAGTAACAACACGTCATTATGTCTGGTAAGACCTTCGTCTTTGCTGCTGACAGACACGGTAGGGACGCTTGTGCGGATGGAGATATTTATATTGGCGCAGGAGACGAAATCTATGCAGTTAGTAAAGATGACAGTGGGGAGGGAATTGAAGATTTTGAAACCGGGGTTTACGGTAATGCGAGTTCTCAGGAAGAAGTCATGGAGTATGCTGCTGGAGAACTTGAGGAACGTTTTGAAAAGCTGGAAGCTGACTATGAAGAGGCCTACTTGGCATTAGGCAATCACGAAGACCATCTTGTAGACTCTGAATTGGTTAAAAAGATAGCAGAGAAATACGATAAAGTTCACGTTAAAGAAGATGAACTGGTGGAGATAGAAGGCCGTAATTTCTACTTTGGAGAGGCCTTTCAGACAAATCCTGATGAGGCTAAGCTCTACGATCAGGATGTGGAAGCAGGTGATGCGGGTTATGAAGAGGATGAGCTTGAGGCAGTTGGAGAGGTTCTGGGTAAAGAGGCTTCAGAAGTCAACTGTAAAGATATAAATTCGATTCTGGACGGGGAGGTCGAACAGGAAGCTCATTCAAGGATCAGAGAAATATTGGAGTCTGCGCCGTTGGTTGGAAACTATTTCTTCAAGCCGGTTTACAGTTTGAAAGACAGATTGTTGGGTAAGCCTACTGAAACAGTTACTATTCCTGGACTTGATAGAACTGAACAACACGAACAGATTGAAGATGTAAGACAGGCTTACGATGAAATGATCCAAGAAAAAGTCGATAAAATAGATAGTGCCGAGGGAGAAGTAACCTATGTGACTCACGGCCAACCTCAGACAGAGGAAATGCCCAATGCTAATATAGAAGCCAGAGAAATATTGGAAAGGGCTGAAAATATTGGCACAGCATATGTAGGCCACTTCCACGGAGGGTTCAACGGAGATCCGGAAAAAGAAATTGGAGGCACGAAAGTTATCAATCCAATGGAAGGTTATACGATCGATGAATCCGGAGGCGCTCTTCAAAACTATGAAACTCACCGGTTCCAAGGAGATCCTATTGCAGAAGCAGATCCAGTAGACTTACCAGACAACATGGGTCTCTCAGATCTTACAGATGAAGAACAGCAGAAAGCCCAAGAGATAATTCGGCAGGCTCAAAACGAGGCCTCAAGCCAACAAGAAATGCTGCAAATCGTTCAACGGAGAATGTCGGAAGAAGGCCTAGCTGCATAAGTGAATACTGGTCAGATTGCAGTTTTAACGTTGAGATAGCTCCGGAAAGTATAGAAACTCCTTACATTGATGGAGGATACGATCATCTATCTGAAATCGATTGCGACTTATTTAATTGTCTGTCAGGCCTTAGATTAAGGACTGTTATGAAAAGTGAGGGAAAGAATATTTGAGTAAAAAGTTTATTCTACTTCTAGTTCTGTGACTACGTTTCCGTTGAGTTCTGCTTTGCCGCCGGTCGGCTTTGCGATTGGTTCGCTGCAGACCATGCACTCTACTTTTGATGCAGGTCTTGAGTATATTTTTTGCTGGTTTCCGCATTCTCCGCATTCTACTTTAAGGAATTTCTGTGCCATTACCGAATCACCTTGTGTTTTGTAATTAGAAAATCTTGCATTTTCGTTTACCTCTCTATCTCGAATTTTGCTGCTCGTGGTTGTTTTCTTGGTTTCCAGCTTTTGCCGCATTCTCGGCATTTGAACTGAAGGTCTTTCTTGCTGGATGTAGGGTTGCTTCCTCCACGGCTTTGGTGTGCAGGGTTCTCGTAAGGGAATGATCCGTAACCGTTGTCAATTTTTCTTTGCCTCTTTCTAGCCTTTTTACTCCATGGACTGGTTGAACGATTGGTTGCTTCTTTCACTGTCTGATCAGTGTGCTGATCACATTTTGGACAGTAGCGTCTCTGTTCTTTTGGGATCTTAACCATGAATCTATCTCACGGTCTAAACTTTAAAAAGGCTTCAAGGCCTCGGTACTATGATCGAGCCCTTGCATTTTTTAGGCCTCTCCAGATTTTCCGTTGAGCCTTCGAACACTTTTACTTTGAGGCCTGATCTTTCGATTATCTCGATTGCTGTCGAGTCGATTAATTCGTGTTTTCCGGCCTCGTTGTTGCCTGAGATGATTTGTTTCAGGGTTTTTGTATCTACTTCTTTGAGTAGTTCTGCATCGGGTTCTTCAGGGTCTCTGTCGTATATTCCGTCGATGCTTGTTGCGATGTAGAGGTCGGCTTCGAGTATTTCGGCTGCGATTGCTGCTACTGCGTCAGTTGAGTGTCCTGGTGTGAGGCCTCCCATTACAACGTTTTTTCCGGTGCTTGATGCAATTCTAATTTCTTCAGCTGTTTCAGGCACGTCGGGGTAAGCGTCCAGTGCCGTCATCAATGTGCGGGCGTTTAGTCGTGTGGCTGCTATTCCGACGAGATCTTGTTCTCCCTGGTTTCCGTATTCTCCTGATGCGTAAATATATTTTTTCAGGTCGCCTGCTCCAGTGACGACGAGTACTTGTTCGCCGCTTTTCTCCAGGGCTTCAGCTATCTCATCCAGTTTTTCCAGGTTTCCTGTAATTATAGATCCGCTTAGTGCAAAGACTTTTTCCACCATTTTTTAGAACGTCCTCTTACTAGAAGAGAAGAACGGTAAAGGTTAAACTTCTTCTGCGTTCCCTCTGTTTACTAGTATTTCTGCGTTGTCTTCGGGTAGTATTGGTTCATCGCCTTTTTCGAAAGGCCCGTAGGATTCTAGGTCTGTCCCCATGAATTCAGGTACTTTTGACACGATTTTTACTTTGGCGTATCCTTCTTCAATATCTTCTGCTTCGTCTTCGCTTTGATCTGGTTCCGGCTCAGGTTCTACGCCTTCATCTTCAGTTTTTTCTGAGGCCTCTGTCTTGGGAGCGGTTACTTGCTCTTCTTCAGCCTCTGGTTCGGGTGTTTTTGGCGTGTATCCTGTTTTGGTTTCGTTTATTCTGTCTCTGTGTTCTTCGAAGAGTTTTTTGGTTTCCCGGAATAGTTCCTGTTCTCTTGGGAGTAATGGGAGTTCTGAGGCCTTGATGTTGGATCTCAGGGATAGTTGTGCGTTTTTGACTATTTTTTTCTCTCTTTTTGCGATTATTTTTTTGAATACTCTTTTGGATGATCTGTATTCTCGGTCGTCAGAGCTTTCTTTTTTTCTTTCCAGGTATTCTTGTGCTTTTAGAATGAAGTCGTCGTCCAGCTCGGTTAGTTCAACGGCTTTGCTCTCGTTTTTCTGTATTCTTCTCAGGTCATTGAATGTTAGAGCTGTTGACATCTGTATAACAAGTCAGTGGTGAAATCTTTTTTTACCTTCACCCGAAGCACTTCTGCACATGTTTCTTGTAATACGATTCGACCTTATACTCCTTCCCGCAGTAAGGGCATACTAAATCATCTTCATTCTCGTTTCCTGAGTCGCGCTTCTTGGCCTTTCTGAAAGCATAACTTACAGGGTTCTTAACCTTTTCCTCAAGATTATCGCCTTCATAGACCTGCATGTCTTTGTAGTATCCGTTCGCATCATAGTTCGGAGGGGGAACGTCTTCAGGCCTGTTACTGTGCCAGCGTATCTGGCCTTTGATGTAGGCCTCGCTTAGTTCTTCTTCGTTGCGTTCGTTCCATTCCCAGATTTTTGATTCTATTTCGTTCCATCCATATCCTACGCAGCGGTAGAAGTTAATTAGAATAAATAGTCCTCTTTTTCTGCCGTCTTCTAGGCCTTGCAAAATGTTTTTGATGCTTGGTGGGAAGTATTTTTCGGGTATTGCGTCTTCTGGTCTTTCGAACTCTTTATTTTTTCTTTCTTCTCTTTTTTCTTCCTCTCTGTCTTGTATGAAGTCGAGGGCTTGGACTGCGAGGTTGGTGGCTTCGTCTTTTTTGTATGTGTCTAGGAATCCTGTTTCGAAGCTGATTTTTTCTATTTCTGCATCTTCTTTCTGGAATTCGGAGATTTTTCTTGGGTTTATTGGTTTTGATACGAGGCCTGATCCGTCGTGGAGGCTGTAAGGCATTCTGAATAGGTGTCTTTGCCCCCAGTCGTTCTCTATGTCTGCTACCTGGTATGGGTCGAGGCCTTTTTCTGTCTGCATTTCTTTTCTGAGGCCGTGTTTTTCTACTTGGGAGATCATTTTTTCTTTGAGTTGGTGGCGCAGGTAGTTTACTATGCCTTGGGCTAGTCTTGGGTATAGTTCTGAGAACTTTTTTTCTCCTATTTGCTGTGGGAATGCTTCTCCTCTTATTCCTATGTGGAATCCTCTGTTTCCTGAGAATTTGGCGGATATGTTTTCTATGCCGTGGTGTTGTAGTTCTTGAATTACTAGTTCTGCTGTTTTTTTGGAGAGTTCGAAGCTTTCATCGCAGTCTATGTCGATTACCATGTCCCAGGTTTCCCGTAAACTGTCTAGGTTGGACACTTGGTCTATTAGTAGTGGGTTTCTCCAACGCTCTACTGAGAAGTGGAATGCTACGGCTCCGTTTTCTACGAGTTGTTTGAAGTCTCCGGGGAAGTTTAAGGCGTCAGGCCTTTTTCCGTAGCCTTTAGGGTATGTTGGCGCGACTTCTCTGTACTCTGCGAGCTCCATCACTTTTTCTATGAGCTCTTCCTGTTCATAGTACTGTCTTATCTGCCAGTCTTTCAGTTCCACGTATGACTTACTGCGAGTTAATTTTCTATATTTGCAATGGTTTGAACCTAGTTTTTTTCTCTCGTTCTAGTCTTCTTCGATTCGTGGTGCTAGTACAAAGCTGAGGTTTACTTCGTCAGGTGATACGAACTCCATTCGCATAGGGAAGTCGTTCCCCAGTTTTAGAGTTACGTTGTCAGCTAGGCTTTTACCGCCTATCATCTTTGACAGGTAGTCTAGTGAAAACATTGATTTGACTGAGTCTCCTGACATAGAAATCACTCCGTCGCTACCGTCTGTAATGGTGAAGTCTGCATTGCTTTGATCTCCTTCGGCAGAAATATTGAGTTTTTCTTCATCTGCGGAAATTGTAACGGCATCGCTTACCACCATGGCATCTTTTACAGCGCCTTCTACTGTTGAAGCATCTAGTTCTGCTTCAAAGTCGAAAGCAAGCTGGTCAGTCTCCGGTATGTCATCTTCGGAAAGATTCAGGATCGGCAGCGAAAAATTTCTCGTAGAAGAGTTCTCCATCGTTATCTCAAAACGAGAGTCGCCTAGTTCAAAAGTGATTGTGTCGTTGGCGTTTGCTCTGCGCAGAATTGAGTAAAGGTTCTCAACGTTCAGGCCTACCTTTGTCTCCTCATCGAGTTCGTAATCTTCGAATACGTCTTCTTCTATTTTGAAGTCGACGAGGCCTACCATTGCGGGGTCGGCAGCTATTAGTTTCATGCCGTCTTCCTCTAACTGGAAGATTCCCTCGCTGATAAGATTTGAAATGGTTTTCATCGAGTCTTTTAGGAGGCCTACTTCCGTTATTTCTGCTTTAAACAAAATATTTCACCTATGTTACTGTGAAGTGTTAACAACTTTTTTAACTCTGTCGTGGAGTTCT